>Ga0315282_10017589_pt1 | contig 10306 bp, 9 predicted proteins | sample YL17G07_20_MG_FD_203693 | JGI IMG/M metagenome (GOLD analysis project Ga0315282, IMG submission 203693) | Sediment microbial communities from Yellowstone Lake, YNP, Wyoming, USA - YL17G07_20 | ecosystem: Environmental > Aquatic > Freshwater > Lake > Sediment | place: USA: Wyoming | collected... | reverse complement strand
GTTATCTGAATAAATGTCTTTATCTTCCCTCCCATCTCAGCAGGGATTACTATATCCTTTGAAAGGGCAACTGCCCTCAACCCAGTTACAAGGAATTCTCTTACAATGATGATAATCGCTATCCACGCTTCCAGCCTATCCTTATCAACAAGTACAATAAGAGCAGATATTACCAAGAACTTGTCAGCAATCGGATCGAGTATAATCCCGAACTTTGTTATCTCACCTGAACGCCTTGCAAGATATCCATCGAGAAAATCTGTTATGGAGGCGATACCAAATACGAAAGCACCAAATACAGGGTGCTGGTAGAATGTGAATACAAAAACCGGGATAAGGACAATCCTGCTCAGTGTAAGGACAGTTGGGAGATTAAGTCTTAGAGTACCCATTTATAATGTCCTGCCAGAGCCCTTTTGCCTTAAGTAGGAAATCACATACCTCCCTGACTGCTCCCCTGCCTCCCGCCTTTTTTGTTATCATTTTTGCAACAGCCTTAACCTCATCATCAGCATCCGCTACAACTACTGGAAACCCAGACCTCTTTAAAAGCGGGATATCAACAATATCATCACCGATATATGCTATCTCATTATCCTTAAGGGAGTATTTTTCAGAAAGCTGCCTATAAGCAACATCTTTGTTAAAACATCTCTGAAAGACCTCTGTAATCCCAAGCTCATGAGCCCTTCTTTCAACAACCTTTGAATGTCTGCCTGTAACTATGGCGACCTGAATCCCGGCCCGTATAAGCATTTTTATCCCATGTCCATCTCGCACATGAAAAGACTTGAACTCATTGCCCTCGTTGTCAAGTATAATGCTGCCGTCTGTGAGCACACCATCAACGTCGAGGATGAGAAATTTGATGTTTCTGGCTATTTTAAGAAGTTCTCTCTCTATGATGTTTTTCAACTCTTCCCTCGCAAAAGTATATCAAAGAAATTGAGAAAAGTCATGAGTAACATCATTTAAAAAAACTCTACAATGCAGAAATATGGCCTGATTGTATATATTATCTACAGATTGAAATTAAATATGAGACTGAAACTAAAAATGCTATAATTAGTTTAAAAATACATAGGGAGGAAAATATGGGAAAGGCAATCGATCTGAAGAAATATGCTATCCCCTTAGAAAAACTCCGCTGGGTTTGTCCCCCTGAGATATTCAATTTTGAATGTACCACAGATATAAAACCCCTTAAAGAATTTATTGGGCAGGAGCGAGCCCTTGATTCCATGAATTTCGGTCTGGCTGTGGAAAGGACAGGCTATAACCTTTTTCTGACCGGCCTTACCGGAACTGGTAAGGCAACAACCATTAAGGCCCGTTTAGAAAAATTCATCGCTGAAAGAGAAGCCAAGGGAATAAAGTATAAAACTTATGATTGGTGTTATGTGTATAACTTTACTGACCCGGACAGGCCGAGAATACTAAAATTGGCACAGGGTCTTGGAAAGTCCTTCAACAATCATATTGAAGGGCTGCTCAAAACTTTAAAAGAAGAAATACCAAAAACATTTGGCAGCGAGGAATACAGCAAGCGGAAACAGGAGGTTATAGAAGAACACCAGAAAAAATATCAGGAAGCTATGGATGCTTTGGACAGCGAGGCTAAGGGGAAAAATTTGATGGTTCAAATATCCCCGATGGGGGCTGCTGTCGTTCCTCTGGTTGAAGAAAAGCCAATGTCGAGAGAAGCATTCTTAGCCCTTTCAGAGGTTGAAAGAAAGGCTATCGAGGCAAGGCGTCTGGAAATGATGAGAAAGGTTGAAGAGACATATACCCGCCTTCGTGACCTGGAAAAAGAGGTGGAAGAAAAAATAAAGGAGATTGACCTTAAGGCTGGAGAAATTGCCATCTCCCGCCCATTTGAGGAGCTATTTAGGACCTACAGTGAATATCCTGAAGTTACAAATTTTCTTAAAGAAGCAAGGGAATATACCTTGACAAAATTAGACATATTCACACAAACTCCAATGCCTCCCCAGATGCCTGGCCTCCCCACTATTCCTCAAGCAGACCCATTTATGGCATATAAGGTCAATGTCTTTGTAGACAATAGTTCTATAAGCGGACCTCCTATCGTTTTCGAACCAAATCCCCACTGGTTCAATATGTTTGGCAAGATTGAAAGAAGAGCCTTAATGGGCACTTATGTAAGTGACCACTCCATGATTAAACCAGGAGCCGTTCAATCAGCCAATGGTGGCTACTTGATCCTTAATATCCGTGATGTTTTGCTAAACCCAGGCGTCTGGGAAGGACTTAAAAGGGTTATCAGAGCTAAAGAGGTACGGGTGGAGGACCCGGGGGAACAATTTGGCTTTTTTACACCCCAGGGCATGAGGGCACAGCCAATGCCTATAGAGTTCAAAATTGTGGTTATGGGTGATGATTCCATTTATCAGCTCCTTTCTCTTTATGATGAAGATTTCTGGGAGATGTTCAAGGTAAAGGTAGACTTTGACTATCAAATGCAGCGTTCGGATGAAAACATAAAGGCTTATACCTGTTTCATCCGCACTTGCTGCGATAACGAAAAACTTTTGCCCTTTGACCGAAGCGGGGTAGCTAAAATCATAGAATATGCAGTTAGGGCAGCAGGTGACCAGGAGAGGCTATCTGCCAGATTTGGTTCATTGCAAGATTTACTTATTGAAGCTGACTACTGGGCAAGGGACTCCCAGAGCAAACTGATAACCGGAGAACATGTGGAAAAGGCAGTAAAAGAGAAGATTCATCGTCTTGACCTTGTAGCTGAACGCATCCTTCAGATGATTACAGAAGGAACCCTTATGGTTGATGTAGAGGGAGCAGTTGTGGGACAGGTCAATGGGTTATCAGTATATGACCTTGGCATATTTAGCTTCGGACGGCCTTCCCGAATTACTGCTAAGACCTTTTTAGGAAGACGCGGTGTGATTAATATCGAAAGAGAATCGCAGCTCAGTGGACACATCCATGACAAAGGTGTGCTTATCTTATCCGGCTACCTCGGGTGGAAATATGCCCAGGATAAACCATTATCCCTTTCAGCAAGTATCTGCTTTGAACAGTCCTATTCGGGTGTTGAAGGAGATAGCGCCTCATCTACAGAGCTCTATGCTATCCTGTCAAGTCTCGCCGATTTAGCTATCAGGCAGGGAATAGCAGTCACTGGTTCAGTAAATCAAAAGGGTGAGGTTCAACCAATTGGAGGAGTTAATCAAAAGGTTGAGGGGTTCTTTGACGTATGTAAGGCAAAGGGGTTAACAGGTGAGCAGGGGGTTATGATCCCTCATCAGAATGTCAGGAACCTGATGCTGCGTGATGACGTAGTAAAGGCAGTGCATGAAGGTCAATTCCATATCTATGAGGTAAAGACTATTGATGAGGGGATTGAGATATTAACAGGGTTACCTGCAGGAAAAAGACAGGCAGATGGCACCTATCCTGAAAGTACTGTAAATTATCGAGCAGACAAACGACTAAGGGAATTAGCTGAAGGGTTAAAGGGATACTTTGCTCCCGCAGCGGAGACTATTTAGCAATAACTATTGATGGCAAATGTTCAGATTTATGAGAATTTTAATAACTTTAATTTTTTGTATCCTCTTGTTGTATCTTTTTCCATCCATCGTATTATCAGATGTAATCGTTAGTGACATGATCGCACTCAGAGGCAAAGAGGTTATGCTAAGGGCTGAGACAAGGGGAAAACTTTTCCCCAGAGGCGGTGAGGTTGTGGAGTCCTTTGTTGACGGAAAGTCTATTGGCAAGAGCCTCTCAGGCGGCGATGGTTTTGCATTCAAACGCTTTACTCCGCTAAAAAATGGCTTATATCAGATAAACGCAAAGTCAGGGAAAGATGAAGGGAATGGACTGCTTCTTTCCTTAAAAAAAGGTGACAGAATTATTTTTGTCGATGTAGAAGCCAGTTTGTTAGAAGGACCTTTTTCAAAAAAACCAAAAACAGGAAGTCAGAAGATAATAAAGAAATTTTCGAGTAGGTTTCCGGTTGTATTTCTTCAGACAGAACTCTTCGATATAAAAACTATCAAGACATGGCTGAAAGAGAATGGGTTCATAGATTTACCCGTGATTCCATGGAGACAGGGTATGATATTTGATGAGATAAAAGAAAAAGGTCTAAAGATTAAAGCTATAATAGGAAACCAATCTGTTATTCAATCTGCAAAAAGATACAAGCCTAAATCATTCAGCTTTGAGGAAGCAGAGGATGCAGAGGAGGTGAAGGATTGGGAGGAGATTGGAAAAAAGTTGAAATAGTTAATTAGTCAGGACAATACAGACATTGTTTAAAAATTTATTTAACTTGATGGGTTATTGAAAATATCTTTATTCGTTATATCCACTAAAATATATCCGGAATCATCATTTAAAGGTAAATTAAGGTATCAACAAATAAATTTTTTCACAACATCTGCATCGGCCAATTGCATTATTCACTAAGGTTCACATTGACAGAACTGTCACTAAACATAAATAATTAAATATGCTAAGACGTTATAACTCTTTCGGTTCATATATAAAGAAGCGATTTGCCACTACTGTTTATAAGGTGAATGTAGATGCAGGCTTTACATGTCCTAACAGGGATGGGACAATAAGTACGTCAGGCTGTATCTTCTGTAACAATGACAGTTTCAGACCGGGGTCATGTACGCCGACTTTATCAATAAGTGAACAGATCAGGAACGGCATCGCTCACGTCAAAAAACGATATAAGGCTGAGAGGTTCCTTGTTTACTTTCAGCCATATACAAACACTTATGCGCCTGTTGATGAATTAGAGCGTCTTTATCGGAAGGCACTATCTGAACCTTCTATTATAGGACTTGCTATCGGCACAAGGCCTGATACTGTAGATGAAGAGAAGATTGCACTTCTCGAGACACTTGCAGAGCGATACTTTATCCTGATTGAGTATGGCATGCAGTCAATCTATGAAAAGACCCTTGAGTTCATAAACCGCGGTCATGACTATAATACATTCCTTAAGACAATTGATCTGACGAAGGACAGAGGCATATTTATTGGCGCACATGTTATAGTCGGATTCCCAACAGAGACAAAAGAAGAGATGCTTTCAATGGCAGATGAGGTCTCGCATATCCCGATTGATTTTCTCAAGATACACCAGCTTCAGGTAATAAAAGACACACCCCTTGAGATTATCTACAGGGAAAGACCATTTCATGTATTTGAATATGAGGAGTATCTTGAATTTGTTACAGAATTCATTGAAAGGCTTCCTTCTCGAATGGTTTTGCAGAGGTTGTTCGCTACCGCACCTGATAATATTTTGATAGCGCCGCGCTGGGGAAAAAGCAGACAGGAGATTTTAAGAGACATAGAAAAAAGGCTTGAATTTAAAGACACCTATCAGGGTAAAAATATGAAAGTTCATGTAAGAATTTAGGTAAGAAGTGTATCTGTTACCACTTGTCCCAAAACTAAACGTCATTCCAGCTTGTCTGGAATCCATCCCCTAACCCCTCTTTTTTAAAGAGGGGTTAGGGGAGATTACCCAATAATAAATTTATCCTTATGAAACCTATCATTGCTGTTATAGGCGGAAGGAGAGCTGAAAAGGCGCTTCTTTTAGAAGCAGAAGAAGCAGGAAGGTTAATTGCCCAAAAAGGAGCAACTCTTGTATGCGGTGGCCTCAGTGGTGTTATGAAAGCCGCATCAAAAGGCGCTAAATCAGAGGGTGGGCTAACTGTTGGAATTCTTCCCCAGAATGATTCTAAAGGGGCAAATCAATATATTGATATCCCGATAGTAACTGGATTAGGTATCGGCAGAAATGTTATTATAGCCCGTACAGCAGACGCCCTTATAGCAGTTGGCGGTGAATACGGCACATTGTCAGAGATTGCTTTTGCGTTGCAGATGGGAAAACCAGTTGTTGGTATCAAAACATGGGACATAAAGGGTATTATCCATGCTGAGAATGCAGTTGATGCAGTAAATAAAGTCTTTGAGCTTTTAGAGTTTTAGTTGTTTGTATTTGTTTTTAAACTTTTCACTTTTCACTTTTTTGTGCCCCCTTAGCTCAGTAGGATAGAGCACAGGTTTCCTAAACCTGGTGCCGCAGGTTCGATTCCTGCAGGGGGTACCATATTTTTCAAGGACTGGACTTGTCCACATGCTAATATACCAAGTTACATTTAAGCATACGCCACTTTTGTAATCAGTTGGCCGGGGTTCGACTCCCCAGCAACTCCGGTATCGATCAGATCATTCAATACGGCAGGAGATAAATCTGAGATTTTCCTTCTTCTGAAATATCAGCACCCTCAAATCTGCCAATAAGTACGCCAAATATATACATCTCTCGCAATATTCTCAAGATAATTGGGAGTCTAATATAATAATTTAAAAAAAAGGCCATGGAATCTTTGGACAATCCCCGCTGAAAATGAACTTTGAAAATTGTAATGATTTTGTAATGGTCTTGAGCAAATTCCTGCCAATTTCGCCCAACTCCAGCCAACTCAAAAGAAAGAGATAAGCCCTTTATAATAAAGAATTAATCCTTAAGATCAAGGGCTTAGAAAAAACAGCCAAAATGACTGTTTACTGACTCAAAATCCGGTGGGGGCAACTCCGTGTGGGTTCGACTCCCACCACCGGCACCAAGAAAATTAAGGGCTTGCGGAATTTTACAAGGTAAAGTAAATACTCTGTTATGGGTATCCTGCGCATCTATATGGATAGATATATTATTTGTCTTGCTCAGGAATATGAAATGTTATAAAATAGAATCATGAAAACTACAATTAATATTCCAGAAGAAGAGTTACAAGAAGCTATCAAACATACAGGTGCTAAGACTAAGCGGGATGCAGTAGTTTATGCGCTTAAAGATTTTAACAGAAGGCGCAGACTTGCTGAACTCGCCAAAATTCTCGGTACCTTCAAGGACTTCATGACACAGGATGACCTCAAGGCCATGCGTGAAGACAACAAGTGGAAAAAGAAAAGGTAGTTTTAATCGACACTTCCAGTTGGATAGAAGCCCTTCGTGTAACGGGGAGGCAGGAAGTTCGTGAGTGTGTATTGAAACTCATGATTGACGGAAGTGCAGCATGGTGCGACATGGTTGCGGTAGAGCTATGGAACGGTGCAAAAGGTGACTATGAAAAACAAAAATTGAAAGCACTTGAAAAGGAAATCTTTTGTTTGCAAACTACCCCGGAGGTATGGCAAAAAGCAAGATCGCTTGCACAGGAATGCAGGAAGGCCGGACATACAGTTCCTTCCGCTGATCTGGTAATCACTGCATGTGCCCTTTTTCATCATGCTTCAATTGAACACTGCGATGAGCATATAGAGTGTATTTTAAAGGCTCTCAGTGCTGAAAAAAACTAACCTTTTTTTTATTAAAAATCTCGTTTAGGCAACTCCGTATGGGCTCGACTCCCACCACCGGCATGACCTTATGGATACTTGGAAATCGGTGTTCAAGGATTATCGAGGGAAATAGATTAGGCTCAAGTCTGGTTTTTTGATATTGTCTCATTTTTTACCAGCCTGCTTATCGTGGAGTAGTGCATCTTTAGGTAATCAGTAATTTCTTTCTGGCTGTATCCATACTTCTCCGCAGACTCCGCATGTCGCACAAAAAACTCTTACACTATCCCCTGTCTCAATATGTCGTGCAGGTGAATAATGCCGATAGGTTTTCCATCATTGTCAGAAACCACGAGGGCTGTTATCGAATGGCTCTGCATAATGGATAATGCCTTTGCGGCAAGTTCTTCCTCAGATATTGTCTTTGGGTTTTTCGTCATAACTGCCCCTGCTGTCAATTCAAAAAGCTTTCCACCCCATTTCTCCAATCCCCTTCTCACATCTCCATCAGTTACTATCCCTGCAATCCTGCCGTTATTGTCTAAAACAACAGTGAGGCCAAGTCTTTTGGAGGACATCTCGATTACTGCCTTTGACATTGGGGTATCAAGTTGCACAGCAGGAAGGCTATCCCCAATGTGCATGAGGTCTTTTACCTTAATAAAGAGCTTCTTACCAATACTTCCCTTAGGATGAAAAACGGCAAAATCTTCTTCCTTAAACCCTCTTTTTAAAAGCAGTGCTACTGCAAGGGCATCGCCCATTGCCATAGCTGCAGTAGTTGATGCAGTCGGCACAATCCCTATAGGGCATGCCTCTTCTTTTACAGACACATCGAGGGTTACATCTGCTGTTTTTGAAAGAGTTGCATCCGGGTTTCCTGTTATTGAGATAATATTAACATCAAACCTTTTCAAAAAAGGTATCAATCCAAGGATCTCTTCTGTTTCACCGCTATTTGAGATGGCGATTATAACATCATCAGATGTGACCATACCAAGATCGCCATGGCTTGCCTCAGCTGGGTGAAGAAAAAAAGCAGGCGTGCCTGTTGATGATAGTGTAGCTGAAATTTTTTTGCCCACAAGACCTGACTTGCCCATGCCGGTTACAACAACCCTGCCCGTGCTTTTATAGATAATCTCTACGGCCTTCTCAAAATTGCTGTTGAGTTTTTCTATCAGGGCATAAACAGCCTCTGCCTCTATCTTCAAGACCTTTTTTGCTATATCAAGGATATTATCCATAAGAATCAGTTTGCCTCAAAAGAAAACACAAAGGTATTATATATAATAATCTCTGTCTTTTAAAGAAATTTAGTTTCGACGTCTACTCAAAAAATATTCTTTGCTTAATTCCGTATTATTTGGTATTTTTATCTAAACCTCAGAGAGGGAGTAATTATATGAAAATACTACTTGCCACAGACGGGTCAGAATATTCAGAGGGGGCAACTAAATTCTTAACTAATCTTAATTTCTCATCGGATGACGAAATTACTATCCTCCACGTTATAAGCGATGTCCCATTTAAGGATGACATGGAGTCATATTACTTTAGTCTCAAACAGATAAAACAAGAAATCGCACCTAAGATTATTGAATCAACTCTAAACATCCTAAAACCTGTTAATGTAAGAATCAACACTATGGTAATAGATGGTTATCCAGACAGACGTATCATTTATGCAGCAGAAGATTTGAATGTGGACATGATTGTCATGGGAGCAAAGGGGCTAAAGGGCATTAAAGCATTCCTAATTGGAAGTGTAACAAGATCAGTGGCAATCAACTCCTCAAGGCTGGTACTTATTATAAAACCTCCTCAGTGGGAAATATCAGGCAACTTGAAAATCCTTTTTGCAACGGATGGTTCTGATTATGCCGGAGAGATGGGAAGGTTTTTAACTTCTATACCATTTCATGATGATACAGAAATAACTGTCTTGCATGTAATACAGTCTGGTCTGGATATACCTGACAGGTTCCATATAGAGATAGATGAAATGATTAAAAAAGTGGCGGCCGAGATCAGGTCAATAGCAATCAAAGAATCGGAAAAAATTATTGAGAGCTCGCGTAAATTATTAGGTGATAGATTTACAAAAATTAATGGCTTAACAAAGGATGGCGATCCCTCCTTAGAGATATTGAATACAGCAAAGATGTTGCAAGCAGATATAATTGCAGTCGGAAGTAAAGGCATGAGGGGAATAAAAGGGATGCTGGGAAGTGTATCCAGATATATCCTCAGCCATTCTGAATGCTCTGTTCTGATAGAAAAGACAAGGTAAGAAAATGTTACAACGAATCGCAGGATATAGAAGTGGAATTTACTAACTGATCTATAGCTTTTACAGTTGCCAGAATCTTTTCCATTTCATCTATCTTTATCATATTTGGTCCATCGCATAATGCCTTATCAGGCTCCAGATGAACCTCCATGAAGATCCCGTCCACACCAACTGCTACTGCAGCCCTTGCAAGAGGCTCTGCAAATTCCTTCTGACCACCTGAGCTTTGCCCCTGTCCACCTGGAAGCTGAAGGCTGTGGGTTACATCAAAGATAACAGGATATCCAAATGCCCGCATTATAGACAACCCCCTGAAGTCAACAACGAGGTTATTATATCCAAAGGACGTGCCCCGCTCAGTAATAAATATATTCTGATTACCTGTTGATATGAACTTCTCTATTATATTCTTTACATCCCATGGTGCAAGGAACTGCCCTTTTTTAATATTTACAGGTTTACCTGTCTTAGAAGCTGCAAGAATCAGATCAGTCTGTCTGCATAAAAAGGCAGGTATTTGAAGGGCATCGAGAACCTCTGAGGCAGGCTTGACCTCTTCTACTGAATGGATATCAGAGATAACAGGTATATTAAATTTATTCCGCACATCAAAAAGAATCCTTAAACCCTTTTCTAACCCAGGTCCCC
>Ga0315282_10017588_pt1 | contig 10306 bp, 11 predicted proteins | sample YL17G07_20_MG_FD_203693 | JGI IMG/M metagenome (GOLD analysis project Ga0315282, IMG submission 203693) | Sediment microbial communities from Yellowstone Lake, YNP, Wyoming, USA - YL17G07_20 | ecosystem: Environmental > Aquatic > Freshwater > Lake > Sediment | place: USA: Wyoming | collected... | reverse complement strand
AAGCGAACAAGGAAAAAGAAATATGCAAGTGATGCTAAGCGTGTTTCAGACATGGAGACTGCAAGGTTTGAATCCATATAAGGAATTAAGGGCTATCGTATAGGCGCTAATACATACTTTTTTTAGTTAACTTTTTAAATAAAGCCCTATTCCTTAGTACTATAACCAAACCCTTAATCCGGCTATGGAGTCAGGGAACTGCTGCTTGAGGTTATAAAAAAAGCAGACGCGAGGTTAAAATGACAGAAGATCAGCAATTTTTAGTTCCACAGGACTTGTACCTTAAATCTGGAATACATATAGGTACAAAGTTCAAGACAAAACACATGGAGCAATTCATATACAAAACAAGATCAGACGGTTTATCAGTCCTAAATCTTAAGAAAATTGACGAAAGGATTAGGATTACAGCAAATTTCCTAGCTCAATACGCTCCTGAAGAAATATTGATAGTCTCAAGAAGAGAGAACAGCTGGAAAGCAGTTAAGGCATTCAGCAAATCCACAGGCATTACGGTTATAGCCGGAAGATATCCTCCTGGAATGATGACCAATCCAGAGCTCGCATCTTATTCTGAACCAAAAATAATCCTAGTTACAGATTCATGGCCAGACAGGAATGCGGTTTTGGATGCAAACCTTACAGGAGTGCCAGTTATTGCCTTGTGTGACACAAATAACCAATCAAATAGTCTTGATTTGGTTGTGCCATGCAACAACAAAGGTAAAAAAAGTCTTGGCTTATTTTTTTGGATTCTAGCAAGAGAATACCTAAGAAAAAGGGGATTATTAGGAGAAAAAGACGAACTAAAAGAAAGCCTTGATGAATTTACAGAAGAATAATTATTGTTATACTAATACACCTGCTTCTGTTCTTTCAGAATCTTCTGTTTTAACTTTATCGTCAATATGTATAACTCTTCTATTGGGTAATCTAGGTATCAGTCAGAATGTATTATGCAAATAGCTCAAGTTTTTAAGTATATTTTTTAATTCATTTAGACAAAATAGAGTTAAATACTCATATTCTGCCAACAGTCGGGGTAATATAAATTTCAATATTTGAAAGATTTATATTACTGTTTCCACTCTTTGAATTAATCCTAAACATAAAGCGAACAGCTAATTCAGAAATACCTGATATATCTTCTGCTCCAAGTCCTAACTCACCATGCGTGGGAACAAAACATACCCTATTTGAAGTTGAACTTAATACTGTTCTATTCACATAAAATGGATGGTTTGGATTTGTATCTTCAAAAGTGTGGTACAAAATATGCATCGTATTTTGATTTGCTACAACTACTTCGCCAAGTTCAAGCACAGTTTTTCTATAGTTATGAAAAATTTCACTTATTATTGCCTGCGTTGTCATTAATCTAGGATCTGTATGTATTAAGTTTCTAACCATTTCATCAGATTCGTTTAATCCTCCAATACGATATTTTCCTCCTTCATCTATCCTATAACAAATATGGGCATGACTTAAGTCTTTAGTACAAACACCTAGTGTACATTGATTATCCAACATCCACTCAATATCTGCAACAATTCTATCCTTGCACTCCTTAGGAGCTTTTACTGCAAGTGAAGGATAGACTAGATCAAAATCTACAATCCTTCTCCAACTCTGAAGTAATACATAACCAACCCCATAGGTCGCAAGTTGTCTTCCGAACCTAGATTTTTGTAGTGTGGGTTCATATCTTTGTGGATTGGTTAACCAATATGAGCCATCCTGAGTCATTAAATCAGCAAATTCAGGTATTTTTCCACTAATCTTCTGCAAATATAAAGTAGTGGTTTGGTCAAATTTTTCTTTAGGTATATCTCCACTTGTCTCGATACCGAATTGAGATCTTGCAATAGCTGTAACGCTCTCCTTTTTTAACCTTAAATCTAAAGAGTCATCAAGCAACCTTTTACGAAGTTGTTGTATTTCAGTTTCTGCCAAATCTCCTTGTTGCACCTTGGTTAACCTTTTTATTTCATTTACTATATCAGTTGAAAGAATTTCAGGGTATCTAGTTCGATAAGTTACTTTCATTGCATACTTGGAAATTTACCATAACTTAAAAACTTTTGCCATATAACTAATTGTATGAAACAATACTTAAGAAATTGCTTTTGCCCCAGTAAGCATAATAGATCTCTTTTACAAACAAAAGACAAAATGTCTGAAAGACGGAACTCCCCTGTTTTTTTCGTTTTAGGAAATGAAAATTTTATTGTATTTAACACTTATTAAAAAACATTATATATATTTAACTTATGTTGCGGGAAGTCCCCTTCCGCAAGGTGGGGGATGAAAGCAACGGATACCGAAGGTATCCTATTCCCGAAGGGAATCATCATAACAGAAACATTCATATAGTTAGTAATATTTTTATTTGGCTAGGATATACGACCTAGACAAAGGGAGTCATTCAGTTTATGCCTTGCAGTACTATCTATTGCAATGCATAAAACACAGAAAAAAAGCATTAGTAAATGAACAGATCATAGACTTGCTGAAAACTAAGATAAACGAGATAAGCGAAACATTCAAAGTTGATGTCCTAAACATAGAATGTGACAAAGACCATTTTCATATGCTGTTCAAAACCAAACCAACTTTAGACATTCCAAAGTATATGAATGCCCTAAAAACAATAACCTCCAGAGAGATACAACGCAATTTCCCAGAGATAAAAAAACTGATTTGGAATGATGCTTTATGGTCTCCATCATACTTCCTGGCTACAACAGGACAAGTAACATTAGACCAACTAAAACAATATGTGGAGAACCAAGGTAAAAATGCTAACCCATAAGTTCAGGTTGTATCCGAGCAAAACCATAGAACAAAAATTATTAGAAACTCTTGAGATATGCAGACGGGGATACAATACATTTCTTGGAGAGCTAAATGAGCAAAAGGAAATAGACAAATCACAGATACAGGGCATAATCCCTGATATGAAGATTTGCGATGCTCAGTTCAGCAAAGTCCATTCTAAATCGTTGCAGTACGAATGCTACAAACTATTTTCAAACCTAAAAACATTGTCAAAATCAAAAGGCAAGAGGAAGGTAGGGCAGTTGAGATTCAAAGGCAAAGGAGTATTCAAAACATTCACTTACAATCAGTCTGGATTCAAGCTGATCAACACAGACAAAAGATGCCAGACCTTATGGCTATCAAAAATAGGCAACGTTTCAATCAGATGCCACAGACCTATCCAATGTAACATAAAACAAATCACAATAAAAAAGATGCAGTCAGGAAAATGGTTTGCATTTATCATAGAAGACGGCAACAGACAAATACAATACCGTAAGACCAACAGAGTAGTTGGAATAGATGTAGGGCTGATAGATGTAGCGTATGACAGCGACGGTAACAGCATAGCAAACCCTAAACATCTAAAGCAGAAAGAAGATAGGCTAAAACATCTGCAAAGGCTGATGTCAAAAAAGCGGAAGAGAAGCAGCAACAGGAATAGGTTTAGGATTCAGTTGGCACGACAGTATGAAAAGCTAACAAACTCCAGAGATGATTTTCTACATAAGCTGTCAACCTACTATGTTGCTAACTATGATGTTATTGCGATGGAAGATTTAGCAATAGCAAACATGGCAAAAGGATACTATTCAAAAAGTATATTAGATGCTTGCTGGGGACGGTTCAGGCAATTTGTGTCTTATAAGGCTGGAAGCGCTGATAAGATGCTGATGCTTGTCGATCACAGGGGAACAAGCCAAAGATGCAGCCAATGCGGAGAGACAGTACGAAAAGGATTAGGAGAACGAATGCATTGTTGTCCTAAGTGCGGATTTACAGTGCCAAGAGACTACAATTCAGCATTGGAGATAAGAAGATTATGCTTAGAGAGAATAAGGCAGGAACTGCCTGAATATAAGCATTTGGAGATGGAAGCTCTACCAATAAGGCAACTTCTGTCAGTGAAGAATGAAGCCCCTTGTGAAAGCTAGGGGTAGTTCACGTTATATCAATCTAATTAAATCTTTTATTGCGTTTTTCAATTCTTTCCCTTCATATAAAACTTTATACACCTGGGTCGTAAGCTGCATATTAATATTATGCTTCATACTGAACTCATATACTGCTTTTGCTGTTGTAACCCCTTCAGCGACCATCCCATGCATTTCAGCCTTAATCTCCTGCATGGATTTTCCCTGAGCAATCTTTTCACCCACAAACCTGTTTCTTGACAATTTAGAGGTGCATGTTGCTACCAGATCACCCACTCCAGCTAAACCATAAATAGTGGCTCTTTTAGCCCCAAAATGCCTGCTGAAGCTGTTCATCTCAGTTAATCCAAGTGTGATAATGGAGGCTCTTGTATTATCGCCATAGCCCATGCCATCTACAACACCGCATGCAATTGCAGTTATATTCTTAATTGAGCCGCATAGCTCAACCCCCACTATATCATCATGAACAAAAACCTTAAAATAATTCCTGTTGAAAACTGGCTGTACCTTTTTTAATAACTCCATATTTTCACAAGCAATAACAGTGGCTGCAGGTATTTTTCTGCTTACCTCTTCGCAATGATTTGGCCCAGATAACGCAATCACCTTCTCACTATCAAGCTCCTCCTCTAAAATCTCTGACATACGTTCATCTGTCCCAATCTCCAACCCCTTTGCAACTGTCACAATGATCTGATCATTAAAATACTTTTTAATATTTTTTGCAGTTGACCTCATGAATTGAGCTGGAACTGCCATAACCAAAAGCTCCTTGTCTTTTATAACCTCTAATGAATCAGTGAGATTTATTTTCTCACTTATTTTAATCCCTGGAAGAAACCAGCTATTCTCCCTTGTCTTCTTTAAAATGTCTAATAATTCTTTTTCCCTAATCCACAGGCTTACATTATTTGTTTCAGCCAATAGACTAGCTAAAGTTGTTCCCCATCCCCCTGCTCCAATAACTGCAATTTCCATCTTAATCAAACTTATATTTTTCTCCAGTCAATTTAGCTATCTCATTCATTATTTGATTAGTTACCATCCTGATTGACTTTTTATCGTTTTCCTTTCCGTAAAACTCTTTAAAGTACATTAATTTTCCAATATTCATCTTAGCTTTTTTAAACTTTGGTATTTTCTTCCACTTAGGCAACATCTCAAAAGTGCCTACTAAACCAACAGGCAATACAGGAACTCTTGCAGCTAATGCCAATCTAGCAACACCTGTTTTAGCCCTCTGAAGCTTTCCATCCATGCTTCTTGTCCCTTCTGGATGTATTACTATAATCTTGCCTTTTTTTAATGCTTGTATAGCTATATTTAGTGCTTTTTTTCCTCCAGCCTGTCTATCAATGGGAATTGCATCTGCCCATTCATGAAACTTTTTCTTTATCCATTGGCTAAACAACTCTTTTTTTGCTAGGAAATGCACCCGTTTATTCAAGCGATTGACAAAGACAGTTGCCAGTATCAGATGGTCCATATAACTGTCATGATTGGCAGCTAAAATAAAATTCCTGTCTTTAGGAATATTTTCTAGGCCTCTAACTTTGCCAATATAAGGCTTCATCACCAATTTAAAAAATCTCCTGCCAATCGGATGTACCATCAATATCTATACTCCTGCCCAGCCAATGCAGCAATTTCCTTCATAACTATATCAGTAACCTCTTTTAAAACCTTCTTATCCTTTTCTTTTCCATAATATTTATCCAATAGAATAGGCTTTCCAATCTTGATGCTAAATCTCTTTAATTTTGGAAACATAGCACCCTTAGGAAATACCTTATGAGAGCCTATTATACCTACTGGCAAGACCCGTGATTTAGACAATAATGCTAAATGGGCAATCCCTGTTTTTGCAGCCCTTAACATTCCATCATATGATCTCCCTCCCTCAGGAAATATCCCTATAGGCTCATTCTTTTTTAGACACGTCAATGCCATTTCCAACGCTTTTCTATTTGTCTCCTTATTTTTTGTCTCAATTGATACAGGTATGCATTCACCCCATTTTAAAAAAGCAGCAGATAGTTTATTTTTATAGAATCTATCATTGCAATACATGTGCACTTTTTTGTTAATGCGAACTATAACTATTGGAGCCACTGTAAAATCATCCAAGAAACTGGTATGATTAGCTGCAATTATGAAATGTCCATCTGAAGGTATATTTTCTTTGCCGTCTACCTTTTTTATCCATAATCTTATCAATGGAAACATTATTATCCTAGCTAGTGTATAAACCATAAGCGTATAAAGAATAACCTTTTTTAAAAACTTATTGTTTTTTTAACTCGGCTATTAAAGCAGGAATAAACTGTTTAACATCAGCCACAATACCATAATCTGCCAATGAAAATATCATTGCATTCGGGTCTTTATTAATCGCTATTATTATTTCTGAATTTTGCATTCCTGCACGATGCTGTATAGCGCCAGAAATCCCACAAGCAATGTAGACCTTTGGCCTAACAGTTTTCCCTGTCTGGCCGACCTGATGATCCTTTGCAATCCAGCCAGAGTCAACAACTGCCCTTGAAGCACCAATCTCTGCGCCAATAAGGGAAGCAAGCTCCTCAATCATCCTGAAATTTTCCTTATTGCCAAGGCCCCTTCCACCCGAAACAATAATCTGGGCATCTTCCAGATTTGCTTTTTTCTTCTTGGATTTAATTATGTCGATAATCTTTGTAATTGGGTCAGTTAGGCTAACTTTTACTTTTACAACTTCCCCCTTATCATCTTTTATTTTATTTATCTTAAATGTACCGGGCCTTACAGTGGACATTTGTGGTTTATGCTTTGGGCATTTGATCTGGGCCATTATATTGCCGCCAAATGCAGGTCTAGTTTGTAAAAGCAACCCATCTTCATCAATGTCCAATCCTGTGCAATCTGCAGTGAGACCAGTTGTAATCCTTTGGGCAATCCTTGGGGCTAAGTCCCTTCCGATGTTTGTTGCTCCATAGATGACAATCTGCGGATTTTCATTTTTTATCAGATCAGAGATAACCTTTGTGTACAAATCTGTCCTATAATCCTTCAATAACGCATTTTCAACTAGATATACTTTATGAGCACCATAGCTTAAAAGTTCATCTTGCAAACCGTTAGCTCTTTCACATAGCAGCAAAGCCCCAACCTTAACATTTAATTTACCAGCAAGCTCGTGGGCTTTGCCTAACAATTCAAAGACGACCCTTGAGATCTTTCCGTTTCGCTGCTCAGCAAAAACCCAAACCTCATTACCCTCCACAACTTCGGCTTTTTTTCCTTTTGTTTCCTCCTTAAAAATTTCAACATAATCGTTATTTATGGCCTGGTCCAATTCAAAGGACTGTTCAATATCTGTAAAATCATCCCCCTTATTCAATATAATCCCATTTAAGGTTAATGAAAACCCAGGGTATTCTTCTTTTAGTTTTACTTTAGCCATATTGCTTGATAAACTCCTTTTCCTTTAACTTTTCTATTAATTCTGAAGCCATCTCTTTTATGCTCCCCTTTAAAATAACCCCCTGTCCCTTTGCATTGGGGGAAAATGTTTTTTTAACCATGGTTGGGCTTACTTTTATCCCAACTAGGTTTTCATTTATGCCAGCATCCTTTGCAGTCCATTTAGTAATATTTTTTTCAAATGACTTATCAATCCCTTTAAGACTAAGGTATCTCGGTTCATTCAAATTTTGGGTGCATGTAATCAAAGCTGGGAGATTTGATTCAATAATTTCGTAACCATCCTCGAGCTCTCTTTCCACTACAGCTTTATTATTTTTTAATTCTATTTTTTGTGCATATGTGATCTGTGGAATCCCCAAGGCTTCTGCTACTTGAGGACCAACTTGGGCAGTATCGCCATCAATTGCCTGCCTTCCGCACAAGATCAGATCATATTTTCCTATTGTCTTAATGGCCCCAGCTAATGCATTTGCAGTTGCCCAGGTATCTGAGCCGGCAAATTTAATATCAGATAATAAAATAGCTTCATCAGCACCCATTGCCAAGGCTTCCCTTAGAGCATCCTCTGCTTGTGAGGGCCCCATTGTAAGAACAATTATTTTGCTGCTATACTCTTCCTTGATTTTTAAGGCCTCCTCCAAAGCATTTTTATCCTCAGGATTAATAATAGATGGAACCCCTTCTCTAATTAACCTGCCTGTGCTCGGGTCTATCTTAACCTCTGTTGTATCAGGCACCTGTTTAATACAGACAATAATATTCATTAAAATCCCTTCCCCAATAATTGGGCTGCTATCACCAATCTTTGAATCTCAGAAGTACCTTCATAAATTTCAGTAATTTTAGCGTCCCTATAAAATCGTTCCAATGGATAATCCTTCATATAACCATAACCACCATGGATCTGTATTGCTTTCCTTGTAACTTCCATTGCTGTCTCGCTGCCAAATAATTTTGCCATAGCAGCTTCCTTGATATATTTCTTATCCATATCTTTTAGATATGCAGCTCTAAAGCATAGCAATCTTGCTGCATCAATTTGAGTTGCCATATCTGCTAACATGAACTGGATAGCCTGAAATTTATGTAATTTCCTGCTGAACTGCTCCCTTTCATTAACATATTTTAAGCATTCTTCAAAAGCAGCTTGGGCAATGCCCACACCCTGTGCGCCAATTCCAATCCTTCCTGAATCTAATGTCCACATTGTATGCATAAATCCCTTTCCCTCAATGCCTCCAATTAGATTTTCTTTAGGAACCTTCATATCCTGGAATATCAATTCAGAGGTGTTGCTCCCCCTTAAACCAAGCTTATCTTCCTTTTTCCCTACACTGAATCCTTTTGTCTTGGTTTCAACAATAAATAGTGAGATACCTTTATAGCCTGCGCCTTTATCAGTCATTGCAACAACATTAATTAAATCAGCAACGCCTCCATTCGTTATGAAAACCTTGCTTCCATTCATTATATAATCATCCCCATACTTCACTGCAGTAGTTTGAACATTTGCAGCATCGCTTCCTGCATTAGGTTCTGTTAAGGCAAAAGCCCCCAAATACTTTCCAGAAGCAAGCAGTGGTAAATATTTCTCTTTCTGCTCTTCAGTAGCATAACTTACAATTGGTCCGCAAGCTAAACTAGTATGAGCCCCCATTGTAACTGCAGTTGCATTGCATGCTTTGCTGATCTCTTCCATAATGATTGTTTGTGAGACAGCATCAAGCTCAGCCCCTCCATATTTTTTAGGAATAGACATACCTAATATATCTAAAGCAGCCAACTTCCTTATCTGTTCTTTTGGGAAGATCTCTTTTTGGTCAACATCTGCTGCATATGGCTTTATCTCTTTCTCTACAAACCTATGGATCATATCCTTTATCAATAATTGTTTTTTACTAAAACCAAAGTCCATTTTATATCATCATTGCTCCGTCAACCCTAATAATTTGGCCTGATATATATTTAGCCTTATCTGAAGCAAGGAATACAGCTAGGTCAGCAACATCTTCAGGAAGGCCCATCTCCTTAAATGCAATTATCTCAAGTATTTTATCCAGCATCATAACTGGTATCTTATCTGTCATCTTACTTTTAATAAATCCAGGCGCTATTGCATTAACAGTAATCTTATGTTTGCCCAGCTCCTTTGCAAGAGACTTTGTAAATCCGATCAATGCTGCTTTTGTTGCAGAATAATTACATTGACCAAAATTGCCTCCAAAGGCTACAACAGAGGATAAGCTTATGATCCTTCCCCCATCTGGAATCAAAGGAATAATATTATGTGTCACATTATAAATCCCATTAAGATTTACATTGATTACAGCATTCCATTCTTCAGGAGTCATCTTTTTTAATGTCCTGTCTTTGGTGATCCCTGCATTATTTACTAGGATATCCACTTTCTCAAATCTTTGCTTGACTTCCTCAACCATTTTTCTGCAGTCATCAAACTTAGAGACATCTCCAAGAGCCACCATCGCATCAACCCCTAACGCCTTAAGCTCTTCAGCAAATTTCTCTGCCTGCTCTTTTGCAGGCTCAATATCATTCACAATAATACTGCATCCTTCTTTGGCTAAAGCTATTGCAATTGCGCTTCCAATGCCCTGTGAAGCGCCAGTGACCAACGCAATCTTTCCTTTCATCATAACACCACCTAAGAAATAGTAATTGCAGTCTTATTTAAAGGTTTTTGCCTATCTAAAATATAAATTAAAGAAGATACTTCTTAACGGGTGCATGTAGTTAAATAAGGTTAAGTTTCTGCTTCTAGCACTATATTTCCTAGCAATGGATTGTTTATAATCCCATAGTGGGCGTCTAATTCCTTGTTTGTGTATTCAGTCCTTAAATGCACC
>Ga0315282_10017587_pt1 | contig 10306 bp, 9 predicted proteins | sample YL17G07_20_MG_FD_203693 | JGI IMG/M metagenome (GOLD analysis project Ga0315282, IMG submission 203693) | Sediment microbial communities from Yellowstone Lake, YNP, Wyoming, USA - YL17G07_20 | ecosystem: Environmental > Aquatic > Freshwater > Lake > Sediment | place: USA: Wyoming | collected... | reverse complement strand
GTTAGGGTGATGTTTGCAATGTTGAAGAACAAAACATTATTCGACCCAAGGATGAATTGATGATAGTTGACTGAAAGTGTGATTTTGTAAATCCCCCCCCTCTAAGAGATTTCAAGGGATAATCTTTAGAGGAGAATTTTCACAATCTCATTTTTAAATTGACGGGTCCCGATGAAAGATGTACCCTCGTCCCATAAAGGGTGATTTTGGATTTTCAATGGGAAATACAATTCTTCTCAGAAAGTTTAATAAACTTTGAGATGCGCAAGAAAGGAGGATATTGTTATGACAAAAGAGATGAATCGAAGGGAATTTATGAAAGCATCGGCTGCAACAGGCGCAGTATTAATGTCAGGAAATCTTTCTGTAACTTTTGCCCAAGAACTCAAACCAGTTCAGCTTTTACCGCCACAGGTTGATGGTGGCCGACCACTCATGCAAACGTTGAAGGATAGAAAATCTTGGCGCAGATATAATGATGAAAAGATACCGTTGCAGGTGCTTTCCAATCTCCTCTGGGCAGCGTTCGGAATAAATCGCTCTGAGTCAGGAAGGCCTACGAGGCGCCCTGGGCGAACCGCACCCAGTGGTGGGGATCGGCAGGACATAGATATTTATGTTGCCACTATTGATGGGGGTTATGTCTACGATGCTAAAGCAAACATATTGAATCCAGTTCTGCCAGAAGACGTTCGTAGCTTGTCAGGTCGTCAATATCCACCTCCCACCGTACCGGCAAATATGGTTCCTCCCGTGGATGAGGCTCCTGTTAATCTCATCTATGTATGGGATGGTGCTAAAAAAAGCAAAATCTCAACAGATGAGGAAAGTTTACGTGGCGCCTTTACCCATACAGGGTTCATCGCTCAGAACGTCTATCTCTATTGCGCTTCTGAAGGATTAGCGACTGTTGTACGTTTATGGTTTGACAAGGCGGCCTTGGAGAAGAAAATGAGGCTACGACCAGAACAGTATGCCACGCTCGTACAATCAGTTGGATATCCTAAAAAGACGCCATAGAGGAGAGTAACAAATAGGGTGGGCTGCTGCCAACAACCCACTCTGTTTTACATTCTTTTGACTATGAACATTTTTACCCGTAATCGTTGAACCTCTAAATCATTCCAGAACAAGATAAGTAGGTGATACAGGTATAAATATTTTTGCAAACTCATAGGTTCTTGCTTTCAGCCCCCAATTCAAAATTTTGGGTAGTTACTAATGATAAAAACTAATATTTTAGGAATTGTCTTTCTCGTGTTTTGGATTAGTGGACTTGGTCTTTCCCAACCTCTGAATAATTTTAAACCTGGGTCTGAACCTGATGGATTTGGAGACATCAAATGGGGGACAGATTTGTCGACTCTTAAAAATATGAAATTTTTAAGAGTCGACCCGAGCTATGGAGGGATAGATATCTATGTAAGAGCAGAGGAGGTCTCAGGAATAGGGCGAGCAAGCCTTAAAAGTATTGAATATCAATTCCGTAAATGGAAATTTAGTGGCGTTTGTATCATCACGGATGGGGTTTCAGAATATAAATCTTTAAAGGAAGCCGTATTTGAGGTATTTGGCAAAGGGAACAAACCCTATACAGACCAGGAGTATTACGTTTGGGATGGTGAGTCCACTTTAATGGCTTTGGAACTCTATCCAGTTGGGAAAAGAGGGCTATTCTGGATGATGTGCAAATCAATCCTCACCCGAATGGAATTGGAGGATAATAGATGATATCTCTAATCTTTGGGAAGCATTCACTGAGATTTTGTTTGACGACGTTTGCAAAATTAATCCGGTGGGCAGGGAAACAAGAAACTAATCCCCAGTTTTAATTCCATGCTTTTGCATTCGGTAAAGGAGGGCAGATCTTGAAATGCCGAGCATTTTGGCGGCTTGTAATTTATTCCCTTTTTTTAGTTTCAAGGCTTCAAGAATGTAATGCTTCTCGACTTCATCCAAAACAATCCCTTGAGATGGAAGATGGGGTTTGAACTGGACCCCCTCTTCAGGAAGTTCAGCCCCCGCAGAAAGAAAAGAAAAATGTTTCCCAAGAATTGTGTCTCCCTTCTCCAGAAGAACGATCCGCTCAACGGCATTTCGAAGTTCGCGAATATTTCCAGTCCAGGGATAGACCAGGATCTTCTCTTCTGCCTCTGTTGAAATCTGAACGAATCCTTTCTTGAATTGTTCGTTGAATCGATTTAAAAAGAAACAAAAGAGTGGAAGAATATCCTCTTTACGTTCCCTCAAGGGAGGAATTTGCAACTTGACCACATTGAGCCTGAAATAGAGATCATCCCTAAAATTTCCTTTCTTGACCTCAGACTCTAAATCTTTATTCGTCGCCGCAATGATCCGGACATCCGCCTTTTTCTTGTCAACCCCTCCCACCTTAAAGTATTCCTTCTCCTCAAGAACCCTCAGGACCTTCACCTGTGCCGACGGGGAAAGCTCCCCTACCTCATCGAGAAAAAGGGTTCCCTTTTCCGCTGACTCCACCCTTCCCATCTTTCCCTTTTCCAGTGCACCCGTGAAGGCACCCTTCTCATATCCAAAGAGTTCACTCTCGAAGAGATCTTTGGGAATGGCGCCGCAGTTGATGGGGATGAAGGGAAAGGAAGAGCGGGGGCTCAAAAAATGAACATATTCGGCAAGGAGTTCTTTCCCCGTCCCGGTCTCTCCTTCGATCAGGACCGTGGTCTCCGAACCTGGGGCAAGCTTTTCGGCCAATTCCAGAAGGTCCTTCATCTTCTGGCTCACCCCGATGATTCCTCCGGAACGGAATTTCTCCTGGTATTGCGCTCGGAGCCATTCCACTTCCTTTTTCAAACGAACTCTTTCAAGTCCCTTCTTGATCAAGGCTTCAACCTGATCGAGATCAAAGGGTTTGACGAGAAAATCAAAAGCTCCCATTTTCATCGAGCTAACGGCCATCTCGATTGACCCTTGGGCCGTCATGATGATGACGGGGATCTCGGGGTCTTCTTCTTTAATTCTTCGAAGCACTTCATCCCCGTTGATTCCTGGGAGCCAGTGATCCAAAAGAACAAGATCAGGATTCTCCTTCTTAAACCGCTCCAGACCCTCTTCCCCAGTCCGGGCAGTTAAAACCTCGTAGCCTGATGTTTTCAAGGCGACTTCAAGAGAATCACGCAAGACCGGCTCATCATCGATAACCAGGATCTTGAACCTCACATTCTCCCCCCTGGAATAAAGATATTGAAGGTGGAACCTTTCCCCTCCTCGCTGACCACATCAATCGTTGCCCCATGGCTCTCCAAGATCTTGGCGCTAATCGAGAGGCCGAGACCTGTCCCCTCGGATTTTGTCGTAAAGAAAGGATCGAAAATTTTCTTCAAATGAGCCGTGGGAATTCCTATCCCCGTATCTCTTACTTCAATCCCCACCTCGTCCCCGTTGGATAAGAAAGTTCGAATCGTCAGGGTCCCTCCTTTCTCCATAGCCTGGATAGCATTCAATATGACATTGATCAAGACCTGCTGGATCTGATGGATATCGATTCGAACCTTGGGCAATTCTTGGCCTTGTTCGAAGGCATATGAGATATTTCCCTTCTTCAATTTGGTCTGAAGGATAGCCAAACTTCGTTCCACTACACCGTTGATTTCTTCCTCTTTAAAATGAGATGCCTTGGGCTTGGCAAAATGAAGCATGTCATCCACTATCTTCTGGATTTTCTCAATCCCTTCGATGGTGCTCTCAAGAAGTCGCTTCTCCATGCCAGGAAGATCTTTTTTTCTTGATAACATTTGAGTGTTGATCTTGATTCCAGCCAAAGGATTCCGAAGTTCATGAGCTACCCCTGCTGTCAGTTCTCCCAGGGAAGACAATCTTTCAGCCAGAACCAGCCGCTCTTCCGCCTTCTTCAAGTGGGTGATGTCTTTGCAGATCCGTGAGGCACCGATGATCCTTCCCTCTGCACTCCTGAGCGGAGAGATCGTCATGCTCGTAATGATCTCTTTGCCCTCCTTCGTTTGTCGTTTGACCTCCACATTGGGCACCACCTTTCCTGCCTTCACCCGAGCCATTAATCCTTCCATGAGCCTCTCTTCCTCAGCTCTCAATGCTGCATCCCGAGAATAAAGGAAATCAGACAATTTTTTTCCCAGCACTTCCTCCTTCTGGTATCCATAAATGCGCGCTGCCCCCTCATTCCAATAGAGGACAGTTCCTTCAAGATCGACCACAGAGATGGCATCTCCTGCCTTCTCTACAATGGATTCAAGAAAGTTCTTCGTCTCAATGAGTTCTTTCTGAAGCCTGACTTTCTCCAGCATTAAACCATGGCCTTCGATGGCACGGTTCACAACGAAGGGAAAGGCCTTGGCGCATTCTGCCGATCTGTTGATATAGTCAAAAACCCCTTCCTTCATCGCTTCAATCGCCAAACGGGGATCTCCCTGGGCGGTGACAAAGATCGTGGGGACGCCAATACCCAATTCATGAAATCGGCGGAGCCAGTTCAAACCCTCTCCGTCAGGAAGGGAGTGGTCTAAGAGAAGGATGTCGAATTTCTCCCTTTGAAGCATCTTTAAACACTGCTCTCCGGAAGAAACCTTCTCGATATAATATGGGCTCCTGGAGGCCTTTAACGAGTCCTCCATCATCTTTACGAAGCTGGTATCTTCTTCCGCCACTAAAATTCGTATTCTCTTATCCAAATCGATTCTTCCTCTCCGGACACTACTTCCCTTAAGTTTCTAACAATTATATGACTCTGGACAAATAAGTAGTAACTTCTCAACATGAAATGTCGCGCCTCTCATCCTTCCTCTTCAAGGAATCAATCATTGGCTGTGTGACCAGAGGCACTATATCACTGATCATATGGGGCATCAAATGATCCATCACTTTGGGCATTAGCTCCCCCATCTGCTCCTGCATATAATCCGGCATCGGCACTTGTTCAGCCACCCGCCCGAGCATCACCGGCATCACCTTCGGCATCATCAAGGGCAGCAGCTTAGGGAACAGGATAGGAAACATCGGCTTCATCAAGTCCAGTGCCCCTGGGATCTTGCCCATGAATCGCATCATCGATCCCATCCCAAAGGGCATGGCATCGATAAGCTCCGGCCACATGGTGCTCATCAAATTGGCGAAGCCCTGAGGTGTCATCAAGGGGATCATCGCTTCGAAGACCGCCCACTGCCTGTGCACTTCTGGATTAGGATCGGGGAAATCGCAGCCCAAGGCCGAAGCTGTGAAGTGTGCGAGGTCCACCACTTCAATCGGAATCTTTTTCTTATCGGCACTGACACGGAGCTGAAATTCACAACAAGGACACAGGCTGAGCACTTTTTCCGCGCCCGCTTCGAGCGCCTCATCCAGTCTTGTCTTGCCGATTTCAGCCGCCACGGGCGGGTCCTTAATCATGGTCAAAACACTTCCACAACAGTGTCCCGCTTCTCGATTGTGTTGCATTTCGACCAAGTGAACACCTGGAATTGCCTGAATCACCTCTCGAGGAGGTTCATAAACTCCTGAAGCACGGCCGATGTGACACGAGTCATGCCAGGTCACCGTGACGGATTTTTGTTTCTCCCTGGAGGGAAATACGAACTCTCCGGCCCTAATCTTCTCAGCCAGAACCTCGGTGTAATGCCTGGCGGTAATACCGTATTCAATGCCCAGCTTCTTCGCCCAAGTAGGATATACCTGTCGCCACATCAAATTGCAGGCTGGACAGGAAGCAATGACCGTATCGACCTCAGCCTCTTTCATCACCTTAAGGTTCTTCCTGAACGTTTCCTCGAAGACATCCCATTTCCCGGCTGCCAGCATGGGTATTCCGCAACAGCTTTCCTTTTCACCTACATAGGTAAAGTCCACGCCCGCCGCATCCAGCAAACGAACCGTAGCCAAAGCGATATCGTTTTCCACATAGCTGGCGGTACAGCCGGCAAAATAGGCAGCCCTGGCACGATGCGAGGGACCGTGCTTCTCCTGGAGGTCTTTTGGAAACCATGAGGCCCGGTTTCTGCGGTAGGCCGCCCAGATGTTCCCCTCTTTCTGGAGGGCAGCACCCATCATCTCGAAAGGCGGGAAGGTCATCTTCTTCTTTTCGTTCACGAGGAGGCCTCGTAATTTCATCCAGGACGGTTCAATAGGGAGAGAAGCTGAACAACGGAGGTTACAGAGCTCGCAAGTGGTGCAGACCAGGATCGTATCCACCATACGCTGATCCCATTCCTCCCGGCCTTCCATGTATTCCCGCAGCCAGTACCACTTGCCCCGTGGGCTTTGACTTTCCCAACCACGACCGTAAAACTGGTCGCATTCATCCACACAGTAACCACATTGAGAACATCCATAAGCATACCAGGCCACATCCGCGGGGATACCGCGGATAGGCTTTGTCGTGTGTTCGCCTATCTGCGTGACAACAGAGTTTCCCACAAGCCGAAGGAGAGGCTCAAAGAATCCTGTCAGACGGATGGCTGTTCCCAGGAGACCGACGGCAATGACTTTGCCTGGATTCATGATCGATTTCGGATCGATCTGAGCCTTCAAAGTTTTCAACTGCTTAACTCTGTTCTCTCCCAAAATCTTGGGAGCTTTCTTCCCCAAATAAATTCCTGTGGCGAAAGCCCGTCCTCCATGTTTTTCAGCTATCTTTGTCACTGTCAGGGTCAGACCAAAGACAAGGTTATAGGTAAACTTGCGCTCATCGCCGGGAATAAACCCCAAAATGACAACTTCAGGCTGGCCGTTGATGCCCTTGCGGATGACCACACCTTCCTTGACAAGAGGCTGCTTGACTTTATCTTCAATCTCCTCCATCACCTCCCCCAGTGCAGAAAGGGGAACGACAATCTCTGAAGGAACCAGGCTCGGGCCAAGTCGCTTGACGAGCATCAGCTTAAAGCGATTCTTCCATTCATGCTCTGCAATTTCATGGGGAAGCAACTCTCCGTTACAGGATCTTAGGAGTTCCGGCAATTGACCGATTACGGCCTCCCGATCCCTCCTGCGAAAAGCTAAGGTGGTGATGTAAGAGAGAGGAAGAATGACCCGTTCCTCCGCTGGATGACCATCGTGTTCCATTAAAGGAGCCCTGTTCTTGAGCTCCGCCATGCGCGGGTTGATGAAAATCAATGACCAAATGGGAACCTTCTTATCTATCAAGGACTGTGCAAGCTGCTGTAGGTCATGCGCTTTGGGGGAGCGGATCGAAATAACTTCAAGTTCCTCCAAGCGCTGCACACGAAGGGTCACCTCGCTAATCAGACCTGTGATGCCTTCAACTTCGGAGACGAAATCAAGCTCCTTCCCTTTGAACTCCCTGACTTCGCCATTGGGAAGAACGACACGTGCGCTGACTACATTATCTCGGAACCAGCCAGCCTCGTATGAGCCAATACCTGCTCCGCCCTGGGCCAGCCACCCGCCAACCGTAGAAGAGGGGTAACTACTCGGATAGAGCCTGAGGGTAAGCCTCTGTTTCTCCAGCTCCCGATCCAGTTTTTCCCATACCACACCCGACTCGACTGAGGCTGTCAAAGCCCGGAGATCAATACGGACGATCTTGTTCATTCTGTAAAAATCGACAACAACGCCCCGCTTCACGGGTAAGACACCGCCGTAACCAGAGGATGCCTTGCCGCGAGGGGTGAGAGGAATGTTATTCTCTCCCGCCCAGCGGACCAGCCCAACGAGTTCCTTTTCTGTCTCAGGCTGGACCACCGCATCCGGCGTCGTGTCTCCCAAAAGTGGCTTCATAAGGCTGGGAAGAACCGCAATATCATGACCGTAGAGTCTCCGTTCAGTCTTATGGAACGATACCCTGCTTCCGAATTTTTCCTTAAGATACGATTGGTGTTTTTCACCGAATTGGCTCATTGTGTCTCTCCATCCATTAGCAGATTTGATTTGCTTTGCGGCTCAGATCAAATGGGAGGCTCGCTTGATGTGTCTGAGACTGGAGACCATCTTCCCTTTTTCCCGAAATTGTTCGAAGAGAACGTCTCTTATCAAATGGCAGGCCTGAAAGATCTTGGGGTTTGCGATACGGTAATAAATATTGACCCCCTCCCGCCTGGTTAGAATCACTCCCTTCGATCTTAGTACGCCCATATGCTGCGAAAGGTTGGCCTTGCTGAGGCCAATCTTTTCGATCAACTCGCTGGCTGACATCTCCTTATCATTCAGTGAATTGATGATCTCGAGTCGCTTGGCGTTGGAAAAAATCTTGCATAGATCGGCTTGAAGCTCGTATACCTTTTCCATTCTCGCTCCTTTTGGTCCCCCTCTAAAGCCCGGGGCAGGCCTCAACACGGAGTAGTTGTATCATCGTTCGTTCTTCTATTTGTCTATAAGTTTATTAGTTTCAAACATCCTAAACTCTAAAATCTCCAAACATATTTGTCAAGCCTTTTTGGTTCTGTCTTTTTTGTTCGGGTCACTGATCAAATTACCGCTTGCCTCCATAAGAGGTAGATTTTATGATTCATAATAAAAGAACGTGATCCAAACAAATCCACATTGGAATTAAGAACAAGTTTTGTAACAACTTCAGGAGAAGGAAGGATGACCACCACCCTATTGCAGAGAAGATAAGGAGGACAAACCATGAAAGTTTTTGAGGAAGAAGCGAAAAGACTGGCGGTTGGTCAAAAGGCTGAAAATTCTCACATTGGTAATAACCTATCTCTGTCAAATTCAAAGGGGTCCCCAATATTTCTGGTTTTCTGGAAAACCCTGTGAACACGCTGCCAACAGGAGGCTCCCGTTATCGAAAAAGAGATCTGGCAGAGATTCAAGCATAAGGGGTTGAAGGTTTTTGCTATCGGCGTCAAAGAAAGCGCCGATCAAGCATCATCATGGTTGTCCCAGCATCAACTGACTCATCCGGTGATCGCCGATCCTGAAGGAGACATTTACAAGAAGTATGGAACCGGTTCCGTCCCCTATCATGTTATAATTGATCGGAGATTTGAGATAAGGCATTCTCAAGAGGATTTTCAAAAAGAATTGTTGATCGGTTCAATCCATGATACTTTAACAGCAAGTTTTACTCTGGCACATTAATGAGGAGTTGAAGTGAAAAGTCGGCGGATTTACCTCGATTATAATGCAAGCACGCCGATCGCTCCTGAGGTTGCAGGAGCAATGAAGCCATTCCTCTCGCAACATTTCGGTAATCCTTCCAGCCTTCATTGGGCGGGAATTCCTGCCAAAGAGGCTATCGAGCATGCAAGACAGCAAGTTGCCGATCTTCTCCAGTGTTTTCCCAGTGAGATCGTCTTTACCAGTGGAGGAAGCGAATCGAACAATCATGCGATCAAAGGGGTCTTCTATGCCTTGAGGGAGAGAGGGAATCACATCATCACGACCCAGATCGAGCATCCGGCTGTGATTAACCCTTGTCGATTTCTGGAAAAACTCGGAGCCGAAGTAACCTATGTCGGTGTGGATCGCTTCGGGATGGTCGATCCCAAGGAGATTGAAAGAGCCATTACTGGCAAAACCATTCTTGTAACGGTTATGCACGCCAACAATGAGGTGGGGACCATACAGCCCATCAAAGAGATCTCCCATTTAGTCAGGAAACGAGGAATTCTTTTCCATACGGATGCAGCCCAATCGGTGGGGAAGATTGATACAAGGGTCGATGACCTCGGAGTGGACTTACTATCCATAGCGGGGCATAAACTTTATGCCCCGAAGGGAGTTGGAGCTCTATTTGCTCGCGAAGGAACACCTATCGAACCCCTCATCCATGGTGCGGGACATGAATCGGGCAGAAGGGCCGGAACCGAGAACGTTCTTCTCATTGTGGGACTCGGCAAAGCTTGTGAGATTTCAAAGAACTATTTAAGTGACGATAGGATTCGCAACTCGAGGGACCGTTTCTGGAAACTTCTTCAGGACAATTTTGGTGACGATATTGTTCTTAATGGTCATCCCCTCCACCGCCTTCCCAACACCCTGAATGTCAGCTTTGTTGGAAAAGCAGGAGCAGAAATCTTATCCCGATTGGATGGAGTGGCTGCCTCCACCGGAGCTGCCTGTCACTCCGGCTCAGTCGAATTGTCCCCTGTCCTCAAGGCTATGGGAATCCCTCCCAAGGTGGGAATGGGAGCCCTCCGGTTCAGCCTCGGGAGGACAACAACAGTAGAAGAGGTAGACAGGGTTGTTGAACTCCTTAAAAAACCCCCCTCCTTCCAGACGAAAGGTAACGCGCTGTTACGGTAACATCTTGATTCAGAGGGAGTGAGGCGCGTATGAATAGCCTGTTGCTAAACAATGAGCCACTTATCCGTTTTGGCTTTTTCTTTGGCAT
>Ga0315282_10017586_pt1 | contig 10307 bp, 10 predicted proteins | sample YL17G07_20_MG_FD_203693 | JGI IMG/M metagenome (GOLD analysis project Ga0315282, IMG submission 203693) | Sediment microbial communities from Yellowstone Lake, YNP, Wyoming, USA - YL17G07_20 | ecosystem: Environmental > Aquatic > Freshwater > Lake > Sediment | place: USA: Wyoming | collected... | reverse complement strand
AGCAACGAGGAGCTGGAGGGCTTCCGGCAGCGGCTGCTCGCGCGCAAGCGGCAACTATGGTACAATATCGTCGAGAGCCTGCGCGACGAGGTGCGCGAGGACTACCAGGCCGGCCTGAACTCCGCGCCCCAGGACGACCCCGAGAAGGCGCTCATGGATCTGATCGGCGACACCGACATGCTCCTGATCGAGAACCGCCGCGACCAGCTCTCGGGGATAGAGGAGGCGCTCCAGCGCATCGACGAGGGCTCCTACGGGCTGTGCGTCGACTGCGGCGAGAAGATACCCCCGAAGCGGCTGGAGGTGCTGCCCTTCGCCGTCCGCTGCCTCGAAGACCAGGAGCGCGAGGAGGGCCGGGTCGAGATGCCCTCCATGTAGGAGGCGGGGGCGCGCTGGTGGGGGCGGGTTGGTCGCGGATTTGCATCTCCTGGCCGCTGGTCCGGGGCCTGGAGACGGCCCAGGGGGAGATTGACCATGGCTTCGCGCCAGCCGGAAAGCAGCCTCTTCACCTTCCTTCCGGCCGAGGTCGGCGACCGCGGCGGGCGGAGGCTGACCATACGCCTGGAGGAGCGCGGCGATTTCTTCGGCCTGATGCGGATGTATGGCCAGTTCGAGCCCCGGGGCTCGACCCACGGGCTGCCGCCGGCCGACCGCCAGGAGGCCGCCCGCTGGCTGCGCCACCTGCAAAGCCTGACCAACCTGGTCACCTGCTTCGAGGGCCGCATCGTCGGCCACGCCCTGATGAGCGAGCTGGCCCCGGGGCGCACCGTGGAGCTGTTGATCTACGTCCACCAGTCCTACCGGCGCCGGGGCATAGGCACGGCCCTGGCACAGTTTGCCCTGCGCTGCGCCCAGGCGGCCGGCTGCAAGCTGATGTGGGCCCTGGTGGAGCGCGACAACCGTCCGGCCCTCATCGTCTGCGCCAAGGCCGGGTTCCGCCCCGCGGACCTCCTCGAACCGGAGCTGGAGATGCAGCTCCCCCTGGACCGGCCCGCGCCCTCCCCGCTGCTGGCCGGATTGACTTAAGTCCCTCCCCAAGATAAAAATCCCTTGATGCAGCGCCAGGTCCTCTTGCTCTGCGCCACGCCGCAGGAGTGCTGCCGCCTCCTGCCCGAGGGCGCGCAACCCCGGCCGCTCGGGGGCAGGTCCTCCTACGCCCTCGGCCCGGCCACGGTGATGGTCTGCGGGGTGGGCCGCGTCAATGCCGCCCAGGCCGCCACGGCCGCCATCGAGGCGGGCGGGATCGGCGCCGTGGTCTCCTTCGGCTCGGCGGGGGCCTACCCGGCCGCGGGGCTGGGGATCGGCGACCTGGCCGTGGCCCGCGAGGAGATAGGCGACGAGCTGATCGTCCTGCCCGAGCGCTACGCCACCCTGGCCGAGATGTGCGTTCCCCTGCCCGCGGAAGAGCCGCCGATGTTGAACCGCATGGGCGCCGACCCCACGCTCTCTTCCCGGCTCACCGCGGCCTGCTTCGAGGTGGCCGGCCCACAGGTGCGGGTCGCCTCGGGGGCGATGCTCACCGTGAGCCGCATAACATCGTCCCGGGCCGAGGCCGAGCGCCTGGTCGCGCTCTTCGGGCCGCTCCTTTGCGAGAACATGGAGGGGGCCGCCGCCGCCCAGGTGGCCCGCCACTACGGCCTGCCCTTCGCCGAGGTGCGCGCCGTCTCCAACCTGGTCGATGACCGCGCCCGCCAGTGCTGGGACTTCCCCCTGGCCGCGGCGAGCTGCTGCCGGGCCGTGGCCGCCTTCGTGGATGGCCTGCGCGACAACCCGCTATGACCACCCTCAGCCTGGGCTACTCGCCCTGCCCCAACGACACCTTCATCTTCTACGGCCTGGCCTGCGGCGCCGTCCAGGCTGCCGGCCTCTCGCTCCCCCACCGGCTCGAAGACGTCGAGACGCTCAACCGGCTGGCCGCCCTTGGCAGCCTCGACGTGACCAAGCTGTCACTCGCCGCCTACGCCCACGTGGCCGAGGAGTACTGCCTGCTGCGCGCCGGAGCGGCCCTGGGCAAGGGCTGCGGCCCGCTGGTGGTCGCCCGGGAGGCCCGGGGGCTGGACAGCCTCGCGGGGGCGCGCGTGGCCCTGCCGGGGAGGCTGACCACGGCCGCCCTGCTCTTTGCGCTGTATGCCCCAAGAGTGGAGCCGCTCTTCATGCCCTTCGACCGCATCATGCCCGCGGTGGCTGCCGGGGAAGCCGAGGCCGGGGTCATCATCCACGAGGGGCGCTTCACCTACGCCGCCCGCGGCCTGGCGGAGGTGGCCGACCTGGGCCGCCTCTGGGAGGCCGATACCGGCCTGCCGCTGCCCCTGGGGGCAATTGCCGCCCGGCGCTCGCTGGGGGTGGACCGCCTGCGGGCCGTCGAGGCCGCGATCCGGGCCAGCCTCGCCTATGCCCGCGCCCACGAGGCCGCCACCCTCGCGCACGCGAAGCGTTCGGCCCAGGAGATGGCAGAAGAGGTCCTGCGCGCCCATATCAATCTCTACGTCAACGACTTCTCGGTGGACATCGGCCCCGAGGGCGAGCTGGCCACCCTCACACTGCTCGCCAAAGGTGCCCAGGCCGGCGCCCTGCCCCCTCTCTCCCGCCCGGCGTTCCTGACCTGAGCCCCCCTCAAGTCCCCATCCCCGCCCTTTGACAAAGCGCGCCCGGGGCTGCTAGGCTGCCTCTCTTATGGCCCTCACCGTCTGCGAGACGTTCCTGAGCCTCCAGGGCGAGTCGTCCTACGCGGGGCTGCCCTGCGCCTTCATCAGGCTCGCGGGCTGCAACCTGCGCTGCGGCTGGTGCGACACCCCTCACGCCTTCGAGGGGGGCGAGGAGATGAGCGTGGCCGAGGCCGCGCAGCGCCTGCTCGCCTTCGGGGTGCCGCTCGTCGAGGTGACCGGCGGGGAACCGCTCTTGCAGGAAGACGTCTATCCGCTCACCGAGCGGCTGCTGGCGGCGGGGGCTCGCGTGCTGCTCGAAACCAACGGCAGCCTGTCCGTGGCCCGGGTGGACCCGCGCGTGGTGCGAATTATCGACGTCAAGTGCCCCGGCAGCGGCATGGCGCACTGCAACGACTGGTCGAACATGGCCCTGCTGTTGGCCACCGACCAGCTCAAGTTCGTGCTCTCGGGCCGGGCAGACTACGACTTCGCCCTCGGGGTGCTGCGCCACCACGGCGTGCTCAATCGCGGCTGCGAGGTCCTTTTCGCCCCCGCCTGGGGCAACCTTGCGCCCGCGGAGCTGGCGGAGTGGATGATTGCCGACAAGCTGGCCGGGGTGCGCCTCCAGTTGCCCCTCCACAAGCTGCTCTGGGGCGAGGCGCGCGGCCGCTAGCCAGCCAGGCCATAGGCCTGGACCCAATGCCGGCCCCTTGAGGGGCAGGGGCCACTTGTACGGCAGCATGGGGCCGGAGTCCCGCTCGCGTTGCAAGCGGGGCATGCGTGGCAGCCAGGCCATGGGCCTGGACCAATCCCGGCCCCTTGAGGGGCAGGGGCCACTTGCACGGCAGCGTGGGGCCGGAGTCCCGCTCGCGTTGCAAGCGGGGCATGAGTGGCAGTTGACCAGGCCGAGGGCCTGGACCCAATGCCGGCCCCCTGAGGGGCAGGGGCCACTTGTACGGCAGCGTGGGGCCGGAGTCCCGCTTGCGTTGCAAGCGGGGCATGAGTGGCAGTTGAGCAGAAAGCTAGGCCGTCCAAAAACGCCCCTCTGCGTCGTGGCGCTGACCGGCCTTGGGTGGGGCCTGTTTTGAACGATTTTCGGGAGGAATTAGCGATGCTCGGCGGCAAGAAGCTAGGCTTCATCGGGGCGGGCAACATGGGCGACGCCCTCATCAGGGGGCTGCTCGCCTCCAAACTCGTCAAGGCCGGGGACCTGCTGGCTTTTGACGCGGCAGGCTCCAGGCTCGAGCACTTGAGGAGCACGCACGGGGTGGCCGCGGCGGTCAGCAACCGCGACCTGGCCGAGAGCTGCGACGTCGTCGTGCTCTGCGTCAAGCCCCAGGTGGTCGACGACGTGCTCGACGACCTCGAGGACGCCCCCCGCCAGCATCTGCTCATCTCCATCTGTGCGGGCATCACCCTGGAGCACCTCGAGACGGCCCTGCCCATGCAGCCCGTGGTGCGCGTCATGCCCAACACCCCGGCCCTCATCGGCGAGGGCGCCTCGGCCCTGGCCAAGGGGATGCACGCCACGGTGGAGCACCTGGCCATCGCCCGGGCGATATTCGACGCCGTGGGGCGCACCGTCGTGGTCGAGGAGAAGCTGATGGACGCCGTGACGGGGCTCTCGGGGAGCGGCCCGGCCTACGTCTTCGTCATCATCGAGGCCCTGGCCGACGCCGGGGTCAACCTCGGGCTGCCTCGGCCCCAGGCCCAGGAGCTGGCGGCGCAAACGCTCGTCGGGGCCGCCCGCATGGCCCTGGCGGGGACAGCGGGGCTATCCGATCTCAAGGCGATGGTCACCTCGCCGGGGGGCACGACGATCCGGGGCTTGCAAGTGCTCGAGCGCGCGGGGCTCAGGGGGATACTCATGGACGCCGTGGAGGCCGCGGCCAAGCGCTCGCGCAAGCTGGGCAAGAAGAAGTAATGGGCTATTTCGGCAACACCTTCCCGACCAAGGACGACGTCCGGCAGCTGATCCTCAAGAAGGACACCAAGGGCCTGGTGCGGGCCATCGGGCTCATGGCGGGCCGGCAGTCAACCAACCGCTCCCTGGAAGAGCTGGTCACGAGGAAGGTCCGCGAGCTGATAACGGAGCACGACCACTGGGCGGTTGACCCGCTGATAAAGGCCGCCCGGGACGAGTCGTGCCAAAGGCATTACAACATCTTCATGGCGCTGGCCAAGGTCAAGGACGAACGGGTGTTTGAGCTGCTCGTCGGCATGTTGGGTAACCCGGACCTCCGGATCAGGAGGTCGGCCATCCAGGCTCTGGGGGAGCTGCAAGACGAGCGTGCCGTGGAGCCGCTCGTGTCGACGTGCGAGGACAGCGTGAGGGAACGGGTCGCCGAGGCCCTGGCCAGGATTGGGTCTGAGATGGCGCTGGAGGCAGCGAAGCGGCTGGTTGGAGAGGAAGAGGCCGGCGAGACTCTAGGAGATAAACTCTAAGCTCAGGTCGACCGCCGGGGCCGAGTGGGTGAGCGCCCCCACGCTGACGAAGTCCACGCCGGTGGCGGCCACGGCATTGACGTTATCGAGCCGCACCCCGCCCGAGGCCTCCAGCGGTACCCGCCCCGCCACCAGCCGCACCGCCTCGGCCATCATCTCAAGATTCATGTTGTCGAGCATGATGACGTCGGGCCCAGCTTTGAGCGCCTCCTCCACCCCGGCCAAGTCGGTCACCTCCACCTCGATGGTCATGCCTGAAGGCGCACCCTGCCTGGCGAGTGTCACGGCCCGCGCGATGCCGCCCGCCGCGGCGAGGTGGTTGTCCTTGATGAGAATGGCGTCGTAGAGGCCGAAGCGGTGGTTGGTGCCCCCGCCAGCCCTTACGGCCGCCTTCTCCAGGGCGCGCAGCAGCGGGGTCGTCTTGCGGGTGTCGAGGATCTTGGCCTTGTGAGGCCGCACGGCCTCGACAAAGCGGCGGGTCAAGGTGGCGATGCCCGAGAGGCGCTGGAGGAAGTTGAGGGCGACTCTTTCGGCGGCCAGCAAGGACCGTGAGCGGCCCGACAGGCGGCAGGCTACCCCGCCCCGCGACAGGCGCTGGCCCTCGCCAAAGAGCCACTCCTGCTTCACCTCGGGGTCGATGAGGCGGAAGGCCAATGAGGCGGCCTCGATGCCCGAGAGGACCAGCCAGTCCTGCTTGGCCACGATCTCGGCTTGGGCGAGCTGGCCCTCGGGCACGACGAGCCGGGAGGTGATGTCCCCGGCCCCGATGTCCTCCTCGAGGGCTTGGCGGACCAGACTCTCCAGGGCTTCGCTCAAGAGCCCTCGCGCCGCATGAATTGGATGCGCGCCAGGCTCTCCTTGAGCTTGGCCAGCCGGGTGCTCACCTCGGCCTCCTTGGCCCGGGCACCCTCCACGACCTCCGCGGGGGCGCGGGCGACGAAGTCCTCCTTGGCCAGCTTGGAGCGCACGATTGACAGCTCCTTCTCGGCCTTGGCCAGCTCCTTGGCCAGCCGCCCCTCCTCCTCGGCCAGGTCCACCAGGCCGGCCAGGGGCACAAAGACCTCGACGTCGCCGGCAAAGCCAGCGGCGGCCTGCCTCGGGCGCGGCCTGCCGTCGTGCATGGCCACCTCGTAGCGGCCGATGCGGGCAAGCTTCCTGGCCACCGCTTCGTGGCGGGTAAGCGTGGCCCGGCTGCCTTCAGAGCCCGCGATGAAGATCGCTTCGATCTCCAGGCCGGGGTTGACGTTCATCTCGGCGCGGATGTTGCGCACGGCCGCGACGGCCTGCTGGAGGAGATTGATTTCGGCCTCGGCGGCCACGTCGCGCCCCCTCTTCTCGGGCCAGTGGGCGAGCATAATGCTCTCCCTGCCGCTCTCACTTGTTCCCGGCAGCTTCTGCCAGATCTCCTCGCTCACAAACGGGGCGAAGGGGTGGAGCAGGCGCAGGACGGACGACAGGGTCTCGTGGAGCACGGCCTGGGTGGCGCGGCGCTGGGGTGAGGGCTCGCCGTAGAGGATGGGCTTGGCCAGCTCGAGGTACCAGTCACAGAACTCGTGCCAGGTGAACTGGTAGAGGGCCGAGGCCGCCTCGTTGAAGCGCAGCTCCTCGAGGGCCCGCTCGATCTCAGCCGTCACCTCGCCTAGGCGCGAGAGTATCCAGCGGTCGTAGAGCGAGGCCGCCTGCGGGACAGCCTCCAGCTCGGCCGCCTGCGGCTCGAAGTCAGCCAGGTTCATCAGCGAGAAGCGCGCGGCGTTCCAGACCTTGTTGATGAAGTTGCGGTAGCCGCCGATCCTCTCCTCGGAGAGCCGGACGTCGCGTCCCTGCACAGCGAAGGCCGCCAGGGTGAAGCGGAAGGAGTCCGTGCCGAAGACGTCGATGACCGAGAGGGGGTCGATGACGTTGCCCTTGCTCTTGGACATCTTCTGCCCCTCGGCATCCCTCACCAGGGCGTGGATGTAGGCCTCGTGGAAGGGGACCTCACCCATGAAGTGCAGGCCCATCATCATCATCCGGGCAACCCAGAAGAAGAGGATGTCGAAGGCCGTCACCAGGATCGAGGTCGGGTAGAAGAGGCGCAGCTCGGGTGTCTCGTCGGGCCAGCCGAGTGTCGAGAAGGGCCACAGGGCGGAGCTGAACCAGGTGTCGAGGACGTCGGTCTCCTGGGTGAGCTTGCCCCCGCCGCACTTGGGGCAGACATTGGGGGCCTGGCGGGCGACGACCACCTCGCCGCACTCGCAGTACCAGGCCGGTATCCGGTGGCCCCACCAGATCTGGCGCGAGATGCACCAGTCGCGGATGTTGTTCAGCCACTCGTTGTAGGTCTTCTCCCAGCCCGCGGGCACGATGCGGGTGCGCCCCTCGGCGACCGCTTGGAGCGCCGGCTCGGCCAGCGGCTTCGTGCGCACGAACCACTGCTTGGACAGGCGCGGCTCGACGATCGTCTTGCAGCGGTAGCAGTGGCCGAAGGCGACGGTGTAGTCCTCGATCTTCTCGAGGAGCCCCTGGGTCTGGAGGTCTTCGACGATGCGCTCCCTGGCCTCGAAGCGGTCGAGGCCGGCATACGCCCCGGCGGCATCGCTCAATCGCCCGTGCTCGTCCATGACCGAGACGATGGGGAGCTGGTGGCGCAAGGATATCTCGAAGTCGTTCAGGTCGTGGGCCGGGGTGACCTTGAGCGCCCCGGTGCCGAAGGTGACATCAACGTAGTCGTCGAAGATGATGGGTATCGCTCGGCCCATCAGCGGCAATATCGCCCGCTTGCCGCGCAGGCCGGCGTAGCGCGCGTCGGTCGGGTTGACCGCCACCGCGGTGTCGCCGAGCATCGTCTCGGGGCGCGTCGTGGCCACGACGAGGGAGCCCGAGCCGTCCTCGAGCGGATAGCGGATGTGCCACAGGTGGCCCGGCCGGCTCTCGTGCTCGACCTCGAGGTCGGCCAGCGCGGTCAGGCAGCGCGGGCACCAGTTGATGATGTAGTCGCCGCGGTAGATCAGCCCTTCGTCGTATAGCCGGACGAAGACCTCGCGCACGGCGCGAGAGAGCCCCTCGTCCATCGTGAAGCGCTCCCTGGACCAGTCGCACGAGCAGCCCAGGCGCTTGAGCTGGCCGATGATGCGCCCGCCGTACTCCTTCTTCCACTGCCAGACGCGCTCGATGAACGCCTCGCGCCCGAGCTGGTGGCGGTCGGTGCCCTCGCGGGCGAGCTGGCGCTCGACGACGTTCTGGGTGGCGATCCCGGCGTGGTCCGTCCCCGGCACCCACAGGACGTTGTAGCCCTGCATCCGGCGGAACCGGCACAGGATGTCCTGGAGGGTGTTGTTCAGGGCATGGCCCATGTGGAGCGAGCCCGTCACGTTGGGCGGCGGGATGACCAGGGAGTAGGGCTTGGCGCGGCTCGTGCTGTCGGCCCGGAACAGGCCGCGCTCCTCCCAGTAGCGGTACCAGCGCGCCTCTACCTCATGCGGCTCGTAAACCTTGCTTAGCTCGTGTGTGCTCAACGTGCGTCCCTTACCAAAAAGCTCGGAGGGATCTCCTTCGCGAGGTCCCTCCGGCCGCATTCCCGAATGAGTTTCTGGAATGAATTTCTTCTAGTGAAAGCTTCTTATGGAAGCTTCTTAGAGCCCGGCCCGCACCGAGGTCTTGACGCGCTCGATCTCGCGCAAGATGATTTCCTCGGCCACCTTGGGCACGACCTCCCGCGCCACGCGCTCGAGCACCTGGGCGGCCAGCGACTGCATCACTTCCCGCGCGGCCACGATGGCGACCTGCTCGGCCACGCCGGCCAGCACCTCGGCCGCCTTCTCGCGCAACACCTGCTCGGCCACCTGCGGGGCCACCTCGCGGGCCACCTCGGCCAGGGTGTCCTTGGCCTGAGCGGCCAGGATCTCGGCCCCATGCTCGGCCAGGAACTTGGCCACGGCCTCCTGGGCCTGGGTGAGGGCGACATCCTCGAGGGCGCTCAGGTCGATGAGGCTGCGGCGCTTGGCCCTGGGGCGGCCATGATCGGGCCTTTCCGCCCCATAGAGGACATAGTTATCGTCAGCGGGCTCCTCGACGACCTCGGTCAGCTCGAGGGGCTCATCATTCGGAACCGGGCTGTGCCCAAACAGCTTTTTACTAAATTTTTCGACCACTTTCCCTTCCATTCGCTCAAGTTATCATATGGTTCCCCGGGGTGTCAAGGCAAGCCCGGCCCCAAGGCTGTCCGCCCATATTTTATGCATTTTCGGTGCCTCCCGCCAGTCCCCGCGAGGCGGCCAATGCCCGGGCGGTGGCCATATTGCGCTCGTCGGCGTCCACGGCGTCCTTGGGCGTCTCCATCACGGCGGGGGTGAGGGCGAGCAGCGGGTGGGTGAGGAGGGCGCGCATCCCCTCGCGGCCGATGTGCCCCTCACCTATATGGGCGTGGCGGTCGAGGCGGGAGCCGCGGGGGGCCTTGGAGTCGTTCAAGTGGACGAGCCTCACGCGCTCTCCCCCGCCGAGGGCGGCCAGGGTGTCATTTATGCCCCGCGCCGTGGCCACGTCCCAGCCCGCCGCGAAGGCGTGGGCGACGTCGAGGCAGGCCCCGGTGCGCCCTGGCTGCCCGATCGTGTCCAGCACGCGGGCCACCTGCCTCAGGTCAGAGCCCACCTGCGAGCCCTGCCCGGCCATGTTTTCGAGGATGAGGCGGCCCACCGGCACGCGCTCCAGCCCGGAGAGGACGGCCGCGGCAATCCTCTCCTCGACCTCCTCCGGGGCAGCACTCGATGACCCGACGTGGGCGACCAGTATCGCCCCAAGCTCCACGGCGCGCTCGAGGTCGGCCACCAGCAGCTCCTTGGTGCGAGCCCAGAGGGTATCGTCACCCGCGGCGAGGTTGGCCAGATACGGCAGGTGGACGAACAGGGGATTGATGCCCGCCTCGGCCAGCAGCTCGCGGAAGCGCCCCACCTCGGCCCGGTCGAGGGGCGTGCGGCGCCAGGCCCGGGGGTTGCCCGACCAGAGCTGGATCGTCTCGCAGCCAAGCTCGATGGCCCGCAGCGCTGCCTTGATGAGCCCCGCGGAGGTGCGGACATGGAAGCCCAGGCGCATCTATTCTCACCTGGACTGCTTCAGGCGGCACTCCGCTTCGACATCGACGGGCCTGCCACTTTCATCCAGCAGCCCGCGCGATTCCAGGACCGACTTGACGAACCTTGCGGCGAGTTCCCATGCCTGACCCGCGTCCGCACCGAAAATTCG
>Ga0315282_10017585_pt1 | contig 10307 bp, 8 predicted proteins | sample YL17G07_20_MG_FD_203693 | JGI IMG/M metagenome (GOLD analysis project Ga0315282, IMG submission 203693) | Sediment microbial communities from Yellowstone Lake, YNP, Wyoming, USA - YL17G07_20 | ecosystem: Environmental > Aquatic > Freshwater > Lake > Sediment | place: USA: Wyoming | collected... | reverse complement strand
CGCACCTACTGCGTAGGAGACAAGCCAACCGAATTCCAGAAGGAAGTGTACCACATCGCCTACGAAGCGTTGATGGCCCTAACCAACTCGATGAAGCCTGGTATCACCACCTTGGACGTACAGCGGAACTGGCTGAAAAAAGGAGACGCACCAGGCCTGTGGGGGCGCGTACCAAAGTGGCCTGAGCCGGGCCGGTATTTCTACGGCACGGTGGCCCACCCGATCGGCCTCCGCTCGGGCGATCCGGGAGCAACCGTTCCCGGGGCCAGCGGTCAGTTTATGGGTGATTTCCCCGCTGGAAAACTCGAGAAGAATATGACCTTTGCTGTCGAAGCCGCCTGCTTTACGTGGCTTGGAGACAGGTGGGCCAAGGATGGTGTGAAGATTGAGCACTGTGGTGTGATCACCGACGATGGGTTCGAAGTCTTCTACCGGTTCCCAACAAAAGATTTGATCGCCTGCGGACTGCCCGGCGTCTACTAAGAAGATAGCCGGAATTGTCATTGGCACATTAGATGATTCGTTAAATCATAGGAGTGACTTATAAGCAAACTTATGGAGTCACTCCCTGCTTTCTTTTTTCTTACGAAGTAGGATATAAAGCGGTTTTAAAGGACCGATGAGTTGGCTGGGGTGGCACCCGTCGATCTCGGATCTATTGTGACAGACCGTTTTGAACTTGAGGAGATTGGGGGGGAAGGGCCGGGTTCCGTTCATTGCCATTTCAGCGGCATCGAGGGCGGTTATACAAACCTAAATCGATATGCTTTAAGGAGAGACGGTAATGGAGTTCTATCTCATCCAGACAATGAATGGACTTTCCTTCGGAGCCCTGCTTTTCCTACTTTCCAGCGGGCTCTCTCTCATTTTCGGGGTGATGAAGATTGTCAATATTTCCCACGGATCTTATTATATGCTGGGGGCCTATATTGGGCTTTCTGTCATCACGCGGACTCAGAGCTTCATTCTCGGAGTTTTCGTAGCGGCTTTGATCATCGCAGCAATAGGCTTGGGAATGGAGCGCATCTTTTTACGCAGGTTCCCCTTGCAGGATCTTCCCCAAATGATGCTAACAATGGGGTTTGCCCTCATCTTTCGTGATTTGGCCCTCCTGATCTGGGGCGGTGACCCTTTCAGCCTTCCTGCTCCAGCTTTTTTGAAAGGATCGATGAACCTTCTTGGAATCGTATTCCCGATCTATCGTCTTTTTGTGATTTTGGTCGCCGCTGCCGTAGCCATTCTGCTTTGGCTGTTCAATGAGAAAACCCTTGTGGGAGCAAAATTGCGTGCTGCAGTCGATGATCATGAAATGGCGGGCGGAGTGGGTATCAACGTTCCTATGACCTCAGGCTTGATGTTTGCCTTAGGGGCATTCCTTGCGGCCTTCGGAGGGGTGATGAGCGGACCTATCTTCGGTGTCTACCCCGGTGCGGATTTTGAATTCCTGCCTTTAGCCTTTGTCGTGACCATCGTCGGTGGAATGGGGAGTCTCAAGGGAGCAGCGGTGGGGAGCGTGATGGTGGGCTTGATAGACAATTTTGGAAAGGCTCTTGTTCCTGAACTATCTTATTTTACGCTATTCGCTCCCATGGCGATTGTGCTGGCCATCAAACCCACTGGTCTCTTTGGAAGAGGGTAAAAGGATGAAGGATATCTTGGAGTCAAAAACTAAACTTGTCGGTTTAATCCTTGCGTTTCTTATCCTGGTGGTTTTGCCACCCTTCATCACTTCATATTGGGTAACTCTGCTCACCCAGATGCTTATTTTTGGCATTCTGGCTATGAGTTTGGACATTCTTTTAGGATACTCTGGAATGCCTTCCTTCGGCCATGCCGGTTTTTTCGGTGCCTCGGCCTATGTGGTCGCCATTCTCTCTACACGCTACAAGGTGGGTTTCTTTCTCTGCTCTGTAACAGGCATCGTCTTGGCCATAGGGATCAGTGCAGTCTTCGGCCTCTTGGTTGCTCATACCAAAGGAGTCTATTTCCTGATGATCACCCTAGCCTTAGGAATGGTACTTTGGGGGCTTGCCTTCCGCTGGGTCTCCATGACAGGAGGGGATAACGGTATCTCAGGGATCCCCAGACCAGATATTGGGCTTCCTATCTCCATGACCGATCCCATCACTTTCTATTATGTGACATTAGTCTTTTTTACAGCTTGTCTGTTACTGATGGCCATCTTCGTCCGCTCCCCTTTTGGCCATAGCCTAAGGGGCATTCGTGAGAGTGAATCTCGCATGCGGATCTTGGGGTATCATACCTGGCTCCATCGGTACTTGAGCTACTTGGCGGCTGGGGCCTTTGGGAGCATCTCGGGCATCTTCTGGGCCTATTACAATGGTTTTGTTAGCCCTCAGGATCTGGAACTCACGGCCTCCTTCGAGCTTTTCTTGATGGTGATCTTGGGTGGTCCGGGAACATTGATAGGCCCGGCTCTGGGAGCGGGTATTATCGTCTTTCTAAAGAACTTCATAAGTGCTTACACGCAGCGCTGGCTCCTCATCCTGGGAGGGATCTATATTCTTACCATCCTTTATGCCCCAAGAGGTTTCGTGAACCTGATCGGAGATCTCACCAGGGGAAGGCAAAAGACGGACAAAGCCGAAGAAGTAAGTTGATGGGAGCAATCAGGTGACTCCCTTAATTTACAGACGAAAGTGAGGTGGAGGGATATGGCGAGAAGGTTTACGAGAGAAGAGATTGGGGCAAGCCTTAAGTCAGAGATTCAAAAAGGGCGAGCGATATTCAACGCCTTTGCTGGAACGGGAATCTCCGCCAAATTTGCAGAGGCGGGGGGTGCAGATATGATCACCACCCATATTCTGGCAAGGTTCCGGATGGCAGGTCTCTCTTCCATGGCAGGCTACCTTTCCATTGCAGATGCCAATGCAGTGACTCTGGAATTGGGGAAAAGGGACATCCTTCCTGTGGTGAAGAATACGCCTGTCTTGGCGGGACTTCTGGGAACAGACCCCACAAGGAACATGGAATATTTTCTGGATGAGATCATTGCGGTAGGTTTTTCAGGGCTTTTGAACTGCCCGACCATTGCGCTCATCGACGGCAACTTTAGAAGGACCCTTGAAGAAACGGGCCTGACCTTTGACAAGGAGGCCGAAATGATGGCGATTGCCCATCGTAAGGGCCTTTACACCACGGCCTTCTGTTCAACTCCTGAAGGAGCCCGAAAGATGATGGAGGCCGGGTGTGACAACATCATCGCCCACGGAGGAAACACCAGTGGGGGATCGATTGGCTCCAAAACGGTGACGTCCTTGGATGGAATGGTAAGCCTCGTTCAGAGTATCATCGACGCCGTTAAAAGCAAGAAGCCGGAGGTGATCGTGACGTGTCATGGCGGAGCCACGGAAACCCCTGAACAGGTGCAGTACATACTCGAGAGGACCAAGGGGTTGGATGGCTATGTGGGAGGATCAACAGCGGAAAGGCTGCCTGTTGAAAAGTCAATCACGGCAGCGGTTAAGAGATTTAAGGAGGTCCAGCTTCGGCGCAAGGGGTAAGTGGGATGTCCGGATCAATTGACGCTATCGGTCATCCCTCACCATCGTTCACTCTAAACCAGAAAGGAGGAACTGTTATGAGAAAGACATTAGTTGCGGTAATCGTTGTACTAGCTGTAGCGGGCTTCGTTATTTCAACTCCCTTCCTGTCTGCTGCCCAGGGCAAAGGTCCGATTAAAATCGGCTTCATCGGACCTCTTTCGGGCGGTTTCGCTCAGACAGGAAAGGACATGTTAGATGGTCTCCAGTTATACCTTGAGGAGATCAAGTATCAAGCAGCAGGACGGAAGATTGAACTTATTGTTGAAGACTCGGAGGGTGTTCCAGCGACGGCTCTCACGAAGACAAGAAAGCTGGTCGAGAAGGACGGAGTCCACATCATGACTGGAGGCCTTTTGGCTTCCACTGGTTATGCGCTCCAGCCATACATCGACTCCAAGCAAATTCCCATGACCTATCCTGTCATGGCCCCGGACGACTTGACTCAAAGGAATAGAGCCAAATGGATCGTCCGCACAGGATGGAACAGCAGTCAACCCAACCATCCCCTTGGGGAGTATGCTTATCAGTTTCTCAAGTATAGGAAAGTGTCTGTCATAGGTCTGGACTATGCTTTCGGGTGGGAGTCGGCAGGAGGCTTCCAGAAGACATTCGAAGAAGCAGGAGGTAAGATTGTCCAGAAAATATGGACCCCATTGACGGTAACCGATTTCAGCCCCTACTTGTCACAGATTTCGAAGGATGCGGATGCGGTCTACACCTTGTTCGTTGGCCGCTCCACCCTACAATTCGCTAAACAATATCAGGAATTTGGCCTTAAGGCGAAGACCCCTGTGATCGGAGGAGGGACGACCACTGACGAACATGCCCTTCCTTCGATGGGGGATGAAGCCTTGGGCTTCATTACAGCTCTCCATTATAGCGAGGCTCTGGACAACCCCGCAAATAAGAAATTTGTGAAGGCTTACCGGGAAAAAGCCAAAAAGGCTGCCTCCTATTATTCAGAAGCCTTGTACACGGGAGGAAGATGGATTGTCGAAGCCATTAAGTCCATAAAGGGCGATGTGGAAAATGCTGCCAAGTTTTTGGAGGCCCTGAAAAAAACCGATCTTAAAAATGTTCCCCGTGGGCCAATCAAATTAGACGACTATGGGAACCCGATTCAAAATGTCTATATCCGAAAAGTAGAAAGGGTGGGAGGAGAGCTCCAGAACAAGGTGATCTATACTTACCCAAATGTCTCCCAATTTTGGAAGTATAAACCCGAAGAGTTCTTGAAGCAGCCTCTCTATAGCCGAGACTATCCTCCGCTCAAACCATAAGGGTGGAGAAACAGGGGGAAGTTTTCTTCCCCCTGTTTTGAGGGATGAGCAGAGAGGAGTTGAGATTCGAGTAATCCGCTAACGAAAGAATGAATAAGAGTCCATGCCGTCGATCGGTACAATAGAGAGCAAGGGTTCTGTTCCGTGTCTGGTCCTTGAGAACCTTTCAAAAGATTTTGGTGGCCTTAGGGCTTTGGACCGGGTCAACCTGACTGTTCAGCCAGGAGAAAGGCGTGCCCTGATCGGGCCAAATGGTGCTGGGAAGACAACACTCTTCAACCTCATCAGTGGTGAGTATCCAGTCAGTGAAGGCAAGATCATCCACTTTGGGAAAGATGTGACTGGGCTACCTCCCTATCAACGGGCAGCACTGGGGATTGCCCGGACTTTTCAGATCACCAATCTCTTCCCTAATCTGACCGTCTTAGAGAACCTTCTTTTGGCCTGTCAAGCCTTGGAGCGGATGAAGTTCGTTATGTTCCGGCCTCTTTCCTCTTACCGCCACCTTGCTGATAAGTCCATGAACCTTTTAAAAGAGTTCGGTTTGTGGGAGAAGCGAGATGAACTCGTCAAGAATCTTTCTCATGGAGATCAACGGCAGATCGAAGTGGCCTTGGCCCTGGCTGGTCAACCGCGCCTTCTCCTTCTTGACGAGCCGGCTGCCGGACTCTCCTCGGCTGAGACCCATGCACTGACCCTCCTGCTCAAGAAACTGGATCCAAACATCACCATCCTGCTGATTGAACATGATATGGACGTTGCCTTTGAGTTTGCAGAAAAGATAACCGTCCTCTATCAAGGGAGATTCCTGGCAGAGGGCACGAAGGAGGAGATTAAGAATAATTCCACCGTCCAGGAGATCTATCTGGGCGCGGAGTAGAAGGTTATGCTGAAGATTAACGATATCCATACCTATTACGGCGATAGCTACGTCCTCCAGGGGATCAGTTTGGACGTTGCCAAAGGGACTGTGGTAGCCCTTCTGGGACGGAATGGAGTGGGGAAGACGACCCTGATTCGGTCCATCGTCGGATTTACCCCGGCCCGGCGGGGTCAAATCCTGTTTAACGACAGGGACATCACCCATATGCCCTCTTATAGAATTGTCCGTCTCCAGATAGGTCTCGTCCCTCAGGGCCGGCGAATCTTCCCTACCTTAACGGTGAAAGAGAACCTGGCCATTGCTGCCCGTGGTTCCGGAATTCAAGGCTGGGATTTTGAGAAGATCTATGCTCTCTTTCCACGCCTGAAGGAGCGAGACCAGAATCGAGGAAACCAATTGAGCGGTGGGGAGCAACAGATGTTGGCCATTGCCAGGGCGTTGATTTCAAATCCCCTCTTTCTCCTCATGGATGAGCCCACAGAGGGATTAGCGCCGGTTCTGGTTCGGGAAGTGGGTGATGCCATCCTTCGGCTCAAAGAAGAAGGGTTATCGATTTTCCTGGTTGAACAGAATCTTTCCTTTGCCAGGAAATTTGCGGATTATGCCCATGTGATGAGTAAGGGGAAGATCGTCTACTCTTCAACTCCCGCAGAGCTTTGGGAGAACCGGGAGATTAAAGAACGATATCTGGGAGTTTAGACCTTGCCGAACATGTGAGGAATTTCTGGCACCATTCAATTCGAAGCCCGAATTTCGAAAACGGAGAGCCATTAAGCACCCAATCACAAGCACCAAATCCCAAATAAACTTCAATGCCCGAAATTCGAAATCTCAAATGAAATTCTTTGGTCTTTGGAAATTGGCGTTTGGGATTTATTTGGGATTTGTGATTTGGAATTTGGAGTTTCTGAGTATCTATAAGGTGGAAATCCGTCGATGAAGACTGTGCTTCTGATTGGCACCCTCGATACCAAAGGCAGAGAATATCAGTATGTCCGGGAAAGGCTCCAGGCGGAAGGAATCCGTCCTCTCGTCATGGATGTAAGCTGTAAGACATTTCAGTCCGGATTCTCCTCTGATATCTCATGTAAGGAAGTGGCCCGGGCGGCAAATGCGGATTTCGCCTCCGTCAGTCAATTGGAGCGCGTTCCTGCCCAGAAGGTGATGACAGAAGGAGCGATCGAGCTTTCAGAAAAACTCTGCCAGCAGGGGAAGTTTCACGGCATCATGGCCCTCGGTGGATCGAATGGGACGGCCATTGCCTGTGCGGTGATGCAACGTTTTCCGGTAGGAATGCCCAAGCTCATGGTCTCTACGATGGCCTCCGGCGATGTTCGTGGATACGTGGGATGGAAAGACATTGTGATGTTTCACCCGGTTGGAGATATCTCTCTTAACGGGATGACGAGAAGGATTTTTTCGAGTGCCGTACGGGCCATTGGGGGGATGTTGAAGGAGGACAAGGACGAGGGAGGGACGGGAAAAACCCAGATCGCCCTCACCGTCTTTGGCGTTGTGCAGCGCTGCGCAGAACACGCCAAATCCCTCCTTGAAGAGAAGGGATATGAGGTGGTGGTTTTTCATACCTCCGGAACCGGTGGCATGGCCCTCGAAGAACTGGTGAAACAGGGCATGATCGATGGGGTCCTCGATGTTTCCACAACGGAGGTCACAGACGAGGTGGTGGGCGGAGTGCTTACCGCGGGTCCCGAGCGCATGGAGGCAGCAGGAGCGAAAGGCATTCCGCAGGTCATCATCCCGGGAGCCATAGATCTCGTCAACTTCAAAACGCCCGATACGGTTCCCGAGAAATGGAAGGATCGCGTTTTTTACCGCCATACGCCCCACATCACCTTAATGCGGACCAATGTCGAGGAAAGCGCACTGCTGGGGCGGATATTCGCGGAGAAAATCAATCAGGCAAAGGGTCCTTCTCTCGTCCTTATCCCTCTGGAAGGTTTTTCTGCCTATGACAGCCCGAGAGGACCCGGGGCCATTAATCTCCAGGGAGGGCCTGCTTCCCACCCATGGTTCTGGCCGGAGGCGGACCACGCCTTTTGCGAGGCACTGAAGGGAAGTCTCGATTTGTCGCGAGTTCGCTATCAGGAACTCCAGGTGCATATCAATGATCCGATTTTTGCTGAGAAGGCTGTAGAGGAGCTCGACAAGATGATCCGTGGGCAATGATCAATGATTCATGACCCGCCTGTGCGAAGGCTTCGACGGGCAAGCCAATGACCAGTGCCCCATGACTTATGACCAGAGCCAGTAGCGTGGACAAAGCGGAGCGTGTCCACCATTCTTTGTCTAAGCGATGATCACTAGGAGGAGCATCCATGAAAGTGACTGAAACGATTCATGCCGTAAAACATCCGTTTAAGCTGGCCGTTGGTGAGGGTCTCTACGTAGATCGGTTTGTGTACTCCTATATCCTCGTCGGAAAGAAGATCTGCCTCATCGATACAGGAGTCTCCGGGACAAGCGATCTGCTCCAGGACTGCTTGAAGCAGCTCGGTCGATCCATGCAGGAAGTCTCCCTGGTCCTCCTCACCCATGCCCATCCGGACCATATTGGAGGATGCCTGGCGGTCAAGAAGAATTCTCCAGCATCCTTTGGGGCACACATCGCGGACAAAGGGTGGATTGAGGATGTGGAGAGACAGAATCAAGAAAGGCCCATTCTCAATTTCTTCGAACTTGTTGAAGGTCCGGTGCCCGTGGAGAAGGTTTTAAAGGAGGGGGACATTATCGAATGGGCTCAGGGAAGAGCTCTTAAGGTCCTGGAGACACCGGGACATTCTCTGGGCGCCATCTCCTTTTTCTTTGAGGAAGAGGGAGCCCTTTTTTCGGGAGATGCCGTCCCCGCAGCAGGGACAGTTCCCGTCTATGTGAATCCGAAGGCCTCCATCGAATCGATTCGGAAGTTGCAGGGAGTCCCCGGGGTCAAATATCTGTTTTCATCCTGGCATGATCCGCTTACAGGGGATTCCGTCGCAAAAGCCATGGAGGAAGGGATCCGCTACATTCAGAAGATCGATGAGATCATGGCCGACCTAAGCAGAACAATGGGCTCCACGGCTTCCCTGGAGGAATTAAGCCTTCAGGCCCTCGAACGATTGGGAATCAAGGCCCACAAGGTCCTTCCCATAGTTCAGACGTCATTCGGAAGCCACCTCCACAGGAAATGAAAAATAATATCGGAAATTCGAGGCACGAAACTCGAAACAGGTGGCAATGTTCAAAATTCAAATGACCCAAACGGACAACATCTCCTCTCCCCTTTTGGCAGAGGATGAAGGTGAGGGGGGAGAAGGTTGCCCCAGGCCATTACGGGTGGATTAAGACCGGGGGGGTCAAATCCACGAAAGACCAAGAGGGCGGATTCACTTCGCTTAATCCGCCCGACCTGGGAACACGGCGCTGAATGAGGGGATAAATCTATGGCAATGGAAACGAGTCAATCATTGGTCCAGATGCAGGGGATCGTCAAACGGTTTCCGGGGGTGGTGGCTCTCGGCGGCGTTGACTTCGATGTTCAGCCGGGAGAAGTCCATGTCCTTCTGGGAGAGAACGGTGCCGGGAAGTCTACCCTGATCAAGATTCTGGCTGGTGTGTATTCAAAGGATGAAGGCCGGATCTTTGTCCAGGGGCAAGAGGTCCATCATCTTACCCCTAAGATGGCTCAGGACCTCGGGATCAGGGTGATCTATCAGGAGTTCAACCTGATGCCCTACTTCACGGTGGCCGAGAACCTCTTCATGGGAAGGGAGCCTTTGCGAAATGGAAGACTCATCGACTGGAAAAAGGTATATAAGGAGGCCCAGGAGATTCTTGATCGGCTGGACTGTCCTGTTTCTCCCCGACGCCTCGTACGGGATCTAAGCGTTGCTGATAAACAGATGGTCGAAATCGCCAGAGCCCTTTCTGTTGACTCTCGGATTATCGTGATGGATGAGCCAACCTCAGCTTTGAGTATGCACGAGATCGATAAACTGTTCCAGATCATCCATCTGCTCAAACAGAAGGGAGTCGGAATCATCTATATCTCCCATCGGCTCGAAGAGATTAATAGGGTAGGCGATCGGGTGACGGTCCTTCGGGACGGCCACTCCGTAGGGACGCGAAAAGTCGACGAGACCAACATCGACGAGTTGATCAAGATGATGGTCGGCCGAGAGATGAAGTCCAAGTATCCCTATGAGAATCGGGAGATTCCGGATGAGGTGGTCCTTCGAGTCAAAAACTTTACGTCCCGGGGGAAGTTCGAAAATGTCAACTTCTCGCTAAGGCGAGGAGAAATCCTGGGAATCTCAGGGCTGGTCGGAGCAGGTCGAACTGAACTCGCCAGGGCCATCATGGGCCTGGATCCCGTCGGAGAAGGGGCTGTGGAGATCTTTGGTGAGGGGATCCGTCCAAAATCGCCGAGAAGTATGATTCGACGAGGACTGGGAGTTCTTCCTGAAGATCGGAAGGGACAGGGCGTCACGCTCGTCTTGCCGTTAGTTCAAAATGTCACGTTCGTGGCCTTGCACCGGGTTCTACGAGGTCTTTTTCTCAGTCTGGGACTGGAGAAAATAC
>Ga0315282_10017584_pt1 | contig 10307 bp, 7 predicted proteins | sample YL17G07_20_MG_FD_203693 | JGI IMG/M metagenome (GOLD analysis project Ga0315282, IMG submission 203693) | Sediment microbial communities from Yellowstone Lake, YNP, Wyoming, USA - YL17G07_20 | ecosystem: Environmental > Aquatic > Freshwater > Lake > Sediment | place: USA: Wyoming | collected... | reverse complement strand
GCGGTTCTTCAACCCCTCATGACCATGCTGGTTTTCAGCCTGTTTTTCGGCCGGCTGGCGCGCACCTGAGGTGCTGACAGTCTGAGATGACGTTATTGCGGACTGAACTCGAGTTGGATTCATTCGTCGAGCGGGCCTCAGCCGTTTGGTTCAGGCTGCGTCACAGCCGACTGGTTGACAATGTTGTGGCGCTTTACGTGGTACATTTTGCGAATTACCTGCTGCCGCTGATAACCGTCCCTTACACGGTGCGGGTCTTGACACCCAGTGGTTACGGTCTCGGAGCCTTCGCCGTGTCGTTTGCCGGCTTCTTCGGGACTCTAGCCGATTACGGCTTCAACTTGACGGCAAGCCGGGCGGTCGCTGTCAACCGAAGCAATCGACATGAGGTCTCGCGGATTGCCAGCCAGGTGGTGTTTACGAAGGCTGTCATGTTGGCAAATTGCGCCGGGCTCTTCTGGCTGCTGATCTGGGCAGTTCCCAAGCTCCACGGTAACGACCTGGTGATGTGGATGGGGTTTCTGCAAATGGCCCTTGGCACTTTCAGTCCCTTCTGGCTCTACCAGGGTCTGGAGGAGCTCCGTTATTCGTCCCGCGTGAACTTAGCCGCGAGAGTCGCGTACGTGCCGGCGTTGTTTGTCTTCGTTCGCCACCCCGGCGACATCTGGAAGTGGATGGTGCTGCAAGCGGTTGTCGGAGCCATCTCGGCAGGGGTCCTCTGGTTTCATGCCTGCCTGCGGCTGGGTGTGGGCTGGACGCGGCCGCATTGGATCGACGTGAAAACGCAGTTGCGGGAAGGGTTCAGCCTGTTCGTCTCCCAAGCTGCCGTGAAGGCCTACACCTCGGGAAATACGTTTATTCTGGGCATGTTCACTAATATGACCATGGCGGGTTATTACAGCGCCGCGGAAAGAGTTGTGCAGATGGTCCTGGCGCTGCTGGGGCCGGTCACGCAGGCGGTCTACCCCCGCGCCAGCCAACTGGCGGCTTCGTCCCGCCAGGCGGCCCTACAGTTGACGCGCAAGATGTTGCTGTTCATGGGGACCGTGGGCCTGGGTATGAGTGCAGGCGTTTTGGTAGCGGCGCCTTGGCTGGTTCCCATTTTCCTCGGCGCGCGCTTCCGCCCCTCCATCACCATTATGCAGATCCTGTCGCCCCTGCCGTTCCTGATTGCGCTCAGCAACGTTTTGGGGATCCAGGTTATGGTCCCCTTCAAGCGGGACGTAGCATTTACGGTAATTTTGGTTGCCGCCGGCCTGTTTAACTTGGGAATGGCCTCGCTACTCGCCCCGCACTGGCAGGGTAAAGGCATGGCGTTCTCGGTGACGTGTTCTGAATTTCTGGTAACAGCAGCCATGTTCTTGTACCTTGGTCGCCGGCGGCTGTCACCACTCATCCGGCTCGACCCCGAGGTCACGACGCTTTGATTCCGTCGGCGCGCGTTGCGGGATACGCTGTTGGGGACGAGATGGCATAACCATATTTCCATGTCCAGGAACAGATTCACTTCCACGAGAAGAGGCGAGGTTGGGGGCCTCATTCTGGGCGGCGGAATGACAGGCCTAGCCGCTGGCTGGGCTTCCGGGTTACCGGTTTACGAGGCCGAAGACGCGCCAGGAGGGATCTGCTCATCCTACTACGTTCGCCCGGGCAGCCGCGAAAGACTCCACCAACCTCCGGAGAGCAGAGAAACCTACCGCTTCGAGATCGGGGGCGGGCATTGGATTTTCGGCGGGGACGCTGCCATCCTGCGTTTCATTCGGCAGCTTGCGCCGACGACGTCCTACGAGCGACACTCTTCAGTCTTCTTCCCCGACCAAAATCTCTCGGTCCCTTACCCGCTACAGAATAATCTCCGGCACCTGCCCGAAGCAGTCAGAGCGAAGGCCCTGACGGAGATGCTAACGGCATCGCAAGGCAGGTCTCGGACCATGGCCGAGTGGCTTTCCAATAGCTTCGGACCAACTTTGACCGAGATGTTCTTCGGCCCCTTCCACGGGCTTTACACCGCAGGCCTGTGGAAACAGATTGCACCGCAGGACGGCTACAAATCCCCCATCGATCGAGCGCTGGTCATTCGCGGCGCTTTGGAAGCCACTCCTCCAGCCGGGTACAACACCACCTTCATCTATCCCGAACAGGGCTTGAACACCCTTGCGCAGCAAATGGCCCAACAGTGCGAGGTTCATTACGGAAAGCAAGTTGTCCGGGTTGATTTAGAGCGCAAGTATGTGTCCTTCGCTGATGGGTCGATGGCTGGCTATGAGCTGCTCATCTCGACACTACCTTTGAACAAAATGCTCGAGATGACGGGCGTCAGACTCGAGGAAGAGTCCAGCCCTTACACTTCCGTGCTCGTCTTGAATATCGGGGCCAAGCGCGGGCCTTGTTGTCCGGAAGACCACTGGATCTATGTGCCTCGCAGCAAGGCGGGCTTTCATCGCGTCGGGTTTTATAGCAACGTGGACTCGTCCTTTCTCCCCAAGTCATGCCAGGCGTCCCGGGCCCGCGTGAGCATCTACGTCGAGAAGGCGTACCCCGGTGGCGAGCGTCCCTCACCGGAAGAGGTGGCAGCTTACTCGGAGGCGACGGTCGAAGAGCTTGGCGAGTGGGGCTTCCTCAGCGACGCCGAAGTTGTCGATCCCACCTGGATCGATGTGGCGTACACATGGTCCCGGCCCGGGTCCAGGTGGCGTGCCACAGCTTTGAGGTTCTTCGAAGAACACGACATCATTATGGTAGGTCGCTACGGCCGGTGGGTGTTTCAAGGCATCGCCGATTCCATCCGCGACGGCTTCGTTGTGGGGGCCTCAGCCAAAGCGCAGGCCGGTTACCTTGTTCAGGAGTCCCCTCTGCCGCAGACGCCCGGGAATCTCTGCCGCTGATCCGGGATTGACATCTGTGCGCGGAGGCGCGCTTGCGGCCGCCCTCGGGGTCTCAGCCACGGTCATTGCGGGCCGCGATGTGGGGGGTAAGCAATCCTCATAAATATTGTCATTCATAATTTTTCGAGCCGCACTTTTTCAGGCGGGCCGTGGTGCATCATGGAATATGCGCACGGCTTGGCAGAGCGTGGCCATCAAGTTACTCTTGTTCCTACTCTCCCATCCTCTGAAAAGCCGCTGTGGTTTGATCGAGACTACGGTGTCTACGTCACCACTACAAAAGGGCATTTGACAAGATGGTTTCTCTCGGGATTCGGAGGATGTCTTAAGCAGTGCGTGCCGGCGGTAGTAGACCCGGAGGCTAAGGCACGGTTGAAGAGTAGCTTGCTGGACTTGGCCTGCTCAACCGGGCTTCTGCGGGCCCGCCTTTGGCCCTACGAGTTAAGGCTGGCTCTCGCTCTCTACTACGTCCGTCGTGTGATCCCGCCGGCGGATGTCACCATCGCGACACACTACACAACCGCTTTGCCCACGTGGCGGTACGGGCGAGGGCGCTTGTATTATTTCATGCAGCATTTTGAACCGTATTTCGCACCAAACGCCAGCGATCCGCGTCTGGCGGAACTGGAGTCCTTGACCAGCTATCGCCTTGGCCTGAGGATGATTGCCAACTCCTCGTGGTTGAAGGAAAAAGTTGAGCGAGAGGTGCCGGGCAGCAAGATTGATCTGTGCCTGAACGCTGTTAACCACGCCGTCTTTAATGGGGAGCCACGTGTGGCCGTCCCAAGCGATGAAATCAAGGTGATCAGCTTTGGTGGGAGCCGGATGGAATGGAAAGGTTTCGATGAGATGGCACAGGCCGTGCGTATGACGCGTCGGGCCCTGCCCAATTTGAATATTCGGTGGCTGGTCTACGGCTCAAAGGCTTCGTTGCCTCCGGGTAACCCCGTAGCACCGTACGAGGAATGCGGGTTCATGCAACCAAGGGAACTCGCCGCGTTGTATAAGCAGGCAGATATCCTTCTGAGCGCTTCTTGGTACGAAAGCTTCCCGCTCTTCCCGCTGGAAGCCATGGCTTGCGGTTTGCCGGTCGTCACCACGCGTTACGGCACCGAGGACTATGCCATTCCCAGGGAGACCGCGGAGGTAGTGGAGCCAAAGAACCCGGAGAGCGTCGCTAGCGGTCTAATCCGGCTAATAACGGATATCGACTACCGTAATTCGATAGCCAGCAAGGGAAACGCGATCTCGAAGAAATTCACCTGGGAACATTCCGTCGCAACCATGGAAAGTATTCTGCTGAGTCATGTGTGAATCCTTTCCACGGCAACGTCGCGCCAGGTCCATAGTCCTGTCTGTCTGATTTGTTTTCCTGAACTAGAACGTCGCCACAAGGCGCTGGATTCTGTCCGCTGAGCGCTGCATATCGAGCGCCCAGAGTTTAACGTGATGGTTGTGGACCACGCACCTCCGGCGCCCGCCGCCTGGAAAGGCGCTTGACCTTGGACACGCCGCCCAACGCCTGCGAGTATCCAGCGCCTCCTCAAATTGCCCGTTTGCGCAGCGCGGGACCACGACCGTTTTGGTCCGTTATGATTCCCGTTTACAACCGGGTGACATATCTCGAGAGGACACTGATGAGTGTGCTGTCGCAAGATCCAGGCGCTGAAGAGATGCAAATCGAGGTCGTAGACGACGCTTCGACCTCGGGCGACGCCGAGGCGTTGGTGCGCCGCGTGGGGGGCGAAAGAGTGGATTTTGTTCGCCAGCCCCGTCGCCTCGGCGGAATCGCGAACTGGAATAGCTGCGTTGAGAGGTCGCGCGGCCAGTGGGTACACATCTTGCACAGCGACGATGTGGTGTTTCCCGGTTTCTATGCAGGCCTCGAGGCCGCGTTGAAGACGCGGGACGAGGTCGGCGCGGCGTTTTGCCGATATGTAACCATAGATGAGAATGAGGTATGCCTCAGGACCTCTGAGCTCGAGAGACTCACGCCGGGCATCTTGCCCGGATTCATCGCAAGGATTGGCGCTGGCAACAGAATCCAGTGTCCGTCGATAGCGGTCAGGAGAAGGGTCTACGAGAGGTTGGGGGGATTCCGGCCGGAGCTTTCCTACGCGGCAGACTGGGAAATGTGGATCAGAATCGCGGCCCACTACCCGATCTGGTACGAGCCCGAGACCCTGGCGGCGTGGCGCATTCATTCCGGTTCGTGGACAACGCTAACCGCGAGATCAGGCCAAAACATTGCCGACGCGCGCCGTTGCGTCGAGGTCAGCCGTTCCTTGCTCCCTCCGGAGGACGCTGGCACAATCTCGCGGAAGGCAAGAGAAAACGTGGCTCGTCTTGCCATCAGTGGCGCGTATCGCGCGTTACTCGCGGGCGAGGTCCGCACCGCTACCCGGCAAGCCTGGGAAGGGCTGAAGTGTGGGCTCACGCTCCGCCTGATGGCCAGGACCGTTTTACTGCTGCCCGTGCGGATCGCTGGAGAAGCGTTGCGAAGAATGCTGGCGGGGGAAAAAGACAGCTTGCGCACGGCGCTTCGCTCCACCCAAGGAGATGAAAATCATCGTCGCCGTCACCCCTGCGCGGGTGCGGGTCCAGGCCTGGATTCCCGCTTACGCGGGAATGACCAGCGCAAGAACGTCCTTAAGGCGAGGATGGATGTGAGCTCAACAACGCCTCCTTTGGTTAGCGTCATTATTACTACCCGGAACCGGCGGGCGATGCTCGAGAAGGCGCTGCGAAGTGTTTATTCGCAGGATTGCCCCAACCGCGAAATCCTCGTCCTGGACGACGCTTCCGAAGACGGGACGTCAGATTTCATTCGATCGCATCATCCTGACGTTCGCCTGTTCCGGCACGAAGAGAACCGAGGCCTCATCGCGGGCCGCAACCTCCTGATGCGCGAGGCGAGAGGAGATTACCTGATTAGCATCGACGACGATGCCTATTTCCTCAATACCGACGCCATGTCCAATGTGGTTGCCCGAATGGAAGCTGAACCGGAACTGGGGATCATCAACTTTCGCGTACTGGATCCCGAAGACCATGTGCCCGTTTTCCCCGAGGCCGAGTACTACACCAGCAGCTATTGGGGACTCGGCCACTGCGTCCGCAAGGCAGTCCTTCAGGAAACGGGATACTATCGAGAGCTCGTCAAGTGGGGCTGCGAGGAGCGAGACCTAAGCCTTCGCGTTCTGGATAAGGGATATCGCCTCCTCCAATTCCCCGGCGCTACCGTCGTACACCCGTGTTTTGTTGCGGGGAAGTCACTCCCCGGTTCTCCCGAGTACCGCGACTTGGTCAAAGTCTGGCGGCTCACGGCAAAAGCTCGGCTGTTGCAGGCCTGGCTCAATGAGCCCTTCCCCTGGTGGGTCCTGAGTACGGCTAACGTCCTGGCGGGGTACTCGGTCAGGGCCGCATGGAGACGAAGCCTTCGCGATGCACTGAGGGGATTCTGCGAGGCCTTCAAGGAGTTCCCGACACTGAAAAAGACCCGCCGGCCTGTCTCCCCACGTGCGATGCGACTATACCTCGCTCTCGCTCGACATAGGCTCTCCGATGCCTCCCAAATTCGGGCGATCTACAAGTCCCCGCCGGGGATCCTAGCGATCCTCTTTGGCCTTGGTTCCTAAGATCACTTCAAAGCGTTCGGAGCCGCGTCTTCTGCCTGACTTCCGGCCATGACCCACGATAATGCAACTCCCAATCCGCTTACTGCCAGTGCGAGCCCCGCGATGGAGTGGGTACCCTGCAATTTGTGCGGCCAGGACAGGACTATTGAAATGTTCCATTATGAAGGGTTCTGCCTGGTGCGATGCTCACGCTGTGGCCTCGCCTATATCAATCCCCGCTTGGCCGGACAGCAGCGAAAGGCCGTTTATGACGACGGATATATCGATGCGCTGCCGGGAGAGGGGACCTGGGACTGGAGCCATATACCTGAACACAACCCCATGTCATGGGACGCTACGCGACTAAGATACGCCATAAATGGTCATCCAACAGGAACGCTGCTTGACGTCGGCTGTGCAACCGGTAACTTCCTTTCGCTGGTAAAGCAAAGGGGGTGGGGAATACAGGGTGTGGAATTTAATCCTCGTGCGGCCGCGACTGCGGCGAGGCGACTGAACGCCGAGGTGCTAGCAGGCGACCTCGTGGATCTGGACCTTCCGGAAGAGTACTTCGATGCTGTGACCCTCTTTCATGTGATCGAGCACGTTCTTGATCCCCGCCGGACTGTGCACAAGATTCGCGAGGTTTTGAAAAGGAAAGGTCGGTTAGTGCTGGAGACACCCGACTTTGGATCAAGAAGCGCAGGAAGGATGGGGGCCAAGTGGCCCCATGTGAAACCAAGAGAGCACCTCTATTACTTCAGTGAATGGTCCCTGAGTAAGCTCCTCCGTGAGGAAGGTTTTCAGATTGACAAGGTGCGACGTTGTGGAGGACTGGGAGTGCTTCAGCCCGGACAAGCAGCGGGATCTGGTTTGGCAGTGAAAAATAGGGCGTTCGACCTGCGACGCAGTCTTGCCCCGTTCCCCTGGCTGCGGAATCTGGCGCGATGGTTGTACTGGGACATTTTGAGGCAAAACGAACATATCCTCGTGGTTGCTTCGCGGTGTTCGTGATATTCGCTATGTCGGCCTCTCGAATCGCGGCAGAAGCTGTGCACGGAATCCTGAGGTTAACCGGCCGTGCGATCGGCATTCACTCACGGCAGTGGGAGCGCCGCAAACCCGACCGTATCCTTGCCATCTGCTTGTCCCACCTCGGCGATCTCGTCCTGCTCACTCCGCTATTTGCAAATCTCAAGCGGCAGTTTCCCGAAGCGCACATCGCGGTGGTGTGCAAAAGCGCTGTGGCGGATATTCCAAGGAATCATCCGGCGATTGACGAGGTGATCACCTACGAGGCTCGTTGGATTCTTAGAGCTACGTCGCCTCGCGCCGGGCTGCTGGATACCGTGAAGCTGATTCGCGAGTTGCGTGCAGGGTCTTACGATCTGCTGGTGGTTTGCTACGACCACCCCATGGACCGCATCGTGGGTTTATGCACGGGAATACCGGCGCAAGTCAGCCTGGAAGGTGGTGAGGGCCAGCAACGGAAATCCCCTGCTGACGGTGCACGGGTCCGCCATCGGGTCGAGCATGCATTTGACCTGCTTCGGGCACTCGAAGTGCCGATCGTGGACTCTGCCCCCTCGATTGGTCTCCCTGCTGCGGACGTGGCTTGGGCAGACGAATGGTTAATGGAACAAGGGCTTATCGGGAAGAGCATCCTGGGGGTGCACCCGGGAGCGGGCGGGCCCCAAAAGCGCTGGCCTTCGGCCCGCTTCGCGCGCGTGGCCGAAAACTTAGCGACCAGATACGCCTGCAGGGTTGTGGTTACAGGCGGCCCAGTGGATGCGGAGGCGGTGCAGGATTTCATGCAGAACGTAGGATGCGAGGCAGCCCAAGCGCCCACGAACCTCACGGTGGCCAGACTTTGCGCTCTGATCCAGCGGTTTACCATCCTGCTCTGCAATGATTGTGGCCCCATGCATATTGCCGCCGCCTTGCGCATTCCAGTGATTGCGGTTTTTGGTCCCAGTTCAGCCCGGCTTTGGGGGCCGTATCCGCCCAACCCTCATCACGTTGTGGTGGCGGCGCGAGATGCCAGGGTGAAGTCCGTCAGGGCAGAGGAGGTGTTGGCGGCGATCAATAGCAGCCGGTTGCACCTCTGGTTAGGAGAGAAATCCACTGCGACAATCAAGTGCAATTAGTTTGAGGGGTTGGTCGGCCGAGAATCTCAAGCTGCTGGCTCCCCTCCCTTCTCTGGGTTCTATTCTGGTCCTGCTGGCGCTGGCGGTTCTGCTGGCGCGGGGGGATTGGAGGATGGCGGCGGGGATTGTCCTTGTCACGCTCATCCTCTTCAGCGCGCTCATTGCCCCCCACTACCTCGGCCTGTTTGCCATGCTGGCTTTCCTGGGTACAGCGATGCCGCTCATCAACCGAGGGGGAGCGCTCAACCGGTACCGTTGGGCGATGCTGCTGGTTATGGCGCTGGGGATGCTCGTGCGGAACAGTATGCAAGCGAGCAGTACCCGCTGGCATCCTGTGCACTTCAGCCTTCTGCTCTTCGTGCTTTGGGCGGTATTTTCAAGCTCCTATTCGGTGAACGGCCTGATGAGCCTTCTGAAGGCAGGAGCTTTTGGCTGCTTGATTCTGGGCGCCCTGCTGTATGGGAGACTGGAAACCCGGCGTGAATCCGAAGGTTCTTGCAACATTCTCGAACACCTTTATTGGTGCGCCGTGCTAGTGGGGCCGGGCTGCGTCCTGGCAGCGTTAGGTCTTATGCCTCGGGCGCGAGGGTACTTTGCGGGACCTTTCGGAAACGCCAACTCGCTTGGAGCGTTCATTTCCTTCATCGCTCCTGTCTTGCTGCTCAAGTTGTCACAATCGCCGCAGAAGGCGCCGGCCACCCGCGCCTTTTATGTTGCGCTCACAATGGCGTTCTTGGGGTTCTTGATGATCTCGATATCGAGGGCGGGTATCTTCGCCACAGTTGTGGCTTGCGCCTGGTGGCTGTACTTCTCCTACCGCAAGATTTTTGGGCAGTTCGTGCTGGGCGTGCTCCTCAGCGCAGTCATCCTTGGGATGCATTTCCCTGGCTATGTGGATAGCTTGAATCGAGTTTACGTTCAAAAGGGTGGTGCTTATGTTCTTCAATCCAGGGGAAAGTTACTGCAAATTTCCTGGGAAGCGGCCAAGGAAAGTCCCGTGATCGGGGTGGGGTTTGGGGTCAGTAGAGGCTATAGCGAAAGTTGGGATTTTGGATTCGAAACCGGCAGCATGGGGCGCGAGAAGGTGAACAGCCTGTTGGGTGCGGTCGAGGAGGTGGGCATCGTGGGTTCTGCCCTGCTGGTGTTCCCTCTTGTCTGGGTTTTGGTCGCGGCGGCTCGTCGCTTATTGCGCATCCGCAGGTTTCGTCCGTCAAGCGGGGAGTTCCGGACCGTCCTCACGCTTTCGGCCTGCTTGCTTGGAGGACTCGCAAACTCAATGTCCGAAGCGTGGCTCACTGCCGCAGGGTTTTTCTCCGCCGTAATGTTTTGGCTGATCTTCGGCGTCTTGGCGGCTCGGCTCACTATTCCGTTTCGAGTTCCACGATGAAGAAGCGTGTTGCGATTATTGAGCAGTCAGCTCGAGTTGTGACTCCGGACTGACCGGCGACCCCCTCGCCCGCCTGGGGGCCCTAGGGGGCTGCGCGCCCTGATTGTCTCTAACCCTTCGGCGGACGAAGGCTGGAATATCGAGGGAGAGAAATCCACTGCGACAATCAAGTGCAATTAGTTTGAGGGGTTGGTCGGCCGAGAATCTCAAGCTGCTGGCTCCCCTCCCTTCTCTGGGTTCTATTCTGGTCCTGCTGGCGCTGGCGGTTCTG
>Ga0315282_10017583_pt1 | contig 10307 bp, 16 predicted proteins | sample YL17G07_20_MG_FD_203693 | JGI IMG/M metagenome (GOLD analysis project Ga0315282, IMG submission 203693) | Sediment microbial communities from Yellowstone Lake, YNP, Wyoming, USA - YL17G07_20 | ecosystem: Environmental > Aquatic > Freshwater > Lake > Sediment | place: USA: Wyoming | collected... | reverse complement strand
TATATGGTCGACAGGGCAAGGCTGACACAATGTAATATTCGCGATGTCAGCGAACGCAAGAAAGCAGAAGAGGCTCTGCAAGAAAGAGAAAGGGAATTGGAAATCAAAACTCATAACCTTGAAGAAGCAAATATAGCATTGAAAGTCTTAATGAAAAGAAGAGATGAAGACAAGACAGAGCTCGAAGATAAGATATTATTGAACATAAAGGAACTGGTTGTTCCCTATTTAGAAAAACTGAAAAAGGGCCGATTAGATGAACAACAAAAGACCCATGTAAGTATTCTGGAATCAAATCTGAACGACATTGCCTCATCATTTTCGTATAGGTTATCCTCCAAGTATATGAACTTTACCCCCGCAGAGATTCAGATAGCAAATTTTCTGCGGCAGGGCAAAACAAATAAAGAGATCGGTGAATTGCTAAATTTATCCGAGAGAACTGTCGCCTTTCACAGAGGTAATATCAGAAGGAAACTCGGACTAAAGAACAAAAAAACAAACCTCAAATCTTACCTTTTATCGTTCAGTCAAAATTGACAGTTTATTGCTGTCACTTATTAGTCAATCATCTATCATTTCTTTTAATCAATATTGTGTTATAAAAAGAAAAAGAGTGTTTGATTATTTACGTCTTTCTACGAAAGAAGGTAAATTGTTTTACTCCGAATATTTATATAATGACACTAATATAGTCTCAATTCTTGAGAATCTGCAAATCATTAGAGGTGTATTTTTTAATCATAATAGTGACTCTGAAAATCAATTAAACAGTAAAGCGAAAGCTCAACTCATGAAGGCAATAGATTATTTGGATGAAATAATGGATTCTTTACCTGACTTATATAAAAAAGAAATTACCATCATTATAAAAGCCGCAATATTCAGATTATCCCATATCAAAATGAATAAAGAATGAGGGTAACAGAAGGCAAACCATTCCAGCAGATTGGGACGCATTCCACTTATTCTATTCCCCCCCCCGCACCTAAGGCAAACTCTATATCCAAATTGACATGCTACAAATATTTTGATAAAAAAATAAATATGAAATATAAAGACAAAACAAAAGAGCAACTTATAAATAAATTAGCAGAACCGCATCAGGCTATTAAAGAATTGCAAGCAAGAAAAATCGTACGCAGGCAGGCAGATGAGGCGCTGAAGGTATCAGAAACCCGTTATCGGAGGCTCTTTGAAAGTGCTCAAGACGGGATAGTTCTTCTCGATGCAGACACGGGACAGATTCTCGACGTTAACCCATTTCTGATAAAGATGCTGGGTTACTTGCATAAGGATTTTATGGGAAAGAAACTCTGGGAAATCGGTCCTTTCAGCGACATTGCAGCATCCATGCTCCGATTTTCAGAATTGCAGACGAAAGGGTATGTACGGTACGAACATTTGCCGCTTGAAACAAAAGATGGTCGTCTCATCGATGTCGAATTTGTCAGTAATGTCTATCTTGTTAACAATAACAAAATTATCCAGTGCAACATCCGCGACATCACTTTGCGGAAACGGACAGAAGAGGCGCTCCGGAAGGCATATGATGAGATGGACCTGCGCGTGAAGGAACGGACTGAAGATTTGGTCGAAGCAAACCAGCAGCTCTTGCGGGAAATAGAGGAACGCAAGAAGGCAGAGGAGTCACTGCGGGAAGCGCTCAAAGAAGTCAAGCAGTTAAAAAACCAATTGCGTGAGGAGAATCTCTACCTTCGGGAAAAAATTAATCTGATACGCTCACATAAGGATATCGTGGGCAACAGTGAAGCGATCATGACCGTTTTGAAGCAGATAGAGCAAGTTGCGCCGACAGACTCGACGGTTTTGATCCAGGGGGAGACAGGCACAGGAAAAGAATTACTCGCTCATACGATCCATAACCTGAGTGCCCGCAAGGGCCGGCTTATGATTAAAGTCAACTGTGCCGCCCTGCCGCCGACCCTCATCGAAAGTGAACTGTTCGGCCGCGAGAAGGGCGCTTTTACCGGCGCACTGTCGAAGCAATTAGGCCGTTTTGAGCTTGCGGACTCTTCAACGATTTTCATGGATGAGATCGACGCCCTGCCGCTGGAACTCCAGGCCAAGCTGCTTCGGGTACTGGAGAGCGGTGAGTTTGAGCGCCTGGGCAGTCCCCGGACCGTGAAGGTCAACGTCAGAATCATTTCCGCGACGAACCGCGATCTTGCCAGGTTGGTCAGCGAGGGCGGGTTCCGGGAAGACCTTTACTACCGTTTGAACGTTTTTCAGATTACCGTGCCGCCTCTTCGTGAGCGTCGGGAGGACATATTGCCGCTCGTATGGTCTTTTGTTCAGGAGTTGAGCAAGAGGATGGGCAAGCGGATCGAATCAATACCGCAGGAGGGCGTTGAAGCCCTGCAAGCCTATCCCTGGCCGGGCAACGTAAGGGAACTGAGGAACATTATTGAGCGCGCGATGATCATCACCACCGGACCTGTGCTGCATTTGGATGTACCAAAGATTGCGCAGTCAGGTGCAGACCAGTCCGGAACCCTCGAAGAGGTAGAGAAACGGCACATTATCGAGGCTCTGAACACCACAGGATGGCGGGTAAGCGGCAAGGGCGGTGCAGCAGAGGTTTTAGGCATCAATCCAAAGACGCTTGAATCGCGGATGCAAAGACTGGACATCCAAAGAAGTAAGAAAAATACCTGATATATCAGGAGACTCCTGATATATCAGAAGACCGCACCTTTCAAAGTATCATTGCCTCATCGTAGCTTTCGCTGAAATTTCAATGTTTTCAACATGATAGAAACTCCTGTCCTGTCAATACCGTCCTTGGCATACATTCTGCAGTTAAATACAAAAGCAAACACCAAAGCATGTTTCTTTTTGATGCGATAGGTGCATCAAAAAGAGTATTAACATTTTATCGAAAGGAGGAGAGAAATGATAGGGAAGATGAGAAAGTGTTGTTTATTGGTTATTGGTGCCCTGCTTTTAGTTTTAACAGCATCTGCAACCCAAAGTGAGGCAGGGGTAAATGTAAATATAGGGGTCAATCTCCCCGCCATCGTATTTGCCGCACCACCAGATGTGATAGTGATACCTGATACGAACGATGTTTACGTTGTTCCTGACATTGATGTAGACCTCTTTTTCTGGAATGGTTGGTGGTGGCGGCTATGGGAAGGTCGTTGGTATCGTTCACATTATTATAACCGGGGCTGGGGTTATTATAACAATGTTCCAAGTTTTTATTTTGATGTAGATCCGGGTTGGAGAGGATACTACAGAGACCATAATTGGTACGGGCACCGATGGAACTATGAACGGATTCCTAACCAACGACTTCAACAGAACTGGAAGGGCTGGAAAAATGGTCGACATTGGGAAAGGCAAGGAACTTGGGGCGTCCGGAGCTATCAACCTCGACCACAACAAAAGAGACAGGAACTAAGACAACAAAGGCAACAGCAATATCAACAGAGGCCTGAGGTTCAGAAACAAAGACAACCCCAGGTTCAGCAGCAACAAAGACAACCTAAGGAGAAAGTTCAGCGGCAACAACAACCTAAGGAGAAAGTTCAGCAGCAGCAAAGACAAGAAAAATCTGAAAGAGGGAAGGAAGAAAAACAGGATGGAAAGTAGGATGACAAAAGGTTTACTCGACGATCAAAAAAGGCTCGTATCTATCAAAGGGACTCGCGTCGCCCCATCCAGTACCAAGGGTAATCTGGTCACGTTGAGTGGCAAGGCCGGGAATGCAGCCGAAAAAGACTTGATCAGCAAACTCGTCAACGACGTAAAGGGTATTGCGCTCTTTCAGGCAAATAAGCTGCCGTAGGTGAACACGTCCGAGTGGGACTGGAGAAAACGGCGGGAAGGAGGTGAATGGTATGAGGATGCCTTTGATGAGATACGTATCATGGTACTTAGTATTTTCAATGTTTTTAATCGGGATCGCACCGAAAGTTGACGCAGGACTTGCCCCATCAGAATTGATTGCGATGTCGCAGATGGACAGGAACGCAGACTTAGAAAAGATCCGGCAGGTTCTCGAGATGAAGATGGTCGGTGAAAGGCTCGGTCAGCTGGGTTTTACACAGGATGAAATACAAACGAGGTTGAACAGCCTCAGTGACCAGCAGCTTCATAAGTTTGCCCTTCAGCTTGATGACCTTAAAGTCGGAGGGGATGGAGGCGCCGGGATTGGGATCGTAATCCTGTTGATCTTCGTGCTCTTCGTCATGATTGTGATGCTTGCAAGCCTTAGAGGTGGCAGAGCTTACAGAAGGTGAGCATTAGGACTCGTTTTGTGGATGGGGAGGCATGTTTGACGTGCATGCCTCCTTGTCTGTTCATTCTCTGTGATTTAGTCATTTATCGAACGGAGAGAGAAATGATAAGGAAGATTGCAGCAACAGCTGTGCTTCTTATGTGTATGTGGACCCTGTCAGGCTGCCATACCGTCCACGGTGTCGGTCAGGACATAGAGAGCGGCGGACGGGCCATCGAGAGGTCTTCAGGAGAATAGTCCGGTAAAGAAAGGTAAAGAAGAAGGAAATATGAGAAGACCTGTTAGCATAATTTTAGCCATTGTCCTGCTTATCGCATGTTCTGGCTGTTTTTGGGACCGCAACCGCGGAGACCGAGGTAGTCAAGACCGCGGGGGTTATGGTGAACAAGCCCGCGAAGACCGCGGAGGCCATGACGGGGGTAGACATGACAACCGCGACGATCATCGTTAAGGCGATGACGCATCGGGAGACGATTTCAGAATCTTATTAGCCAGGAGGCATCGTGATACTTGTGACATTAAAAATGATTGTCCAGCCCGAAAGGCGGAGTGATTTTTTAGAAACGATGAGGGGGATGCTCGAACCCGCACGGGTCGAAAGGGGCTGCCTGAGTTACCGTCTCTATGAAGACGTAGAGAACAGAAATGCCTTCGTCCTGCTGGAGGAATGGGCGACACAGGAAGATCTTGAGAGACATATCTCTAAAGACAATCAGCGGCGGCTCCTCGCGCTCATAGATCTCCTGAGCGAGCAACCTGAATTACGGTTCAACACTGTGTCACACACGGCGGGAATGGATCTCATAGAAGATGTCCTCAAGAACAAGAAAGATGTAGCGAGATGAGAGGGAGGTTAGGGCCCTCTCCTTTGGGGGAAGGATATGCTGTCGGGTTCAATGTATGCACATGAGGCAATGTCTCATATAACAAAAGGAGGTTAATATGTTTTGGACAATCGCTGTGATACTGATAATTCTGTGGGTGCTCGGGCTGGTGACCAGTTACACGATGGGAGGGTTAATTCACGTCCTGCTTGTCATAGCAATCGTTGTGGTGTTGATTAGGATTATTCAGGGACGAAGACCTATGTAAATGATTTGCTAATTTGAACGTGCCCGGTTACTTTTATTAACGTTGCAATCGGATGATTGCACATCTAAAGACAGGAGGAGAGAAATGAAGAAGGTTATTTTGTTGTCAGTGTTAATGGTTTTGGATTGGCCTTGTTTTCAGGCTGCGCCACTATGCAAACATGGCCGGATTATGAAAGGAATGCAGAGAACAAGATGGTTGTAATCCAGGAGAAGATTGGAGATGGGCTGAAAACCAACGCGCTTAGCCCTGATCAGTCCCAGATGTTTCTGACGACACTGAAGGGTATTCGAACAGACTATACGGAGCTGAGAGACAAAAGGGTCTACCGGGACGAATGGGACAGCCTTCTGGGAAGACTTGATGCGCTTGGAGATGAGATTAACAGAGCGTTTGTCCGGCCTGCAAGAATTGAAGAACCAAGGAATGCGGACAGGATTGTCTCACTCCAAAGGATAATTGATGATGGAAGAATCAGCAGACGCTTACCTCTGACAGAGGGGAGAGAATATCAATCCAGACTAGACTCTATTCGGCGTGAGTATATGCGGATGACAGAAGGAGGCAGATACACCACGTACGAGGAGAGAGCAGACATTTCCCGCCGGCTTGACTCGTTGGAAACGGATCTAAATCGGTTCCGGTAGAATTTTTCAGAAAATCGGCATACCGGGTTGAATTTATTTCCTCTCTGGTTCAAAGAAGGCAGGGCGGGCATGAAGGAGGTGAGAACGAGAAAAGATTTTTTCTGGTTATGGAGAGGTTGTGAAAACAAAAAAAAGTTCATGAAAGAGGTGTAGAGATGCAAGCAATAACAGCAAAGAGAGTGCTCATAGTCGTCATTGCTGTATTTTCCCTAAGTTTAATGGTTGGGTGTTCCGGTATGGAAAAAAGACCCGCATACAGATCCGGATATTTGTACTATCCCACGGCATTAGTCAATGCAGACCGGGCCCTGGATGAAGCTCGCATGGCGGGCAAAGACAAGGAATGTCCAGCAGAATTTAATGCTGCAAAAGATATGGTGGACAAGGCATATGAGGTCTACATGGCATGCCGTACGCAGGAAGCGATCGATATGGCTCAAGAAGCGATCGGCAAAATTAAGGCCCTTTGTCCGGCGAGACCAAGAGCTGAGATGAAGCCTGAGCCGAAACCGGAACCGAAACCGGAACCGAAACCAGTACCGAGACCTGAGCCAAAACTTGAGCCGAAGGTTGTAGAGAAGGTAATTCTCCTTGAGGACGTACATTTCGATCTCGATAAGTCCACCCTTACAAAAGAAGCGCAGACGATACTGAAAAGGAATATCCAGGTTCTGAAAGAAAACCCTAATATGAAAATCGTTATTCAAGGGCATACCTCTGCTATCGCCACTGAAGAATACAATCAGGCGTTGAGCGAAAGAAGAGCAAAGTCTGTCGAGGAATTCCTCGTTAAAGAAGGAGGCACTGCACCAGGCAGGCTTTCCGAAATCGGATATGGTGAGACAAGACTGGAAACGCCTGAACCGAACCCTGAGCTCAAGGAATCAGAGGCAGCACAGACTAACAGGAGAGTTATTTTTAAAATCATCGTGGAATAGGAGCACGAGGTCAATGGGTCGGAAAGACGTTTTAAGTTGATCCGGCCCTTTGCCCTTGAAAATAATTATCCGGAACAGAACAAGGATTCCGGGGAATAACAATGTATGAGTTACTTTTATTAACGTTGCAATCGGATGATTGCACATCTAAAGACAGGAGGAGAGAAATGAAGAAGGTTATTTTTATGACAGTGTTAATGGTTTTTGGATTAGCCTTGTTTTCGGGCTGCGCCTCAATCAAGGGCGAAACAACGGGTGAATATATCGACGACTCAACGATCACTACAAAAGTTAATGGGGTAATCGTTAAAGACCCGGATGCTCATTATTTCAAGATCGATGTGACGACAACACAAGGAGATGTTGTTCTTCAGGGTTTTGTGAATAGCAGACAGACCGAAGATCGGCTTGTAACAAAGATCAGGCAGATTAAGGGCGTGAAATCCGTGAAGAGCCTCTTGAACGTGGAAGAGAAAAAGTAGATGGATAAGGGGCATTCCGTGAAAACACTCCTCATTTATCCTGAATTCCCGGGGTGCCCCTTCAACTGCGAGTTTTGTAACCTCACACTGCTCTATGGAGAGGGGAAAGTATCCCTTCTCCTTCAATGCCAAGCTTGAAAGGAGAAATACTATGCCGCTGATTCAATTAGTGATTGTTTTGGTAGTCGTCGGGGTAGTCCTATGGGTGATTAACAGCTACATACCGATGCAATCTACCATAAAGAAAATTTTGAATGTGGTAGTGATTATTGCTGTGATTCTCTGGCTATTAAGTGCCTTTGGACTCATAGGAAACCTCTCAACGATTCGTATTGGGAAGTGAAGCTTCGAAAGGAGAAAGGGAGATGGCAACTATGGTTATCCACTGGAAAGATAAGAACATCCCGAACATGGAAATCAAGGATGCAACCTACAAAGGGGGAGATAGTTCAATCATCAAAATATCATCGGGGGACAAAGAGTATTGGTTTAATTGGCAGGAGTGCTGGTTCCTGGAATCCGTTACATCACAATCGAAGTCATAGAATCCCTCTTAGGGATTTATATTGGGAGGTGAAGAGGCCGGGCCCATGATGGGAGGGATGGGAATGATGCATGACGGGGAAATAAGTCGGCACAAAACGCAACAACATAAACAACATAAAGGAGAAAGTACAATGAAAATGAAAGCAATGTATTCTGTAGCGCTGATGGTGGCTGCGGTCGTTCTGTTGGTAATCAGCGTGCCCGTGCACGCGTCCACGATGGATGATCGCATCCAGGCATCCGCCGAGAAATCGTATGTATTCGAGACCTACCTCAAGGGTGATGATATTAAAATTCAGTCTAAGGATGGAGTCGTCTCCTTGACAGGGACTGTCTCCGAAGAATCCCATAAATCATTGGCCCAGGAGACCGTGGCGGGCCTGCCCGGGGTGAAAAGCGTGGACAACAGGCTGGAAGTCAAAGGTGAACACCCCGCTGAGAAGTCGGATGCGTGGATCAGTACGAAAGTGAAAACCACGCTCTTGTTCCATCAAAACGTGAGCGCCATGACGGAGGTTAACACCAAAGACGGAATCGTGACCCTGAAAGGTGACGCTGATAATCAGGCACAAAAGGATCTGACAACCGAATACGCCAGGGATGTCGATGGGGTCAAAGAAGTCAAAAATGAGATGACTGTGTCAAAGACCTCGAAAAAGACACCCCGAACATTAGGTGAAAAGATCGATGACGCCTCAATCACCGCCCAGGTAAAAATGGTTTTGTTGTTCCATCGCTCGACCAGTGTACTGAATACCAAGGTCAACACAAAGCATGGCGTGGTCACGGTGAGTGGCGAGGCCAGGAATGCAGCCGAAAAAGACCTGGTCAGCAAACTCGTCAACGATATAAAGGGTGTGAATACCGTAGAGAACGAGATGACCATCGAGGAGTCCAAATAGACTCTGGATCGTTGCCGGCTGGCGCGAGGTGCGCAAGCCGGCAACGATCCTAAAGTAAACTACGAGGAGGTTGCTATGAAGGACAAACGAAAAGCATACGAAGAAAAGATAGATGCGCAGTTGGAAGAATGGAACGCGCAGATCGCTCTGCTCAAGGCCAGGGCGGACAAGACCAAGGCCGAGGTGAAGATCGAATACTACAAGACCATAGAAGCCTTGCAGCGCAGGCAAGATGAGGCGAGGACAAAGCTGGACGAGCTGAAGACCGCCGGAGATGAGGCATGGGAAGACCTCAAAACAGGCGCGGAAAAGGCCTGGGATGAAGTCAAGACAGCCTTCCACAGTGCGGCCTCAAAGTTCAAATGAGCAAGGACGCTGGACCCATCGGTCTGACGTTTGACGCCCCTTATTTGTGTCAAAAAAAAAGGAGGATGAAATGACCATGCTGATGCGTACCACTACCTGTTTCAATGTTGCCTGCTGCCTGTGCGCCGTCGCTCTCTGTCTAATGCTCTTTTTCCCGGCTCGCCCGGCATTAGCTGTGGACGGGGCCGGCGATGAATTTCTGACCGGTTATATTGCCTCCATCCTTGAGCGGGACCTGCATTGGCAAAGAAACAGCTATCGTCTGAAGGTTAATAGAGGGGTTGCCACGATTACCCTGTTTAAAGATGACTTGGCGCGCCGGGAGGCGGCCGGAAAGCAGTTGCGCACTATCGACGGACTACAGGAGGTGGCGATTGTGGTAGAGTCTGCAGACAGAGGCAAACCGGGAGCGGTAAGCAGGGTTATGGGTCTCACCGGCGAAGGGAAAGTTTTTCCGGTGGGCGACCTGTTCCGGCCGCTCCTTGCCGACCCGAAGCAGCCGCAATTCTTTGTCAGTATCAACCGCTTCAAATCATCGGGTGTCCGATACACCGTGGCGGCAGTCGGCTTCGGAGAGACATTCGGCATGTACAGGTTCTTCGGTAGCCGTGAGGGGAACGGCCTGCAGCTCAGCGTGGAAGGCGCCCTGTTCGCCCAGTTCAACCTGGACACCCCTTCCTACGACCTCATCAACGCGGATTACACCATCGGCATTCCCGCCACCTACCGGCATGGCGACAATTCGCTCCGCTTCCGCATTTATCACCAGAGCTCGCACTTGGGGGATGAATTCCTCCAGAGTGTTAATCCTCCGGAACGGGTTAACCTCAGCTACGAAGCCATTGAGCTCATCTATTCCCGCGAATGGCGCGGATGGCGAGTGTATGGCGGTGGTGAGTACCTGATCCACAAGGAACCGGCCGATCTTAAGCCGATGAGTGCCCACTGGGGGATCGAGTATCGCGGCAGCAAGCCGCTTGTGTGGAACGGCAGGCCGATTGGCGGGGTGGACATGAAGAGCTTCGAGGAGCATAACTGGGCCATCGATACCAGCGTCAAGGCTGGCC
>Ga0315282_10017582_pt1 | contig 10307 bp, 9 predicted proteins | sample YL17G07_20_MG_FD_203693 | JGI IMG/M metagenome (GOLD analysis project Ga0315282, IMG submission 203693) | Sediment microbial communities from Yellowstone Lake, YNP, Wyoming, USA - YL17G07_20 | ecosystem: Environmental > Aquatic > Freshwater > Lake > Sediment | place: USA: Wyoming | collected... | reverse complement strand
ACCGGATCGCCCTCCGCCGCCCCGATGTCCACCCCCTTGTGGGGCTGGCGCCAGTCGTCCGAGAAACCTCGCATATAGCGGCCCGCCACGGGCCAGGCAAAAGTGGATATCCCCAGAGACGGCGTCACCAACGGGAGGAACCGGCCTTTTCCTTGTTCGGCGGGAGGTTCGTCTTCCAAGCTCCGCGGCCGGGGTTCATTCCCCGGTGTTTCCTCGTCCGCCCAGGCCTTCAAGTCCTCCGTCGTCACGCGGGACGAGGTGTCGCGCAACTCCGCTTTCTTGCGCTCCCGCTGGATGTACTCCAGCGTCACCGTCCCCTCCCGGACAACGGTGTTGTCGTTTCGGGGAGGGATGTATAGATACCCCCCTTCCCGAAGATGATAAGGCGGGGAAAGTTGGTTGAGCCAAATGAGCAGTTCGATATCCCGCTGGTAGGAACGCGCCACGAGCGAAAGGGTCTCCCCCTGCCCCACTTGGTGCAGCACGCCATACTTCGGGTCCATCGGGAGCTGAGGCACGAACCGCTGAGGCGGAGGAGAACCGCAACTCAAAGCGCACGCAAGAGAGATCAGAAGAAGGAAGGCGCGAAGGCGGCGGAAATCCCAGCACGGCCGCTCGCCGCGCCTCGGGGAAGAAGGCTTCCTTGGAAGGCGGGTCATGTCTGTATCCACTCGAGAGGTTCAGACCGACTGGTCCCAGCGGAGTCGTCGGTCCTTCTGCAAGAACATCAGCAATCCGCGCGATTTCGCCCCGGATTTGCCCAACCACACCCGTTCACAATCTACAATCCGCAGGCCCCAATCCCCAACCCGAAATCGCCAATCTACAATCCGCAATCCCCAATCCGCAATCGCCAATCTACAATCCGCAGTCTGGAGCGGGAAACGGGGTTCGAACCCGCGACCCTCAGCTTGGGAAGCTGATGCTCTACCAACTGAGCTATTCCCGCCCGCGTCTCGAAACCGGCGTTTTCCGCCAGTCCAAGTGTCTTTTGTCCCAAACCCCGCCGCATGTCAAGGTTTTTGTTCTCGCAGAGCGATGCGCACCTCGGCGATGCGGTGCCCTTCGAGCCGCTCCACGGTGAAGACGGCTTTGTCCGTTTCGAACTTCTCGCCCGCCTCGGGTAGCCGCCCCAGGTGCATCAGCAGGAAGCCCGCCAGCGTGTCGTACTGAGACTCCGGAGACTCCAAAGACTCCAGCGGAATCTCCTCTTTCAGATCGTCCACGTGGATGGACCCGTCCGCCAGCCACTCATCCTCCCCGCATTTGCGCAGCAGTTGCGAGCGCCGGTCGAACTCGTCCTCGATCTCCCCCACGATCTCCTCCAGCACGTCCTCGCGCGTCACCCACCCGCTGCAAGCGCCGTATTCGCCCACCACGATCGCCACCTGGATGTGCCGCTTCATGAACTCCTGCAGCAGCTCGCTCACCCGCATGAACTCCGGAACCACGTAGGCGGGGGTGACGAAAGACTCGAGGTTGCGCGACGGGTCCTCCGCGTTCACGATGTCGTAGATGCTGACGTAGCCCACCAGGTCCAGAATCCGGTCCCTGTACACGGGGAAGCGCGAATACCCCGTTCTGCGCGCCAGGTCCCGCAGGTCGTCCACGGTACTCCTGCCCAGGCGGACCGCCACCACGGTGTTGATCGGCCGCATCACCTCGCGGACCAGGGTTTCCTCCATGTCCAGGATGTTGTAGATCAGTTCCTCTCCGTCCGCTTCCTCTTCCGGGGCTTCACCCGTGGCGGCGCCCTCGTTCAGAGTACCGGCTTTGCCCTGCTTTCCCTGCTCTTCGGTTCCCTCCACCTGGTCCAGATCGGTAACAAGGGCGAGCAAGTCGTTTTTTGTGAGGCGGTGGTGCAGGGAGAGGCGGCGCGTAGGCAGGAGGCTGAACACGCGGAAGCCGGCGCCCAAAACGCGCACGACCAACAGCAGCAGATGCATCCAGCCCGGCAGCTGGGCCTCGGTCTTGACCGAGCCTTGCCGGACCAGCAGACGCGGGACCGTGTAAACCAGGGAGAGGTAGAGCGGCGGCAAGAGGAGGCACGCCAGCGCGAAAACCAGGACCCCGCCGGCTTCGGGATGCCTGAGACGCCAGAAGCCAAACCCGAAAAAGACCGCCTTCAGGATCCTCCACAAGCACAGCCCGGCAACCATCAGGGTCGCGCACAGCCCCAGCCGCGATACGTGATAAACTTCCTTGGTCTCGCGGAAAATGTCCTGCTCGTTGGTGAGTTCCGGGTGCTCGTCGGCAAAGAGCTGAACCAGCCGCATCCGGTTCAGCATCAGGATACTCGTCTCCAGGAGACTGAAAGCGACGCCCAACCCCAGCGAAAGCGCCAGACCCCCGGCCGCGAGCCATAAAGAGAGCGAACTCATGCGGCTATCCCTCCTTGAAGAAAGGACTGAGGACTGAGTGCTGAGTGCTGAGTGTTGAGAAGAAAGTGCTGAGTGCTGAGTGCTGAGTGCTGAGTGTTGAGAAAAAAAGACTGAGTGCAGACGAGGAAACTGGCGAACTGGCCAACTGGCGAACTCTCCAACCGGCAGACCGGCGAACCGACCAACTGGCGAACTGGCCAACTGGCGAACTCTCCAACCGGCAGACCGGCGAACTGGCCAACTGGCGAACCGACCAACTGGCGAACTGGCCAACTGGCGAACCGGCGAACTCGCTAACTGGCAGACCGGCAGACTGGCAGACTTGAGAGATCATGCGGCTGTCCCCCCTTCTTTGTCGCCATCTTTGTCGCCATCTTTGTCGAGGGCCGGACCCACGAGAGCCTGGAGAAGATCCTCCATGGACACCACCCCGGACGTGGCCCCGTACTCGTCCAGCACCACCACGATCTGCCGCCTCTGCTTCTTCATCAGCGCCATCAGTTCGATCAGCTCCATGTCCTCGGTCACAAAGACCGCCGGAGAGATCAGTTCGCGGTAGTCCTTTTCGGGGTTCAGCAGAACCTGCTTGCGGTGCACGATCCCCTCGATATGGTCCAGCGTCCGCTTGTAAACGGGAAAGCGGCTGGGCTCGCGCCCGCGCAGAAAAGCCAGCGCCTCTTCCTGCGAGGCCGAAACGCTCAGACCGATGATCCGCTCGCGGGGAGTCATGATATCCCGCGCCGTTTTCTCTCCGAACTCAAGCGCGTGGTCAATCATCTCGCGCTCCTCTTCTTCGAGCGTGATATCCACCTCTCCAAGGCCGATCATCGTCAGGAGGCGGCTCTCCACCTCCACCGAGCGCGCGCGCTCTTGGGCGTTCAGGCCCAGCACGTGGTATCCCGCCCGCAGCAGCGTGAGGGGCGGCAGGCAGAGCGGGGCCAGAATCGGCGCGAGAACCCGGCTGCAACGCGCGGCCAAAGGCGCCAGCTGCTTCAAATACCGCGCGGCCAGAAGACCGGGCAGCAATTCCCCTAACACCAGCACCGCCGCCGTCCCCACCGCCGCCGCCAAAACCACCGAGTAGACCCGCATCCCGAGAACATTGAGGACCGCCAGACACGCCGAAAGCCCGAAGACCAGGTCGAACAAAAGCACGCCCGACAACATGGTCAGCCAGGTGCGCTCGACGTCCCGCCGGGCCTCGCGCACGTGGAGCGCCGCCCGCGCGTCCCGCAGTTCCAGCGCCTCGATCTCCTCCTCCTCCAGGGTGAAAATGGCATGGTCGAGGATGTTGAAAAGGGCCGATCCCAAGAAGCCCAGGACGAGTCCGGCCGCGATCCAACCCCAGGATGCGGCTAGGCGCACGGGTTCGCCGCCCGTGCCCGCCGCATAAGCAACCGCCAGGGCGCTTGCCGGGATCAGGGATAACGCAAGGCGCATCGGCGAAAATCTCTGCCGGGATGGGCCAAGACGCATCGGAAGGAAGCGCGATGGGCCACGCGATAGCCCGCGCGATGGGCCAGGTGGTGGGCCAGGTGATGGGCCAAGGCCCATCCTACGGCCAGAGGATAACGCAAGGCGTCTGGCCGAAAACCGGCGCCGGACACAAGGAGAAGGCTCTGAATCGGACTCCAAGGAGACACAAACCTCAAAACACTCGATTTGCCGCGCAGGCCGCATGCGTGCAGACGGCTCTCCCGCCCGCTCCGCAAAGATGAGCAACCCTCATACGCGCACCTGCGGCATCATTCCGCTGGCAGTCCAAGCATATCGCGGCAGGCGCCGTCATGCAAGGGGAAAGAGGGCGGGTGGGGTGGGGTTTATGTCGTACACCCTGTGGCGAATTCCCCTTCCTCCGCGCGTTTCCGGGGGCGAAGGGATGAAGCACACCTTCGAGCTTTCCTACCAGCCCGCCCCATCCACTCTCCCGGAAACTGAGAAATTGCCTTGCCCGCTTCAGCGGGCATCTCCTTGCCCCCGGCTTCAGCCGGTGGGTATGGACAGTTCTTCTCCTCCAGTGATCCAGCGCGCTTCAGCGCGGCTTCTCGATTCGCTTCAGCGCGGTCTCAACTTCTCTCTCACGGACAATCCTACTGAGGAACTGCGTTGCCCGCTTCAGTGGGCATCTCCTTGCCCCCGGCTTCAGCCGGTGGGGTATGGACTGTTCTTCTCCTCCAGTGATCCAGCGCGCTTCAGCGCGGCTTCTCGACTTGCTTCACCACGGTTTCTCGGCTCTTCTCTCCGATCACTTCTCCAGATAAGCCACCTTCTCCTTATCCTCGAAATCCCCAAATCGCTCCAGGGTGGCATTGATTCTGCCCTTGCCGTGATGTTCTTTTTGCCCGCCCACGTACCGCTCCAACGCCTTCAAGTCATGCAGACCGAAGCTCACCGCGCCAAAACCGCGCTGCCATTGAAGCGAAGGAAGTGAAGTCCGGCCAGCGACCTCACCGGAGGCCAGCCCGGCGCCCCGCCCGGCGCCCCGTCCGAATTCCTCATTGATCGCGTGCGAACACGTGCCCTTGATTCTCCCCACCCAATCCGAAAGGGTCACAAAGGGTTCCATCTGGATGAGCAGATGAACATGGTCCTCCGTGCCGCCCAATCCCAGAAACCGGATTCCCCTCGATTTTTCACAGTAATCTCTCAGGAAAGTATATGTTCGGATTTCCTTTTCTCCTCTCAAGAAAGGGGCATTGTTTTTGGTGTGCCAATTGAGATGGAGATAGATTTCGGAGTAAACATGGGTCGAGGTGGAAAGCATGGGGAAACCTTTCGAGAAGCCGGCTAAAGCGAGTCGAGAAGCCGCGCTGAAGCGCGCTGAGGAATGGAGTGGGATTGCCCCTTTTCCCACCGGCTGAAGCCGGGGGCAAGAAATCGCCGCCTGAAGGCGGCGTGCCGCATATACCCTTGGAGAACGCCAAGCCGTTTTTTGCGCAAGATCGCTATATTGTGCACGTGGGGGACAAGCCCCCTTTGAATCCCCCAAGTGTTCAGGGTCCCAAGCGTTCAAGAGTCCAAGAAACCAACAGCGCCAGCGCCCAACACAGATCAGACTAGCGAGAAGATAAACCACCGCACACAACCCGGAACCCGTAGGGATCGACGGGCGTGGAATTGCCGAAAAGCAACATGGTAACAATACCAACGCGTACCTCGTCGCCCGCGCGCGCGGGACCGTTCCCGAAGCGGAACGCGGAACGGCAATCGCCCGGATCGCGGAACCACGACCCGCCCCGCAAAACCCGGAGTTCCCCGCTTGACGCTCCCTGCGGGTTCTTGCGGTCGGAACTCCCGTAGTACTTCTCCCCATACCAGTCCCCGCACCACTCCCACACGTTCCCGTGCATGGCATACAAGCCCCAATCGTTCGGCTTCTTCTCTCCCACCGGATGTGTCGTGTTGTCGGAGTTCCCGCCATACCACGCATACTCGTCCAGCCCGTTGTCCGAATCCCCGAAGCAAAACCGCGTCGAACTGCCAGCCCGGCAAGCGTACTCCCATTCCGCCTCCGTGGGAAGGCGGAAGGACTTGGCAGGCGAGGACGCCCGCCCTACTTTATCTGTCAATTTCCGGCAAAAGTCCGTGGCGTCGTTCCACGAAACCATCTCCACCGGGTTCTTTGCCCCTTTGAACTTGCTCGGGTTCTTCCCCATCACCGCCTGATACTGCTCCTGCGTCACCTCGTACTTTCCCATCCAGAACCCGTCCAACTCGACGGTGTGGACCGGGCCTTCGTCGTTGTGGTGGCCCTGCTCCGAATCCGGCGAGCCCATCTGGAAACTCCCGGCGGGGACCCACACCATCTCCATCTTCACCCCGCCGCCCAAGTCCACTGTGTCCGCATCACCCGCTTTTCGGCCTTCACCAGAAAGGTCCAGTTTCGCCACAGGTTTCCGACCGGAGTTCGTAGTCCCGCCTTCCGGCGGTTTGGGGATCTCTTCCTCTTTGGATGTCCCCTGCGTTGGATAAACGAAGTAAAACGGGTGGGTCAAAGAGGTGGATTCCCAAGGAACCTGGGCCTCTTTGGTGACTTCCATCACGTCTCTGCGCACGTTCATGAAAACGTCCGCGATGGACAGAGGCTTCCGAATGTGCCGCAACAAACTCTCGGTGTAGAAGCTGTGCTCGCCGCTGCCGTCAGCCGCCACCGTTCCCGGCGCGGTGGAATACGCGATCAGAGTTCCTTTCGTGGCTTGCACCACAGCCAAACCGCGGCTCCCCCTAGTGCCGGCGAAGGGGTTGTTGCGGCAAGCGTCGAGAATGACAATGTTCACCCGGCTCGATGCCTTTCCCATCTTATTCAGTACCTTTTCCATGTCGAGGCAGCGGTCCTCGACTTCGTCTTCCGTCTTGACTTCTTCGCCGCTGGGAACGAGGTAGTTGCGGCCGCCCACTTGCACGCCATGTCCCGCGAAGTGGAATAGGGCGGTCCCGCCGCCCTCACGAATCCGCTTTCCGAAGTCCGCCACGGCCGCCTCCATCGCGTCGTGGGCACAGTCCGTTTTCAACGTCACGTCGAAACCGCACTCACGCAGAGCCGCCGTGACCGCTTTGGCGTCGTTGATGGAATTTCTGAGCGGGGCTTGGGCGTAGGCGCTGTTACCGATGATTAGAGCGGTGCGTTTTTCGGCGGGGGCGGCGGGGGGCGTTGGGGCGGGGCGGGGGGCGATCTGGCGGTCCGAACGATCTTGCGCGTAGAGCCGTGCCGCGCCGCAAAATAAGAGCAAGAGCGCGATGGGGAGGGAAAGAGCGATGGGCAAAAAGTGGGTTTTCAGAAGAGGGGTTTTTATAAGGGACTTGCGCATTTCGTGAGAACCTCCAAACAGTATGTAGTGCAGTCTTTAGACTGTAAGAACGGACAGGCTAAAGCCTGCACTACGAACTTTTGCCGCCGTCAATTTACCTTTTCCCGGGCGGAGGGTCAGAAAGAATCCTTTCCGCGATGTTCCGGTCCGGCCTTGCGCAGGACGAAAAGGCACTCCCTGTGGCGCCGATGGAAAGCCTCCACCGCAAAAGGCACATTCTCCGCGTTGCGCAGGTGGGCGAAGAGAGCGAACATGTCCCACTGGCGCCAGCAGTGGAAATGGATGCTGCGGCCCTCCGACGTCCAGCGCTCCGCCACGCCGCGGATCTGCGCTTCCGTGCGCCGGCCCGGCGTGAAGCGCACCGACTCCTCGTAGTGCTCGCGCCGCGACCCTTCGGGACCCTCGAGGTGGTCGCGCACCGCGTGCTCCAGCGTCGTGGCGGCCCGCTCCCTGTCGAAAGTGCGTTCTTTGTCGGGGATGCTCAGAAACAGGATGCCCTCAGGACGCAGGACGCGGAAGAAGCGCTTCAGCGCGCCGATGGGGTCCTCCAAGTGCTCGAGCAGATGGTTCGCGATGATGAAATCCAGGGAGCCGTCCTCGAACTTCGCGAGCCGCTGCGCGTCGTCAATCACGTCGGGTTGGACGGGTGTCCCCTCGAGCGCCGCCGCGTAGTCCCGCTTCATCTCTTCGGGCGTCAGGTTGTCCACGTGCCGCACGCGCGCCCCCGGCGGCACGCGCAGGGGATGGCACCGCGCGCCGATCTCGATCCCTTCGCCGCGCAGGTAACGCGCGGCCAGCGTCTCGCGGTTCGGCTCGATCCGCGCGGCCAGGTCCCGCTTCAGGCTCTCCACCCATGCGGATGGAAGCAGCAGAAGCAACGGTCGGGCAAGCGTTCTGAGAAATCCGAAAGCGCTCATGGCGGCGAAACCGCTTTCTTCCCGGCCGGATCGGGCGTGAAGATGTAGCCCTGCCCCGTAAGGCCCGCGCACGGCACAAACCGCTCGCGATAGTTCGCGCCCAGGATTTCGGGAACATACATGCGCGGGGTGATCAGCAGATAGCGGATGCCCTGGCTCTGGATGTAGGAATCCAGCTTGCCCCGCGCGATGGCGCGGGCCGCTTCGGGGTTCACCACGCCGTCGAGGTTGACCACTGGATGGGCGCAGAAGAATCCGATAATGCCCGAGTCGGTGGCGCCGAACCGCTCGTCCTGCGCGGCCAGGGGGAAACGATCGAACGCCTCGGCCACTTCCAGCGGGTAACTGCGCGGCGAGGTGAGGCGCTCCCGCCAAGCCTGCCGCGACTTCTGTCCGAGCATCGCCAATGGCAGTGCGAACAGCGCCGCCCACACGCCCGCCCGCAGTGCCCAACCGGGGATTGGCCGCATCGCCGGCGGGCCGGTCGGGCTCGCGCGCAAGCCGCCGGGGATCGCGCGGAGCAAGTGCTCACTCAACAGGCCCCAGAGCAGCGCCAGGAATACGTCGGGCGTTACATAGTACCACTCGCGCGAGGCCAGACGCGCGAACTTATGGATGAACCCGAGGCAAACCAGGGCTGCCAGGAGCGGGGCCAGCCGCGCGAGGGCCGCGCCGAGGCGGCGCGCGTCTTCGGGCCGGGCGTCAAGGCACGCGCGCGCGCATAAGAATGCCGCCGCCAGAAGCCACAGGGCTCGCCACGCCGGGTGGGCGCGGAAATACGCGGCCAGTCCGAGAGCCGCCAGAGCCGCCATCGCGGCCACGGCCCGCCCGCCCGAAACACGGCGCAAAGTGCCCAGCGCAGCCCCCAGCATGAGGAACCACAGCGTCCCCAAACTCGTGTAGACGAGACACGACTGAAACCATTCGCCGAACAGGAAAGCGCGATGCAGCAGGAGATCCCGCCCCGTGGCGCCTGGATGTTGGGCGAAGAAGGCGATCTTGCGCACCACGGGCAGGGCCGACGCGCTCGTCTGCATAAAGGCGCCGAACCGCGCGTAGTTCCACACGTGCCAGGGCAGCACGAGCAGCAGCGCCAGACACCCCGCGATCACCAGGCACGCCCGGAGATTCGCCGGGACCGGGATTGCCTGCTTTCCCCGTTCGACTTTTCGCGCGCGCAGGAGCAGGTAGAGGAATCCCGCCGCGAGCAGGAAGATGTTATCCGTGCGCGTCAGATAGACGAGCGCGTAAAGCAGCGCGAGCAGCGCGTAGTAGGAGCGCCTGGCGCAACGTTCCTCGAAGCGGAGCAGATGCCCCGTGAGAAGAATGATCACCAGGGCGTTGAGAGGGGCTTCGAGGCCGCTCGTGGCCAGACGCTGCGTCCAGGGATTGAGGAAGTAGAACAGCGCCGCCGCGCAGGCCGCGGGCGCGCCGCACCCCAGCCGCCGCAACACCCCGTAGAGCGCGAAGGTCGCGAACGCCGTAAATAACACGCCCAGGACCAGCACGGCCCGAATGGCCGCAAGCCCGCCGTCCGTCAGGCGAAACATCGCCGCCGACACCAGCATCCAGAGAGGGTGGTAGCCGTTGTGCGGCACGTCTCCCGACGACACCGATCCCCGCCCCTGGGCGATGTTGCGCGCGGTCTGGAGGTAATAGAAGCCGTCCTCGAAAACCGTCTGGGTCGCCAGGGCGTCACGATCGCGGGAAATCCAGAACTCCTGGACGGCGGACCCCGCAAGCACGACGAGCAGAAGCAAAACGACGGCAAAGTGTTGAAAGGAGCGGTTTTCCGAAGGCATGTCTTCTTATCGCAGGACTCTCGGGCCAAGTCAATCGGTTTATCCCACGGGTTCCTGAAGGGGGCGTATCTTGATGAAACTACGCAGGCAAAGCAAAGCGGGACGGTAAAGTAGGGCGGGCGTCTCGCCTGCTTCTTTCAAACGCCCCCCGCCGACTTTACGTCGGTGGAGCGATGATTTTGCTCCAGAGCCAGTGAAAACATCCCACGCCCCCGCCGACTTTACGTCGGTGGAGCGATGATTTTGCTCCAGAGCCGGTGAAAACATCCCACGCCCCCGCCGGTTTTATACCGGTGGAGCGATGATTTTGCTCCAGAGCAGTCGCGCTCTCCATGATCGCCCCCGCCGACTTTATGTCGGTGGAGCGGTGGTTTTCTCTTCGTTTGCGAACCCGAGGCA
>Ga0315282_10017581_pt1 | contig 10308 bp, 10 predicted proteins | sample YL17G07_20_MG_FD_203693 | JGI IMG/M metagenome (GOLD analysis project Ga0315282, IMG submission 203693) | Sediment microbial communities from Yellowstone Lake, YNP, Wyoming, USA - YL17G07_20 | ecosystem: Environmental > Aquatic > Freshwater > Lake > Sediment | place: USA: Wyoming | collected... | reverse complement strand
CCTGCGAATCTGGTTCGAGGGTAACCAGTGCCGCCATAATCTGCAGCCGAACAGGCTGATGTATTATTTCATTGAGCTGCGGCATTTCTATCTCCAGCAAAGCCAAAGGTACAGGCCGGTCCCCAACATTGGCACGCCGGCGGTTGCGGCCATCCAGAGACAATAGAAAGCAGGCGGAATCAGATAAAAACCTATAAGCGTACAGGCTGTTACAGCCAACCCAAGCCACAGCGCAAATCGGCATTGTCTCCACCAAAGCCCCATTATCACATAAGCGAACATAACGGCGGTGCAAATAAAGGCGTTAGACTGTCGGCCATCGACAGGAGCAAACAAAAAAAGCCAGATAGTGATATAAGCAAACAAAGAAGTCCAGAACAAAAAAATACTCCAACCCGCCCTCCTCGAATCCGAACTTTTAGTTGGAATACCGGCACGAAACCGCCAGCGGCAAATCAAAATCGTGCCGATAATACCGACTCCATCAAGAACCATCCATATAAGCGAGGCTCGGAGCGGAAAGTAATGCGTTTCGATAAATGCGGCAACCCAGACCAAGCCCCACAAAATCAGCAAAGGGCTGGCGTAAGCGGCTGCAATTGACCTGCCGGTCTGGGCGCTGGTATCTTCAATCATAGTCAGTGACCGGCGGGCATCTTCGTGCGATATATTCATAAAAAATTCTCCTTTTGGACAGAGTCTAAATTCTTTTTTAATCTTACAGAGTACTCTATATTACAGAGCCACCTTTGTCAAGTTAATTCCCTACATTTTTTAAGATTTTCCTGAAATGTTGATTTTTGGCGTGGAAATGCGGTTTCGGCGCTCGAAAAATAATTGTCGCCAGACAACCCGAGAGCAAGAAATTGTCGAATCGAAGGCCTTGCTCTATAATAAGCCCTCAGATTCTGTCGAAGGGAGGTTAAAATGAAACTGTATCTCGTCCAGCACGCCAAGGCGGCCTCAGAAGAGCAAGACCCGCAACGGCCACTGACAGAAGAAGGCCGACGCGAATTGCAAAAAGTTATAAAGTTTATCAAACCTCTGAAGTTATCTGTGGATTATCTGTGGCACAGCGAAAAGAAACGTGCCATCCAAACCGCGGAACTGTTGGCCGAAGCTATCAAGATTAAAAAAGCCAAAACTGTACGAGAAGGACTCGGTCCCAATGATAATGTTACCATATTAAAAGACGAACTCGATGCCGCTACAGGTGATATTATGATTGTCGGCCATCTACCTTTTCTGAACAAGTTGGCGTCGCTGCTTCTGGCGGAGCGCGAGTCGGCTGATGCGATAACTTTCAAAAATGCCGGCATCGTGGTGCTGTCTCGCAACGAAGGAAACAATTGGCAAATCGACTGGATGATAACTCCTGAGATTCTCATATGAAATCTTCGCCAAGTAATTTTGGTTCTTTCAGTGAATCCATCCAGCGATTGGCTGAGCGGATGAATCCGTGTGCGCTGTGTCCCCGCAAATGCAAGGTCAATCGCAGCAAGGGCGAGGTTGGCTTTTGCGGCGTTGGCGATATGCCGGTAGTCAGCTCGGTTGGGCCGCACTTCGGCGAAGAATCAATGCTGGTCGGTTCAGGAGGGTCAGGGACGATATTTTTTGCCGGCTGCAATTTAGGGTGCATATTCTGCCAAAATTTCGACATCAGCCATCACCGGCACGGAACCAAGGTAACAATTGAGCAGTTGGCGCAATTTGTGCTCGATTTGCAGAATTACCGTTGTAGTAATATCAATCTGGTTACACCGACGCACGTTGTAGCATCCGCTATGGCAGCGATTGAATCGGCAAGAAAAAAGGGACTGACACTTCCGATAGTTTACAACAGCGGCGGATACGATTCGGTCGAAACACTCAAGCTGTTGGAGGGTCTGATAGATATTTATATGCCGGATATGAAATACTCGGATTCGGTGGTTGCTGCTGAACTTTCAAAGGCACCCGATTATCCAGAAGTAAATCGAGAGGCTGTCAAAGAAATGCACCGCCAGGTCGGCGACTTGCAAATTAAAAATGGCCTGGCTACACGCGGGCTATTAGTAAGACATTTGGTTCTGCCGAACAATATGGCAGGCAGTTTCGAGATTATAGATTTTTTAGCGGAGCAAATCAGCCCAAAGACGGTAATCAACGTAATGGACCAGTATCATCCCTGCTACAAGGCCGGCTTACACGCCAAGATAAACCGCAGACCTTATGCCGATGAAATTGAATCTGTGCGAGAGTACGCAATCAGAAAAGAACTGAATGTCATCTCCTGACAAAGCGCTTCTTTAATTCTTTTGCGTTGTGAACGGCGTAGGCGTTGTAGTCGTTGTTGAAATAGGCATAGACGGTGCGGACTTTGCTGCGATTATCTTTAATCCAGTTTGACCAATTTTGCAGTGATTGTTTGGTGTAATTGCCGGCGTATCTGCCTGTTGTGCCGTGAAAACGGATGTAGATTAAATCGCCTGTGATTACGCGAGGAGTTTCGAGGCCGCCAAGGTCATGAATGCAAAAGCCGGCGTTAAAATCATCGAGCAACTTATATGTATCTTCCGAAAACCAGCTTTCATGCCGAAATTCGAAAACACTAAGGCTTCGCTTCGGCAACAACCTGATAAAACCTTTTAGTAAATCAAGGTCTTTATGCAGACTCGGGGGAAGCTGATAAAGAATCGGGCCAAGCTTTTCCTTCAATAATCCCGCTATTTCGAAAAAACGCTCGAGCGGTTCGGATACACTTTTTAGCCTTTTGATATGAGTGATATAACGGTTGGCCTTTACGGCATAGACAAAACCTTTCGGGGCCAACTGGTGCCACCTCTGCACTGATTCTTGTTTGGGAAGATGATAAAAAGTGTTGTTGATTTCAACGGTGTCAAACTCTTTTGCATAGTACTCGAACCATTTACTCTTTGGCAGGCCGGATGGATAAAATTTGCCCGCCCAGTGGTTATAATACCAGCCTGATGTGCCTATTCGAATGTCACATTTGGCTTTGGCCATAACAGATATTTTAACAACCCGGTTGAACATTTTTGAGAAGTATTATATATAAATTCAGTACTATGGAAGCTGGGCCGCAACAAATTGGGAAATGGCTGATTTTAGCCGGACTTGTAATAGCGCTGACAGGCGCTCTTGTAATGATATTGGGACAGGTCGGGCTTTTCAAGCTGCCGGGGGATTTGCAGTACGGCGGTAAAAACTGGCGGGTATATTTTCCGATAGCAAGCTGCGTAATTATTTCGATTGTGTTGACGGCTATCCTGTGGCTTATCCATTACCTGCGCCGCTGACAGACGACCCAAAACTACTCGATTTTTTTGTAGAATTCCGCCTCCTTGTCGGAAAGCTTTTTCTGCTGAATCATCGTGCGAACACGCTGCATATCAACATCCCTCGGCTTACCAACGCCGGAAGGAACATAAACAGCAGTCCGCTCAAAACCGGAGGGAATAACCTGTAAAAATCTTCTGACGGAAATCGTTGACACAAATACTGCGACGACAAGCACGGCCACTACAAGATAGCGGGAGAGATAAGACACAAGAGGCGAGACAGAAGACTCGGGATGCCGGTCTTTTATCCTGTGGCGGCACCTGTCGCAATACAGGCAATCGGCCTGGTCTTTGGGAGTAAGGCCGAACTCACATCTTGCGAACCTTTTGGCCGGCAGATAGCGCTTCAGTAAAGCAACACCATTCAGCAACGACAGGAAAGCCCCTACCGGACACAAATAACGGCACCAAAAGCGGGTATAAAAAATTGAGCCGACCAAAGCTATTGCCACTATCAACAGCACAGACGACTGAAAATCACTGTACGTAAATCGCAGGCCGAAAACCGAAATCAATGGGTCCGCTACAAGCGTTGTCCGGTTTCTCGAAACAAAAAATACAATTACCAGAACAAAGAGTATGACATATTTGAAAACCCTCGCTTTTTGCATCTTCTCGGTTGAGGGCGGAGCCTTTAGTTTCTCCGGAAGAATATAGCCGAGCAGCTCCTGTACAGCCCCAAACGGACAGATATAGCCGCAATATAAGTTGCCAAAAATTATCACTAAAAGCGGGATTCCAACGACGAGCAAAAATGTCCCGGATAAATTCAAAGAAGGGACATGCAAAGATAATACAGTTGCTATCTGTTCGGCTGAATATTGGGCGTTGAGGATAATGCCACCAACCAAAAGATTCAACGATAGTACAAGCAATCTAAGCCAGAATCCGCCGCGGAAGATAACAATCAAAGCAAGTGCAAAGGCGACAATCAGATATATTCCGCGTGCATCAGGCAGATAAGAAGCCCACTTAGTTTCAGCCTCGGCAGACGGTCGGCCAGATAAACCGAGAACCTGCGTGGCGAACCTTTGTCCGGAGTTTTGCAGGGCTGAAAGAATGGCCTGGGAGCTTATGGTGGCACCGGTCGTCGTATCAACATCAGCAAAAGCACCAGGCTGAAAAAGCCTGCGGCCGGTGAGATTTTTGTACCAGCGGTCCAGAAGCCCGATGTACGCAGGTGTTTCATTTGACTGTACTACGTGGAAGTCAATCAATTTACCGGAGGTATCCACATAAACGGCAAGATTCATCGCGCCGCCAAAACCATGAACCTCAGGGGCCAAATCCTGCGAGCTGAATATGTAACCAGCTAATTTTCCTTCCTCGGTGTACGTCCTAAAATATCCGATTTTTTGGGTGTTTTCGGGCAAAGAGGCGGCAGCCTGCTCAAGTCGCAACTGACCCGCCAGTGCCTGAGCTGCCTGCTTCGACAAGGTCGGTCGCATCCGAGCAGCGGCACCAACGAGCAGATTCGAGCACAAAACAACTGTTACCCCAACGCCAAACAGGATGTAACCGAGTCTGCGCAGCCGAAATCTGAAATCCGGAACCTGAACCTCAAAGAGCTGACGCCTGTATACTCGCAGCAGTGCAGCCGGCACATTGGCAACAAGAATCAAGATAAAAACAACCAGCGTCAAAGCAGTGCCGAGCACAGGGACAAGCACAAGGCTCGTGATTAATCCACCGGCAGAGGCGCCGAGATGGTCAGCGGCTTCGAGCTTGCCGGCGGCAAGGCCCGTCTCAAATTCTGAATCGGCGAGCTGACGAGCAGCCAACGGAAAATAGCAGCCGGTACACAACCCACATATAACAAATGCTGCACCAAAAATAAGATGCGTCCAGTTTTCGGCCGGCCAAAAAATAATCACGCCGAGAATCAGCGCATTCACAAGTATCGCTGCAATTACGTAGCCTGCGACCTGCGCCTCGCTACCCGAACGACGAGCCATAAAATATGAAATCAGCACCGCACCGGCTGTTAAGCCGACCATGAACAAAGATGAGATGAGGCCGATGTGCAAATAGAGTGAGCCGAAGCGAGTCTGATACAAATACATAAGGACAATAACAATGCCGATGCTTACTGCGCCGGCTGAGAATACCAGAAAAGAACTATCGAAACTGCTGAAACTGCCCCGGCCCGACAACCTAAAGATGTAAATCAGCCGCAGAACCACGAAAACCAAAAGAGGGATAAAAAACACCAATGGGCCGGCCAAGGCAAGATGCTTGACAAATCTCGCGACCGGTGCGCCGGACTGTTTGGCAGCGAGCAATAAGCTGTACAGATGCGTCAAAGGCCTCGAATCGCGATTGACCAACAGGTCCTGCGGCAAATCTGCACCATCATACCATTTCAAAGCCAAAGCGGCACGGTCGGGCAGATAGACGGAAAGTAAACCGGCAGGCGGAAAGATATCGGCGGCAGCCGGTATCGCAGCAAAGCGGTCCCGCAATGTGCCGGGGTCGCCGGAGAGGTTCGCGGAATCAGAAGCGATGAACCACGTATCATCACCCGGTGCCAGAACAAGCCGCGAAAAGACCTTTTCGAGCGTCAGCTTCGTCGAGGCGCCGAGATTGACCAGCTCGGTGCCCATAATATTTTCACCGCCTGTCACACGGACTGCCAAAACACCATCAGGCTTCAGCGACTCTTTGACTTGGCTGTAGAACTGGCAGGTATAATAACGGTTAAGAACCGAACTGGTCGCATCGGGCAAATCCAGTACCACTATGTCATAGTAACGGCTTCTTTGTGCGAGCAGCGGCCGAACGTCGCCGTCGTGGCGGTAAAATCGCTTGTCATTTATTCGGAGCTGCGGAGGTATAAATTTTTCAACTTTCCGTACATATTCGCTGTCGCAATGCGTCCAGGTCAGATGTTCTATCTGCGGCAGGCGCAGCAACTGGCGGCAAAGCCCGAGGCCTGAACCTATCACCAAAATACTGCGGGCCTGAGGATTCTGGCAGAGGCTGATAGCTGCTATGCGACCGGCTGTGCTTTCGTCAGGCAGAACTTCGCAGACACTGCCCTGGCGGACAGCTATCCACTGACCCTGATAGATGCCGTAAAGATACTCAGCCTGGGCAGTCTGAAATGAACCAACCAGGGCGTCCCGCGGAAGCAGAGCAGTCCACTTTACAATCCGCACCGAGCGCATTAAGGGTCTATCCACCCCAAAGACAAAACAAAGCAGAACGCAAACCGGCAGCAAAAATGCGAGTCGCGCCCTGAGTTTTAATGCCGTAAGGCATCCCTTACGGGATTTTGAATCCTGCCCTATTCCGACAAGCTCAACTAAAAATACCGAAGCCGAAAGAATAAAGGCAAGAATCAGAAAAATTTTTGCCGGACTCAGACCAAAAGACAAAAACACAGTTACCCCGAGGCCGCCGAGAAAACTTCCCGCCGCCTCCATAATATAAACGCGAGAAACGGGGAGCTGCTGGTCCTGCTGAATCCATCGGCAAAGAACGGGAAACAACATCCCCGTGATGACACTGACAGGGGCGTTAACCACTATCGCCAGAAGCACAATGGTTCGTATAGACAGCAGCGCGTATGATTCGACACCTGCCAGCCGACGGGCGTAAATAATCAAAATCAACTCGAGGATAAAAGCCGGCAGATAACACAAAAGCCAAAGCTCTATGTTTCTGAGCAGCCTTTCGGCGAAGCCGGCGGCCCTATAAACGATCATCGCCCCCAGAGCAACCCACAAAAACCACGAAGCAAAGAATACGCCGACGCTTATGTCGTTACCTTCGAAAGTAGTGAGAAAATCGCGAAAAAGGAGGGTCTGGGCCGCGATGGTAAACAGGCCGTAACTAAATATCAGCAGTCGGCGGGCGAATTTCATTTCCGGTCCTCACCGAAGACCTCAGCCTGAAAGACCAGGAAACTTGCGCCCTGCTTCCAGGCATCAGCAGGAAGGCCTGCCTTCAAAGATAATTGAGAGAGCATCTGCTCCAGATTCCAGTTCTGCTCCGGCGCAACCTGAGGCAAAAATACAGCCGAGTGTCCATCCTTACGCAACACGACGCCGTCGATGCCGATTCGAATCTGGTCGGACGAGGCAATGGGGGCAGGTGCCGTCAGGGCGGAAATCTCAATGTCAAGACTATCGCACTGGTCCTTCGTAACCGGAGGAAAACGCCAATCGTGGACGGCGGCATTAATGGCGTTGGAAATGACCGACATATATAAAGGCTGGCTCGGAAAGATTTCACCTATGCAACCTCTGAGCTGAGAATTCTGCTTGAGCGTAACAAACGCTGCACGACGCTCTTTCATAGCCTCAGTTAATTCAACACTCAGGTCTGAGGCCGTTGGGACCTTACTCAGGCGCAAGAAAGAAACCATCGACCCGCGAGCCAAAACCAGAAGCTGCTTTTTGTCCTGTTCGGTGAGTTTAGATACGTTCCCAGCCGGTGCCGGCGGAGAACCCCTCCAAGTGCCGGAAAAAGCAATGGACAAATAACTGACTGAATTACTGAAATCACCCGTAATCTCACCGGAGGTGGCATACTTCAGCAGCGTCACTTCGGTCGGCTTATCCAGCATCGAAAGCAATATCGCAATCGGAATATAGCCGCATATTGTCGTACCGGTTCTACGCCTATAATCCAAAAAACCTGCGCTATCCAGGTCAGCAATATACTTGTAAGCGCCCATATCAAGCTTCTTAAGCTGTTCGGGTATGTTTTCCGTAAACGGCACGTAACCGTAGTTTCGGCCATAATGTGTAAAATCCGAACTTGCAACTACGAGGGTTTCGTCATCCACCAAACTTTTAAGAATTGAAGCCGCCTTTTTAATCGTCTCCGCGGAGCAGTCGCCTGCAACAATCGGAACGAGCTTAAAATCCTGCTGCTTGTATTGCAACAGCGGCAGCTCTATCTGAACACTGTGCTCAAGCTCGCTCACCTGCGGCACGTGCTGAAACATCGGATACTTCAGGAGACTATCTATAAATTCCAAATCCAGTAGTATCTGTCCAAGTGGCGTTTCATAATGGGTTGCCGCGGGCACAGCGAGCACCTCTTCCATAGGGACGCGATGACTGGGGCCGATGACAACGATTCGTTTATACTTTTTGGCAGCGGCTGCGGGTCCAAAGGCTGCGGTTTGGCCTGAGTAGGCATAGCCGGCGTGCGGCAAAATCAACGCCAGACAATTATTCATCGGCTTAACATCGGCTTTCGCAAAAAAACCGGCGATTTGCCTGTTCAATCCTTCAGCGTCGGCAGGATACCAGCTACCCGCAAGGGTCGAACGCAGAACTACTTTTTTAGGGATTTCGGCAACCTTTTCTTTATTGGGCTCGGCAATCTTTTCCTCTTTAGGCGCAGCAACCTCTTTAATTGCAACGGCTGGTTTAGGAGCAGGTGCTTTGCAAGAAATTAGGACAGTAACACACAATAACAAAAGCACCAGCCCAAGTAACAATTTCACAGTTTTCTTTATTTGGTTATCCATATCAGCCACTCCACTTACCTTGTTTGTGAATATCCGGCAAAGGTTTTAATGAGCCGGGATATTTTTTGAGTCCGGCTGCCCATACGAATTTGCGAGGCACAGCCTTTTTGGCAAGCCAGGAAGTACCAACGATGACCGCCGCTCCAAACGCCATCAATTTATGAATGAATTCTCTGCGTGTCATTTCCAGACTCCGTAGATTTTCTTGCCGCAGTCCGGGCAGCAGCCTTCCTTGAGTCTATATTGTAAAACAGTAAAGCCGCTGCGTTCAATCAGCATCTTTTTGCAGCCCGGACAATATGTGTTTTGACCTTCCCTGCTTGCGATGTTACCGATATAGACGTATTGCATTCCTTCGCTTATGGCTATCTGGCGAGCCGTATCAAGCGTTTCTGCTGAAGTCGGAGGCAGGTGTTGCAATTTGTATTGAGGGTAGAATCGGCTAAAATGCAAAGGGGTATCGACGCCGAGATTTGCCTTTATCCAGCGGACAAGCTGACGTATATCCTCCGGCCTGTCATTTAAAGTTGGGATAATCAGATGTATGACTTCCAGCTCTATGCCACTTGCCTTTGCAATTACAAGGGCATCCAGCACGGGTTTAAGCGTTGCAGAACAAACCTCTCTGTAAAAATCGTCAGAAATTGCTTTTAGGTCTATTCTGGCCGCATCTACATATTGAAGGAGTTTTTTCCAAGGTTCCTTATTAATATAGCCGGCGGTAACAAGGGTGCTGCGGATACCGGAAGCTTTTGCCAGCTTTGCGGTATCATAAGTGTATTCATAATAGATAACCGGGTCCGTATAGGTATAGGCTAAAGAGTCGCACTTGTTGGCTTTGGCAAGCTCTACGAGTTTTTCAGGGGGACAGAAAAAGGCCTGACTATCCTCAGGATTGGCCTGTGAGATTTCCCAGTTCTGGCAGTTTCTGCAGTGAAGATTACAGCCGACGGTTGCGAGCGAAAAGGTTTGGGTGCCGGGGAGAAAATGAAAAAAGGGTTTTTTTTCGACGGGGTCGATATGGATTGAACAGGGAAATCCGTAAACGACGGTTCGCAATACGCCGTCGATATTGACTCTCACGCGGCATTCACCGCTCTGGCCCGGCGCAATCACACAACCTTTAGGGCATAATTCGCACTGAACTTTCAATTCAAGCCCCACTCTTTGAAACCCTACGATACGGCTACTATGTAATTATACCAATTATTTGGCTGGAGTGTTCAATTTGCCGGTTTTTCTTCGGTCACGACAGTGGACTATTGACTATTGATTATTGATAAATTATAACCAAACAGCTACGCAGATTACATCCAAAGAACAAAAAAAGCCAAAATGTGTGTAATCCATAATTAAAAACTACCAGGGGCAAGATATGGCTGAAAGAGCTGTAAAAATCGGGCTTGTCGGGTTTGGTACCGTGGGCAGCGGGGTTGCAAAACTGATACTCGAAAAAGCTGACTCAATGGCGGCCAAGATGGG
>Ga0315282_10017580_pt1 | contig 10308 bp, 5 predicted proteins | sample YL17G07_20_MG_FD_203693 | JGI IMG/M metagenome (GOLD analysis project Ga0315282, IMG submission 203693) | Sediment microbial communities from Yellowstone Lake, YNP, Wyoming, USA - YL17G07_20 | ecosystem: Environmental > Aquatic > Freshwater > Lake > Sediment | place: USA: Wyoming | collected... | reverse complement strand
TATATGAAACTTGGCTTGAATATTCAAACTATTCAGCATTTGATGAAGACGATGAGAAAACCAAAGATTTTGCCAAAAATCCAGAATGGCAAGAACTAATTTCGAAAATGAACGTGTATTTCCAACGCATAAACAGCAGAACCATGAAAGAAATTTAGCATTCTAAAGATAGTCTCGAAATGCCAAGTATAGGATGCTTTGTTTTAAATTCCTAACATCTAATTTCGCAAGTTTATTATTGCAGTTTCATGCCTATATTTCACGGGGTTGCTTTGGGCGTAAACCTTCGCGACCTTGTTCCGAAAACGATTGTTAGACTTGAGGATTTAAGTGGAAAATCCATAGCCATTGACGCTTACAACGCTTTATACCAGTTTTTAGCTATAATCCGTCAGCCAGATGGCACACCATTAAAGGATGCCACCGGAAGAATCACAAGCCATTTAAGCGGTCTCCTTTACAGAACAAGCAACCTCGTGGAAATGGGCATAAAACCAATCTACGTCTTCGATGGAACACCACCGGTTCTTAAGGAAGTTGAAATAAAAAGGCGCATGAAAGCGAAAGAGGAAGCCCTGATAAAGTATGAGCACGCCTTGAAAGAGGGCAAAATCGAAGAAGCCCGCATGTACGCTCAAGCAACATCACGGTTGAAGGATTACATGGCAGAGGACAGTAAAAAACTTCTGGATTTAATGGGAATTCCATGGGTTCAAGCACCAAGCGAAGGAGAAGCTCAAGCAGCCCACCTCGTGAAACGCGGAGATGCAGACTATTGTGCAAGCCAAGACTATGACAGCTTACTTTTTGGCGCACCAAGGCTTGTAAGAAATGTGACAATTTCAGGACGGCGGAAGCTTCCCAGCAAGAACGTCTTCATCGAGGTTGTGCCAGAAGTTGTTGAGCTGGAAAATGTTCTAAGAGAATGTGAAATAACCTATGAACAGTTAGTGGATGTAGGCATATTGATTGGAACAGACTTCAATCCGGAAGGCATAAAGGGTTTAGGACCGAAAACAGCCTTAAAACTGATAAAGGAGCATGGAAACATAGAAAATGCTCTGCCACACCTGAAAAACGCAGAGTTTCCGGTTGAACACCAAAGAATTAGGGAGATATTCCTAAAACCGAAAGTAACAGACAACTACAAAATAGAGTCGAAGGAACCAGACGTCGAAGACGTAGTAAACTTCATCTGCAGAGAAAGAGACTTCTCAGAAGACCGCGTGAGAAAAGCCCTAGAGAAAATGCGAAAAGGCGCTGAAAAACTAAAGGGAAAAACGACTCTGGAAAAATGGTTTGGTTGACGTTTATACGAGCACCAATGCACGTTGCAAATAGAAATCTTTAACTTGAAATCTTGTTAATAAGAAAGGTCTTCAAAAAGGGTGAAAATCGTGGAGAAGAATCAAATTGCACTACCTGTCGAAGAGATGCCAACCAAATGGTATAACATTGCGCCTGATTTACTTGAACCATTGCCGCCGCCAAAAGAGCCGGAAACAGGTCCCTCACGTTTAGAATTTCTTGGAAAAACAATGGTGCATGAATGCTTAAGACAGGAAATGACAACTGAACGGTGGATTCCAATTCCAGAGGAAATAAGAGAACTATATATGCAAGCTGGGCGTCCTCGTCCTCTCTACAGAGCCAGAAGGCTAGAGAACCATTTGGGACTGAAAAGGGTAAGACTGTACTATAAACGTGAAGACTTGTCGCCTACGGGTTCGCATAAAGTCAACACTGCTCTAGCTCAAGCTTATTATGCGGCTAAGGAAGGAAAAACAACCCTAGTAACCGAAACCGGAGCAGGCCAATGGGGTAGCGCTCTTGCATATGCAGCCACAGTTATGGGGCTTGACTGCGTAGTTTTTTGGGTGCGAGCAGTATATAGTTGGAAGACGGATCGGCGAACTTTAATGAAACTTATGGGAGCAGAAGTCTATGCTTCTCCGAGCAAAGAGACAAACATCGGACAAACACTTTTAGCCAAGAATTTGAATAATCAAGGATCATTGGGCATAGCAGTTTCAGAAGGTTTGGAATATGCTGAGACCCATGATGGAAGTGTCTATTGCCTTGGTTCTGTTCTCAATTATGTTCTCATACACCAGTCGATCATTGGTTTAGAAGCTATAAAACAGTTTGAACTTGTCGATGACTCTCCAGACTTGATTGTTGGCTGTTTAGGCGGAGGTTCAAACTTCGGCGGGCTAGCTCTGCCTTTTGCCGGCGAAGTTCTGCAGAAAAAACGAAAATGCGAGTTTTTAGCTGCTCAATCTGAAGCTGCGCCTAACCTTGTTAAGGGTGAATATCGTTACGACTTCGGCGACGTAGCCGAGCATACACCTTTGCTCAAAATGTATACGCTTGGGCATAAAACAGAGATGGTTCCCATAAAGGCTGATGGTTTGCGTTATCATGCAGCTGCTCCACTGATTAGCATTCTTCGACATCACAACATCGTAAAAGCCGTGGCTTACCCAGCAAATGAAAAAACAATTTTTGAAGCCGCAAGAACTTTTCTGCAAACTGAAGGATGGCTTATAGCGCCAGAATCCAGCTATGCAGTGCGAGCGGGAATAGATGAAGCGTTAAAAGCTGAAAAAGCTGGCGAAGAAAAAGTAATATGCATGAACATAAGTGGACATGGCTTTTTAGACTTACAAGCCTACAAAGAAAAACTTTCAATAGAATAGACCTAAAAATTGTGTCCATAACGTCCAGTTAATGGGACAAAAGCTACTCCGCCGAGGTTTTCCTCCCTAGTTTTTCCGTTAACTCCCTTCGTAATTTTTATGAGACTCTGGAACAAGTGGACGCTGCCTACGGGGATTAGCATGATCCCGTTGGGTTTTAACTGTTCAATTAAAGGCTTGGGAATATCTGGTGCGGCGGCTGTTACAAGAATTCGGTCATAAGGAGCCTTTTCAGCATATCCCATGGAGCCATCTGCACAGATTATCGTTACACGATCGTTATATCCAGCGTTCATAATATTCTTCCTAGCAAAATCAGCCAAACCTTGAACAATTTCCACAGTATATACGTGCCCCCATTCGCTTCTGGGCGCATCCTTGGGAGCGATTATCTCCGCTATTGTAGCCGCATGCCAGCCGCACCCAGCTCCGATTTCTAGCACTTTGTGGCCAACTTCCAATTGTAGGGCTTCGTTCATTATTGAAACCATGTCTCGCCTAGTCCAGCAACAATGCCGAGACTATGTGGCGCCGAAACCGTCTGCCCCAAACCAATTGGAAGCGGCGTATCCACAGCGCTATAGGACTGCATGTTCTCTGGAAGAAACTTTGCCCGTTGCACAGAACGCATGGCATTGATAACGTTTGGCGAGCGGAGAATGCCTTCCTTTATTAGATTTTCAATAAGTCTTTCCCATTCTTGTTTGTCCAAATTATGGCACCAAATGAAATAATTGTAGAGTAGGCTTTTAACGTATTTGTATTTTGAAGAAAGAAGTTGACTGGTCAAGGTTAAGTCATGTATTGTCAGCCTTTTTCTTGCAAACGTCTATTCTGCTTTCTTCTGTAGACTATGAGGGTTAGTAGTGTTGCTATCGTGAATAGTGGCATAATTATGGCTGTTGGAAATTCTGGGATTACGGGATATTGATACTCGTATCCCATTTCTATGGTTGTTATCGAGTTGCCAGCTTTATCCTCTGCCATAATGCTATATGTTACATTTGTGCAGTATGGAAGCGCAGGTATGGTGGCGTTCCAAATGTTCCCTTCAAGGTTTGTCATGTTGATGATTCTGATCCATGTTCCACTGCTGTTAGAATAAGCGTAGATTAGAGTCACCTGTTTTACTTCGCTTAAGTTGTCGGTGACTGTGGCGTTGATTTTGACCGCGTCTTCCGGTAGCACATTATTCTTAGGCGGATTTTGAATTACATTCGTTATGTTCGGGGGAGTGGTGTCAACGGTAAAGTGAACAGTTTCAGATGCTCCCATGTTACCTGCAGTGTCGTTAGCGTAAACAATCACATAATGCGATCCGTCTTGAAGACTGGTTAGAGTTCTGTTTCCTGTAATTGTCACGTTTTTCTGACTGTTTAGGCTGTAGCCAATCCATGAGGTTGATTCACTCACAGTAAAGGTTAATGGAACATCCTTTATAGGATACGTCTTGTTTTCGGGAGAGATGATGGAAATTTCAGGAGGGATATCGACAAAAACTGCTTCCAGAGTATGATTGGCATTTATGATCATTGTTATCGGATTTTCAGTTCTTTCTTCTCCATCAAGCAACCAATAGTCAAACGAGTAACCTGAATATGGAATGGCAGTTACATTTAGCGATGAGCCCTCTGTGTAGTTGTAGGTTCCAGGGAGGGGATTTGTTGTTCCTCCTCCTGTTGATGTGATCGTGAGATAATAGGTGCATGGTCCAAGATCAACGTTCGTGTCAATAAGCCAGCCATTTTCCACCCAAGCTGAACTGCCGTCAACTGCCCAACCTTTTGAGACAATTCCCATAGGAATGCCCACATCCTTGTCGGAGTACCAGGTCTCTGAATAGTTCCATGTGCCATCAATTGACGCGGTCGGCGGTAAGTATAAGACCCAATATGCTTGCGGCTCGCCGAGAGCGCTCAGAATCTTTTCATCTATGACGCTGTAGGTGGCGTTGTCAAGACCCCACAACCGATCGAAAGACCATGTAATGTTGACGTTGGCTCCTATGTAGAGGTTTGTGGGTAGCCAGCAGTATGTTTCTTCTCCGACATCAGCGGCAAGATCATCAGTTAAATCCACTGGTCCATAAGGGATGAGAGAAGTCATGTTAATGGAATAATATGTGCACGAGATGGCTTCAAGAATTTCTCTAGTACTTATGCGGGCGCGATAAACCTTGCACAACATCTCCACCCGTTCGAGTTCCTCAATGTTTTCCGCGCCACCCAATAAGTCACCCCACCATATTTTATAAACAAGCGCCTCGTCGTCCGTGACATCAACCACCCACCGTGTCAAGAGCAGCTCCTCGTAGTATGTGACGTTTGTCGTGTCGATCATGGACCAGCCTTCATCAAGGACGTACCAAGACCAAAATTTGCCAGCTTCTGGGAAGCTTGGAGTCGTGGAAACGGTTAGGGAGTAGGTTGGCGACGGTGTCTGGGTTGATTCTGGTCCTAAGTCAATGTTCGTGTGCACGAGCACATCCTCACCTTCCCATCCAAAGGACTCGTCGAGAGCCCAACCTTTACTATATAACTTCACTGGTATTCCTGTGTCCTTGTCAACCCAGTAAGTCTCCTCTCGTCCTTGGGTTCCGTCTACAGTGATGGCAGGTGGCATATGCAACAACCAGCAGTCTTGTTTCTGACCTATGACTTGAATGACTTCTTCGCCCACAATCTCGTAAAGCGTGTCGCCAAGGAAATTGCGGTCCCAAGTCCAACTTACGAGCACGTATGAGCCGATATGTAAGTCGGTAGAAAACCAACCCCACGTGTGCTCTCCAACATCCATGTCAAGCGGTTCTGCGCTTGACCCTAGAAAACCTGTGGTGTCGAAACTCATTGTCTTTAGATAAGCTGAGAGAATCGTCCGGTTTATGGCGATTTGGTAGTCAAAGTCATACGTATCCGTGTGGTTCCCTCCTGTTTCAGGGCAAATGTAGACATCTAGATACGTCCTGTTGACAAATGCGACATCACCAACTACGTCTTGGACGCTCCACTTGTGAATTTCTTCTTCATGATACGTTATATTTTTACCATCAACAGTTACCCAGCCAACGCTTCGACCAGCTAATGTATAGGACATGCCAGACTGTGGAAACGGTGGTCGGAGATCGACGTTCGTGTCCATAATTTGAAGGACGGACTTATCACCTGAGTTACCATCAACAGTCCAGCCGTCGCAGAAGTCACATAAAGGAATGCCCGTATCCTCATCAGAGTAAAAAGTCTCCGAATAGTTCCATGTGCCATCAATTGAAGGAGTTGGAGGCATGTAAAGTATCCAACACTCTTGCGGCTTGTCAAAGGCGTTGACCAGCTTTTCACCTGTAACCGTGTAAGTGCCATTATCAACATTCCAAGGCATGTCACGCGTCCAGCTAATGCTGACAACAGCTTCCAAATACAGATTTTTCGGTAACCAATAGAAAGTTTCCTCTCCGATGTCGCCAGCAAGCTGAGAAGTCCGATCCTCTATACTGTGCGTCAGAGACGTCATGTTTATGCTATAGAATGTGCCTGTCACTTCTAGAATTTCTCTTGTTTTTATGTTTATTGTATAATTATAGTATTGAATATACGCAGCCTCAAGTTCCTCAACACCTTCTGCCACGTTTGTTCCTTCCTCAAACCAAAGAATTCTGTAAACGAAAGCTTCATCGTCTGTAACGTTAACTACCCATATTGTAAATAATCCCTCATAGTAATAGGTGACGTTTGATTCACCGCTTATGTACCAGCCGCCGTCAAGGATATACCATGTGTAGAATTTGCCAGCCTGTGGAAACCCTGGAGTTGTGGGAACGGTTAGGGTGTAGGTTGGCGACGGAGGCTGGGTTGATCCTGGTCCTAAATCAATGTTCGTGTTGACCAGAACAGACTCATCTTCCCATCCGAAGGATCCGTCGAGAGCCCAACCTTTAGCATATACCTTCAGTGGTATTCCAGTGTCCTTGTCAACCCAGTAAGTCTCTGCACGCCCTTGGGTTCCATCTATAGTCACGACTGGTGGCATGTGCAACATCCAGCAGTCTTGCCTATCGCTTAGAACCTCAATGACTTCCTCACCAACAACCTGATAAAGCATGTCGTTGGGGAAGTTATTGTCGGTGGTCCAACTGACAAGGACGTAGGTTCCGACGCTAAGGTTTGTAGGGAACCAACCCCATGTGTGCTCATCAATGTCCTCGTCGAGTGGCCTTTCACTCGATCCGCTATAGCCTTTGGTGGTGAAAGTCATCGTCTTCCAATACGCCGATAGGATTGTTCGGTTCGTGGCGATCTGGTAGTCAATATCCAAAGTATCTGTATAATTCACGCCAGTTTCTGGTTGAATGTAGGACTCCACATATGTTCTGTTAACAAGAGCAACGTTACCAACGACATCTTGTATGCTCCACTTATGAATTTCTTCTGAATGGCTTGTTGTCACATTCTCTCCATCAACAACTCCCCAACTGAAACTCCTACCAGCCAGCGTATAGAACTTGCCTGCCAGCGGAAATGATTCAATTGTATCGCTATTAGTTGTTTTTTCGAACGGTGCTTCAGTCATGAAGCTATTTCCTAGTGTTGCAGATAATAAGAAAACTGACACAAAAGCCAACAAAACAAACTTATTCTTGTTTATTTTATTCAAAGCGAACCCTCTAGTATGAAAATCTATATGTTACTAGTTCAGTTTTTATAATTTGTGGAAAAATCTTCGATAAAAATCCAAGTGAAATATTATCTCCAATATACCTTACAGTCTATCTGATAACTCTAAGCATTTCCTCTTTGCCTATTTTACAGTGACGGACTTTGCTAGATTCCTAGGCATGTCTGGATTGTAGCCTCTCTCAACAGCCATGTAATATGCCAGAAGCTGTAAAGGAATGACAAAAGGTATGGGCGACAGCACTTCGGGAATATCTTTAGGAACCTCAACGTAGTCATCAGCCAGTTTCTTGATTTCCTCATCGCCCTCCTCTACAATTGCAATTATTGCGGCGCCTCTGGCTTTCATCTCCATAATATTACCAATCACCGTTTTGTGGGTCTCATCCTTCGGACAAATAAAAACAACAGGAAAGCCAGGTTCAACTAGGCTAATAGGCCCATGCTTACTTTCCCCCGCTGGAAAGGCTATGGCTGGCACATAAGCTATTTCCATAAGTTTAAGCCTACCCTCATAAGCTGTGGCTGTGCTTATTCCACGCCCCAAGAAAAAGAATGTTTTAGCGTCTCTGTATTTTTTCGCAATCTGCTTCACTTTTTCTTGTTGTGTTTTAATTATTGTTTCAACAATGTCTGGAATTTTCTGCAATCTTTCCGCCAGAAAGTCCATCTCATCCTGGGAAACTTTACCTCGCTTCTTTGCTAGTCTTAGGGCTAATTGAGCTAATACGGAAAGCTGAGATGAGAAAGTTTTTGTTGCTGCCACTCCTATTTCCGGACCAGACTGCTGGCTGATATAGACCCGTGAAACCCGCGTCAAAGTTGAGCCAATAGCATTGGTTAATCCAAGTATTGTTGCTGCTCTTTGCCGGGCACAGTTTACCGCGGCTAATGTGTCTGCCGTCTCGCCTGACTGACTCACTGCCAAAATTGTGCTGTCAATGTTTACAGATTTGCCATGCTGCTCAACAAACTCTGAAGCTATAACTGGATAAGTTGCCAGAAAAGCAAGTTTAGAAAACATGTAGGAAGCAGCCAAACAAGCATGATAGGATGTCCCACAAGCCACTAAGAAGACTTCGCGGGCACGGTCAGGGAAAGTTGCCATCAAGTCAAGATAATGCTCTTGCAGTCTAAGCGTGTTCCGGAGACAAGCGGGTTGCTCATGAATTTCCTTCAACATAAAATGTGGATAACCTTGTTTAACAGCCATTTCAGGCGCCCAATCAATGAGCTTCGGCTCCCGCGTCACAGGGCTTGAATCAACGATTTTCCTAACTTCGAAGCCTTCTAGCGAAAGTGTGACGAGTTCTCCATCGTTAATTATAACTGCCTTGTTAGTTAGGGGTAGAAATGCTGGAATGTCCGACGCGCAATAAATTGCGTTTTCATTTACGCCTATGACTAGAGGGCTTTCATGTCTGGCGCATATTATTTTGTCTGGTTCCCTTGATGAGATTACGGCAATTGCGTATGAACCTTCAAGCCTTTTTACAGCCTCAAGAACAGCATCAGCAAGGCTTAAGGAAGGGTCAATCTTCAAACTTTCCTCAATAAGATGACATATTACTTCTGTATCAGTTTTGGATTTGAAAACATGACCACGGTTCTCCAGCTCCAGTTTCAACTCAGTAAAGTTCTCTATAATACCGTTATGGACGATTGCTATTTGTCCACTGCAATCAACATGCGGATGGGCGTTAACCTGCAATGGTGCACCATGCGTAGCCCATCTAGTATGCCCAATACCGAGGTTTCCGGGCAAATCGTCTAGGTTGTGGATTTTGTGAACTTCATCTATTTTTCCCTGATCCTTCTTTATGTAAAGCTTACCGTTGTATAGCGTTGCTTCTCCAACTGAGTCGTAGCCACGATATTCAAGCCTTTTCAAAGCCGCATGAATTACCGGCGCGGCGTTTCCACCGTTCAAAACGCAACCGAATATGCCGCACATGCGTAAGCCTCATTGCCCATTTTTACTTCTACAAGCCCTATTCATGCTTTTTTGAATGTAATAAGCTTTTTTAGGAGAAAATTTCCAGTTCTAAAAAATTTTTAAGAATATTCCCATGTTGTAATTTGAAATTTAGGCCAGAAATTTTTCTGTTTTAATAAAAGCTTTAATAAAATTCTTATAATGGTTCTTTATTGCGATGTTTTTGGCTAATTCAAGTCTAAAGCCCTGATAACGTATAAATTCTCATGAATGCATCTTTCCGCTATTAATAAAATTTTAATAATAGATTAGGCTTTATGCTTCTGAAAAGCTATGGACAAAAAACTGCTGCTTCAAGAAGAAAATAAAACACAAAAGGTAAAGGAAATTGCAGTAATTGAGGACCCGCAAAAGCTTAAGATGATTCTAAATAGGCTCAGCTGGAAGATTTTGGTCATGCTTTCTGAAAAGGAAATGTACCCATTAGAAATAGCAAGAAAACTGGGTGTTCACGAACAGAAAGTCTATTATCACATTAGGAAGCTGGCAAGGGCGGGAGCCATAACCGTTGTCAGAGAAGAGGAAAAGAAGGGGGCAATAGCAAAATATTACAAAGCGGTTTCGACAGCGTTTGGAATAGAGCTTCCACAAGGATATAAGACAATACAAAGGCTTTCGCTCATAGGCATGGATGAACAAATCCAAAAATTCTTCAAAGAGTTCATAGGAAAAGACAGCACATTCGAAGGAAAAATAGTCGTGGGAAGCCCAACACCCCACGGACCCTTCAAAACAAGCGCAAGAGACGGCCACTACGCTTCCCACCTAACATTCTTCTTGGGACAATTCGCCAAAATGCCGGAGGAATTTGCGATAAAACTTGATGTTGACGTGAAAGCCGAGAAAGAAGAGAAAAACAACCTCATCCTCGTGGGTGGGCCTGGAACAAATCTGCTGACGCAGGAATTGAATGAGTATTTGCCGATAAGGTTTAACATGCAGCCTT
>Ga0315282_10017579_pt1 | contig 10309 bp, 14 predicted proteins | sample YL17G07_20_MG_FD_203693 | JGI IMG/M metagenome (GOLD analysis project Ga0315282, IMG submission 203693) | Sediment microbial communities from Yellowstone Lake, YNP, Wyoming, USA - YL17G07_20 | ecosystem: Environmental > Aquatic > Freshwater > Lake > Sediment | place: USA: Wyoming | collected... | reverse complement strand
CCCTTGCGGCGTGGAACACCCAGCTGGCTGAAGCGCCCACCGATACCGATACGCCCCTGCCCCCGACGGACACCCCCGCCCCAACTGAAACGCCCGTCCCTCCCACCAATACTCCCGTCCCGCCGCCGGCCAAAAGCTACATTCTGTGCGATAGCGCCCAGTTCCTGGGTGACATCACCATCCCCGATAACACCATCATCCCCCCCGGCAGCAAAATCAAGAAAATTTGGGCGTTAAAAAACACCAGCCAATGCACCTGGAATACCGATTACCAGGCCGTGTTCGTCTCCGGCGACCTGATCGGCTCGCCGGCTTCGGTGCCGCTTACCCTGGCGGTCGAGCCGGGCGGCACGGCGGTGATCACGGTGACCTTCAAAGTGCCGCCTGACAGGCTCGACCAGGATTACGTCAGCTTCTGGAAGCTGAGAGACCCGGCCGGCGGCACTTTCGGCGGGAGCAACAACAAAGCCTTCTACGTCAAATTCAAGACCGGCGAGACCTATAACTTCCTGGAAAACTCATGCAGCGCAAGCTGGTCAAATCCCAGCGAGCTGCTCTTCTGCCCGCCCCAGAAGGGCGATCAAAAGGGCTACTTCTACCGCGAGAACAAGCCGGTGCTCGAAAACGGAAAGACTTCTTCTGCCCCGGCGCTGGTGATGGCTCCCCAAGCGACGGCCAACGGGCAGATCAAGGTGCGTTTCTCACCCATCGTGGTGCTCAGCAGCTACCTGCACACCGATATCGGCTGCATGCATAACAACCAGGCCTGCGACGTCAAAATGGGCATCAGCTACAGCCTGGATGGCGGCAGCGAGACCAACATCAACGAGTGGACCGAAACCTACGACGGCCTCACCACCGGAATCGACCTCAACCTGGTAGACCTGCACCTGGAAAATAAAGCCGCCAGCTTCATCTTCTACGTCAAGTCCAACAGCACTGGCAGCGAGCAGTCGGAAGTGTTCTGGCTGAACCCCAGGCTGGGGCCGAAATAAGGTATAATATTTTTGAAACGCCCCCGTAGCTCAACTGGATAGAGTGCCTGACTTCGAATCAGTAGGTTCCGAGTTCGAACCTCGGCGGGGGCACTAGTACATCTGGTGGTTTCACGGCCATTAGGTGCAAGTTACCCCACATATGGCGGAACCTTTTCAAACCTCGGCCGGTCCTTTGGTGCAATTCGGTGCATAAGTGGTGCAATTCTCACCTCGGTCTGCGCCAAATCTATCCTTACTGGAGTTGTCAGGTCGTCCATCAACCGTGCCGCCTCATCCTGCATCTCGTTGTAGAGGTGTCCGTAGATATCCAAAGTGACACTCGGTTTCGAATGCCCGAGGATTTTCGACAACACGATTACCGGGATACCGTTGTTGAGCATCAGTGACGCCGCGGTATGGCGCAGGTCGTGGAAGCGCATCTTAGGCAATCCAGCAATCTCCAAGATAGCGTAGAATTCACGCCGCACGTTGCTCTGGTCGAGCGATCCCCCAAATTTGGAGGTAAATACCAGGTCGGCCTCGTTCCATCGGTTTCCGGCTTGCTGCATTTCCACCTGCTGGCGTAGCTTGTGTTCTCGGAACGCCTGCAACATTCCATCACTCAACTTGATCGTCCGCTTCCCGGCACGGGTCTTCGGCTCGGAGAATTGCATTCCCTCGCCTGGTACCCGCTGGATCTGCCGGCGCAGGTACAGCACGCCTCTCTGCCAGGAGATATCCGATCATTTCAGGCCAAACAATTCAGCTTGGCGCATCCCGGTTGTTACAGCCAGCCGGAAGAGCGCTTCATACCGAGTGCTGGAAGTCGATGTCAAAAACCTGGTTACCTGCTCTTCGTCTAATACACTCATCTCAGTTGCCGGAGCCTGGGGAACCGTCGCCCCATGAGCTGGATTGCGCAAGATGAAGTTGTATTTCACCGCTTTTTCAAGCATGACATGCAGCGTTCGGTGACAAAGCCGGATTGTGTACAAACCAACATCATCAGCCAATAGTTCTGCGTAGAACTGGTCGATCCGATCTAGTTTCAAATCCTTCAACTTCATCTCGCCTAGCCGTGGCAGGATATGATTGCGTAAAACCGTTTCATACCCGGCAATCGTTTTCACCCGGATGGTAGCCCTGACCAGATTAAGCCAGTATGCAGCGTAATCCTTAATGGTTGTTTTACCACCCTTCAAGTCCCAACCTTGTCCTACCTCGGTTTGAACACTCTGTACCCAGGTTACACACTCAGCCTGAATATCTGCGCTGAAAGAAAGCCGCTGTCCTTTGTGACTGACCTGTGCTCGCCAGGTTCCATCCGACCGTTGGAAGATCGAACCCTCACCCCGATTTCTTCTTTTCGCCATATTCTCATTCCCTTTCTGGTTGAGAACAAGCGAATTTATAAGCTTCTGTCCAGTTGTTAAGGTGCTGACTTACAATATCCATTATACACCTATACGAAGTAAAAACAGGACAGAAGTCTATATTTTTTAAGAAACGGAGTGCGAACCAGATCATCTACCGACCCTATATTTAGTGTTCTTGGGTATTACTCCACCCGCTCCAACATCGTTGGATATATTCATTCAGGTCTGGTTCACGCACTCGGACTGTGCGATTGAACCGTACCGTGGGGATATTGCCGGATTGCATCAGCCGGTAAGCCAGGGCCTTACTGATATTGAGCACCCTGGCAACTTCAGCGGCGTTTAAAAGGCCGTTCAAAGTAACCTTATTATCCGTGATCATTTTTACTCCTGTTAAATCGGCACTAAATAAATCAATCCGTATCTATGACTCATTGTTTGTTCTCGAGCGACCATTGTCAGGGATGAAGATGATGACCCGATACTTCTCCTCCAAGGCAGGTAAATCCTTTTCTGAATAGATATGCCCATGTTGATCGTCATAAGTTCTACCGTTTTCGCCATCCTTAAAAATCAAAACGATACAATCACTTTCTTTCTCCTGGCATGCAGCTTCAATTTTTTCAATCCGTGTCCGTTTGGCAGACATTACTCACCTCCTTAATTTTGTACTCTATGATTCTTATTCCCGATTTGTTGTTCTAGTTGGCTGATACGTTCTTCGAGTGAGACGAGCTCCCGCAATTGCAGCAATCGACTTAATATAATATCGGCAGCTCGAACTCTGGCGCCTGCGGACGATCCCTGGTCGGACAAAGTTTGTTCAAGGGTTTGTGTCGCTTTTATGCCAAGGGTCACCAGCGAGCGGGATAAACCCGTCAATGCTTCCGTTTCTGCCCGGCACAAAGCATGCTGAAATGCCTGGTCAGTGTTCATCCAGCGATAGATTGTCTGGCGGGACACTCCGGCCGCTTTCGCTGCTTCCAGAACGTTAGCATTTGTCATTAGGCTTTCAACCGCTTTGCGCTGCCTGGGGGTGATTCTTGGTGGTGTAACTTTTTCGTTCATGGTGTAACCCTATAACTTATGAGAATGTCGCTTCAAAATTCAATCGGGTGAAGTCCCTCACCTGCAAAGAGAAGGGCGTGGTATTTCGGGGGTATTTCGGGGTATATATATATTGTCCCCGACATACCCCATAATTCCTTATATGGTCTTTCTTTAATAATATCGGGGTATATATAGATATAATTAGAATACCCCATAATTATTCCCTCCTTAATCTATATTTCATGGTTGGTCTGCCTGCTTTTCCTGATTCGCTCGAATCTATGATTTCCACCAATCCGGCCTTTAGCATATCGTCTAAGGCCCTTTCAATTTCAGCCGGTTTTTTATCTTTCATCACCTTATAAATATCACGGAAACTTGCGCCCTGTGGTTCGAATTTGCTTATAATCCTAAGAATGCGCTCTTGGAGTCGGTTAAAATCGGTTTTTGTGGTTGTCTCGATTGCCCGATGTGCGCTCATTCGCCAGGCTTCGGTCATTTCGATCGCTCGCGCTAAATGGTGCATTTCAATCTTTGGGGCTGTCTGGTCCTTCCAATCCAGCGCCGCTAAAATCATCGCCACTTTTAGCGCCTGGGTTGGCATCCGGCCAAAAGTACCATGTAGCCAGGCCGGAAGATCATCAGTTATCAGGTCAAAACTCAATGCTTTGTTATATTGTTTCCAGGCATCGAATACCCCGGTTTCTAATAATACTGTGGTGGTGGGGTGGGCATCCGGCCACTTTGCTTTCGGTAAACGGCTATAAAGCTTTCGTAAAGGGGTTATAAGATCTTCGGGTGGTTCGCTGCTAATAGCGGTTGCTTCTTGCCAGGTTGGGCGCCCGCTTGGGGTTAGAATCACAAACCGGGGCCACCAACCATTTGACCATAAACGCTCGATTGTAAAATGCTGGAACATAGCTGCCGGGGTGGAAGCGTCCAAAACGGATAGGTAAGAGTTTTTTACGGTAACGCGGCCTTGTGCGCGGGTGGACCTGGTATAAAGTGGATCACAATCATAAAATCGTAGATAGGCTTCTAATAAACCCGCATTGTAATCTTTTCCAGCACCCGCCAGCAAACCGGATAATTCATCTAAAATCACCCCGCGCTGTGCTGAAAAATCGCGTTCCTGGTTCCAGGTATCCTGGTCCGACTGTGGCAAATTAATTAAATTGGTAGGCTGCATTCCTGCCAAGTCTGATAAAAAGGCTTCGGGTGTGGTGTCCTGGGCTGCCAGCAAATGGGGAAAAGATTTCCTTGCACAAGAACGGGCAAAGTTAAGCGCCGTGCTTTTCCTATAAAGGGTAGTGATCGCCAACCATAGAATATAAAGGTTTGGGTAAATATCACCGTAGGGCATCGGCAAAACTAACCGGCGTGCTATCGCCATGCTTGCCAGGAAGAGCGCTGCGCTTTCATGAAAGACCCGAGGGGTCATCGGCGAAACATTTAAAGCATGTTCGGTGAATTTATCGATCCAACCGCCCGCATCCACGCCCATTGAAAAATCAATTTTCACCCATTCCGGGAGGGGAAAAAATATCAGTATCAAGCGCTTGCGGCTCTGTAATATCTCTCACTGGTAAAATGATATTGCCGGTATCCACGGCTGCCGGCGCATCAACCAAATAATCTATCATTTCATCAACTTCTTTGTCATCCTCTTCCATAACGACTCTTTTCTATTATTTCCCCAATGGTTGCATCGCTGGCAATTGCCTGGAGCCCCAACCTAGCGGCCTTGCAGCACTTCCATCGATGAAGCGAATCGTGAGCCAATTCCACGGAATTTGAATACATGGCTGCCATTTCGGAAAAAACAATAGTATCCAGACCCAAACCCATATTCCACGCTTCCTTCAGACTATCTCCGAGGTCGGCATTTTTCAACAAAATAGGCCAGAATTTACAGGCAGCCCGGTTAATCTCAGGCTTAAAGCTCCCAACGATTCTCAAAACCTCACCCCGTGAAACCATAGCCGCGCCGCAAATTTTTTGCTCATATATACCTTGCGCCATAGTGACAATATCAATCACCGCGGGCGAAAGATAGACAGGCGATTCAGAGTTTGAAGAAAATTCTTGGGAGTAGGGGCTATTCATCGGGTTCGGTTTCCTTTTCTGAATTCAAATTTACATAACTGACTCCACTGCAAATACTCGGTTTTCAAAATTTCCGGTCAGGTTCGTCCCACTTTGGGTCAGATTTTGGCGTTTTTATGGGCGCGAGGTTGCTTTTCGATGAGATTTTCTATAATCCTCTCCACTTTTGTCCAGTGAAAATCGCAAACTGACCTTTTTGCAGTGGAGTCATAACTTATATTGCCTGACTCCGACCGGTTTGTAATATCTGCCGAAATCGCCGGCTGCTGGATCGGCGACTCATTCGATGCAACCGTCTTTGCCGCGCGTTTTTTCTTGGCTGTGAGGATAAGAAAATAAATTTCTTCTAAAGGATGCAGCAAGACGGGTGTTCCACGATGGAATCGATCTATGCTCATTTTTTCTGCCCCTCTTGGCATGACAGAATTGCTGCCCGCTGCCGGGGTTCTTCTGGGGGCAATAAGCCGCGCCGCTGCAATTCCTTGCGGATAATAAGTACCGCCTGTACCTTTTGGATCGCGATGCTCTCGTGCTGCAAAAAGAATCAGCGCCTCGCTTTCGTCTTTTTGCATTGGGATAACGATTCGCACCATAACGCCTCCTTGAAAAAAATATCCCATGTCATCAGACACAGGATATCCCTAGGAATAAGAAGCGTGAGGAATTGTAAGATAATGTTTTAGAAACGTTATGTTTCCACTATTTTTTCTCTGAAAATTCGTTAATGTAATTCGAGAGAGTTCTCCCGCAAATATGATATTTAGTACTCGCCCATGCATTCATATTTGCAATATTTCCTCCTTTTTTTTCTTTCAGAAACTTATTTACAATCTCCTGTCTTTTCTCACGAGGATGAGCAAAATGTTGGCTATCTTTATTTGGAATCTTAGCGGGAACGGACGGTTGCGCCTGGGTTTCGATAACCTGTTGATATTCTGTTTCAATCCATTCAATTTTCCATCTTGCCGATATTGCGTCAATAATTTTTTTAAAACATTCATCAAACACACCTTGGATCGGGCTTTCGTGTTCAATTGACACTTCTACCCGGTCATATTCAAGGGAAATAAGTGAAATCGTGATGCAGTCAGGCATAAATGCAAACCAAAAAGATAGTGCATTTTCTTCTGTACCGATTGGATATGAAACCGCGCTGTACTGTACGATATACTTCGCCATGGGAAATGAAAAATGAAAACAGGATAAAGTAAAGGTTAACTGCCTTTCCGCTATCCTGCAATCAATAGATAATTGATTGATGTTTTTGTATAGAAAATCATTAATCCACAACCCGAAGATCTCAGTGCTCGAGATAAGAACAAAAACGACCTTCCTTTCTCCCATTCTTAAACCCTCTATAAAAAACCGCTATCCTTCCGGTAGGCGGTTTGGGCTATACTTGGGCTGTCAGCCGCCTTTACCGGTTGACCATTCCCCTGGTGGTGATGCCACGCTGGGGATTTATATTCATTATAAAACTGATTTATTTTTAAAACCTCATAGTATTTCTAAAAAAAAACAAGGCTATGATCGTTTATATAACTTATTAGAATGTCAATTCTCAGCCAGCCGCCCAACAGTGTGGCTCACTTGCCGTGGCGGCTGCACACACCCCCAAATCCGGACTGCTCTACGTGAAATCCCAAAGAACCAGGGGTTTTTGATTTCAATTCAGCCGTATAATAGAAGTATCGGGTAACAGCCTTGACAATGTGACAATCGCCGATTGAAGGCCGATTTTTTGGGGGTTGGGCGGGCGTACACCCGCCCAACCCACTAAAAATCGGGGTCTAGCTACTTAGCCTACTTGAGGAGGTTGATCTGAGGGCGCCATGTTCAATTTCGTAGGCAAATCCTTGGGGCGCTACCATGTGGTAGAAACGTTGGGCGAAGGTGAGATGGCAGCCGTATTCAAGGCGTACGATTCCAGCCTGGAACGCTACGTGGCCATTAAAGTAATCCGTACAGAGCTCGGTGCAGAAACGGAATTCCTGAAGAGCATCCATCGCGAAGCCAAGGCCCTGGCCCAACTGGACCACCCTATATCCTCAAGGTATTGGATTACGGCGAGCAGGACCGCGCCCCTTACCTGGTCTTGCCGTTCGTGCCGAGTGGGACTCTAAAAGAGCGCATGAGCACGCCCTGGCCTTACCAGGAAGCAGCCCGCATTCTGGCGCCGGTGGCCAGGGCGCTGGATTTTGCCCACCACCGGAACGTCATCCACCGGGACGTCAAGCCGACCAACATCCTTATCACCCAATCCGGCGCGCCCATCCTTTCCGATTTTGGCATCGCCAAAATCCTGGAAACGGGTGAACAAACCCATCTGACCGGCACCGGGTTTGGGATCGGTACTCCGGACTACATGGCCCCCGAGCAATGGCTGGGGAGTACCGATGCTCGCACGGATATCTATGCTTTGGGGATGGTGTTTTATGAGATAGTAACCGGGCGGCGGCCTTACGTGGCCGATACACCTGCCGCAGTCATGTTCAAACACATGCAAGACCCGCTGCCACGCCCAAAAAATTTCGTCCGCAATCTGCCGGACGAAGTCGAGCAGGTGATCTTCAAAGCCATTGCCAAGAAACCCGAAGACCGCTACCAGGACAATGGCGATTTTGCCGCAACGCTCGAGAAGTTGGGGGAGTCTCCAGCCATGCCGGCCGGTCCTGGGATTCCTAAGCAGTTGGAGCCACCCCTGTGCGCTCCCGCGGCCTGCGCACCTGTTTTCACCAAAGCGCCCGCTGCGGGCCAGGGAAACATCAAGAAATGGACGATTGGCGGAATCGCCATCCTGGCAGTTGCCATGGCGGTCCTGTGTATGGGGGTTATTACTGTACTAGTCATTGCCCGGTCCCCTTTGTTTTTCCCAGTGAAGAACACCCAGGTTGCCCAGATAACACCCGGGCAAGCCCTGAATGCCACGGGCACTTCACCCGTGCCTGGAGCGAATACGACCCGCCCCCCACCGGTGCTGATGACAAGGCTGCTCGTATGACTCAGACCAAGCCGCCGCTTAAAACCATCCAGGGATTGCCCACTGATGTCCAGGTGCTGAAAGATAATAACGGCGACCTGATCCAATCGGACAATGCAGGCCTTACGACGTTTATGTTCAGCACGTCAATGGATCGCACTAAGACCGAGGATTTTTACCGCCTGGCGATGCAGGAGCAGAGTTGGAGGTTATATAGTACCACCAGTATGGAAACCCAGTTCACGACCACCCTGATGTACACCAAGGATAAGCGCATGGTGATGATCAGTTTTACCCGGGCCCTGGAAGACATGGTCACCATGGTGCAGATTGCGATCCCTAAACAACCTACGAAAGAGAATGCCCCTGTTCAACAATCTACAGCAGGAGTAGCCCCTGTTCATTGACCCCAACTTCATAGTTCTTTATCCAAAGTCTTTGGCTTCTCGAAGAAAGAGAGTTGGAATGACCCTGTCTGATCTGGATCTGGAATCTGAGTTGCGTCTATCTCCAAAAATGGTATTGATCTTCGTATTGATCGTTGGTTGTTGCCTGGTCTTACTGGTACAGGCTCTTTCTCCATCGTGGGATTCGATAGATCGGGTGCTTTGGTATTTTTTAGCGTTATGCGGTTTTGTACTTCTCGGGTGGCAGATTTTTGAGTGGAATTCTATTCTAGGCCGTTGGTTTATTTTTGGGGGACTATCGATGTTAATTTGGACAGCCTGCCGGATTTTTAAAATTCCAGAAATATCCATCTTGGAAGGCTTCCCCATCGCCATTATGATAGTCATGATCAATATTCGCGCGGCCGCGTTATCTACGATAATCGAGACAGCTCTGCTCTTAATCTTCAGAAACACGTTATTTGGCGAGATAAATACAACTATTCTTTGCATCTGCCTGGCGACGCTCTGGATAACGCTGTTATTCGCTTACACAATATACCGGCCGGTCAACCAGCTGCTCATTTGGTTGAATCAGTACTTTTGGCAAACAAATACCTTCCTGGAAGAAGTACGAAATAGTAAAGAAGAAACAGCACACGCCCTGGAAAGCCTGGCCAATGCGAATCGACAGTTGGCTTTGGCGAATAAGAAAATGGCTGTTCTAAACACCATTGCCGAAGAAGCACAAAAAGCCAAGAGCATTTTTGTGGCCAACGTCAGCCATGAGTTTAGAACTCCACTTAATATGATTGTAGGTCTCATAGATCTTATGATGAAAAGCCCAGAGATCTATGACGTGTTGTTATCGCCAAAAATGCGTGAAGACTTCGAGGTAATTTACCGCAATTGCGAACACTTATCCAACATGATCAATGACGTTTTGGACCTCACGCGGGTCGAAACAGGTCGTTTTGCGTTACATCGAGAGTGGGTTGATCTGCTTGAGATTGTTGATAAAGCGACAATTATTGTTAAGCCATTAATCACAAAGAAGCGCCTATTCCTGAACACTGAGTGTCCGGAAAGCCTTCCAAAAATATACTGCGATCGTATCCGAATTCAACAAGTGATTCTTAATTTGTTTAGCAACGCCGCTCGATTTACAGAAGAGGGTGGAATTTCTATAAGAATTTTTCATGAAGACCAGCGCATTGTTTTAACTATTTCGGATACCGGGCCAGGTATTGACTCCGAGGATGCAAAAAGGGTCTTCGAACCATTCTGGCAAGGTAGAAGTGCAACCTGGCAACAAAAAGGGGGGAGTGGTTTAGGATTGAACCTGAGCCGGGAATTCGTCAAACTCCATGGGGGTCAAATGTGGTTCGAAAGTCAGCCGGATAAAGGGACCACGTTCTTTTTGTACCTTCCCAT
>Ga0315282_10017578_pt1 | contig 10309 bp, 8 predicted proteins | sample YL17G07_20_MG_FD_203693 | JGI IMG/M metagenome (GOLD analysis project Ga0315282, IMG submission 203693) | Sediment microbial communities from Yellowstone Lake, YNP, Wyoming, USA - YL17G07_20 | ecosystem: Environmental > Aquatic > Freshwater > Lake > Sediment | place: USA: Wyoming | collected... | reverse complement strand
GTTGGGGACAAGGTTACCTCTGAAGTCATACGTCGATATATCAAGTATCAGCAACAAGAGCAATTAAGTTTTGAATTTTAATGCCCCGCAGCTCTGCTGCGGGGTTCTTTACTACCATGACTCTCATCAATAGTATTTGAGCACAGTAATAAACTATTTCATTCTCTTATCACTCTAATCCATAAAATCTTAAGTACGGTACAAAAATTATCAGATTTATATGCGATAGTCAATAATTTGTATTCCTCTCTCGATATCTCTGAAAAAGTCAAACAGGGTTCCGAGTGCGAATTGATCCGCCACAGGCGGATTTCGGTAATCCGCAGAAGGCGGACCGCAGGCGGAGAGTTTCGAATTTGCAATGTAGGGGCGTGATGAATCACCCCCTTACAGAATTGTCGAAAAAATATTATTGAGCAACGAGGAACTTTGTTTTTCAGTGATCTCCCCTCGATAACAATTTACTTTTCCAAATCATCGTATATAATGGCGGCATGATCATCGACATTCACACCCACCTCTTTGACCGGGGATGGATCCCCGAAGGCTTCTTTGCGGGAGTCTCCAGGCTCGTTGCCTCGGTCATGGAAAGACAGGGAATTGAAATCTCCCTCCAAGAGCTGAAAGAGACGATGATTGAAGGAACGGTAGATCCCAAAGGTGAGTTGCTGATCGCCGAGATGGAAGATTCCGGGATCGACAAGAGTGTAATGCTTACCTGCGATTTTGCCTTTGCCCTGGGAGAGCCAGAAGTTTCTATTGAGGATCTGAATAAGATATACGCTGATTTATCCTGGCGCTTCCCTGATAAACTTATCGCCTTTGCTGGTATGGATCCGCGACGGAATAAAGCGCCTGAACTCTTAACAAAGTGTATCAGGGAATGGGGGATGAAGGGGCTGAAGCTCCATCCGGCTGCCGGCTTCTATCCCAACAGCAAAGAGACCTATGATCTTCTGGAAGTCGCCAATGAACTCAAGATACCGGTGCTCATCCATTCCGGATCAATGGTGCCGCCGCTCAAGAGCAAGTTTACCCAGTCCATCCATTTTGACGATATTGCAACTGACTTCCCTGATCTCACGATCATCGCTGCCCATGCCGGCGGCCTCTTTGGATACCAGTCAATGCTCTCCCTGATGGTGACCCGTCCAAACATCTATGTGGATATTTCTGCCTGGCAGATTGCAGCTCTTAAAAATATGGAGCACCTCTCCCGTGCCCTGCGGGAGATTATGGACTTCTCCGGCAGTCACCGGATCCTCTTCGGTTCTGACAGCCCATCGCTCAGATCTCAGATGACCAATAAGGACTGGGTGGATACGATTAGAAGTCTGCCGGAAACGACACCGGGCGGGATCCAGTTTACCGAGGAAGAGGTCTCACGGATCCTCGGCGGTAATGCCCAAAGAATTCTAAAAATCTGAGCTAATTTCTCTATCAAACTTAGTTAATAAATTCAATAGGTAACACATATTCTTTAAACATTTACCTTCTTACTCAAACAAACGTACTTCTCTTATTGACCAAAAGTGTTCCTTGCTTGTACCTGTTTGGCTAATCCTTATAAAACGGCAAGGCTCAAGGGGAAAAGAAATGATCAATTTCATCCCATCAGGCACTTCAAAGACCGCGCGGCACGGCATAATATTTTTCTCTTCCTTTACAATGTCCCATTTGCTGCCATCCCTTGAAGACTCCACCCTGTATCCTTGTAAAAAATCCAAGAAGTCCGTGCCCGACTCAAGCACTATGGTGGATATGCGGCGAATTTCCTTCATATCTATTTCAAAATAATCTGACGGTTGTTGAAATCGATTTGTGGACCATCGAGTTTTGAGATTGCCATCAATAGCTCGTTCTGGATGATCCCCAACGCTTGCTTTAACAGACCATTTACCCGGATGAACTTCTTTCACATTCACAAGCCGAAGGTTTCTCTCTGCGCAATTGCCTCTCATTATTTCATACACATAGGCTTCCCCGCATTGTTTGACAGGCTTCAATTCAGATTTAAACATTTCAATACCTGTCTTCACTCTCTGCCATTCTCGTTGACTGTAATCTGCAGAATGGACAATGAGATACCTCACATCTATCAGTTGAAGAAAACTGATAGCATAATCTGAAGGAAACTTTTTCATAGCCTCGAAACGTAAGAAATCATAAACCGGTGAAAAATAACCGCTGTAGCCATTTACAATACTTTTCCAGTGATACGTTGAGTAGTACATGTAATGTGCCTGCCTCAGCATCACCCCCACGTCTGAGACAGGCGTTATCGGCAACTCCAGGGTGGGACAATCACCTTTTGTCTCGGCTAACCATCGGTAAACCTCCGGGATCGCCTTACCGGCAGGCAGTGGGTGTGTATGGAGAGGTATTGAAGAAGACTCCAGGAGGATGAGTGCGGATAACAGGGACGCCGCAGCAGTTTTTTGCCAGAGGTTAGCGAATCGATTCAGTATCCTGCCCACACCGTATGCGGCAAAAACGCTTATTGCCAGCGCCGCCATGACTATAAAACGGGCAGGGACTCTCATCCCGTCAAATCCTGGAGCGAATTTGAAGAGAAACATATACGGACCATGCATTATCTCATAGCCACAAAAATGTATGATAGGTCCCAGCGAAAACAGAAAGGACAATATCAGGACCAGGAGATAAAAGTTCGGTTTGGATGGGCTTATCACGGATAGCAGCCATCTCCTGACCCTTCGTTGTAGCAAAAGCCGGAGGAAAAGGAAGACTGCGACCAAGCTCGTGATTTTTTCAGCGTTTACGCCAATAACCTGTATACCAAAAATGGAAAAGGACTTGCCCTTCGTCGCAAGAGTGATAATCAGTAATGTGAAAAAGGATACAAGAAAGACGTTCAGATATGGTGTCAGATAAAAGGAAAGCGCCGTGTCTTTCGACGGCTGGCAGATGCCTATCTTCTCCTCTCTTTTTAGTTTCTGCGTCCTGAACCCAATGAGCGCTAACGCTAAGACTGAAAACCCGAAAAAGAAGCCCTGTGCCTCGAATTCCTCAGGCTTCCAGAGCATCCCTGACATATTTCTCCAAACCCGGCTGGAGGCCACAGAGATGTAGCTCAACACATCTGCTGAGTAGTGGATGTTTTCTTTAATATTCCGGACAAACCCCATTTCCTGCTTAAGCTTCAAATAAGGGTAGAGAAACGGCCCAATGCAGATAGCAGAGATAAGAACGAATAATCCGAGCTTGTAAAGAGAGCGCTTATCTGGAAGACCGTTGCGATAAAACTCCAGTCCGACAAGCATCCCCGCAAAGAGGGCAAGGTACAGACCATAGGATTGGCACGAGAGAAATTGAAGTATGAAGAAAAAGGTAAACAAGAAAAGGTTCCTGTATGTTCTCTGATCAAAGAATTTGTGAAGGTAAAGGAAAGCAAAAGGGATCCATTGGGCCTGCTGCAATTCTATTTGTGTTATATGTACAAATCGCCACGGGAAAAATGCGTAGATCAGTCCAGCGCAAAACGCAGCGAATCGGTTACCTGTGAGGTAAGATGCTAACAGGAACATACCAAAACCTGAAAGAACCATACCCATGAGAAGTGCAACATTGTAACCCAGCACAGGATTCTTAAAAATGGCAATTACCGGTAAAGCAAAAATGGCGCTTCCTATTGTATGTTCGGAATAGGCCAGTGTATCTTTGTAGGGATAAAAGATGTTCGCATCAAACAGTCCGTCGAAATCCAGTTCCAACAATTTATGGACATCCCATGCCACTACCCATGTCCCGAAGAGCGGGTCTCCTGTACAGGAAACAGCATGGTCCATTCTAACGCTCAAGGGATAAGTCATGATGAATGTTAAAAGGACGAATACCAAGAATAGGAATATATTCCGGAAAAGGTATTCGTTGCGCTCTTTTCTGTACGTACTCATTAAAGGACTGTTTCCGACGCGTTTCTGAGACCCTTTTTCATCAAGAGTGGTGACACTTCATGGAACAGGTTTGAGGGGATAATGCCGTTTTATTAACAAGGAGAACCTGGATTTCACCGTCATCGCTTTTGAAACCAACTTCAAGACCTTTGCCAACCATTTTTTCGATTTTCTTCCACAGAATTGGTTCATCACGCCGGAGAGTATCATCTACATAAACTGCCTTTATAACTTTGGCTATGGAAGTAGAAAGGTGCTGATCGCTTATGCTACGAAAATTATAATCGAATATGTCATGGCGCATTTTTGCAACCCAAACATTGCCGGGTGTATAGGATAATACTCGAGAACCAGGTGCTAAATGTTCCCTCATAAATAGGGCTGCTCTTTCATCTGGAGCTATTCCGAGTCTTCTAAATTTTGGTGATGGGTAACTCACTTTTAAAAGTAAAAGAAGACATATAGTCAAAATAATTGCGACTGGTTTTATTGCTTCATAGCCCTGGTATCGGTTCACGATTATCTTTATAATCCATAAACCCATTAGAAAAATGAGAGTTGCAGAAAAGACATTTGGTCGATTGGTCATTATTCCCAGAAGAGCCAGTGCAAGAAGCAGGATTGTCCAGAAATAAAGTCTTTTTTTATTCATGTGGTAGAGGATGAAACTCAAACCCACAGAAGCAAAAACAAAGACGACAAAATATGGCAGAAGAAAATACGTGTGACGGTAGAATGTTAAAAGATAAACGAATATATGGGTAGCCCACAAAAAGAGAATCATGAATAACAAATATAATCTCTTCCTTACAATCTCCACTGCTCCCATTAAAGCAAAGAAAAGGATAATAATTCCTGATCTATCCCCATACATAAAATAGATTTTTAAGGGGGAACTTTTTACTGTTTGACGGACACGATCTAAAAAGGCTTTGGGATTACGTCTTACGGCTGATATGACGGAATATTGATTTTCCTCTGGTGTCCCAAAAAGTCGTTGGGCCTCAATATGTCCTTCTGTCGCAAGATTTTTCCCTTTGTATAAGTATTCGTAAACAAATCCCTGCCCTTGCTCAAATGCCACATACGTCCTCCTTATCGTACCAAACTCAAATTGCCCAGTTTTTAACCCGTAGAGTATGACATAGCCACCTACGATAATGACAAAAGGTATTACCGAGGCGATAAGAGCGGTTCCCAGGCGTCTAATAGGCATGCTCAAAAAAACTGCAAGAATGATCAAGCTAAAAAACAGTATCAACCCATCATTCCTTGCCAGTGCGGACAGACCCACAAAAAGAGAGGCCAACCATAAATGTTTTATCTTCTTCTCATTGTAAAATGACAATACCTGCCATAAGGCAAAGGCAGACATTGCAACAAAGAGAGCATCACTCGGATTTGCTAAAAGATAGGTTAGAGCAGGGGAGGATAAAAGAATCCCGATCATGATGAGTGGATGCGAAAGGAAGGACAACTGTTTTGCAACAAAGTAGGCGCTTAACCACATCAACCCAAAAAGTATAAAACGGCCAATCGTGCAACTGTGGATCAACCAAAAGGTTGTCGACTTGATAGGAATGTAAATTAGCGCATAAAAGAAAGAAAGCAGAGGGTTCCAAGCGTATTGTTGCAGGAGACCTGCGTCGATCAAACCTCTTCCGCTATTTATGTACCTAGATTCATCCCAAGGTCCTATGTCGCTCAAGTTTGGGAAGAAGACGGGAAAAATGAGAACTACATTCAGAAGGAAGAGAAGTGGAACTAAAGATTTTGAATGGGGCTTACATTTTTCAGAAATGCGTTCAATCCAGTTGGTGGTCATAACTGTTTCATATCTCGCCTTTCCTGAACTTCACCTGATCCAAGTTATAATCTGACAGGGTTCAATGGTTTAAGGATTAAAATCCAAATGCCAAAGCCCAAAGTTCAAATGAATGCCAAATATCAAAGCTCAAATGCCAAGTGATAAGAATTGAAAATATTTATCTGTCATTTGACATTTTCCGTCGACCCTTGACCCTTTGCCCCTTCGACCCTTCTCTTAGAATTTCACCTTCGGTGCTTCCTGGGCTGCCTGAGGTGCTTCGAAGAATGACCGCTTTTGAAAACCAAACATTCCGGCTAAAATGTTTTCAGGAAAGCTCCTCAGCTTGATGTTGTACGCCTGCACTGATTCGTTGTATCTCCTTCTCTCCACAGAAATCCGGTTTTCCGTGCCGGCAAGCTCATCCTGGAGACGGATGAAGTTCTGGTTTGCCTTGAGGTCAGGATATCGCTCAATCACCACTAACAACCGTGCCAGGGCACTGGAGAGTTGATTATTTGCCTCAATCTTCTCATCGATTGTCCCGGCGCTCCCGACCCGTGACCGTGCCTCTGTTACCTTGATCAGTACTTCCCGTTCATGTGCGGCATATCCTTTAACTGTTTCCACTAAGTTGGGTATCAGGTCGTACCGCCTCTGGAGCTGGGTCTCAACCTGAGCCCAGGCACTCTTCACTCCTTCATCCAGTATAACGAGAGAGTTATAGGTGTTTTTCGTAAAGGAGTAGAGAGAGAAAACCAAAACAGCCAGGACAGCCAGTACAATAATAACCGTATTTTTTGTGGTCATATCAAGTCTCCCTTTTTAAATATCGTGTACTTTTCATCAAAATAACTTGCTCTCTGCCATCACTCCATGAAATCGTATGCCCGTATCAACACATCATCATAGGCATCATTTAAATACGAGTAGATAAAAATACCACAACAGCGATGATAATCAATCCCACAATCAGCTTCTTTCTTTTCTTCATGATTGCATCCATTTCAGATCAAGGCTGGTCAATGTAACCAGACAACCTCACGATCGCACCGATATAGCGATTCATCACATTCAGTGCCTCTTCGTCATTCTTCAACTTCTGTTTCCCCTCCCTGATACTGGTTAAATCTGAAAAACACTCTTTATCCAGTCCGAAGACTGTCTCCATCTTTTCTATCATACCTTTCCTTTCGCAGACCACGCCGCCTTCCTTCAAGTAAACCATGGACTGAAAGATAGAAAAAAAAGCGGGGAGAGAGTGAATAATGAGGTGTTCAATGGCTCTTTTCCTGCCGTATGATTCGAGAAACCCTTTCCGCAATTGAATGAGCTTCCCTTTCAGATCCCTCTCACACTGCAGTCTGATATGTTCCCTGGCGATGGTCAGGTCCTTCAACACATCCTCGCCGCAGACCACCTGGTAACATGCCTTCAGGTTCAGAAATTCAATGGGAAAAGAATCGAGCGACGATGCAATATGTGACCGGCTCAGGAGCAGGGGTGTCGCCACCATCCGCTTATGCCACTTGGCAACGAGCTTGAAGGCACGGTCAAGCCTATCAATCCCCTCCTCGCTCAATACAACAAGAAAGTTTATGTCAGATTTTTTCGGGATGTATTCGCCCCGCGCCCCGCTCCCGTAGAGAATAACTGATACGAGATCACCGCCAAAGGCTTCCCTATAGTCTCTCACAAACTCATCAAATATCTCTTTTGGTTCCTTGGGAATCTTAGACATGGTTACTCCTCAAAAATAGAATTCAGAAGTCAGGAGACAGGAGCCAGAATATTCATTCTTCTGAATTCTGACTTCTGTATTCTGAATTCTCAATCTATTGTTCACTAATTTTATTCCGCATTCGCCATTCCGCATTCCGCATCACTCAGAATCCTCTGCTCGCTCCTCCCCCTCCGCTCAATCCCCCTCCAAAACCGCCAAAGCCGCCGCCGCCAAAGCCGCCAAATCCTCCGCCAAAGCTTCCAAATCCCCCGCTGCGATAATACCGCCTGCCTCTCCCGCTCATTCCAGAAAGGAATAGCCAGGGCCAGATTGATGGGCCTAAAAAGAAAAAGAAAAGAAGCAGCAGGCCAAAAAGTTCGCCTAATCCCAAAAAGCGATTGACAGTCTTTTTTCTTACCTGTTTTACTGCTTTAGACTCACCGCTGATTTCTACGCCTGCATCCTTGGCGATGACCCCTGCCACCGAGATAAGGCCATTATAAAGACCTTCCCCATATTGCCCGTTTTTAAAATAAGGAATAACTGCATCATCAAGAATCTGCCCCGTCAGCCCGTCAGGCAGGATACCTTCAACTCCATAACCGGCCTCGATCCTCACCTTTCTCTCTTTCATGGCAAGGAGGATGAGGGCACCTTTATCTTCTCCCTTTTTCCCAATTCCCCAGTCCCGGTAGAGTTCATTGGCATAGGTTTCAATGGCATCGTCCCCTATGCTCTCAACGGTAACCACTACGATGGATACGCCGGTTTTTTCAAGAATCTCCCTGGAAATACCTTCCATCCTCTGCCTGGCAGGCTCCGGGATAACAGAGGCGAAATCATTAACCGCCCCCACAGGATTAGGAAATTGGGTTTTAGCCGGAAGCTTTAAACTGAAGGTTAAGATAAGGAAAATGGTGAGTAAGGAGATTGCCCTTTTCATCCCCACAGACCATCTATCTTCGCGCCGCAGGCATAACACTTTGAGTCACGAATAGTATTCTTTTGAATAGTAAAACCAATTCTCTTGATCAGGGTCTTGCCGCACTGATAGCAGTAGGTGTTCTCTCCCTCATCACCAGGAACATTTCCCGTGTAGACATATCTCAACCCCTCGCTCAAACCTATTTCCCGTGCCTTTTTCAGGACAGCTGCCGGGGTGCGGGGCTGATCCTGCAGCTTGTACGTGGGATAAAATGCAGTCACATGCCAGGGAGTATCGACGCCCAGCTCCTTGATGAAGCGGGCAATATCCCTCAGTTCTTCCTCAGTATCGTTATGGCCGGGTATGATCAGCGTGGTAAGTTCTATCCAGATCCCCAGTTTTTTATAGGCCCTAATACTATCCAGAGTTGGCTGGAGCCTGGCACCGCATACCCTCCGGTAAAAATCATCTCTAAAGGATTTAAGATCGATGTTGGCAGCGTCCAAATAGGGCTGGATTGACTGCAAAGCCTCCAGAGTAGTGTATCCGTTGGTCACAAAGACATTTCCAATCCCCTCCTTCTTTGCCAAAACGGAGCAATCGAAGGCATATTCAAAATAAATCGTTGGCTCGGTATAGGTATAGGAAATACTCTGGCACCGGGATTTTTTTGCCGTCTGCACAATCTGCTCAGGAGGGAATATCTGATGAGAAAGGATGTGAGACTCACGGGGTGACTGGGAAATATCAGAGTTCTGGCAGTGGAGGCAACGGAAGTTACACCCTACAGTAGCTATAGAAAAGGATTGCGAGCCCGGATAGTAGTGAAAGAGCGGCTTCTTCTCAATGGGGTCAATGTGCTGGGCAATGGGATTTCCATAGACCAGCGTATAGAGCACACCATTCATGTTCTGTCGTACGGCACAGACCCCCTTCTTCCCTTCCTGGATATGACAGCGGTGATTGCAGAGGTAACAGTTGACTGAAAGGTCCTCTGCCTTGTTATAGAAACGCGCCTCTTTCATTGCTTCAGCATTTTACCTAAGCAAGGACTTTATCTATCATCTCTTTGATGTTCTGCTTGGGCTGCAAACCAACGCTCTGGGCAGCAATCCCTCCTTTTTTGAAGAGAAGTAGAGCAGGAATTCCCCGCACTCCATAACGGGCGGCAGTTGACTGGTTTTCATCCACATTGAGTTTGCAGATCTTCACCTTTTGCGCATACTCACCTGCTAATTCCTCGATGATTGGGGCAAGCATCCGGCACGGTGCGCACCAGGGAGCCCAGAAATCCACCATGACGGGAATTTCTGAGAGCAACACTTCCTGATCAAAATTGGAATCGCTTAAGATAATCTCGTTGCTCATGTCCTTTTCTCCTTTCTCTCTGCCCACATCTCTCCTTCATCCCGTACCCCTATGATTAACAAACAACGCCTGAATATTCAAGAACAATTCTATCGAATGCTCACTGGCATCTGGACTTTTGAAAGTTACCCTGATACATTTATCCACTCTTAAGCCTCTACCAGATAAACAGACAAGATAACAAAGCAAATGAAATTTGAACAGCCATCTGAGAAGTTGATATTTTCAATACTTCTTCTTTCCCTGGGTTTAAGATTCTTTGTATCATTGTACAGTAACTGGATAGATATTTTCTTCTTTGACGACGCCTTTTACTATTTCAGAATTGCACAAAACTTTGTCTCAGGATTGGGGTTGAGCTATGACGGGCATCAGGTAACAAATGGTTTTCAGCCCCTGTTCTTATTAATCATCCTCCCGATATTTTTTTTCGCAGGGAGCAATCTGATTCTCCCTCTCCATCTTGTGGCTGTCTTTCAGAGCTTTGTCAGTCTGGGCACCGGGATATTCCTCTACAAGATCTCAAGAATCTTCTTGGATAAGTGGTTTTCGTTATTCATTGTTGCAGT
>Ga0315282_10017577_pt1 | contig 10310 bp, 11 predicted proteins | sample YL17G07_20_MG_FD_203693 | JGI IMG/M metagenome (GOLD analysis project Ga0315282, IMG submission 203693) | Sediment microbial communities from Yellowstone Lake, YNP, Wyoming, USA - YL17G07_20 | ecosystem: Environmental > Aquatic > Freshwater > Lake > Sediment | place: USA: Wyoming | collected... | reverse complement strand
GGACATAGTTTCCCGCTTCGAGCAGGACAATATCCCCGGGCACCAGGTCGCGGGCCGGGACGGTGGACTGCGTCCCGTCGCGGATCACCACGGCGTTCGGAGCGGCCATCTTGCGCAGCGCGGCCAGCGCCCGCTCCGCCCTCGATTCCTGAACGACGCCGAGGACCGCGTTCAGCACCACGATCGCCAAAATGGCGGCGGCATCCACCCCCTCCCCGAGCGCGAAGGAAATTGCCGCCGCCGCAATCAGAATCAGGATGAGAAAATTATTGAATTGACCAGCCAGCAACCGGAGGAATCCGGCGCGCGGTTTTTCTTTTAATTCGTTCGGCCCGAATTGAGCCAGGCGCTCGCGGACCTGATTGCCGGTCAACCCCTTGTGGATGTGGGTTTCCAACGCATCGGTGAGGTGTTCGATGGTATGGCTGTGCATCCCATGGATTGATTGTTCGTTCCAATTCATACGCCGCTAGAGACCCGCTTCCTATTTAAATGAAGAACCCGTAACCTGCAGGCCGGGAGAAGGCGAAAAGCTGCCGAACCGTTCCTTTTCATATTATCTTCTGCATTCGGGAACCGATTCCGCTCCCATTGAGATGTACGCGGAAATTGTATCATTGGATGCTCCCGGCTTTCTCCCGAGGGAGCGGCTGCTTGAAATGGAATCTCCGGATGTGGATCTCCTACCGTTCTTGCTATAATCCAGCCCGTGACCTCCTCCCATTCCACCGCCGTGCGAGGCATTGCCCGGGCCGCCGTCGTCGTCATGGCCGGCATGGCGCTATCGAGCGTCGTCGGATTGCTCCGCCAGATTCTCATCGCCCGGTTCTTCGGCGCCGGCGCCGCCTTCGACGCCTTCAACACCGCCAACCGCCTTCCGGATTTTCTTTTCAACCTGATCGCCGGCGGTGCGCTGGCTTCCGCTTTCATACCAACCTACACGGGCTTCCTGACGTCCGACGATCTGCGCGGAGCCGGACGCCTGGCGTCGGCGATTGCCAGTTGGATCTTTGTCCTGCTGATCAGCGCATCCTGCCTGGCCGGGATCTTCGCCTATCCCCTGGTCCACTACATCCTCGCGCCGGGATACACGGATCCGGATCAAATCCAAACCACCGTCACGCTGCTGCGCATCCTCATTCTCTGTCCCACCTTCTTCGGGCTGAGTGGATTGGCGATGGGGATTCTGAACGCCCATCAGCGCTTTTTCTTTTCCGCCATGGCGCCGGTGTGCTATCAGCTGGGGATGATCGCCGGCTTGGTGCTGCTCGCGCCGCGCTGGGGAATTTACGGCCTGGCGTGGGGCGCCGTCGCCGGAGCGATGTTGCACCTGACCGTCCAGTTGCCAACGCTGTTCTCGCTGCGGATTCCATGGCGCCCGATGCTGGATGCAACGAACCCCGCCGTCCGAACCGTCGTTCGGCTGATGGCGCCGCGTTTGCTGGGTCAGTCGGCCGTGCAGTTGAACTTTCTGGTCAACACAATCCTCGCCTCCTCCCAGCCCGCGGGGAGTCTGTCGGCCATCGCGTGGGCTTTCAGTTTGATGATGATGCCGGAAATCGCCGTGGCCCAGGCCAGCGCCATCGCCGCGCTGCCCACGTTTTCCGCGCAGGCCAGCCAGGGCAGAACCGACGTGATGCGCTCCTCGCTGGCTTCCGTCCTGCGGGGGGTGTTCTTTCTGGCGCTGCCGGCTTCGGTGGGATTGATGATCCTGGCCACGCCGATTGTCCGGATCGTATTTGAGCGCGGGTCGTTCGATGCGCGCTCCACGCAGATGGTTGCCTGGGCGCTGGTGTTCTACGCGGCCGGGTTGACGGCGCATTCCATGGTGGAAGTGCTTGCCCGCGCCTATTTCGCCTTGCAGGACACCCTCACGCCCGCCTCGGTCAGCGTCGGCGGGATGATCCTCAACGTGGCGCTGAGCCTCGTCCTGGTGGGCGCGTTTTCCGCCGCAGGCTGGATGCCGCACGGCGCGCTGGCGCTGGCCAATACGCTGGCCACGGCGGCGGAAATGACGGTGTTGATCTTCATCTTGCGCAGAAAATTCCAGAGGCTGCTGGATCGCGACGGATGGCTGAGCCTGGCCCGCACGGTAATTTCCTCCGCGGCAATGTCGGCGGTCTTGCTACTCTGGATTCAAGCGCTGCCTTCCGTATCGAAATGGATTGTCAGTTTGGGGGGAATCTCAGTGGGGTTGGCTGTCTACGTCGGTATCAGCCTGGCGATCGGTTCGCAGGAAGCCCGATCGATGCTGCGTGTGATTATCACCCGGCTTCGGCCTGCAAGAAAACCGAATGTGACCTTAAAATAATATTCTTCATTCAGAGCGAAGACCATCTATCCGCTGTCACGACCGGTCAAAGCCGGGGTAGTAAAATCGAGGCGGCGGTACATGCCCATCATTCGGGTTTGTCTCGCAAATTGAGATTCTCCAAATATTCAATTTAGTTATTGGATTGCAATCAATGGACTTTGCATAATCCCCTTCTCGAGATGACCTACACAGCATTCGTTTTTTCAGGAATGAATAGGTGCCAGCGATAAATATCATCGGACTTTTCCCGGAAAGTGCATTGCCCTGCCGGCTTCTCCCGCCGAGAGAATAATAATTCCCCCTATCTGGTTAAGCGAGCTATCACAAAAATGGCCGTCACGAGACCAAGCAACGAACCGACAAGAACCTCACCGGGCGTATGCCCGAGCAATTCCTTTAAATTTTCCTCTTTCAACGGGTGCCCGTGCGATAGATCCTCGATGATGGCGTTGATCACCCGCGCGTGTTCTCCTGCTTCGCGCCGCACCCCGGCGGCGTCGTACAGCACGACCATGCTCACCGCCACCCCGAAGGCGAACTCCGGCGAGGCGACCCCCTTGATCATGCCGAGCGCGGTGGTCGCGGCGACGATGATGGCCGAGTGCGTGGAAGGCATGCCACCCGCGCTGAAAAACCACGACCAGGACCATTCCCGCGTGCGCAGATACTGGAGAAAGGGTTTGCTCACCTGGGCGATCACCCAGGCCGCCGCAACAGCCAGCAAAACCTTGTTTTGAAGAATTTCCACGGTCTTAATCATACTCCTTCGACTCGTCCGCTTCCCCCCCGGACGGCGTGACTCCCAATTTCCGGATTCTTAGTTCCGCCTTATCCAAGAGTTCCGTGCAGACCTTGGCCAATGTACGTCCCCGCTCGTAGAGCGCCAGCGCTTCCTCCAACGACGGCTTGCCGGATTCCAGTTTTGCCACGATTTCCTGCAACTCGGTGTAGGCTTTCTCGTACGATTTTTCCTGTCCAGGTGATTTTTTTGTTTTGGGGGACATCATCCCTTCTCCTTCCTTGGCGTTGCTACGGCGCGACGTTCGGCTCGGATGCAGGTTCCTGTTTCCCGCGCGCTTCGGACCGGGCGGGGAACGATCCGTCCGCCACCTGGACCCGCAAGGCGGTTCCGGAAGGCGCATGGACCACGGAGCGCACAAGGCTTCCGTCCGCTTCACGCCAGACCAGGGCATATCCCCGTTGGAGGACCTGGGCCGGCCCCATGCCCTGCAGGATTCGAATCATCCCCTCCAGGCGGGTACGATGCAGGGAAAGCCGGCCGACGATCGACACCTCCGCCCTGCGGGAATAATCGTCCACCAGCTGACGGATATTCTGCAGCCGGTTGAGGGGCGACGCCGTCCGCAACCTGCTTTCGATTCCCTCCATCAGGTTCCGATTCTCTTCAATCGTTCCACTCATGTGCGCAGCCAGGCGCTGCACGAGGCGGGAGAGATCCTGCTGGAGTTCCTCCCGGTCGGGAGACGCCAACTCGGCAGCCGCCGAGGGCGTGGGCGCCCGCAGATCGGCGGCGAAATCCGCCAGCGTGAAATCGGTTTCGTGTCCCACGCCGGTGATGACCGGCGTGCTCAGCGCGGCGATGGCCCGCACCACCTGTTCATCGTTGAACGCCCACAGGTCTTCAATGCTTCCGCCGCCCCGGACCAAAAGGACCACATCCGCCCGGGCGCGGTCCGCCGACCGGAGCGCGGCGCAAATCTGTTTCGGAGCATCCTCGCCCTGGACCTGGGTGGGGGCCAGCAGCAGTTCGGCAAGCGGAAATCTTCGCGCGAGAACGTTCTGCACATCCCTCCAGGCCGCTCCAATAGGCGACGTGACCACCACAATCCGGTTCGGCCAGCGCGGGACGGGTTGTTTCCGTTCCGGCGCGAACAACCCTTCGGCTTCCAATTTGGCTTTAAGGCGTAGAAATTCGGCGAACAATTCGCCCTGGCCGGAAGGTCGGAGGGTGTCGACATACAACTGGTACTGGCCGCCGGTTTCATAGAGACTGACATGGCCGTGCGCTTCCACCGCCTCGCCCTCGCGCGGAAGGGAGACGCGCGCGGCCGCCTCGCGCCACATCACGCAGCGGATGGCGGCGGAGGAATCCTTGAGCGTGAAGTAAAAATGTCCCGAGGCTGGACGGGTTATGCCGGAGACCTCCCCGCCGACCCAGACGTCCTGCAGGACGGGGTCGCTCTCCAGCGCCAGGCGCGCCAATCGATTGAGTTCGGTGACGGTGAGAGGATTGGATCGCAGAAGGGGAAGTTGTTGCATGTGTCCGCCGCGATGAATTGCATTGTACCAATTTTTTTCGGACGATCGGATGACCGATTTCTCCCAATAAAAAAAGACCCCGCCGGGAAGCGGGGCCGATGGAAAACGGAAGTTCAAGCCATAACCAGCACCCGTTCGGGAATCTCCGCTGGGATTGCGCATCGCGCCGAGGCCAATTCCAGAATCCGCAGGATGGTCTGTCCGTAATCATACCCCGCGGCTCGTGCGGAGCGGGCAAACCCTCCCTCCATGGTTATATCGGGGTTGGAGTTCACGTCCACCACATACGGGATTCCATCCCGGACCCGCAAATCCACGCGGCCGTAATCCCGCACCCGCAACGCGCGTTCGGTCCGGCGGCAGACGCTTTCGATTCTCCGCCGCAATTCGTCGTCGACCGGTGCGGGGCAGCGCACCGAAGTCATCAGGTACGCCTGTGAAGCCGGATCCCATTTGGCGTCGTAACTGCACAGTCGGTCGTGATAATCCGTAAAGGTGGAGTAGTCGATGCAGGCCAGCGGCAGCACCTCCAGCCGCTCGTTTCCCCAAAGCGAAACGTTGTATTCCGGCCCGTCGACGAAATCCTCCACGAGCGCTTTGCAATGCCAGGTATCCAGAACGTATTCCACCCGCGTGCGCAACTGTTCGCAGGAATCGACAACCGAATCGCGCGTGATGCCGTACGAGCAATGCTCGGTGGCCGGTTTGACCAGCGCCGGGAACCGCACCCATCCGTTGCGCGCCGGTTTGGAATAGACGGCCGCCTGCGGCGTGGGAATGCGGTGCTTGCGGAAATATTCCTTGGTGGCAATTTTATCCTGCGTGACATTGAGCGACCACGCATCCGAACCGGTGTACGCAAAACCCAAACTTTCCAAAATGGGTGGTATCGCTCCGTAGGCGTTCGGTTCGCCGTCCAGCCCCTCGCACCAATTAAAGACGATGTACTCCCGGGGATCGAAACCGCGTAACGCTCCGATGATGTCTCTGCGAACGGGGATTGAGGATGCTTCCAGACCGAGCGACGTCAAACCGTATTTCATTCTGGTGACTGCTTGTTCGGCGGCTTCGACGTCGCCCGGAGTCCAATCGCTCATTACATTGTGAAGGATCAAAACCGAATACGGATACGGCAATCCTTTTCCGTTTCGTCTCATAGCTCTCCTGAAATGGCATCTCCTTATCGAATTATTTTCTCTTTCATCGTTATTTTTATTTTACCCGACAAAATAGGGAAGTCAATGGTTTTAATCTTAAAATTCATTTTGATCTCTTTTAACATTTCGACGTCCCCGAAGACCCTCGGCGGGCATTTCTGCGGTCAAAATATTTTTTTGGATGATGAATACCCGGCCTGAGAAATATTTCCGAAGGGGATCATCAATATTATTTTTTTTATTATTTTTGAATGGGATTTATATATAGCCAGGATGGTCGCGCATGTATCGGCTTATCCGGCGATTACATGGCAATCCCCGCAGCGCGTCGCCTTTGTATTATGTTTCTAGAATTTAATTCGCGGTACGGTGGAAGGAAGATTCCTTTTTGTATGTTCAGAGAACCGATACGCCGATTTCTAAACGGGGGACAAATATTTTACAAACATCAATAGATCCTCACCCGGGCGGTAGAAATCGCGGATCCTGGCCGCCTGTTCGCATCCCATCCTTTGATAGAATCGAATGGCGGGAAGAAACGCTTTCGTTCCGCCGGTTTCGATGATGATCAAGCGGCCGGAACGGGAACGCACCGCCGTTTCCACCGCCCCGAACAGCATGCGGCCGACTCCTTGCTGGTGCCGGTCGGGATCCGTACAAATCCAGTAGAGGTCGTACGTCCCTTCGGTCAGCGGAGTGGATCCCCAACAGGCAAAACCGACGAGTTGTTGCGCAACCTTCGCGGAGAGAAACGCATATCCGGAATCGGGCGATTGAAGATACTCGTCGAACATTTCAAATACCGTTTGTTCCTCTTCCGCTGTAAAAACCTTTGACCGACGGGAAATTTCTCCGATCGGGTTTCTATCCCCGGGACGGCTTTCCTCCACCACCAGCATCGGATTCGACGCCCCTCTCTTTTTTTGCATACCGAAATCCTCCCTGCCATCGCCGGGAACCCGGAGGCCGGCGGGCCGCGGTTTTTTCCAGTCAGCCCTGCGATGTTTCCAGATTATTCTTTTCCGGATGGTCCGCTCCGGCATCCGCGCCATCCATGAGTCCGTATCTCCGGGCGCCCGCGTTCAACACCGATTGGATCAGCCGGTTGTAGCTCCAACCCTCCGCCAAAGCGCACAGCGTCAGATCGCTGACCGGCGTCAATCCCGGAAGGGAATTAATCTCCAGGATATACGGCTTGAGGTTCTCCCCCGTATGCAGGCGAAAATCCACGCGCGCAAAATCCAAGGATTGGGTGACGCGGAAGGTTTCGATGGTCAGCCGCACCACTTCCGCCGCCACGGATTCGGGAAGCGGAGCCGGACAGAAATACGGATAGGCCTCGAGCGGAAGGGCTTTGACGGCATAGGAGTAAAAAGGGTCCATGTCCGGAATCCGGCTGTGATCCACTTCCGATATCGGGAAAATGTGCATCCCGTGCCAATCCAGCCCCCCGCCCGCATTCCGCGGGACGGAAACCATATCCGGCACGGCCTGCCCCGCTTCCAGGGCCGGGAGATTTCCCACCAACCCGCAGGTGATGTCGCGCCCCGGAATGTATTCCTCGACCAGGGCGGATTCACCGTATTCCTTTAATACATATTCGATCCGAGCGCGCAGTTGCTCTTCCGAGCGCACCATCGACCCGGTATTGATGCCAATCCCGGTTCCTTCGCGGTTGGGTTTTACAAAAAGCGGAAAGCGCAGCGCCGGATCCAGCGGTAGGGCGGCGTGGGTGAACTCCTGAAAGCGCGGGGTGGGAAGTCTGGACGCAACCAGGATGCGCTTGGTGGCGGCCTTGTCGAGCGTATTGGCCAGGCAGGTCACTTTGCCGCCGGTATAGGGGATTCCGATCATCTCCAGCACGGCGGGAACCTGCGCTTCGCGCGCGTCCCCGTGGTACCCCTCGCAGGTGTTAAAACAGATATCCACCCGCAGGCGTTTTAGGTGGCGGAACAGATCCGGGTTCCCGTCCAGTCCGATGACGTGATGGCCGGCCGCGCGCAAGGCGGCCGCATACCCGGCGACGTTCGATTCACTGTCCAACTCGGCGAACGCATCCGGCGGATGTCCTCCGTTCTGTGGCGCATGTTTTTTCAAATTATGGAGGACCACCACGCGCAAACCGCGTTTTGTTCTTGAGGATTTTTTAGAAGGCGATTCCGGTGCGACCGGCGGGGATTGTGCGGCCTGCGCCGATTCCCCGGGAGCATCGTGGGCTGGATCTTCCTTGGACGGTTGGAGCATGATTTTCCAAAAAAAACGAAATGCCCCTGCGGCGGCTGGTCTAGGATTTGCCGGAACGTGTTTTCGGTTTGGGGAACGGTGCAGGCGGTTTGGTTTCGACGGGGGTTTTTCCGGCACCGATTCCGCGCGGCTGCCACTTTTCCCGGTCCTGGTTGAGGCGGTGCTTCGACCCGCCCCGCGTGTGAGTCATTTCCCAACCCGCCGGTTCAATCGCCATCTGCTCCCCCTCGAGCAAACCGGTAATCCCGCCCTGGCCCGTTTCGGTCCGCTTGTCGCGGCAGTACGGGCACGTAGAGGGGTCATGGGCTGCATAGTCCGTCGGTTCTTCGTAAATGGAAATGTACCCTTCGTAGTTGCGCAGCGCGGTGCGGTGATCGGACATGCTCAGCAGGTAGTTCGGCCCGAGCGGGATTTTTCCGCCGCCGCCCGGCGCGTCGATCACGTATTGCGGAACGGCAAATCCGGACGTATGGCCGCGCAAACCCTCGATGATCTCGATTCCCTTGGCGACCGGTGTGCGGAAGTGGCCGGCTCCTTCCACCAGATCGCACTGATATAGGTAGTACGGCCGCACGCGGATGCGCAGAAGGTCCTGCACCAGCCGGCGCTGGATGTGGACGCAATCGTTGACGCCCGCCAGCAGGACCGATTGGTTGCCGAGCGGGATTCCCGCGCGGGAGAGCCGGTCGGCTGCGGCGGACAGTTCCGGGGTGATTTCGTTGGGATGGTTCACGTGGATATTCAGCCACAACGGATGGTACTTGGAAAGCATGGAACAAAGCTCGTCATCCACGCGCATCGGGAGGAAGACCGGCACGCGCGTTCCGATGCGGATGATTTCCACGTGCTCGATGGCGCGCAGGCGGGCGATCAGGCTTTCCAACAGGGCCGGCGCCAGGGTGAGTGGATCTCCGCCGGAGAGCAGCACATCGCGGATTTGCGGCGTGCGTTCGATGTAGGCGAACATCGCGTCAAACTCGGCGCGCGAGAATTGGGCCGCGGGGTCGCCCACGATCCGCGACCGGGTGCAGTAGCGGCAATAGGAGGCGCATTGCGTGGTCACCAGCATCAACACCCGGTCCGGATAGCGGTGCACCAGTCCGGGAACGGGAGAATGCCGGTCCTCGGCCAGGGAATCCTCCATCATCGCGGTATACGGGACGAGCTCGGCTGCGGTGGGGATCACCTGGCGGCGGATGGGATCTCCGGGATCGTCGGGGCGGATCAGCGAAATGAAATACGGGGTCACATCCACCCGGAACAGATCGCGCGCCCCCAGCGCTGTGCGTTCGCTCTCGGTGAGCGGGAATACGCGTCCGATTTCCTCCGCCGTGTTCAGCCGGTGGCTGAGCTGCCAGCGCCAATCCTTCCATTGCGCTTCCGGGACCTCCCGAAAAACGGGTGCCCGCCGTGATTTAAAAACCGTGGGTGACATTCCCATCTCCGAATGCCGTACCGTTCGCTTCCATTGCGATTTTATTTTTGCGGGATGTTGGCTTGAGGATTGATCTTGAGGATCTTTTGAACGAGCACGGCGCGCGCCTTGGGGTCTTTGGTTTCCGTCAGGCGTTGACGAAGGAAATGCATCTTCGTCTTGCGCTGCCGGCGGCGCCGAATCTCGCGATCCCTCTCGGTTTTTGGCATTCACACCTCCCGAATGGTTGGAGCAGGATGACGGGAAGTATATCCCCATTCCCCACCGGCGACCAGAGGAGTCAGGACCGCATCCGGGGAAAGAATTCTATCCCGCTCTTTGTTCCGGAAAAAACCGGCGCGGGGAGAAAGGAATCGGATATTGGATTGCCGGCCCCCTTGGGCCGGGCTCCTTCGACGGAATGCCATCCTTCGGGCTGGTATAATCGATTGCGAAAGAATTCCGCGATCGGCGGAACCGAAATCAAAAGAGAAGGTTGGCCGTCCCGTAATTCTCCGGAGAGGACGGTTCGGATTCAGCGATGGACCTAAAGCAACTCACGGAAGAGATGCACCGGTTCGTCTCCTCGAAGGGCTGGTACGCCAAGGATTCTCCGCGGCCGCAAACCCCCCGCAACCTGGCCGTTTCCCTACTGCTGGAAAGCGCGGAGGTCTTGGAACACTTCCAATGGGGCGAATGTCCGGCCGGAGACGCGGCCCTGGAGGAAGAACTCGCCGACGTCGCCCTCTACCTTCTGCAACTGGCCAGCTTGCAAGGCATCGACCTGGAACAGGCTATCCTTAAGAAGTTGGAGAAAAATTATTCCCGCCGCTGGCCTTCCTCCCCGGGATCGGACAAGGCGGACGAATGACGCTGCCGGCCCGCTGCACAATCCTTGCCG
>Ga0315282_10017576_pt1 | contig 10310 bp, 7 predicted proteins | sample YL17G07_20_MG_FD_203693 | JGI IMG/M metagenome (GOLD analysis project Ga0315282, IMG submission 203693) | Sediment microbial communities from Yellowstone Lake, YNP, Wyoming, USA - YL17G07_20 | ecosystem: Environmental > Aquatic > Freshwater > Lake > Sediment | place: USA: Wyoming | collected... | reverse complement strand
TACAACCTCTCTCTGATTGGGCCAGGTTTCGCCAGGCTCTGCCATCCTTTTTTATAAAATCATCTACCCCAATTGGACCCCAGGTTCCAGCCTCATAAACAGGTAGATATTTAACCTGGTCAGCTTGCCATGCATCCAGGATACGTGTAGTAAAGGCCCATTGTGCTTGAACTTCGTCACTACGGGTAAATAATGTGGCATCCCCAGCAATACAATCCAGTAGCAATCGTTCGTAAGCTTCAGGTGGTTCTCCCCCAAAAGTATCCTGGTAACAGAAGTCCATTTTTACAGGTAAAATTTCATTCACTGGCCCGGGTTTCTTCGCGCCAAAAGTTAAGGTTATCCCTTCATTTGGTTGGAGGTTCAAAACTAATATATTCGGTGCTGCTCCTGCCAGATTACGCCAGTTAAACATGGAGAGAGGCGCCTGCTTGAAGTGGATGGCGATCTCAGTCATCCTGGAGGGTAAGCGTTTGCCTGAGCGAATAAAGAAAGGCACCCCTGCCCATCTCCAGTTATCGACAAACAATCTAGCAGCCAGGTAGGTTTCTGTGATAGATGTTCCAGAAACACCAGCCTCGTCCTTGTATCCTGGAATACGCTTATCATCCATCATGCCTGATACATATTGTGCTCGATAGGTATTATTAATAGCATCACCATCCTGCATGGGCCGAAGTGCCCGTAACACTTTCACCTTTTCATCTCGAACGGCATCAGCATTAAATGTCACCGGAGCTTCCATGGCCGTCAAAGTCAATAGTTGGAGTAAATGATTCTGAAACATATCTCGGATTACCCCAGATGTTTCATAATAACCTGCACGAGTCCCCACCCCATTGGTTTCAGCGACGGTTATCTGAACATGGTCAACGAACAACCGGCTCCATAAAGGCTCAAAAATTCCGTTGGCGAACCTGAATACAAGGATATTCTGCACAGTCTCTTTACCCAGATAATGGTCGATACGGTAAATCTGGTTTTCCTTGAAAACTCGATGAACTTCTCCTTCCAGGGTTTGCGCAGATTGAAGATCCCTGCCGTAAGGCTTTTCAATAATGATCCGTGTCCAGCCTCGCCCTTCGACTGCTAATCCACTTTTCCCTATCTGTTGGATGACCTCAATATAAGATTCGGGTGGAGTCGCAAGATAGAAAAGAGTTTCAACTAAATCTAGCTTTCCCAATAACTCTTTCAAAGCAATGTATCCAGCCGGATCATCAAATGAAGCCCGGATATATTTAACATTTGTCAGTAATTGTTTGAGAGTTTCTTGATCCGGTACCGACCTGCCGAATTCAATAACCCCTTCCCTTAAATTATCTCCCAGCTTATCATCTGTCCAATCCCTTCTTGCAAAACCAATAATATAAAGCGGCACGAGTAACTTTCTGGCTTTGAAAAGTTCGTACAAGGCAGGAATTAATTTCCGACGGGTCAGATCCCCGGTTACGCCAAAAATTACGATCCCGATTCCTTTTTCTTTTTGACTTGTTTCATTATTCAAGGTATTCATATTTACTCCTAATAGTAAACTTGAATGAACCATGCGATAATAATAATGACTCCACTGCAAAAAGGTCAGTTTGCGATTTTCACTGGACAAAAGTGGAGAGGATTATAGAAAATCTCATCGAAAAGCAACCTCGCGCCCATAAAAACGCCAAAATCTGACCCAAAGTGGGGCGAACCTGACCGGAAATTTTGAAAACCGAGTATTTGCAGTGGAGTCATAGATAATAAACCGAGCCCAGTTATTATACCATGGCGAAGCTATTTAGTCAATATATACCATAATAATCATAATTATTCCGAGCTGTTAATAAAGTCCTTTGGAAAACCCGGTTGTGAACTTCCGGATTTGGGGGATGTGAGCGTGCGTACCTTAATTCAACCAGAAATAATCTTCGATAAAAAGTAAGGTAGCTGCTTGCGCCACCAGGGCCAATTGTGGTTGACATCATAGCCCCACAGGTCAATCCAGGCCGGGATCAGCTTCTCATCTAATATCCGCTGCATGGTGAGAACATCGGTCAGCGTGTCAGCTTCCCAGGCTCCCTGCCCTGCACAAATGATGATCTGGCTGCGGCGATATTTGTCCAGGTACCAGGCGTCGTTTAACCCAGGCAAATAAAGTAAGGGGGAATTGAAATAAATGTTGTCATCGATATAATCCCCAACAAACATCTTTAATTGAAATCGACCGCTCAAACTGATCAAGCAGTCGAAAATATCCGGGTGGCGGAAGAAAAAGTTGGCAGAATGGTAACCTCCCATGCTGACACCCGTGGACAGGAGCAAGGTGTCTTCACCGCAGCGATGGCGTATGAAAGGCGTCATTTCATTGACTATATAGCGGTCATAATCTTCATGCCGGTTAGCGCGCTCTGAAGGAAGTGCGCTCCTATTTGCCCAGGATTGGTTATCAATGCTGTCAACCGTGTAGAATTGAAAAAGCCCCTGATCGATGAACCAGTGAACAGCATCGATCATCATGAAATCTTCAAATTCATAAAAGCGCCCACCCTGCGCCGGGAAAACCAGTACTGGTTTTCCAGTATGTCCATAAACCTTGAATTCCATTTCCTGGTTCAAGAAGGTGCTCCAGTATTTATGATATTCGATGTTCATAGAATCAAGCTTTCTGCAAAACCCACCTAGCTATTTTAATCAATTCTTCCAGATCTGGTGAACGCACCAGATATCCATAATCACCAATCGCCGCTGCGAAAATCCCACTGATCGGCTCATTATGAACCAGAGAACTTTTAAAATTTACGAGGACTTCATCATGCGAATGTGCATAATTTTTTCCCAACCGCCGTCCAATATAGGCGCAGTAATATGGACGGGCTACATTCGCTTCAAACCGGTTGCGTACCACAATGTTGGCATATTCATAGTAGACATCGATGTCATTGGCGTAGTTCCACATATCGGTGGTCAACCCGCCCGGAGTGCGCATATTAACTTCCAGGCCAACCAGCCGGCCATCTGGCGTGCGAAAGAATTCAAAATGGAAGAAACGCTCCCGCAGTCCATAAACCGCCACCAGCCGCATTCCGGCTTCTTCCAGGTCTACCGGGATCACCCGCAATGTGTGATACCAGAAATCTAGCCCTTCGTTGACCAGTTCCATCACACCTTCGTTGTATACCATTGAAGAAAAGAAAACGACTTTACCGCTTTGGTCGACCAGTCCATCAAAGGTTTCTACCCTACCCTGGATAAATTCTTCAAAGATATAGTCGATCGGCGGTTTTGTAGCGACAAATTTTTCTAATTCAACATAATTATGCAGTTTATAAGTCTGGTTAGCTCCCACTCCAATATCTGGTTTGGCAATCAACGGAAAACCTATCTCTTCAGCCAGGTTCTTAGCTTGCCGCAGAGTATTGACCACCCGGCCGCGCGCCACGGAGATGCTGGCTTTGATGAACATCTTCTTCATTTCTGATTTGCGCTTGACCTTTGCCATATCAACCATATGAAACCCAGGGATATTGAAATCCGTGCGCAGGCGAGCGTCTGATTCCAGCCAATATTCATTGTGCGATTCCAGACGGTCTATTTTGCCATAACGGTGAGTAAAATAGCCCAGGGCTCTTACCAGTTCGTCATAATTATGCGGGTTTGAAACGCGGTAGTATTCGGTTAATGCTACTTTCAATTCTGGGCGTAATTCACTGTACGAAGCATCCGCCAACCCGAGGACATTGACGCCCTGTTTGCGTAAATTGGTGCAGAAAGGGTAATAATTCGGTGGAAAATGCGGTGAAAAGCTAATGAAATTCATAATATTTTCCTGATACCACATACAAATATTAAATTGGGAAGAATTTTAGACGATTGTTACCAGATTGACAATAGTTAGAATAACATAGTCAGAATAAGAAACACAAAAAAGGGTATGTAAGGCGCCATCCGCACCTCACATACCCTTTTGGAGGTTTTCCAGTTATCGAACCCAGGGAAGAAAAGCTGCTTGTGTGTTTAGCAGGTCATCCGCCAGTTTGGCTGCCATATCTGGCGAGTCAACCGCGCCATCTATAACCAATGCCTGGATGAACTTTTCGCGATTACCTTCCAGAGCTGCTTCCACTACTGTCTCAACCCACTGAAAATGCGTTGCCAGTGTCCCTACAATCCCAGGTGGTAGCGGAGATAATGCAACCGGCCGAAGGCCACTGTAACCGCTGATAGCTGGAGCCTCGATGACAGCATCCAATGGCAGGTTCGGCACCTGGCCGGTGTTGGGTAAATTCGCCGAATAGATTCGCGTCTGCCCATGCCGGATGGCCAGGATAATATCAATTGCCTGTTCGTGCTCACCACCTAATTTTTCAAAATACTCTTCAGTCAATGGCTGCGGACCCGAAGCAGCCTCACGCATCTCGGCGTAAATTTCATCACCAATCGCAATCGTGCCCTCAAAACTGAACTCATCCACGCCCAGGGTTTTCCCATAATATGAACCGCGCCGGAAGAATTGTGGGAAAAACTCGGTAACGTGGCGGTCAAGCGGTGCTGGGAAAGCGCCAAACCATTCCAGGCACTGCCAGCTAAAGGGGTGAGCAAAGGATGAAACAAATGGGCTGCCATAATGTGGGAGAGGCGCTCCTTTTTTAGCTGCCTCAAGCGCTTCATCTACGTTTGCCAATACCTGGCGGCCAATCTGATGTAAATCTGGCATCGAATCCTTACCTTTTACAGCAACCTGGGTAAACCAGGTCAAGTGGTTAATGCCAACTGCGGTATAAGACAGTTCCGAACGAGAAACGCCCAATAATTTAGCCAGATATCCGGCAGTATCATGTGTCCCATGACACAGGCCGATCATATTAGCGCCGGTAGCTTTGCGGACTCCTCGGCAGACTGCCGACATTGGATTGCCATAATTTATAAATAAAGCATTCGGCGCCAGGTCAAGTACGTCTTGCGCAATACTTACCATGGATGGAATCATGCGCAAAGCGCGTGATGTTCCACCCGGACCAACTGTGTCTCCAACCGGCATGTAGATACCATACTTACGCGGGACGTAAACATCCTGCTCCCAGGCACGGCGTTTTCCAACGCCGATGGTCGTGATAACAACCGTGGCGCCTTTTAGAACCTCTCGCCTGTCGAGGGAAGCGCTCAAGCGGATAGAAGCCTGACGGGCAGTGATCATCTTTGCAGATAAGCGATAAGCTGCATCAAGCGCTTCAGGATCGATATCCACCAAAGCCAGCTCAATCTCGAGACCTGTATTGATTAAATCAATAACCAGGCCACGGGTAAACATCGCACTGCCCGCACCAATCAAGACAAACTTCTCAACAGGTACCATTGTATCTATCCTTTCATTCATAATCCTGAGTTTGTTTATTGACTACCAATCATATCCTTCATAATCAGCCAGGGCTTTCCCCATGGCTGAGAAAGTCTTATCAAATTCTGCCATTGGAAAATCCTCCGTGCACCCTAGGATAAACCGCCCTCCGGGAGCCCCTTCTTTTAGAAGATCCAAAGTGTAATTATAGATAACATCAGACGGTTCAAGGAAAAGGTTCCCCGGAAAATTTACCGATATGACCTTATCAACCCAGGCTGCTTTGGCTTCTGCCACACTTAAATTTCCAATAGGTGGAGGGGTAAAAGCTTCAATGACTGGCAAGGCGGTAAGCGCCAGGTTTTTTACCAGGGGTCGATTTGAACCATCATAGTGAGCAATCGGAATCTTTCTGGCAGAATTCATCAGTGGCAGGACGCGGGCATAAACTGGCGCTACATACTTATCAAACAGGCGGGGAGATATAATCGATCCGGTTACGTTATCTCCAAACCAAATCACCTCAGCCGGGCTTTCAGCCGCCAGTTGAATCTGCCGGTCATAATGCTGGTTCAGTGCATCCAATAGTGCTTCACATTGTCCAGTGTAATTGTAGATGCCGTCGACCATCCCCTCCAGACCCATCCATGAAACCATCAGGGTCATAATTGGGATTGGCATGATTTCACCCACGACAAAGCCATCATCGCCGATCTCGGCGTCGGCCTTTCTCCAGGGTTCATAATCGGGCTCAAACCGTGTGTGGCGGAATAAATATTCTGCCGCCGGATAATCTTCGACCTTGCTGATAAAATATTTTTTTATCCACCGGCTGCCGTAATTTGGTTCAATCGTCGCTTCTTCTGTGAGGGTTCCTTCGGGCGTCTCGATCTGGACGAACTCATAAGTTACGCCGCCAATATTCTTCCGTTCCTCATTTATGAAAACAGAGGCTCGGATTTCTTTGAAAATCCGGCGCGTACCCATCAATCCAAGTCCTTTTTGGGTCAGGCGCCGGGCAGTTTCTGTCTTGGGGACCAGCCAGCCATAACAATTCCAAGGTATCCGGTCTGACTTACCCCCGCGCAGCACCGTCAGGTGGCGCTCGCGCAGCGTCATCGTTTGTTTCGTTCTCATTTCCATAAATAGATTTATTTAAACCCGGTCAGGGCGATGCCGCGCACAACCCAGCGCTGGAACAGGAAATAAGCAATTAATACCGGGATGATGACCAGGACAGAGGCTGCCATTGTCAAATCATAGCGTGCTCCATGTGAAGTACTATACCAGGATAACATGATCGGGAGTGTTCGGCGTTCAGTGGTGGTTATGACAATTAATGGCCAAAGGTAATCATTCCAGGTTCCCATAAACTGGAAAATACCCAGGGTTGCCAGGGCCGCACCCATTTGAGGTAATATAATCCGAGCATAGATACCAAACTCAGAGGCACCATCGATGCGAGCCGCATCGATCAACTCGCTGGGGATCGACTCAACGAATTGGCGCATCAGGAATATTCCAAACGCGCTGGTTGCACTGGGCACAATCAACCCCGCCAGGTTATCCACCAGACCTAAACGCACTAAAATTAGATAAGCCGGGATCATCAAAACCTGGAAGGGGATCATCATCGTCGCCAGGATCATGGTGAAGAAGAAATCCTTACCCCAGAAACGATATTTAGCAAAGACATATCCTGCCAGTGAGCTGGTAAAAAGTACTAAAAAAACGATCGAGAAACTTACGATTACGCTGTTCAGGTAAAAACGCGCCAGAGGGACACGCGGATCAGTGAATATTGTTTGATAACTCTGAACAGTAAAATGCTCAGGCATAAAGGTGGGGGGTAACCTGATGATTTCAGTTGCAGATTTAAAGGATGTACCAAGCATCCATAAGAATGGTACCAGGGTATAGAGGCAACCTAAAACTAATATCCCATAAACTACGAAACGCGCCAGGCTAAAACCGATTTTAGCTTTCCTCTTTTTATTTGGTTTGACGAATGAAGAGGCAGATTGGATAGTAGCCATGGTTAATACTCCCATTCTTTGCGCATCAGTCGAAGCTGTAGCAGGGTTGTGACCATGATGATGATAAATAGGACAATCGCCACCGTGGCTGCCAGGCCCATTTCCTGATAACGGAATGCAGTTTCATAGATATGGAGGACCAGGGTGCGGGTTAAATTCATAGGTCCTCCTCGATTAGTCAAGATGAAGAAAATAACGAAAACCTGCCATGAAGACAACATCGTCATTACCACTACAAACGTCATCGTAGATTGTAAAAGGGGCAGGGTAACATACCAAAAACGCTGCCAGGCATTGGCCCCATCTACCACCGCGGCTTCATGATATACCTCTGGGATCCCTTGCAAACCAGCGATAAAGATCACCAGGTTGTATCCCATATCTGCCCATAAGTAAGCCACAATCACACACAACATGGAGACCGGAAGGCCAAACAAACGAACCGATGGATCACTTAACCAGGCTACACCCTTAATTCCGAATGACTGTAAAGCCATGTTCAATAAACCAAATGTCGGGTTATAGATGACCCCCCAGACCAAAGAAACAGCCACAGCCGATGTTACCACCGGCAGGAAATAAATCGTGCGGAATACGGTTTTCCATTTCTGATTGATTGATTCGATCAAAACGGCCAGGGGTATCGTGGTGACCAGGTTCAAGGGTAAATAAATGAGGGAGAAAATCAACGTATTTCCCAATGAAAGGCGGAATAACTGTCCGTTGGGGTTGCTTGCAAACAAATCAGCATAATTGGCCAAGCCAATAAACGGATTTTCACCTCCAAACCCCAGTAATCCACCCGTACGGGTTGGGCTGTAGCGGAAGAATGTGATCACAATCCCCCAAATCATCGGAATCATGGTAAAGAACATCATATAAAGCATGATTGGGGTCAGGGTTGTGCCCACAAAGATATGTTGTTTGCGGAACAAAGTACCCCGTTTTGGCGTGTCAGTCGTCATGGTTTTCTCCCTTTTATCCAGGATACCTTCACTTGGAAAGTGATAATTGTTTGATATCTGGTTAAGAAAATAGCCTGGACAGCGTGCTTATTGCACGCTATCCAGGCATATGTCATGCTACGTTTTTAACTTGCTATCGATTTGTTTGTTGGCTTCATCATTACATAATTTCATTGTGTCCTTTACCGAGCGCACACCCTGCATACATTCAGTGATGTGGTTCGCCACAACGTTATACCAGATGAAGTCGCGATCCTGCAGCATGCCCACATATCGACCATAGGGCAGCACTTTCAAGCTTGGAGCGATCCAGTTCATGTCATTCAACAATGTGTTATCTGCTGCAACGGATTTAAGCGCCGGGATAGTACCGGTACCCACATTCCAGGCACGTGCATTCGTGGTATCAGCGGTCCAGAACATGGCAAAATCCCACGCCTTTTGAATATTTTTGCTGTTCGGAGAAACCACTTTGCCCCAGCCGGAATCAGCAGCGAAGGACATCGTATCGCCATAGTGCGGGCAGGAAACATAATCCCAAGGATCGGCAAAATCAGCATGGTTCAGGCGTGATTCTGGCACAATCCAGGGTCCAATGTATCCAATCGCGACCAGGCTCTGGAAGAAAGAGTCACCTACCCAGTTAGCATTGCTGTTGAAAGTCTTGGCATCTACAACCTTATCTTTTACCGCCATATCAACCAGCCACTGCACTGTAGCTTCTGCCTGGGGCGTCATAAAATCGAGATGGATTTTATCAGCAGCGAAGTAATCTGCTCCGCGCTCGAGTACGCCTTCCCAGTACAGGAAACCTAATCCATCACCGGTGACGTAATCAAAACCTGCTACCGTCATATTTTCGCCGGTAATTTTGGTCATTTTCTTAGCATCGGCAACTAATTCGTCCCAAGTTGCCCAGACTGGCGGGTCAGTCACCCCGGCCTCCTTGAACATGCGCTTATTGATCAACACGCCGCCATTTTCCAGGTTATACTCGTTCGGCAGGCCGAATAATTTCCCTTCCCAAACATAGCCATCCAAAGGAGCCGCATAGAATAACTCCTTTGCCTTGGCATAAGTCATTGAACCTTCAGGCAGCGGCGAAAGCGTATTCCCCTTTGCATAACTCTGCACCCAGCTGCCAAACATTTCCATAATGTCGGCTTCATTTTTAGCTGCCATGGACGTCTGGATTTTCGTGATAAAATCAGCATATGGGAAGTTTTCATATTTAACTTCAATGTTCGGGTTGGCATCCGTGAATTTCTTGACCAGGATATCATTAATCGCCACAAAGGCCGGGTTATCATGCGACCAGAGGCGCATAGAAATTTTCTCACCAGCTGGCGGTGCTGCGGTTGGTTGTGTCTCCCCACTACTTGTAGGTGCAGCAGTTGTGGCAGGTGCGCCACAGGCAGCTAACATAGTTCCACCAGCAGTTAATGTTGCCAGGCGTAAGAAATCTCGCCGAGAAAACGATTTAGCCATTTTTTCCTCCTTAAAAGTTGTGATTGAAAAAGAGTGGTTCGCCAGGTACAAATTTGAATCTATCTATTTTCTACTTCACCTCCTTATCTAAACGATGATCAACTTTATTCCCAATTCACGCATCTCATCAGCGGTTTCAGGGGCTATACCCGAATCAGTAATAATATAATGGGCTGTTGTTATAGGCGCTACAAAGATTGAGCAGACCCTCCCGAATTTTGTATGATCCGAAACCACGATCACCTCTGATGCAATCCCCAATATCGCTCGATCGGTAAGAATCTCAGGCATAAAATCGTTGGTAAACCCCTGTCTCACATCGATTGCACGCATCCCCATGATAACTTTGTCGGCTCGAAATTCACGGATAACCAACTCGGCGGGATGATCTACCATGGAAAGCTCACTTTGCCGGAACATCCCTCCAATGACCACAAGTTCAATATTCGGTTTGTAAGCCAATTCGTTTACTATCGCCAGAGAGTTTGAAATGACCGTCAAATGCAA
>Ga0315282_10017575_pt1 | contig 10310 bp, 12 predicted proteins | sample YL17G07_20_MG_FD_203693 | JGI IMG/M metagenome (GOLD analysis project Ga0315282, IMG submission 203693) | Sediment microbial communities from Yellowstone Lake, YNP, Wyoming, USA - YL17G07_20 | ecosystem: Environmental > Aquatic > Freshwater > Lake > Sediment | place: USA: Wyoming | collected... | reverse complement strand
CGGCCGGCCGATTCCGCTGGAGGCCATCGGCCTCGTCGGCAGCGATGCCGACGGCGAGTTCATCCGCCAAGGCATGGCCGGCCTGGGCGTCGACGCCTCCGCCCTCGCGGCCACCACGGCCGCGCCCACCTCTTACACGCTCGTCTGCGTTGCCAAGCCGACCGGCCGGCGGACGTTCTTCCACAACCGCGGCGCCAACGCCCACTTCGACCCCGCGCACGTGCGGGTCGAGCGGATCCGCGCGCGGCTGATCCACGTGGGGTACCTCCTGCTGCTCGACCGTTTCGACGAGCCGGACGCGGAGTACGGCACCGCGGCCGCGCGGCTGCTGGCGCGCCTCCAGGCGGCGGGCATCGAGACGAGCATCGACGTCGTCAGCGAAGACAGCCGCAGGTTCCCGCAGATCGTCAAGCCCGCCCTGCGGCACGCCGACTACGCCATCCTGAACGAGTTCGAGGCCGGCCGCACGACGGGCCACGAACTCAGGCCCAACCACCGGCCCGACCCGAAGGCGATCCGCGCGTCGGCGCAGGAACTGTTGCGGCTGGGCGTCAAGCGCCTCGTGTGCATCCACATGCCCGAAGGCGGCTACGCCCTGACGGCCGACGGCAAGGAATACTGGCAGCCGTCGCTGGCGCTGCCCGAGGGGTATATCCGCGGCGGGGCAGGCGCGGGCGACGCGTTCTGCGCGGGGGTGCTCTACGGCCTGCACGAGCGGTGGGAGATGGGGCGGAGCCTGAAACTCGGCGTTGCGGCCGCAACGGTATGCCTGTCGGACCCCACCTGCACGGCGGCGGCATGCAGCCTGGCGGAGACGCTTGAAGCGGCGGAGAAGTATCCGTACCGGGCGGCGGCGTTCTGAAAGATGGGAAGCATACTAACCGCCGGCTCACCTACGGAGCCTTTCGCCCTCAAGGACGGAATCGGAGTGGGTCGATAGAGTTTACGGTATCTCTTGAAACGCACTCTACAGGCAATACAATAGGGTGAGTAGTCTCTGCAAAGTTTTACGAGGCGGGATGCCATGCCAAGCAAATGGGTAGAAGTCATTAAGGTGACGTTCGCCGGAGACCGCTTCCGCGACAGGGCTCTGGACGTTGACGCTCTGGCCGAACTCAGTCAGTTCCAGCGTATTGTTGCAGAAACAGCAAAGGCTCTCTGGAGAGCGGCCAATCCCGACCGCCAAAGGCTTCCCAACCATTTCGAGCAGAGAACGCGCCTGTGCCTGAGGAGAATTGAACCGGGCAGCGCCGTAGCCCCCCTCGAGGTGTTCATCGAGGATTGCGAAGAACCCGAGTTCTGGGACAAGGAGCCTGCGGAGGTCAAGGAGGCGATTGATATCGCCTATGACACGTTCTCGGCCGGAACCCGCGATGCCGCACTTCCAGAGCGATTGCCGAGGCACCTTGTGTCCGAGTATGCTAAACTCGGTCAGGCCCTGCACGAGGGCGAAGCCATGGAACTGACCCCGCCCGACAAGAAACCGCTGAAGGTGACCCTGAATAGCCGGGAATCACTAGTCAAGTTCGCCGAGACTTCCTATCAAGACATCGTGAACATCTGCGGCGAAGTTCATGCTGCCGACATCAAGCAGATGCAGTTCAGAATTTGGCTCAGCGACCAACATTCGGTGAGCGCGCCGTTCGGCGATGACTTGGAGGAAACAGTCACGACCGCGCTTAAGGAACACAAGTCGCTTCGCGCGAAGATTGCCGGTACAGGTGAGTTTTCGGCCGATGGCGTTCTTCAACGAATCGTCGACATCGACAACATCCGGATAATCCCAACCCCCCAAATGGCCTTTGATTTCGAGGCCCTCCCTATTGAAGACATACTAATGGATATTGGCCGAGAGGTCCCCGAAGCCGAATGGGCGAAACTCCCGGAGGATCTTACAAGCAACCTTGACCATTACATCTACGGAACTCCAAAGGAATGAGAAAGGTCTTTGCCGACACGCTGTACTGGATCGCCGTCACAAAGCCACACGACGAGTGGCATGATATTTCTCTGGCCGCCAAGAAACGGCTGGGCGAGGTTATCCTCGTAACAACGGACGATGTGCTGGTCGAATTCCTTGCAGCTCTTCGCAAGGGCCCTATCTTAAGGGAAAAAGCCGTTCAGGCGGTCCGCGCCATACTTGGGAACCCAAACGTTAAAGTCCTACCCCACTCTCGCAAGTCCTTTCTTGAGGGGCTTGAACTCTACGCTCAACGGCAGGATAAGGAATACAGCCTTACAGATTGCATATCCATGAACGTTATGAAATCCGAGTCAGCTCAGGAATGCCTGACCAACGACGACCACTTCCAGCAGGAAGGGTTTCGGGTTCTGATCAAGAAGCCGTAAGCCACCGCCGCGCTCGTCCACTATCGGCGATCCGTTCACCTGCTCACTCTTACACCAAACTCGTCGTTGTCAAGATACAGTTTGATAGATTCCTTGACCCGCTCCACAGCCTCTTCAAGCGACTGGGCTTGCGTGTGGCAGCCTCGAAGTTCCGGCACCGACGCCACAAAGTATCCGTCGGCGTCCTTCTCGATTACCACTTTGAACTTGCGCACCACCGAGTAGCCTCCCGACACTTATCTTTCAACTACTTCTTCTCTGCCAGACCGACCACGAGCACCGCGAAGGCGTCTTTGCCGTCCGCTCCGGGCACGAAGCCGGGCAGGTAAACCAGGTGGGTCGTCGGGTCGGCCGCAACGGTGCGGGCACGCGTGGCCGTCTTGAGCGTCTGGATCACCTTGAACTCGCCCGCCGGACCTTCCTTGATGACGCTGAGCGTGCCGTCGCGGCCGTTCGGGATCATCACCAGGCCGGACTGGGCGTCGAACGCGGCGCCGTCCACGCCCTTGCCCACGTCCACGCTGCCCAGCACTTTGCCGCTCTCGGCATCGACGATCACCGCCTTCGCGTTTCCGCCGCAACCGATGAACAGCCGCTTGTGGGCCGCATCCAGCGCTATCCCCGTCGGTTCCGCGCCCGGCGCGACGGACCAGCGGGCCAGCACCTTGAGGGCCTTCGTGTCGATGGCCACGACCTCCGACTTGTCCTCCACGTTGACGTAGAGGCGGCCGGCCCCGTCGGCCACGGCCAACTCCAACTTGCCGCCGACGGCCAGCGTCACCGGCGCCTTGTCCAGCGCGGCCGGATCGATGATTGTGATGCTGCCGTCGGTGTTATCGAACGCGAAGACCTTCTTGCTGGCCGGATCGTGAAGGATGGCGTCGGCCTTCGGGCCGGCCGGGATCTTCTTGACGGCCTTGAAGGTCTTCAGATCGAAGACCACGACCGCCTTGTCCTTGCCGGCGGTGGCGAAGCCCAGGTTAAGTTCGGGGACCACGGCCACGCCGTGGGCGCCGCTTATGTCCGCCACCTCGCCCAGCAGCGTGCCTTTGTCTGCGTCAACGACCATGACCCGCGTCGCCCGCGAAAGATAGACGCGCCGGGCCTCGGGATCGGCCGTCAGCAAATCCCATCCGCCCTCGCCGCCCAGGGTGAAGGTCTTGAGCACCTGGAGCGGGCCGGCCTCGGCGGCCGCAAGGGGCGCTGCGGCCGGAGCCTTCGCCGCAGCCGCTTAGCCGGCGGCAGAAAGAGTCAGCAGGGCCAGGCTGGTTGCCAAAAACATTGCCAGGCGATGAGTCACGGATTGCCTCCCTGAGTTCAGGATGCGCTGCGCCGCCTCCCGCCTGCGGCCGTCGCAACACTTACCTTATTGATAGTACCCTGCCCATCATGGGAGTTCACTTCTTTTCGGGCGAAGGCGGCAATCAATAACCACCTTCAATCGGAATTCGGGGACGGCTAGAACGCCCGGCCCGCGCCGGCCGAGGCCCTCGATGCGGCCGAGATCTTGTCGGCGAGAGACCTCAGTTTCTGCTCCAGCGTCTTGGCCGTGAACGGACGCAGGACGAAGTAGTCGGCGCTGCCGGCGTCAGGCGTCTGCTCCAGTTTCGCCATGTCGCCCTCGCTGGTAACGACCACGATGTAAATGCGCCGCCGCTGCTTCTGCCGCACTTTCCGGATGAAGTCCAGGCCGACCGCCACGGACATGTCCCATTCCACGAAGATCAGGTCGGTCTTCAGGGGATCGACCTTGAGCAGGCCGTCGCCCATGGTACGGGCCTCGGTGAACGAGAACTCCGCCAGGCGGGTTTCCTGGAGCATCTTCATGAAGTCGGCCCGCTGGATGTCGGCGCAATTAACCACGAGGGCGTTCAGACGCATCGTCCACCTCCACATCAGCCAGGCGCCGGCGCAAAACAGCATCGTCCGGGCACACGGTCTCCATGCCCCGGATTGCGGCCTGCACAACAATATTATCGGATGATTGAGGGGGGAACTTCAGCGGGATGCCTTGCGGCCGGGCTACCCGTGCGGCAGGACGACCACCTTCAGGTGCTCGCCGCCGAGGGTGGACATGAGTTGGAAGCCGCGCGGCGTCTCGCCGAGCGTCAGGCGATGGGTGATCATCTCGGCCACGGGCACGCGGCGGGCGGCGATGAGCGCCAGCGCCACCGTCGCATCGTTCGGCGAGTTGCCGTAGGAGGGCTTCAGCGTCACGTCGTTCCGCCAGAACTCGTTCAGGGGCACGGGCAGTTCCACGCCAGGATCGGTGGTGGCGAAGCAGAGGACCGTTCCGCCGCGATCCACGGAGGCCAGGGCCTGCTTGAAGGCGTCCAGCGCCCCCGCGCAGACGACGACGAGGTCCGCCGGGCGGCCGCCGTTGGCCTCGCGGACGAGGCGCGGCACGTCCAAGCGGGCGTCGATGGCGGCATCGGCGCCGAAGTGGCGGGCCAAGCCGAGGCGGAAGTCGGAGATATCCGTCGCGATGATCCGCCCTGCCCCGAGCGCCTTCGCCAGCGCGATGTGGAGGATGCCCGAGATGCCCGACCCGAAGACGGCCACCGTCTGCCCGGCCCTCAGGGCCGCCGACCGCTGCCCCCGCACCACGCACGCCAGCGGCTCGACGAACGAGCCTTCCTCGAACGTCACGTTATCGGGCAGCGGGAAGACGCCGCGATCCGCCTGGAGCGCGGGCACGCGCACATACTGGCAGAAGCCGCCCGGATCGAAGTTCGTCGTGTGCAGCGTCTCGCACGCCGTGTGGTAGCCCGCGAGGCAGTAGTGGCACGTGTTGCACGGGACGTGGTGCGAGACCGCCACGCGCAGGCCCACCGCGTATTTCTTGACGCCTTCGCCCACGGCCACGATCTCGCCGGCGACCTCGTGCCCGAGCACGATCGGCGCCTTCTTCGTGCGATACCACTCGAGGACATCGCTGCCGCAGATGCCGGACGCCAGGATTTTGACGAGGATTTCGCCCGGCCCGATCTTCGGAACCGGCCGGTCCTGGATACGGATGTCGGCGTTCCGATAGTAGACGGCCGCCCGCTGGGTCTGGGGTATCGCGTTCATGGCTTGTCCGTCCGCTTTGAACTTTGAACTTTGAACTTTGAACCTTGAACTTTGAACTCTGTTCCGTTCCATGAAGCAACCGCCCCCGCGGTTGCAGGGGCGGTGCTCCATTTCTGCCACCGGCCCGGTGAGGGAACGGCAGCGTTGACTGGCCTGCGGTCTGTTGCGCCCGCGCCAATGTTGAAGCGGGGGCTATCATAGCGAGCCGGGGGCTTCAAGGAAAGCGCTTTTCGGCGTAAGCCGGCGCCGTGAGCCCGACGCGGAAGCGTCGGGTGATGTACAAATCACGCCGACATTCGGACCCCACCCGACGCTCCCGCGTCGGGCTCAGCGCTGTAACTGCATCGCTCGGCGCTAGGCCTGCGGCTTGGCGCTCTCCTCCGGCCGCACGACCAGGTACCCTTGCTGGGTCAGCCAATGATGGAACTCGTAGGTCGTGTGGATGCAGTCGCTCTTGCAGACGGCGCGGACCTCTTCGCCCTCCGGCGAGGTCTCCCCTGCGTTGTCCAGCAGCCGCTGGATCGGGCAGTGGACGGCCTTGCAGAACTCGCGCCGCTGATAGTCGATGTAACCCGGAATCGCCATGGACATTCTCCGCCTTTGGCCGCCCCAACCGACGGCTCTCGAAAGACCGAGGAATGGTAGGTTCTCCGGGCCTGCCGGTCCACAAAAAAGGGCTTGCTCCTGCATCGGCCGGTGGCTATAGTCCGGTGGACCGGCCGCCTCAACCCGACGACGAGCATCGTCGCCATTCGGCACCGCGGGCACTGCACACCATACTGTGATGAGGGGGATGTGCCATGGTTGTCGTATGCCCGAACTGCCACACCCGCCTGAAACTCACGCGGCTTCCCTGTGCCCAGTGCAAGAATCCCATCGAGGTGGATGCCAACCTGGTGGCCGGCAAGCCGATGCTCATCTGCCCGCAGTGCAAGGCGCATCAGGTCATCGGCCGCCTGAAGTGCACGCGGTGCCAGACCATGATCAACCTGGCGGGCGGCCAGAAGCCGCCGGCGCAGGCTGCCGCGCCGCAAGCCGCCGCGCCAAGCGCTGCCGCGCCCGTTGCGGCCGCGACCCCGGCAGCAGGTCCTCCCGCAGCCTCTGACCCGCCGCCTGCGCCGCCCGAGGCGCCTTCCGCTCCGGCTGCCGCAGGAGACGTGCCGGTCTTCCAGAACTCGCCCGCCCTTGTCCTGGTGCTGAGCCTGGTGACGTTCGGCCTGTACCTCCTGTACTGGAGCCCGAAGGCTGCGGCAGTCATCAACGCGGTCACGAAGGGCAAGCCGATCGGCTCGGTCATGGCCGTCCTGGCGGGCCTCGCCTGCTGCACGCCGGCCTTGATAAAGTTCTACTGGCGTGCGGCCGTGGCGCTGGACCTGAGCAGGGGCATGATGGTTCTGCTGGCGTTCTTCCCGCCGGTCGCCGCCACCGTCGTGCAGAGCAACATCAACAAACTCTACGAGGAACGCTCGTAACGCCGTGCTCCTGGACCGGCCAGAACGCCGCCGCAGAGCCGTTGACGCCGCCATCTGCTTCGGCATCCTCGCGGCCAGTTTCCTTTACGCTCCGTACGCCCACGACGGGCCGGTGCTTTGCCCCCTGCGATTGGCCACCGGCATCCCCTGCCCCGCATGCGGCCTGACGCGCTCGTTCTGCGTCCTGGCCTCGGGGCGCCCCGCCGAGGCATTCGCCGAGCACCTTCTGGGCCCGCCGGCGTTTGCGTGCACCGGCGTGCTCGGCCTGCTTTGGGCCTACGAGGCCGCCGCCGGCCGCCGCGCGGAGCGGCTGCGCCGGCTCGCCTTCTCCAAGCACGTGGCCTGGGCGCTGGCGGGCGTCATCCTCGCGTACTACGCGGTGCGGATGGTGCAGTGGGGCCTGACGGGCGACCTCGCGGCGTGGATTCGCGGTTCGCCGTGCGGGCACGTCGTCGCGTGGGTTTTCGGTGCGATCTGGGGGTGAAGGCGGGAGGCAGTGCGCGGCTTACGAGGGTGGCATGGTCACGCTGTTGCGTGACCATGTTGCACTGACGCGCCAGGCGCCGTTCGAGGCACATGGTCACGCAACAGCGTGACCATGCCACCCCCAAGGGCGACACACTCCGGCGGGAGAACATTTTTTCTCGCTGTCCGACCTTGGCCGCGGTATCCTGTTGGTTCGTTGAGCAACAACCATCCATCCATCCATAAAGGACCCTAAAAGGAGAAGGCCATGGTTTCGAGGCGCGATGTTCTGAAGTTCGGTGTGGCGGGTGCGGCGGCAATGGCGGTGGGCGTGGCGGCGGGCAAGGCCCTCCAGGCGGCCGGGGCCGGCAAACCCAAGGTCGCCGTGCAACTTTACTCGGTCCGCGAATTGTGCGCGAAGGACCTCGCAGGCACGGTTGCGGCCATCGGCAAGATGGGCTACAAGGGCGTCGAGTTCGCCGGCTACTACGGCAAGAGCGCCGCGGACCTCCGGAAGATGCTCGACGACAACGGCCTGGTCTGCTGCGGCACGCACACGGCCTTCGACACGCTCACCGGCGACAACCTCGCCAAGACGATGGAGTTCAACAAGACCCTCGGCAATCCGTTCCTCATCTGCCCGCACATCGCCCCCAAGAACAAGCAGGAGTGGCTGGACAAGGCCAAGCAGTTCAACGAGATCTCCGACAAGGTCCGCCCGCAGGGCTTCTGGGTCGGCTACCACAACCACGCGGCCGAGTTCAAGCCGGTCGAGAGCGGCGAGAAGCCGTGGGACCTCTTCTTCGGCAACACGAAGAAGGAAGTCGTCATGCAGTTCGACACCGGCAACGCCATGGGCGGCGGCGGCAAGGCCGTCGATTACCTGAAGCAGTACCCCGGCCGCGCCCTCACGATCCACTGCAAGCCTTCGTCGAAGGCCAATCCCAAGGCCGTCATCGGCGAAGACGAGTTGCCGTGGAAGGAGATCTTCGAGATCTGCGAGACCACCGGCAACACCCAGTGGTACATCGTGGAGTACGAGGTCGCGGGCGTCCCGCCGCTGGAGGCCGTCGAGAAGTGCCTGGCGGGGATGAAGAAACTCGGCCGGGCGTAAGCACATCCGATTCAGCGGGGCGAGGAAAAGGGGGCTGCACCCGTTTCCGGATGTATGGAAACGGGGGCTGTCCCCTTTTCCGGCATGGCAAAGGGGACAGTCCCCTTTTCGCAAAGGCGCGAAAAGGGTACAGCCCCCTTTGCCGTCCCCCTGCTAAACACATGTATTCATCCGGGGGCTAAATAAAACGCACTATGCACGTCACCGCCATCCAACCCGACATCGCCTGGGAGAACAAGCCCGCCAATTTCGAGCGGGTGCGGCGGCTCGTCGACGCGGCGCGGCCCGAGGCGGGGGGCCTCGTCGTGCTGCCCGAGATGTTCGCCACGGGCTTCAGCATGGATGTGGCTCGCATCCGCGAGGGGCCGCAGCACGAAACTGAGACCTTCCTGGCCAACCTCGGCCCCGACGGCCGCGGCCGCAACGAAGCGGTCGCCTTCGGCCCCGACGGCCGCGAGGTCGCACGCTATGCCAAGATGCACCCGTTCTCGTTCGGCGGAGAGCCCGAGCATTACACCGCCGGCGACCGCGTCGTCACGTGCCGGACGGCCGAGTTCACCGCGGCCCTCACCGTGTGCTACGACCTGCGGTTCCCGGAACTCTACCGCGCGGCGGTGCTGGCCGGGGCGGACCTCCTGGTGGTGATCGCCAACTGGCCCGCGCCGCGGGCGGCGCATTGGACGGCCCTGCTGGCGGCACGGGCGATCGAGAACCAGGCCTGCGTGGTCGGCGTCAACCGCTACGGCAACGACCTGAAGCACAAGTACGCCGGACACAGCCGCATCATCGGCCCGCGCGGCACGGTGCTCGCGGACGCCGGAGAGCACGAGGGGAGCATCACTGCGGCGCTCGACCTGGAAGACCTGAAGGCGTACCGGCGCGAGTTTCCGGCGCTGGCGGACATCCGCAAGGACCTGCTCGGCGGACAGTAGATTGGAACCCGCCGGCGAAAAAGGGGGCTGCACCCATTTCCAGCCGTTCGGAAATGGGGGCTGTCCCCTTTTTCGCACGCACTTCCGGAAAAGGGGACAGTCCCCTTTTCGCAAAAGCGCGAAAAGGGTACAGCCCCCTTTTCCAGGGTCACTTCCGACCGTCGATCAGATTCGCAATGCTCTCGGGCGTCAGTTCCCTGAGCGAATCGACCACCAGCGCCGCCTTCTCGGCCAACTGTTCGCGCGGGAAGGTGCCGGTGAGGGCGATGGACGTCGTCCCCGCCCGCACGGCGGCCTCCAAACCCGCCAGCGAATCCTCGACGACCGCGCAAGCGCGCGGCTGGAGGCCCAGTTTTTCCGCCGCCTTCAGGAACACCTCGGGGTGAGGCTTGCCGTGCGTCACCTCGCGGCCGTGGACGATGGCGTCGAAGATCGCCTCCCGCCGCAGGCCCACCAGGGCCGCCGCCACGTTCTCGGGCGGGCCGCTGGAGCCGATGGCCAAGGCGAAGCCGGCGGCCTTCAGGGCATCCAGCAGGTCCGCGGCGCCGTCCATGCCGGGGAACCGCTTCAGGATGATCTCGCGGTAGGCCTGCTCTTTCCAGCCGCCCCAGCGGGCGATCTCGGCGTCGGTGAACGCATCGCCCCAGAGGTGGCGAAAGATCTCGCGGTTGACGCGCCCGAACGTCGGAACGAACGCCTCTTCCGTGACGGGGCGTCCAAGATTCTCGCCCAGCCGCTGCCACGCCTCCAGGTGCGCGTGGTAACTGTCAATCAGTACGCCGTCCATGTCGAAGATTACGGCTCGCCGGCTCATCGCTCCTCCTTGTTAAAGGCCGCGGAGTATAGCGACTTCGGCGCCACTCGACAAGGCCGCGCATGACAGGCCGCGCATGGCTGGTGTAGTAC
>Ga0315282_10017574_pt1 | contig 10310 bp, 9 predicted proteins | sample YL17G07_20_MG_FD_203693 | JGI IMG/M metagenome (GOLD analysis project Ga0315282, IMG submission 203693) | Sediment microbial communities from Yellowstone Lake, YNP, Wyoming, USA - YL17G07_20 | ecosystem: Environmental > Aquatic > Freshwater > Lake > Sediment | place: USA: Wyoming | collected... | reverse complement strand
TTTGAGATCTCTTTCTTCATAGCTTCGAATGTTGGATAGATGCGGTTGGCTTGTATGATGTCTTTGCTCTGCCTCCAGCATTCCTCGATGGGGTTGAGTTCCGGCCTGGCTGTGGGGAACCATTTGACCTTTACGCTGTTGCAGTTCCTCCGCAGCCATTGTCGTACCTGTCTGTTGCTGTGGTGGGGCGCTGATTTGTCTAGGAAGAGGAGGGATGCGCCGAACCTCCGTCTGAGCTTCCTAACATAGGCGAGGAAGCTTTGACCGTTGACCGTGTCGTATTGTCGGAAGAGTTGTTTGCCATCGAGGGAGATGGTGCCGAAGAGGCAGGTGCGATGGTGGGAGCCCGTCGTCAGCACCAAGGGCTCGCTTCCTCTTTTGGTCCACACGTAGCGGGAGACGGAGTCGTAGAGGAAGATGGATTCGTCCTCGCATAATACTGTCCAACCGCTTCTTTCCGCCTCTTTCATCGCCTTTCTCGCCCTTTTTTAAACCGTTTCACCTCTTCGTCCGAGGCGGCGTTGATGTGTCTTCTGTCTGGTCGCTTTCTTGAAAGCCCCCATGAGTGCAGGAGGCGGGTGATATGCATGAGTGAGTATCGTACGCCGGTCTGCTCATGGACGAGCTTCAGGACCTCTGTGGCGGTGGTGTATTCCTTTCCCTCCACGATCCTCCTTATGCGTTCTATCTCTCTACTGGGAATTTTGGGAGGCCTTCCAGGCTTGGGCTTGTCGCGTAGGCCGGTAAGTCCCTCCTCCTCGAAGCGGTACTTCCAGTAGAGGACCTTGGAATGGGGGCAGTTATGCTGTCTGCCCACATCATAGGAGGAGAGACCATCTTGGAGCTTCAGCACCATCAGGATCCTCTCCCTAACCTTCAGATCCCTCTCTGCCCTCCACGCCTCTTCTAGAACCGACCTACCCATACGATACTCAACGTGGAAGGTTACATAAATAGTCAAATACTTATGTTAATTGCTATAGTTATGGATAGTCTTCCGGAGCGAACTCCCCAGAACGTTTCCATCAGCCTTAAACAGAGACGAGGCCACATAACTCGCAAGATCTTCCGAAATTGGAACAGGATCATTCTTGACTATCGTAGACGCGGTTGTTACTGTAGCAGGTAAGGGCTCACGACTATCAGACCTCAGCTTCACAAGGATCCTCCCGAAACCATTGCTACCCATTCTTGACAAACCCATTGTCCACTTCATAGTTGAGAACCTGAAGAACATTGGAATCAGACGGATTGTCTTGAGCGTCAGAAACCGAAGGGAATTGTTTGAAGAGTATTTTGGGGACGGGAGAGACTACGGGGTCGAGATCGACTATGTCGAGTCTAGGCCTCTAGCCGGACTTGATGGGATAGCCGTTTCGATTACGGCGGCCAAGGATGCTATTTCATCTCCATTCATGGTGGTCCTCGGAGACGATTTTACAGTTACACCCTCTTTGGCAAACTTGCGAGACACTTTCCTTGAGAAGAATGCGCTTGTTGTCGAAGGGGTGGTACAGGAGCCTGATCTGGCAAGGCTAAGCCGAGCCTGCAGCGCATATGTTGCTCCAGACGGACGCTTGACAGACCTGGTTGAGAAGGAAATCCATCCACGCGCGGCATTTCGCGGCTGCGGCATCTACGTATTCGATCCGATCGTCTTTGACTACATTGCAAGAACCAAACCCTCCCCACTTCGTGGAGAGGTCGAGATAACAGATACGATACGCTTGATAATATCCGAGCACCCTCACCGGGTTTTCGGCACCTTGATCAACGGAGTCAATATCAATATCAACACGCTCGAGGACCTAATTCAGGCCAATATGCTGGCATTGATGGATGCTGTATCCCATCATAGTTTCACCCTCAAGGGTGAACTTTGACGGCACCGAAAGCGTCGGATATGTTCTTCGTATTGCTTCCCGTCCGCCTGGTCTGTGCAGGTCGTGACTAATGCCCGCGTATAACGAGCAGGACAGGATCGCTGGATGCATTGCAGGCGCAAGAGCCCACTTGGAGAAGCTGGGGAACCCCTACGAGATCTTTGTGGTAGATAACGGGAGGGTATGCCCTCAAGCTGGTCGGGTATGCCAAGAATCAGGGTAAAGGTTACAGCGTCAAGTTCGGATCCGCGCACGGAACCGGTGGCTTTATCGTTTTCATGGACAGTGAAAAAACTCAATCACGGACGTAATTGGAGACGGTACAGGTCGAGGCATCCTGAGAGAGCCGAAGTGCAGATAAATCCCTGCGCAAGGCTCCGTGGTTATCACTCGGCCGCGGAGCGCAAGAGATATTTGGTCGGAATCATTTTGTTGAAGATCGTGGACGCAATCTCTTTTGGGTTGGGATGGTTTTGTTCCTACTTTTCGTCTTTGAGGCAGAAACTGCAAGATACATTCATTCGTGTACTTCGAGGAGGGGGTGGCGATAGGCAACAATTGCAGGATAAGACCGTTCGTTTTTTTGATCCCTACTGGTGTCACTGTGCAAGATAACGTATTCATCGGACCTAACGTCACTTTCACGACTGACAAGTACCCCCGAATAGGTCGTCCATGGGAACCCCTAGAAACACTGGTCAAGGAAGGTGCTTCGATAAGCGCTGGAACCGTCATTCTTCCTGGGCTGACAATTGGCAGACGTGCCTTCGTGGGCGCAGGATCAGTAGTCACGAAGAACGTACCGAACAACGCGATAGTCACTGGCAATCCCGCAACGTCTCTCAAGAAGGGGGGCACACAGATTCCTGCAAACGTCCAAGAAGGACCGCTTTCTCGAAACCCTCACGCAGGTGACTTGGGATCCCTCAGGCCGTAGACAGTTGTTGGTGAGACTTTGGTGGACTCCTCTCCGCCGCTTGTTAGTGTGGTGCTGCTCAACTACAATGGCAAGAGACTTGTCAAACTGTGGTGGCCAATTCTCAACTTGGAATATCCAAACTACGAGGTAATCTTTTTCGATAACGGGTCGACCGACGGAAGTCAAGAAGACTTCCGGAGACTTGCTTCAAGCAGGCCGTGCTTGGCAACAAGAATCCTTGGTGTAGGCCAAAACGTCGGCTACTCAAAGGCCAACAACATTGCGGTCCAACATGCAAGCGGGAAGTACGTGGTGCTTCTGAGCAACGATGTAGAGGTCACGCCATGTTGGCTCACGAACATGATTCGCTTCATGGAAAGCAGGCCGGACGTTGGCGTGGCCCAGAGCGTGATGTATCAATTGCAGAACCACAGCAAACATGATGTCTCGGGTAACTATATCGACGTGTTTGGTTTCAATCATCGTCTCCGGCCGCCCAGTAGACCAGTGGAGGTATTCTACTCTGAGGGTGCAGTAATGTTCATTAGGACTACTGTCCTGAGGGATGTCCGGTGGTTGTTCGATGACGACTACTTCATGTTCTATGAAGACGTCGACTTCTGCTGGAGAGCACAGCTACGTGGGCAGAGGATCTTTGTTGTTCCCGATTCGTATGTTTATCACCAAAGAGGCGGAACAGTGCCTGGGGTTGTGATGAGGCTCGATCCAAAGTACGTTCGCACAAATACACGTAATCGGCTCGCGACTCTATTCAAGAACTACGGCGCTGCAAATGTCCTGAAGTACCTTCCTGTTTCAATAGCTCTTGAGATCCTCAAGGGTTGCTGGCTGTGTGTCAATCGCAAGAGCCTTGCTGGTTTCGCTTGCTTCAGGGGAGTTGTAGATTTCCTTTTTGCGTTGCCCCATCTAATCCCTAGGAGGAGAACCGTACAGACAAGGCGCGTGGTTAGCGAGAGGGTGATCTTGCGCAGGATCTTCGGTCCTAGCCAAGCTTTCCGAGAACTGACAGCATACGCCGGGCAGCTGAAAGTGAATATGGTTAGACCCGTGACCAAAACCTAGGAATCCGAATCACTTTGTCTGATAGGAGCACTATCGATATCTCAGTTGGCATGGCTGGCCCGAGGAGTGGCAAGGACGTACGGCGTGAACTTTGTCGGAACACCGCACATGTCGATAGCTGGAATTCAAGACAGTCTGCTGACCAGAGACAACGCCATAAGGGCGGTTGATGACATGATCGAAGCTGGCTGGAGATGCAGATTGGCAAGGGATCCCATGCATGCTTTGGGCATGCTTTTCATGAAGGCATGTGAGTTTCTAGCTCTCACGCGCTTTGGATCTGTAGCACGCGCCGATCCCCTGAAGGAATACTTTAGGCAGCCTGGAACCGTTGAAAAATGGTGGAAACCTGAGGAGGAAAAAGAGCGCACGCTAGAAAAATATCGGCCATACTACATCCAAGAAAGGCTCGATGTGATGAAGCTAAGTAAGCCGCAAGGCAGAACTATATTAGATGTGGGAACTGGCAGAGGCAGGTTTCCGATCTCATTTATTCTTTCCGGTGCAAAGGAAGTCGTGGCAGTTGATATATCAGGTGAGATGATAAAGGTCGCCAAAAAAGAAGGCGAGGAAGCGGGAATTATGGAAAAGATTACGTGGTGTATATGTGACGCTGAACATCTTCCATTTAGAGATGAGCCCTTTGACATTGTGTGTTGCATACAAACATTTCCACATCTGCCTAACCCCCAGAAAGCTATGGATGAACTGGCACGCGTTAGCAAAATTGGAGGCGTGATCGTAGCCGACGCAATAGTGTACGGAACCTTACGGAAATTGCTTGTTAAATTCTTCTACTACAAGTTCAATGAGCCCTTAAGACGCCTAGCCCAAATGTCCTTCGGCAAGCCATTAAACAGGCTGGAATATCACTCCACGGCTGTGGTTAAGATTCAGTCAAAAAAACAGTTTCTCTCCATGTTTAAGCGTTCAGGTCTCAGAATAAACCATTGCCAGCGATACTCCATCTTTCTTCTTGTGCTTAGCACGCTCGTGCTCGGTCCGACTCGTGAAATCATCAGATATCCATCACCCACATGTGGCGCCTGATCCAACCCGCCTTCGGCCGGTGCACAGATACGATCATTATTAGTGAAAGTACAGCAGATAGAGTTAGGGCTATGCCCCATTCCAAGTAACGCTGCGGTTGATATTCTATTACGAGTATGAACTGACCGGTCTTCTCAATTCTCACAGCCAACAGCCCGACATACCAAGGATGCGTCGAGGTTTGATCGACGGCCCTCCAGCCGAGATCGTAAGGCAGAGCTAGCAGTAGGAATACGGGCTCATCGCTTTCTAGCTCAACGACATAACGAGTAGCCCCGACTGACAAAAGCTCGACATGCGTTTTAGGCGCGGGACGGCTCGAGAATAATCCGTCCTTAGAGGCGATTATGACCGCACCAAGTTCACTTTCTGAAGAAGCAGATATCCTTAGGCGGTACGTTCCGGGGAAGAGTTTGACGTCGAAACTGCCCCACTTCTGAGAGTCCGTGTCTGACTGGATTTGCGATTGACCGATTTTCATACTAATGTGTCCTTTTGAAAGAATCGCTATGGAATAATCGTCCATACGGTTGATTTCGATCGTTGAGCTCAGAGAGCTAGCCTGGTTGAAATATAGGAAATTAGCTCCCGACGGCGCATGAATAGAGTAAGTGTCCAATGAAGATTCTTCGCTTTGGAAGTCGCCGAGCCCGGCGAGAACGATGACTTGCGACTTGTGACTAGCGATTGAGGAGTACTCACTCTGGAGATTTTCGACCTCTTCGCTCGACAGTATTGCAATAAGATTTATCGCATTCTCGCCAGCCAGATTGTCAACTGTGACAGTCGTAATTCCAGGAATCGCTCGAAAGCGCCCTATCTCGTGCCATTCCAGACTTGATGACTCAGAGTAGGTGGACACATCAAAGCTAGCTAGATTGGCGACCCTAAGGGAGAAGACACCACCGTCTTTGAAAGCAACGTGGCGAGAGAAAACCACGTACTCTGAAGAAGAATTCAACCGTATGGGAAACGAAAGCTGTGCTCCGACCGCTTGCGTTGCCACGAATCCTGCGCCGAAGTCGAAATCGGGTGCATCGAGCCCGAAACTGCCTATCAGCCCACTGTACCCCATGCTTGCCCAAAATGAAGTGAAATCCGAATGCGATGATAATTTCGACAAGTAGATGACCTCATCGGATCTTAAAAGCGTCATCCAAGCTGGTCTTCCAGGCCGTACTATCAGCCCTGTGGCTTCGGTCAGAATTGACGTGCCAGGACCATACAAGTCGTTCAGAAACAGTGCGTTCACGGCGGGGTCAAAAGCGCCGAATGAACTCAGCGCTGCCACGGTCTCTAGACCTCCGGTGACTATCCAGTCTGAGGTCGCAGCAGTGACGAGGTGCGTCTTCACTTCGTTCTCAAAGATATATATGTAGTCAAAAGTCCGGACAAGGCGTAGGTCTGCCTGTTTTTCCAGTATGGCCAACACCCGCGTAAGCTCGTTGATATCACCTTCGAGATCAATGTGGAGCAGAACATATTGAATACCGAGTGGCGAAAGCAGTTTTCCGAGGTTCTGTGTGCGATTACCTAGGATTACATAACTGTACAGCATCCTTACCAGTTGTTCGGAATATGTCGCCTCGGACGAGGAGTATACGTATATGTCATAACCCGGGAAAGGAGCCCAAATATACTTGCCGCCTCGCGGTGGTAGCCACAAAACCCTACAGTAAGAAGAACACCTGTCAGCGACAAACTTGTTCGCCGAATCTATGGCACTTGGTACCGCCACTGGTGCGAGAAAACCGTTCAGATCGCCCGAGAACGCCGGTGAGACGGTAATAAATATAGGCAATCCGACCAAAGCGATCAAAGAGATACCTAGAACGTATTTCCGACAGTAGCCTGGAGTATGACCTTCGCACAAACGCCTCCGAGCACCCAGATAGAGAGACTGCAGCGAGAATGCAAGCAGCAAAAAGACTGACAAACCTAAGAAAAAATTGAATTTCGTCGAAACCCGCATTAACTCTCGGTACAATACCGCTATGAAGTTTGGTAGAAGCGTCGAAATTTGATAGAGTTCTGCGTACACAAATCCCAAAGGCCCTCCAACGCCCTTCACAAGAAATACAGCCAGCATCCACATGACCGCAAGGGATAGCACCAACTTTCTTCTCGAAAGCAGAAGCGAAAGCAGCGCAACCGTAGGAATCACAAACGAAGCGGCTGTCCATGCAAGAGAGATTCTCTGAAAGTCAAGAACAGGCCAAAAGACACCGAGAAGTCTTGCGGTATTGACCATCGTCTGGTTGTTTAACCATCCGAAATCATCCGTCCCACTAACTATACTCGGCGTGGCTGAGCCCGTTGAAACAAGGACGACCGACGGCAGAATCCAAAACGATGAGACTGCTAAATATGCTATTGAAACGATACACGTTCTCTTAAGAATCGCAAATGCATTTGGTTGCTCTCTGGGATTAAGAAGCGCTCTAACCATAAGAGCTATGCAAATCCCGTAAACAATTGCCGCCATGAAGAAGAATACATGGAATTTGATCACGCCGAAGAACCATAGGAATGTCGTGAGTACGAGCAACTTAGCATTCGTCTCTCTTGCCTTAACAAACCTTAGTAACAGAGCCAATACCAAAGGTGCATACGCATATCCAACGTACAATGGAGTATCGAAGAGGAGATTCAGTGAGAGCGGGTTCAGCACGTACGAGATGGCTGCAAGCCATGAAGCAAGATAAGAGTCTGGTTTATCCAACAGGAGCTTGCTCCCGAAGTACATACACAAGAATGCGAGAAGCACCGGCAGCGTGAGCTCCAATTTCTCGGCCGTGGACGGATCAATAAGCCCAAGACTCAGCAACCCTATAGGTAGTAGGTAGCTGGGGGTTGCGAGAAACCTGATCGATTCGACGTTCGCATAGCTCCCCGCGTTATTCCAAAGCGGAAAGAAGAAGCTAATGTGTTGATCTTTACCCAACAAAGGTAAGATGTCTCGAACCATAATGTAGCCAGGCCGAGCAATATTTCGGAACAATAGTATCCATAGACCGAGCAAAGAAGTAAGTATGAGACAGAACTCCTGGATCGACTTTTTTCGATACATCTGCAATAACCATTTCAGCAAAGATGAGGAACCAGGAGATCCATTAATGCCTGCGCGTGGTTGCTCCAGCTGTAGCCTTGTGCAACTTTCCAAGCCTCTGCACCCATCTGCCACGCGAGTCTTTCGTCGGAGATGAGTCGAAGCAGTCTATCCACGTAGACCGCCACATTGGCTGTTTCTACAAAGAACCCGTGCTTCCCATCATTAAATATCTCAGAGACGCCGATCCCATCGGGCACGACGAATGTGCAACCTTGTGCCGCGGCTTCCAACGCATACATTCCGAACCCTTGATCATAGGATACTCCGACCAGCGCCCTTGCGTGTCTATGCAACTCTTTCAGTCTGTCTTCAGTCACGTAGCCCAGAATCCGTACTCGATTCTTCAAATCCATTCGTTCAACCAATGTTTCAAACCTTAAGCGAAGTAGACTTGTCTCCCATGTCCCTGCCACTACGAGTTTTGCCTCAGGTAACTGACGTAGAATCTCCAGCAGAAGTTCAGGGCGCTTGCCTTCCTTCCATGCCGTCACAGCTAGTAAGTAGTCACCGCGACTTTCAGGTATTGAACTTCCAGGGTCGCACCCCGGATAGACTACGTGGACCTTCCTGTCTGCCACTGCGCTCAAGATTCTCGCCGGGCGTTCCGAAGGCGCGACCGTGAGCAGCGAACTCTGAACTATCTGCCGGTCAATCTTGGCAGCAAGCGGCCGAAGTAAAGGAAGGAGATGTCTGATTCTTTGCTTTTCCCAGGCGTAGAAGCTTTCGCAAAGGTAGGACACTGGATCATGAATGTATGCCACATAAGGTATCTTACGAAAAGAGCTAAGCGACCATGCGGTGAAACAAGTGTAGGCGCCGTGGGCGATCACAATGTCCCACAGTTTTCGTTGTACCGATGGCGGGATCAATAAGGCGTCAGTAACATGGCCGAAGGAGAAGAAGGAAAAAAGAGGGAACCTGAATGATACGCGTAGGGGACGGGGTACTCGGTTATTCAAGATGAGCCAGTCTTTGTCTGCAAGTTGTCCCGGCGCTTTTCGTAGAGCGGCCAAAACTGCCCTGTGGCCGAGCTCTCGTAGGTGAGTGACTTCCTGCCGGGCAATGTTCGGGAACGAGCCGCTTGTATACTTGTCAAGCAGAACGCATATGTTCATTTGTCAATCGCACTTCTTCTGCTTGACTTAGAGCAGAGACAAAGGGATGACTCGTGCAGTATAAAACCGCAAATGGTGACCTGCCATGTCACCCCAGCTGACGTTCCGCAAGTGAGCCGCCTGCTATATAACGACATCCGACATTCCAACCATCTGAGCTATCCCCCCACATGTGTCAGTGATTAAAGAGTTTGGTGACGCGAGTGAGCGAGTTGGTGTGGGAGAATGGACAGCGTTCTGCGGAAGAGAAGATGGATCATTCATAGGAAGCTTGATGGTTGGAGGAGCAGCGACATCGCTGCAGTACGAGACAAAGTGACTTGAGGAAAAGCTACGATAGTGCCGCTTCCGGGTTGATCAGAGGATGACGAGGGATCCCGACAAGATGAAGATCTTGGTGACAGGCACAGTAGGGATGCTGGGATCGAGTCTTTGCCCTGCTTTGCGTGTGATGCCGCCTTGGCACTCGAAACCTGCATCGCGCTTTGGCTTTCACTAAGAAGAGATGGTCGGGGACGTTACGTTCTGTTAGGTGTCTTGTCGTTTTTCTGAGGACTACAAGTTAACAACCCCACGATTCTGACTACTCCGACGACAAGTTACCAGAGCCCAAATCAAGGGTTCTGACGGTATGAAAATTCTCTTGTTGTGAGCTGCTCTCTTGGATGCGTTGGCTTAGGCCTGGAAGTTAACTACCCCGCGTTGAGGGTGAGGTTCTGACTAGGCTGATCCCTGAGCGGCTAACCCAACTACTCCCGTGGAGAGTGGATGGATGCCTGCCGCCTGTAAGCCAACAACTCGAAAGGAGGAATGTGAACTGATCAACGTTGGAATAGATGTGGGTAAACGCTTCTGCCAAGCCGCATTGAAAGCGGATGACGGAAGACTCCTAGACGAATTAAGGTTCGAGAACACAGGCCAAGGCGTACAGGAACTCCTAGAGCACATCACAATCCACGGCGATGAAGCGAGAGCCGTCCTAGAATCCACAGGCAACTATTGGATTCGTATACACGACATGCTAGTGGGGTGTAACAGAAATAGATATATGTATGTTTGTCCGTATATGTGATCATGCGTGTTGCAGCAACAATCGTTCTGGCACCTGAAGAGCGAAAGCAATTGGAGAGATGGTCTCGAGGGAGATC
>Ga0315282_10017573_pt1 | contig 10310 bp, 9 predicted proteins | sample YL17G07_20_MG_FD_203693 | JGI IMG/M metagenome (GOLD analysis project Ga0315282, IMG submission 203693) | Sediment microbial communities from Yellowstone Lake, YNP, Wyoming, USA - YL17G07_20 | ecosystem: Environmental > Aquatic > Freshwater > Lake > Sediment | place: USA: Wyoming | collected... | reverse complement strand
GCCTGGGCGTCGGAAATGCCGGCGGCCAGACATGGACCGCGTGGCAGGGCCTGTCGAAACAGCCTTACGAGAACTACATGCGCGGCCTGGCGGTTGACAGATCGGGCAGCCTGTGGATCGGCACGCGCCACAAGGGCCTCGCACGCATGGACCTGGGGACCGGGAAGGTAAAGACGTATCAGCAGCCGACGATACCCGATAACTACGTCTTTGCCGTGGCGACGACGCCCAGCGGCGACATTTGGGCCGGAACCTACGGAGGTGGTCTGGCGCGGCTCAAAGGGGTTGTGCCGAGGACATCGAAGCCGGGGTCGGCGGCAGAGACCACTTCTGCGAATCCGAAATTCGAATCCCGAAATCCGAAATCTGCTCCGCCTCTGCCCGCACCCCAGGGCCCGCCGACGCTCGATGAACTCAACGCCATGCTGGCTGATCTGGCTGAGGTTCCCTTCGTTCCGCCGGAGAGGCAGCCGGCCGTCATTCGCTTGGACGACGACTGGCTCACCAAAGGCGACTGGCTGGGCCGGTACGGACGGTACTGGGCGTGCATTTGTGCAACTTGTGCGCCCCATGATTACCTTTGGGGCGCTGGCCCGCAGCGTGTGGAGTACCATGCCATGGTAGGGCCCAATCGCCGCGACGGGGATACTCTCCGCTACTGGATTCACTGGCAGTACACCAGCAACCCGAACTCGCTGGAGTTACCGCCCGTTTACCTCCACAGCCGTATTATGAGGAATCTTACAGCATGGGACGTTTGCCGGAGACAATCCGAATGGGATGACCACGCCGAAACGTATCCGATGGCCCAAGACGGGCTGGGCCTGTACTGCACCATCCGTATTCCTGCCGGGCTGTATTACCTTTCGCTATACAACTTCAACAAGGACGGACACTTGTATAACAACCGGTTCCGAGACTATCAGATCTCGGTTAGGCTGCACCGCACAGGGCGCCCTTTGTGGAGCATTGAGGGATTCGACCGAAGACCGGAAGTGGGACGTGGCCGTTTGCGGGACTTCGGGGCTGGTGTCTACAAACGGTTCTTGGTCCACGGGCCGACTGAGATCACAGTTCACCTGAACCGCAATCACTCCTTCAACACCATCCTGGCCGGCGCGTTTCTGGACCTGGTGGAGGAGCGTCCTGTTCCATATTTTTGCACGCTGGAAGAGTGGCAGGGACTATGTGCCGAGCGCGAGAAGGAGCGCCAGGCATTGGCGGCCGAGTCGCGATCTCCCGCGGCGCGCGGCCGGAGGTTCGAGGCAAGCCAGTCAGATGGCGACGCTGCGAGGCGGCTTCTTGAGGAAACGGAGCGCATGCGGTTGACGAACGACGCCTGGTGGGCCCGGCACAGCCGGCCTGTTTATGCGGCCGTCCTGAGATGGATGCTAGACCGCCTGCGCAACACGCAGGTTGGCCCCGAGAGAGAGCGTCTGTACGCTCGTGCGGCCATGTGCCTTCACCACCTGGGTATGTTCGAGAAGTGGGAGGCCGGACAAACACTCTTGGGCCTGACGACGGCTAGGCAAATTGAGAGGAGTCTTCGCTGGGATGGTCTGCACGATTATGGCGGCAAGGGATATGACACCATCTTGAGCCAGACCCGGATCCAAGGGATGCGCCGGCCAAACGAAGAGAGTTGCTCCGATCCGCCCGATCGGTGCGAGTTGGGGATACAGAGACCATAGGCGGCGATTTTCTCAGTACATGAAGCCTCGTTACCATTGAAAGGAACTTATGCCATGCGTACTAGAATCTTGGGGATTGGGGCGAGATGTGGGCTGATTCTGACGCTGACAGTCGTGCTGGCCGCAATCGACTGGAGTGCATTCCGGTTGCCGCTTGCTCTTGCCCAGCAAGAGACGGCGCAAGACAGTCCGGCCCAGTCCGAAACGGCGGTCGTCCTCAAGTCGCTCCAGTTCAAGAGCGATTTCACAAGGAGCAGTGGGAACCCCACGGCATACTTGTGGGACAAGAGTGACAAGTACGCGCGCCCCAAAGATCCGCCTGATAAGGTCTACTCGGAGCCAGAGTGGGACCGGTCACACAGTTACCCCATTGATCACGTGAAGAAGGTCAAGATGAACCTCAAACTTGTTTTTGATGTGACATCAGACAAGCCCGGGCAACTCAACTACCACCTTGTCGGCAGTGCCGATGCCGGCTACTGGGTCTTTTCCAAATACGGCGTTTGGCCTGGCCCGGGCGCTGACCTGGTTATTGACAACGTCTTGGCAGAAGAGGCCTTGCCGGATAGTGTTGGTATTCTGCGAGATAAGCAGATTCATTGGACGATTACCATCAACGGGGAAAATCACGACTTGGGCAATACCGGACCACACACCGTCTACAGAACATATGCTACGCCCTGCGACGGCAACGTAACAGTAAAGCGCGCCGAGGCGTGCTGCGGCTGGGCGGAGGGCAAGAAGGACCCCGAGCCGATCGCTGACGCGATATGGGACGCCATTGCCCAGCCGAACGACCCGCCTTTTGAGCCCGGAGAGAAACCTCTGCTTACCAGCGACACGGGCCCTTGCTGGGAGTTGATGGATGGCGAATTGGCGGGTGAATGCGATGAACAGGCGCGGCTCATGAATTTCGCATGCCGACTCCTGGGTCTGACCGCGAACACGCGGCTTGTCCACGCATCGACCGATGCCGGCGCTGGGCGGTGCCTTGCTCTGGAGACGTCCAACATTGGTGAGTATGCCGTTGGGCTCATCTTTGCCGCAGACCCCGCCCCCGGTGACTGGCAGAACTTCGAAGGTTGCTGTGAGGTTGCCGCAGCAGGACGCTATTATGCACTTTGGCCCAAAATGAAGGCCAACAATGACTACGATATGGCAAAGAACACGTTGATAGGCCAACTCGGGTGGACGCAGTGGTGGGTAAGAGAAGTACCCAATGTGGGGTACGTGGCCGTACAAGGTCCGGTAACCCTACCATAATTCACAATGGAGGTACGAAGCCATGAAATATGTTTTCAGTTGGACGGTCCTTGTCGTCCTTATGGCGGGCGCTCGGTACGAGACGTTCTCTGCCGCCGACACCTTGGACGTCTGGACGCTTTCACGTGAGGCCAGAGAAGCCTTCGCAATGCACCTCAGGAGCGACGCGGGTGCTAGTTTCCTGGTGTGGCCTCAGTCCTGCGAGAAAAAGTGGTCCGCCTCCGAAATCCCCGAGGTCAGCCGCAAAGAGGCGCTTGTCTGGATCAGGAAGGTGCTACGCGATGACGTATTGCCCCCGGACCTAGCCGAGCGGCTCGTGGGCATGCGGGTTAGCGTCCACCCCAAACCGCCCAAGGACGTCGACGAGATCTTGGCAAGATACGAGTACAACGGCGTGCGTATTCAAGTATCGGAGGCCCAAAGAGGCATGGCCATTCTCGTCGAACCTCTCGATCAGAGGCCCCAGGCCGCCATGGGATGGCTCGACGCCCAACAGCATGTGCTGAAGGTTTACGGACGAGCCTTCAAGATGCCGCGGATCCCACTACAACACGTGAGCGTGTACCTTCAGAAGTATGGCGATGAAACCCCGATGTATTGTGGTGTGCTGAAACTCGATCCCAACAAAGACCACTGGATCGGCACGGATAACAGCCTGCACTTCGGGCGCGCACCTGATGCCCTACGCTATTGGCATGACGAGATCTCTGTGGTTACAGATGGGCCAAAAGTCGGCTTCATCTTCTCAAAACTCGACGCGGAGCCGGATGAGATGTTCACCAAGCCGCGGCCCAGTCCGCCGTCAGGCACGAGGTGGTGAATGCTGTCGTGCCACCAGGACCACAATGTCTGCACTTCCGGTGGCGCACAGAAGCGGGTTCAGGATGACGATGGCGCCGATCGCCGGGGCGATGGTCGCCAGTAACCCCCGCACGAGCGAAAGAGCGCCAAGCCTTGAGCGGCGTTGCAGGATCAAGCCCCTTTCACGGTCGGGTCTGGACGACGCAGCCGACCTCGCGAGGTCCGATCTCCAGGGCCAGCACCGCGCTGCCGCCCCCTTGTCGCACAAGGCAGCCAACAACATCCGGGATCAACTTGCAGGATGGATCAAGAAGCGCGCTGCGTCAAATCCCTTCGCTGCCTCGCGGCATCCGCCAGGAGTACCGGCGATGACAGAACAGGAAGGGGGGCATTCATCCGCATGCCCCTCACAGCGGCCAGCCCTTCCGGTACTCCCGCTTCACGTACTGATTCAACTCGGCCAGGTTGGTGGACTTCATGTTGGGCCCATCCCATTCAACCTTCCGGCCCACGCCGGCCCGCATCGCCAGGTTGCCTACGAGCATCGCTTCCTGGAACGGGCCGGCCACGTCGGGGAAGTTGGAGCACGGCGGCTCGCCGCCTTCCTTGCACGCCCGCAGGAAGTCCCCATGAATGTCGCGGGTGCGCGGGTACTTCTTGGCTGGCATCGGGAACTCCTTGTGCTTCTCCTCGGGGATGATGCGCGGGCCGTCGCTGTAGACGCCGCATACCATGACCCCCTTGTCGCCGACGAAGAGCGTCCCGCCGCCCGTGAACTCCCGCCCGTGCTTCTTCTCCAGTTCGTCGGCCAGGCGCGGACGGTTCAGGATCGTGCGCACCATGTTGCCGGCCTTGTCCTTGATGTCCGGGTCCTTGTTCTCGCGCACGCCGTCGTACCAGTAGACCTTCAGCGGCGGCAGGTCAGGCCGCGGGAATTCGTACAAGAGCGTGTTCAGCGTCGGCCACACGTCAGGGGTGCGGCCCTCCTGCTCCAGGGCCGTGCAACTGGTCGGATACTTGAGTTGCAGGCACCAGTGGACCGGGTCCATCACGTGCGGCGCAAGCCCGCCCAGAAGGCCCGTCCCAAAGTCCATCCACTGGTACCAACCCGGCGAGGGGTGCAGGCCATCGTGGTACTCGCGGTAGGGGGCGGGGCCGATCCACTCGTCCCAGTGCAGCCCCGGCGGCACCGGCCTCGTCGGTCCGCGCGTGCGGGGCCCGTAGACCTGGGTCTGCCAGCAGTGCGCCTCCAGCACGGTGCCGATGGCCCCGGCCTCCAGGTACTCCCGCAGGGCGCGGATACCTTCGCCGGCGTGCCCTTGGTCGCCCATCTGCGTCATCACCTTGTGCTGCCTGGCGGCCTCGCCCAGTGCCCGCGCCTCGTACACGTCGTGGGTCAGCGGCTTCTCGCAGTACACGTGCTTGCCCAACTTGATGGCTGCCATCGACGCGCACGCATGGTGGTTCTCGGGCGTGGCAACGAACACCACGTCGATGTCTTTGTGCATCTCGTCAAACATCCTGCGGTAGTCGAAGTAGGTCTTGACCTTCGATACATCAAGGCCCGGGGTCTTCTCGATGGCCTTGAGCGCAGCCGCCATGCGGTTGTCGTCGACGTCCACCAGGGCGACCAGCCTCTCGCCGGCCGCCGCTCCCAGGTGGGCCATGCCTCGGCCGCCGGCGCCGACGACGGCCGTGCCGAGCCTGGAGCCGGGCGACGACTCTCCCAGGATGTGCGGCGCGCCGAGAATCTGGGTCCCGACGGCCGCTCCGGCAACCAGCGCCGTCTTCTTCACAAACTCGCGACGGCTTAAGCGTCTGGCCATGTCACATCTCCTTAAGAATCTCGCCTGTTCAACGTCAGCGACTTTGGCACAAAGGTGAGCGTTCGGTGAATTGAGAGGTCCAGCGGTGGCGGGGGCTGGAGGGAGAGCCCCCGACACCCCTGGACGCCGCCATTCACCGCCAGGATACCCGATCAGGCGGGCTCAACCGTCAGTCTCAACTTTTTCGGGGGATTCGACCCCAGAGCCGATTTCTGGATATACTGCGTCTTGATGATCGGCGGCTTGCCGCCTTCGCCGGGTTCCTCCTCATAGACGTAGGTGCCCTTGGTCTCACGGGACAGGGTCATGAGGACCTGAAGTTTTTCCATGGCTCATCTCCTTGGCAAGCGTGGCAACGAATTCCATTGAAGAGTCGTGCAGGGGCCCTTCTTGCTGCTCGGACGTACCTTGGCCCCAACGACTCACCCGTACGGCGGGCCCTTTCTTGGACACCCCCTCCGGAGTATTCATGCCACAGCGGTCTGGTTTCTGCAAGTATCTTTTGTGCAGTCTCAATTTTCCTCGGACTTACGTCGGGGCACATTGTCTTGGCTCCATCGCTCCAGGGGAAAGACCGTGCAGACCTCTTCACCGGTCACGCTCTGTGCTTCCCGGTGCCCCGTCAATGGCCCGCATCGTAGGCCGTTCCAGGGGTGCTTCATGAGCGCCCTGGCGAGAACCTCTTTCACGGTCGGGTCTGGACGACGCAGCGCCGGCTGGAGTGCGGGCATTGTGGCCGTGGTGGCACTACAGCAATCACCACCTCGTGCCTGATGGCGGACTGGGCCGCGGCTTGGTGAACATCTCATCCGGTTCCCCGTCGACCTTTGAGAAGATAAAGCCGACTTTGGGGCCGTCTGTAACCACAGAGATCTCGTCATGCCAATAGCGTAGGGCATCAGGTGCGCGCCCGAAGTGCAGCGCGTTATCCGTGCCGATCCAGTGGTCTTTGTTGGGATCGAGTTTCAGCACACCACAATAAATCGGGGTTTCATCGCCATACTTCTGAAGGTACACGCTCGCGTGTTGTAGGGGAATCCGGGGCATCTTGAAGGCTCGTCCGTAGACCTTCAGCACATACTGCGGCGCCTCGAGCCATCCCATGGTCGCAGGTGGTTTCTGGTCCAGAGGCTCAACGAGAATTGCCATGCCACGTTGAGTGTCGCATATCTGCACCTTCACATTCCGAACCTCATACCTTACCCATATCTCGTCGATTTCCCTAGACGGAGGCTTTTTGACGCTGCTGGGCACGCCAGCAAATTCCTCTTGAACTCTGCAACGGATGCCCATGAGCCGCTCGGCCAAGTCCGCGGGAACTACGTCATCGCGCAAGACCCTTCTGATCCAGGTAAGCGCTTCTTTGCGGCAAGCCTCGGGGATTTCGGGCGCGGACCAATGCTTCACATACGACCGCGGCCAGGTTAGGAACATCTTGACGATGTTGGTGTGGCTATACGCCGTGAGTGCCTCGCCAGCCTCCCCGGAAAGCGTCCATTCCGCAGGCGGGTCGCCGGGAGCGGGGGATGCGGCCCGGATCCCGCTCAAGACTGCGGCACAACAAATAGCAAGGACTACTGTGATCGCAGTAGATTTCATGTGTTTTCCTTACGTCACAGTTCAGGGGAGCGCTATCGGGCCATCCATAGGAATAGGTTGCCCGCCGGGGCCGAGTCCTACCCACCACTGGGTCCATTCGAGTTTCCTATCAACCTGTTCCTTCCCATACCGTAGTCGTTGTTGGCCTTCAGTTTGGGCCAGAGGGCATAATAGCGAACCGCTGCGGGGACCTCACAGCAACCTTCGAACTTCTGCCAGTCGCCGGGCCCCGGGGCCGCTGCAAAGATCAGTCCAACGGGATAGCCGCCGATAGTATTCGTCTCCGGATCCAGGCATTGCTCCGCCCCGGAAGGCGCTTCCGGCACATGGCGGATGGGACCGAGCCAGAGCGAAGCGGGAACCTTTGAGGAAGCCGCGACGGCGATGGCCAAGCCGCGGGTTCGGCCCGTGACGCCTGCGGCCCAGAGGTCGACCGCTAGAACATGCCACTGGCCGTCATCGCGAACGGCCCGGCGGGGAACGAGGCAACGGCCCTCCTTCGACCCATCAATGGCCCAGAGGAAATAGTCGGCATCGCCCAGGTTCTCGGCCCGGTAGCGAACCACGAGGAACCCCGAATCGGCCGGGCCGAAGAACTTGACGTTGGCCGACCATTTCATCCCTCGGTTCGGCTCGGCGATCGAGAAGTACGCGGCTTCAGCCTCCGCGACGAGCGACGGCCTCTCAGCGGGATTGGCGATCCAGGCCTGGCGCGGCGTCCACGCCCCGACCCCGTTGAACTCGTTCGGCGGCGCCGCCTGGGCCCACAGCGGGGACGCCAAGCCACTGACCCGGAGGAGGAAGGCGAAGGCGAGGCCGGCTCCGGCTCGAGCCTTCTGAAGAGCCGCCCCTGACGATTCGCCACCGCCCATTGGGGGTTTGGCCACGCGTCGCCTCCTGGCCTTGGCGCCGATATGTTCGTGACGCAAGTCTACCATCCCGTCTGTCCCACCACAATCCGGCATCCGGCAGGGAGGCTCCCAAGAAAGGGCTCGCAAGAACCGGCTTTGTCACAGCCCGCCATCAAGGTAAAATCGTCCCCGATGGCCCGAAGAGGCCGCAGCGCGGCAGAGGTGACGTGATGCAGGATCCCAGTGGGGCTGTGTTCTGTCTGGCTCTCGTCATTGTCTCATCGGCCGTCGCCGATTGCGCCGCTATTGTGATTGTGATTGGGCCGGCCCCGCGACCAATTGCATGCACGACCGGCAGCCGCAGCGCCGGTACGGTGCGCACGGGTGTGTGCAAGGCACGCGTCTAGATGGGGGGACGCCCAAGGTGCGCCTTTGGCGAAAGGCCCGAGGCAGGGAAATAGGAACGACCACGACTGGTCTTCAGGGAAAAAACCAAAGGAACGGCCGAAAACAGCCATAGCAAAAAACAACACCACCCCTCCGGCAGCATTAGCCCTTGATAGGCGCGGTTATAGGTGTCCCCGGAACTACGCGGCACGCCCCGGGACATATGCGCCCTCCACGACTTCGCCTGTTGCCGCATCCACCCACACATTGAGCGGAGGCACGGACCTGTGAACCATCTCATTCCCAGTGTAGCGAAACTCATAGCGGAAGTCGTAAACGAGGCGAGCACGCAACGGCAGCAGTGGTTGTGGGCGCGCCGACGGTTCGGCCTTCTCTCCATTCGGGATCCTGTTGACATAAACTATCCATAGAACGGGGTCTTCAGGCTCATTGGCCTCATAGGACCCGCCGCCCAACAAGGATGCCTGGATGATAGACACCCGCCCACGAGCAATGGCCCGGGCCTTCTCCTTGGACACGGATACGTCCGTGGTACAGGCGATGTCCGTGACACTGTTGTTGTAGTGAATCAGGCCTCCTGTCTGGTCGTCAATGCTCATCCCAATTGCTTCTTCGTCAAACACATAGCCATTTACATAACGCACCCATCCGAGGTTCCAACAGTCCCCCTTGGCATCAAACTCCATGATGCGAAGCTTTACTTCGGGAGTGGGGCTCTGTCCGAGGGACCGCACGTAATTCTCGGCTGCCTCAATGACGTGTTTGGGGGAACGCCTGGGAACCGCCCCTTTGCCTTCCTGCCGAGCCGTTTCGGCCTTGGCATACGACTTATGCCAGGCCTTTTCATTCAACACTCTCACTATTTTCCCACTGTGGGCGTCGACGTCCACAGATAGATGAGGCGATTGGACCTTGCGAACCGACCCGACCCCTGTTGCCCGCTCCGAGATTCTTGCCTCGGGTCTTGAGACGGTTGGCTTTTCTGCGCCCAGGGAAATCCCAATCGCCTTGGCCGCCAACGCGTAGGCAGTCGCAGCGACCTCTTCGCTGATCGCGCCTTCTCCAGCCAATGAGGCCGAGCCCCATAGCAGGGCCAGAACCGCCAGACAGCATGCCAGCGTGCCTAGCACGTGGAGAACCCTCATAGCTATTCTCCTTCCGGAAACCACCACATCATTTCGATGACAAGTCGACAACGACGTTCTGGCCCTTAAGGATCGTAATGTTGTCAACGACTTGCTGATAGGCCCAGGAGCCGGGAGAAAAAGAGTTGATGCCCGCGGTCACCGCCTGGCCCACCGTGTTTCGTCCTTTCAGCGCAGCAAAGAACGCCTTCGCGAAGGGGACAGCCGCCCCTTGTGCGATTTCCTTCTTCCAGCCCACATAGGCTTGTGTTCCGAATTTTTGAGCAAAAACTGGACCGTCACCCGTGGCCGATTTGCATCCATTCAGGAATACGAGTCTATATGCCAGGCCGCCGGGAAGGTCAGCGGCGTACAACAAGTCGCCTCCATTGATCCCGAAGCATAAACAAACGAAGCGCTCTTGCGCATCGACACCACCATCGGAAAGTGAGTACCAAACTTCCCTACTCGGCGCGGCAGCCACGGCGCTGTCCTTGGTGGGGTATTCTTCTTTGAGGGTAACGTACCCCAAGTTATCGATCAAGCCCTTGATATCGGCGGCGTGTCCGCGATAGTTAATCCAGAAGTCATTGCCCGAATATGCCGCGTGCTGACCTTCGGTGTTATTGAGTTTCGCAAAAGTAATGCAAGGGGAATGCCGATTTATGGTGCATGAGACCCTACGGCTCTGCAAAGACGTTGGAGCAGCGACGACGGCGGGCCGTCGCGCTCCTGAAGAGCGGCCTG
>Ga0315282_10017572_pt1 | contig 10311 bp, 5 predicted proteins | sample YL17G07_20_MG_FD_203693 | JGI IMG/M metagenome (GOLD analysis project Ga0315282, IMG submission 203693) | Sediment microbial communities from Yellowstone Lake, YNP, Wyoming, USA - YL17G07_20 | ecosystem: Environmental > Aquatic > Freshwater > Lake > Sediment | place: USA: Wyoming | collected... | reverse complement strand
GTGCCTCCTTCAGGATAATCGTGTAGCGACATGTTCCAGCGGTAAGCAAAAAAGTATTCTAGCTGGTCGAGTCGCATGTTTTCTGGGGCAACGTCTTGGGGGGCATCAGTTACGTAGTAAACGTCCAAGTAGGTCACGCCGCCGAGTTGTGGTGGAAATTCGGCAATGAATATATTTTTATCTATTTCCTCTTTGTCGAATCCTATTTGGAGTGGTGAGTTTGGATCCAAGTTTACGTGAATATAATAGGGTTCCGGCGCACCGAAAGGTATTGTGAGGTTTGCCGTTGCTCGAACGGTTTGATCTGCTTTGGTAGCGTATATTGTAGCGTTGTTGAAACTGAAACATGTGCGGTTTAACACGTCGTGAATGTATGCTTGACCTGTGAACACCTGAATTTTGTTTTGTATCGTAATATCTTCAAACGCCATTTCCAACGCAGTCGTATCATTTGTTTCCGCTTTAAACATTTCTTTAAGGTAGTCTTCTTCAGTAATGTTGCCTTCAAGCGGACCAAAGGTAGCGTTGAGGTAAACCCCGTTGTCAGGTATCCAATTAACGGTTTTTGGTCTGGCGCGACCTTCAACGTAGATATACGCATATGTAATCTCCAGTCCTCCACCATCAGTCATTCCCTGAATTGCAGGCCATCCAAACCTCATGCGTATACTATTAATCGCAGTCAAGTTGTCTTTGCACATCCACAGTGATAATGCTCCAATTTTCCAACCCGTCGAATCAAACATTATCTGGCCGACGTTCGACCATTGTCCATCGTCAACGCTGACGTAGAACTGCGGATCCATGTGTACAGGCAGCGATCCTGCATCGCGTTTTAGGCGTGCAACAACTATCAACCACGCATCAACATTCACTTCTGCAAATTGTTCTTCGATCTGTTCAAAAGTGTAGTTTCCATCGTATATGTCTAAAGTGTTTGCTTGTAAATACAGGTAGTCACAACCTTCATCTGCACCATCATTGTCGAACAGCCATGGTGAAACGCCGTTGCGTTCGACATTGCTGGATGAGTCATTTTGCCAGAACCTAACGGGCAACGTGTATTTAATGTCCACCCAAGATTCTGGTGGCGGGTTTGGATCGTACTTGACCGCTTCGATTCTAAGGTCTTTTCTGCCATAGGTTAAAGGGTTATCAAAAGTAGAGTTGAAAAGAAAAGTTCTTCCTGGAGGTCCAACCATATCTGTGTAAAAAAGCATGTTTGTGCTTATGGAGGTGAAATTCTCTTCAATCGCCTTGCCTGCAACGTCGAAGTCCCACTTCAAATGTAGCTTCGCGTACTGGGTCACATTGTTTAGGTAAATAGGGAGGAAAGTGTCGTTTTTCAATGCGGTGTTGGCATCTTTTCCCGCCTCACGTGTGATCTGTCGCATGTCCTTGCACAATGCGTATTGTCCCTGAATGCGATTTCCACCCGCAACAACGATAAAAGTGTCGTTGCGTTTAGGTTGTCCCTCTTTATTTGGGTTTGGTTCTGCATTAGGATCGATTATCCAAGGCGAGGTCGGATCGTTCGGGTCCACGTGCTGGTAAGGCCACGGCTGCGGGCTGGTCTGCGCCATGCCCCCAGTGCCGTACCACTCAAACCACATCCAGTTAATTGGAGATCCATACTGGTTAAACAACTGGAGTTTTTCAGTCCATTCGTAAGTGTGGTTAGAGTTGCGTTCCCATTCGTACCATGTTGGAAGAGAGGATAGTGACAGGGCTTGACCATCAACTTTGACTGCGGTTTGGCCCATGAAACTCAGTTTCCCGCTCCAATAATATGAAGGATCATACATCCAAATCTCTGTCAAGTTTATGCCCGCAGTTAAAAATGCAACGTGTTCTTTTGTTGGATCTTGCATGTCAGGTTCTTTTATGCTCGTGTTTTGTGCCATCACCTTTGCAGCGCAGGCGTTCCAGTCAAGCGTTTCGATTATACATCGCTGGTCAAGCTTGTGTTGAGGTCCGTTTCCCAAATATTTCACGATGACGCTGCACGGTTTTTGGAAGCTGTTGTTTTCAGGTGCCGAAGTTACTTCATAAACCAGTTGAAATTCAAGCTGTGGTTCATAAGCGACAACCTGCACAGTGAGCGTTTCAACATCTAGGCAATAATATGTTAACACGACGTGGTCCAGTATGAAACGCTTTCCAACTGCAGTGTTGACTACATTCTCCCACATGTACGTGTGGGTTGTGCTCACGTTGAAATTGAAGGACAGCGGAAAACTGTTGTAATAATATTTTGTTTCGCCTACGGTTATGACTGGCGTGTTTGCAGTTGAATCTAGACCAAAAGCGAAAAAGGTTACTTTTGCTAGGCTATTCATTATTTCTTTTCCTCTCACAGTTAATTCAGTACTGTTCTCGTAATAGTAGCCGTTGGCAACCGCGCCAACACGTAAAGTGTAAATTCCGTAATGGGCGCTTTCGTCGGCGTAAATTGTTAAAGTGCTTTCGAAAGGCTGCTCGCGTGATCCCTCGCTGGACTGCGGACTAAGGTCTCGTGAGCAGTCTGATGGAAGCCCAAAAGTTTCCAAGGTAATGTTTACTTTCGTTAATCGTTGAGGAGTAACTTTCACAACCGCGATGGCTGTATCCCCGTACGGGACAGCGATTTCGTTAGGTATGATTTCAACTTGCATTGTCCACGTGGGCTCGTATCCGTATGGCGCATCTGCGTAAACATTGCTTAACACTATTGCCACTCCGCCAGTTATCACTTTTTCGTAGCTGAATGAGCCGTCGGATCCTGTTGAAGTTTGAATGGTTTCGTACCACGGGCTACCAATTGCGGGCTGAACTTTACACTCTATAACGACTAGGTTATTCAGTTGCATGGGAGTGCCGTGGATTGAGTATATGTTGCCCCACCACTTGTAATGCTGGTTAATAAGCCACTCTACCCATTTGACTGCACTCCAAGAAACATACATTTTTGTTTTGTAGATGGCAGTAATGGTTTTTGCGGCTGAAACAACAACCGAACGTGAAGTTAAGGTTGAACCGTCATCCCACTTTAAGAAGCCAACCCAATATCCGTTAAGTACGTATTGTGGAACAGACGCCGTGTACGTGCCTGCATCAACGTGAAACACGCATTGACCCGACGCATCTGTCATCTTGTTTTGGTCGGCGAAGGTTACATTGATTCCACTTATCGCGTAATTTTCGAAATCAACAACTTGAAAAGTAACGTCGTAACCATCACTTGGGCTTTCCGCTCCACTCGCCGAGTAGTGTGCAGTTACGGTTCCGCCTTCTTCAGGAACAGTTAGTTCTCCGCTTCTGGCGTTTGACAAACCTGATCCGCTGTTCCAACTAAGATTTTCATTATAAAGCAAGTTCCAGACGAAAGAGTGTTCCGAGTCGACAGCCCAGAAAAATTTGACGGGCAACTCGTTTGCCGAGTAGTGTTTTCCATCAACTATTAACGCGTCTCCCCCGCCGTTCTCAAGCAATCCTTCAGCAGAAAAAGTAACTGTTGTGTTCACGTTGAATACTGCTTGAAGTGAGTGTGCCTCAGTCATTGAAACACTGATGGGGTTGGTTGACTCATTGGTTCCATCTAAAACCCATTTTTCTAAAGCATAGCCGTCATATTCACTTGCAGTCACACTAACTGAGGCCCCATAAGAATACCAATAATCCCCTGGAGACGGATCCGTCGTGCCCATGGTTGAGTTGTTAATTGAGATTTGAAGGCGACACTCGGTTCGATATGTGGCGTTGACTGTTGCCCCGCCGAACGGCACAACAATGCTCCCTCCAGGCTGACTTCCCATATCAATCTGTTCTTCGCCCCAAGCATTTATTTTTATAGTGTATGTTCCAGGCGAAGCCGTGCGTTTAATGTCGAAGTTACCAAGTCCAAGACGACTGCCCCAATCACCACTCAACGAAAAAGCACCAGAGTTATATTCGGCCTGCACTCCGAGAAAGGTTACTCCTGGCTTCGTGTATACACCATACTCAACTTTAAAACGGTCGCCAGGATAATAAGTGCCGTCAGGATTTATGGATGGATAGCCGTACTTATCGGGAAGCGCACCAAAACTCTTTATTATCACATTAATTTTCCCCTCGTCGCCGAAGGCGTTTACTGGTCGGATAAAGACCAAGAGAGGAAACACTAGTGCAAGCAAAGAAGTAACTATTAAAAATGTTGAGAATAAGCGTTTTGGTTCAAACTTCATCAATCGATTCTCCACAAGATCGTTGCACTCACAAACTTAAAAAGAATAAGGCAAACACGAAAAGAAACCAGTCAAAACCGAAAAAAGCTTTAAAACTTTAAAAACCCTTGAATTTATAATATATTCGTGATAACCATGCGGTTGTCCAAACACATCAAGGCCATCAGCCCATTGATCGCTACCATAATTTTGATAGCGATCACGATTGCTGGAGGTTTGATCGTGTACGCCCTGTTCACGTCAACAGCCGGCGTAGCCTCCTCGAAAGGCCAGGTTGCGATCGAATCGCAAGACTTGGTAAAAGCGGGCGACGCCGTGATCTTTACGATCACGGTCAAGAGCTCAGGCAGTAAACCAGCGACGAATGTCACTATCACGTTGGATGGTGAGGCGCCTAAGAAGCTCGCGCCAATCACGCTGCAACCAGGTCAATCGATATCCTATACCGAGGACACTCTTGTCGGTCCCTACGTTATTGGGAACTCGTACTTGGTCACTATTGAGGCTACGTATTCGGATGGCAGCACGTCAAGTCTCGTAGCGTCGGTAATCTGCAGAAGCTAAACTCGCTTTTGCAGGTTATAACGGGCACTCTTTTTTTTTTTAGTTTTCACAAAAAAGCCATTTGACCGAAAAATTTTTTCATTTTTTAGATAGGCTAAAAAAAGACGTGGAGGTTCTTACACTCGTCAGAAGAGAGTTAAGTGTTGGTCACGGTGATGGTGATTACACTTATAAATTGTTGTCTGCCCGCACGGTTTTGCACTTGTTCAGAAGTAATTTTGATCTCAACCACGTTTATACCGTCACGTTTCAATATTTCAGTGGCGTTTACAACCTTCGAAATCCATTTTCCTCTGCCAGTAATAACAATTTTATCCGTCGTTTTCAGAAAGTTTCTGGCGAGAATAACATAATCCATGACGTATTTTCGACCAACATAAAGCGTTTTTAAAGACTCCAAAGCGGTAACCTTCAACCGATAGTGTGATCAACCGCATTTAAACTTTTCAATAGTGTTTGAGTCTTTGGGGGCAACAATGGAGCCTAAGAGCAATATGTTGGATTTTCGTTTTCCTTTGTGGGGATTAAACGTTCGAATGGCAATGGGGGAGGAAGGTTGAGCATACGCGTGATTAGGATGATATCAGGAATCACAATTTCCGAAATTGCACTGATTATTTGTGGGGGCACACTTTTTTCTGTTTGATGTTTTTCGATGATGCGTTTAATGTCTTCTTCAACATCACTTAAAATTTTAGCTTCGCCTTTAATAGTTATCTGCGCCACCGACGGCCCGTAAATTATATTTAGTAGAAACGAGATTTGCACCGCGTTTTTTCTGGTGCGTTTGAGTTCAGTGAAAACAAAATTGAGGTTCACGTGAATTCCTGGAAGCCGTTGTACCTGCTCGGGATCCAAATATCTCTCACTCGAAACGCAATTAATTATCGTTTTAACCTGCACAATTCCACCATGAAAATATACCTTCAAGCACCTTATAAAGAGTTGGCCAGAAAACTCCCTTTAGGCGGGAGAGGAGGTCACAAAGAGTTGATCAAAAGAATATTTCTCTCCACATTGATCGCGTTTACCACGTTTTAGTTGAAGGCAGCTCAAAATGTTTGCTGATGTTTATGGCGGTTGATTTCTTTGATTACTATTTTAACCATTTTATTTAATGTTTTGTTTGTCACGCGCCCTATTTTTATGATCCGCGTGTTGGGCAGTTCACCACCCAATTCAGAGTAAAGTTTTATCAACATTGTTTGCACCTCATTCTGATATGCAAGATTTACACTTCTAAACCCATCGTCGACAAGAGGCAACGGGTCAAGAACGAAAATTATGGTGTAAGGATAAAGTTTAGCCCACTCGAGTGCCATTCTCTTGAGGTAATCATAAACTGACTTGCGCAACTGATGATTTTGCTGTAGCCATTTAGAGTATGGTAAATTGTCGAAGACGCACCGGTCCAAAACCACTACGTCAGCCTTTTTTTCGAAGCCAAGTTCTTTAACTATTTGCGCCAGCATAATCCACAATTGTGCCCTTTCTGAACCCGCCTCATTAACTAGGTAGGGGCACTCACGCACAATTTCAAGGCCGTAAGCCGCTTTTACACCGCATCGGACTAGACGTTCCTGTAAAAGCTGCGTCGTTGTTGTTTTTCCGCTACAGTGAGTTCCCGATAACGCAATTTTTAACACCATTACGAACACCACAAACAAATATTTAGGAGGCAATATAAACTCTTAACTTGAGCCCAGGGAATCCCCGATCTTCAGGCTGAAAGGGACATTACTTGTTGTGGTTTTAATTGACAAATTTTTTTGAGAAGGTTTTTTATTGGGGTGTGTCTTCTTTGTAGTGGGGAGTCAGCATGGGGCGACGTAAAAGTTCCGTTGATTTTCTGAAGAATAGAATGAGACAGCTTAAACGCGAGCGTATCAAGCAAAGTTTGAGTTCGCCGTTTATCTGTGTGAACTGTGATTGCCAAACTCTTTTTGCACACACTGAACGGCTTGAAGACAAAATGGTTTCGTTTCTGTTTGTGTGTTCAACATGCAATTTTATGAGTGAAGAAATAGTGTTGCGTTGTCCGCCCTTCGCAGTTATCGATGCCTATAATAAAGTGGTCGATCAGCACAACTTGCTTAAAGAACAAGCAAAGAAAAAATCTTAATAACATGAAAAAACATGTATGGTTAGAGTACCGGTGTTAAAAATGAATCGTCATGCAGTTTCAACTATGGTTGCGACAATAATTCTCATAGCGATAACCCTGTTAGGCGCGGGCGTAGTTTATGCCATATATCTTTCGGCAACTGGACCGCACACCAAAAACCTTCAAGTACAAACTACCGCAGTAACCTTAACACATCTAACCGACGAAACGGTCGTCGCGTCTTTGAACGTGAAAAACACGGGTTCAATAACTGTTACAGTTTGTTTCGTAACATTTCACGGCGACGACGACACCACAATAACTTTGAACACAACCGACCTGTCTCCAGGCAACATGAAAAGCATCAACGAACAAGCGAACCTTAAAACCACAATTGGCTCAACATATCTCTTCCAAATAGATCTCGAGGGAGCAGACGGCGGCACCGCCTCATCAACTTCAAGCGTGGTCTGCACGGGAAGCGGCGGACCCACAGAGAAAAAGCACATTTCATTTCTCACCGTTGGAATTGACGAGACCACGGATAGCGTAGTTTTGTATGTTGACGGCCAAAATTACACGATGGCAAATTTGCCCGTGACTTCCGAGTGGGTTGTAAGTTCAATGCACACTTACTGCTTCGTTTCCGACGTTCCATGCCAAAACCCAAACATCTTATTCTGTTTCGACGGACCAGCCGACGGTCCCGCCTCGCCGATAACCGTTGTTGCGGACGCGAGTGTTGTCGGCTACTATAAAACAAACTACTCGTTAACCGTTGATGTTTCTCCAACTGCCGCCGGATCAGTGTCCCCCACAGAAGGCGTTCACTGGATCGAGGCAAGCACGATGGTCCACGCCACGGCGGAAAACACCACGGAAGCACCATTTAACTGTTGGAAGCGTGACGGACAATACCTATCCTTAGCAACTACGGTTGAATTTATAATGGATGCACCCCACAATTTAACCGCAGTATTCTACCAGATCGCCCACATTGTAGTCCAGACAAATGGCGTGGATGGCAACGCGACCGGAACCATCGTAACTGTGGATGGAAAAGAATACGCTTTCGCAGATTTGCCCAAAAACTTCACTTGGATCGTTGGAACAATTCACTCTTATCAGTTCACTCAAATTGTTGAAAGCAACTCGCCGGGCAAGAGATTTTACTTGACGGGAGTTAACCCGCCAGGAGGACAATTAAATGTAAGCGTCAATACGACGATTGTCGGTAGCTATGTTATTCAATGGTTGACAACCTTTCGCACTTCAGGGTTAGATTTAACTGCGCAAGGAACAGTTATTGTTATTGAAGGAGCAGCATACACGTTTAATCAATTGCCAGCACCATTTTGGGTGAATAATGGTGCACAAATAACATATAATTTTACCGCCGTGATTCCAAGCAGCAACCCAAGCATTGAGTTCGCACTTGCAAACGTCACGATCACTGTTAGCGGATCCACAACAATAACTGGAAACTATGTTGCGAGGTCAAAAACCACTCTAGTCGAAACTGGTTTTTTTGCAGACCAAGTCAATATTTTCGGAGAAGGTTTCCCCATTCGTAAACGTCGCAGTTACGACTAGTCGGTAAGTGCTAAGAAGCTCGTAATGGCCCGTTAGATGAAAAACAAAACCGCGTTGAATCCTCGGCGATAAAGGATTGCCTGACAAATCCGCAGTCATGTTTTCGCTACCAATGGTAAAATTGACAAACACTACGTTGCTTGGACCCATATTCTGAATTGTTGTAGCAAGTATGGTGTTGGTCCCTGTGCCCGCCAACTGAGCAGCAATAACGGATATGGTTCCTCCGTGAACCGTGCCAACTTCATTTTGGTAGTATACAAGTGCGAGATATCCAATCACGGCTATGAATGCAATTAAGAGAGTTAGTGAAATCATGAGCGAAAGCATGCCAATGCCTTTAGAGTTCACTCCACACACTTCCAATAATAAAACATCATACCCCTTTTTAACTTTTACCCGTCTGAGAACATACATAAGTTTTTCACCAATAGGGAGCGTGGGCTGTGTGACGTGATCGTTACCGTTCTTTTTGAGTTTTTGTGGAGTTTAAAAGCGAAACAATTCGCCTCGCTTGTTTCTCATTTTCAAACAATGCGATCCGGTTTTCCTCAAGCACGGACACCACAGAATGAGGAAGCTTATCTACATTATTCTTGCCTAGCCGCCGCCAAATCTCGGGTCCGGTTAGCACCCGGCTTTTTCCGCCAAGCGTATTAAAATATACTCCAAAAAACACTACTTTGCGTTCCAGAAATTTCATGCGGACAGTTTCAAATTCACTCATACAATCACACATGCTATATGTTTATTCCTTTTTAACTCTTTCGGAAGTCCCCGCACTTCATGGCGGGGATGAAAGGGCTTATATATCATGTGTAACATTGTAGTTAGTGGTTGCAATGAAACGTGCGTGTCGTTTCAGGATCTACCCAAAGGCGGGGCAGGTCGAACAGCTCGAACAGACGCTGACCTTATGCCGCCGTTTGTACAACGCTGGGCTGGAACACCGAATAGTTGCTTACCGAAACGGCCAGTCAGTGACGTATCTGAAACAGCAGAATGAGCTGCCCACAATAAGACGGGAGATGCTAGAATACGCTTCGGTGCATTCACAGGTGCTGCAGAACGTTCTGAGACGGCTTGACCGTGCATACCAGAACTTTTTTAGGCGGGTGGCGGAACGGAGAAACGGCGGAAAAGTGAAGGTGGGCTTTCCCAGGTTCAAAAACGAAAACAGATACGACAGCTTGACCTACCCGCAAAGTGGCTTCAAACTGTTGCCAAACGGACACTTGCAACTGGCGAAGGTTGGAGAGGTGCGGATGTTCATGCACTGGCAGCCAAAAGGCAAAATTAAAACGTTGAACGTTAAGCGTGACCGCTGCGGCGACTGGTACGCCGTGCTGACAGTGGAGAAACCAGCGGTTCAGCGTAGGTGTGCTCCAGCAGTCGGCGTCGACTTGGGCCTACACAACTTGGTAGCACTGTCCAACGGAGAAGCGCTGCCGGCTCCTCAGTTTCTACATCGATCCGAAAGGAAGCTGAAACGTCTGCAGCGTTGGATGAGCCGAAAGGAAAAGGGCAGCGGCAAACGCAGAAAAACCGTGTTGCAGTTGGCCAAAGGACACCGCTTGGTCGAGCGTCAACGCACGGATTTCTTACACAAGCTTTCACACGACTTGGCCAAATGCGATGTGGTGTTTGAGAAGTTGAACGTGGCGGGAATGCTCAGAAATCATTGTTTGGCCAAGTCGATAGCGGATGCGTCTTGGAGTCGACTAGTTGGAATGACCGTCTACAAAGCGGAAGAAGCTGGTGGACGAGTAGTGCTGGTCGACCCCAAGTTTACGAGTCAGGAATGCTCGAACTGTCACGCGCGTGTCAAAACACTATTGAAAGATC
>Ga0315282_10017571_pt1 | contig 10311 bp, 7 predicted proteins | sample YL17G07_20_MG_FD_203693 | JGI IMG/M metagenome (GOLD analysis project Ga0315282, IMG submission 203693) | Sediment microbial communities from Yellowstone Lake, YNP, Wyoming, USA - YL17G07_20 | ecosystem: Environmental > Aquatic > Freshwater > Lake > Sediment | place: USA: Wyoming | collected... | reverse complement strand
ATCATCTGGTATCACTTTGACCCCATCGCCAGGTTACCGCTGCTGCGCGTGGGTTCGCCGGCCTCGCCGCGCATCCCCTGGGTGCTGCTGGCCGACTATCTGGTGGACGGCTTTCGCGGGGTGACCTCGCGCGAGGACGCCGGCCAGTACGCCCTGGTGCCGCGCACGCGCTACCCGCCGCAGCACGCCAGCGTGCCGCGCGTGGACGAGCGCACCGGCCAGCCCATCGCCTACCGCCTGGAGCCCGGCTCGAACTGGCTTTCGGGCTCGGACCGGCGCTTCCCGTGCCCGCCGGAACTGTCCCTGGCGCTGCCCTCGGGTAGCCTGACGGTGCGCGTCACGCGCCCCGACGGACGCACCGACGTGCTCGGCCCCGCGCCTATCCGCCAGTCCTCCGTGCGCACTCCCAACACGCCCGGCGGCGCGCCCATCGCCGAGGGCACCGGACACATCAGCGACGTGTACCATCTCTACACCGGCGACGAACGCTTTGCCTATCGCTTCCCGCTGTACGGCCACTATGTGATCCGTATCAGCGGCGAGGTGCAGGACGTCTTTGGCAACACACAGGTTATCACCGGCACCTATGACCTGGACGCAGTGCGCACGCTGGACCTGGACCCCGGCCAGCTCCCCACGACCCCTTACAAAGCAGGCGACGCATTCATGCCAGGGTTGCACGTCTTCCCGCCCGTGCCTGCCGACGTGGAGGTCAGGCTCGTGCAGATGCCCAACTCTAACCCAGCGCAGGCCCAGACGCGCACCATCACCGGCCGCGCCAACCGCTTCGGCTACTTTCAGCCGCCGGTCGGCACGGTCATCCGCATGGCCTCCGCGGGCGAATTCCGCGTCGACTATAGCGCGTCCTACACCGCGTCCGACGGCACGCTGTGGATGGGCACGACGACCTGGGGCAGCGTGATCGAGGGGCCCAGCCCGCAGATGGAGGCGCACGGTCGGCGCGGCATGGACTACAAAGAGGACCGCATCGACGACATGCCGACCTGGTTCGAGGTCTTCCAGCTTCCGCCCAACAAAATCGGCATCGAGAATTACTACCCCTACTTTTCCGGCGACATCCACTGGGGCAACGAGGACCGCAGCCCGGGTGATTCGATTCACGCCATCATCAGCATCAAGGACCTGACCGGATCTCGCCAGACCATCTACGACCAGTTGCGCGCAACGTACCCTCGGGCGCGCAGCACCTTCCGTTGGCCGCCTTCCGACACCTCCCTGGCTGGCCTCAACGCACGCCTTGCCATCGGAGAAGCGCCGCTGTTCATCACCACCGCCAGCGGCAAGGATCCTGCCAACGCCCCGCAGAGCATCGACCAGTGGGGCTACTGGTACGGCAGCTCGGAGCGCCCCGACGTGCACGTGCGCGAGCTGGTCTCCGAGGACAACATGGGCACGGCTTACTGGCGCTTCAACGACACCTATGGCTACCAGATCGGCGAGCCCGCCGACGGCGACCATCCGGGGGACATCAAGTGGGAGTTCGGCGGCGCCGTGCTGCGTGTGCCGTCGCGCGGCATCCACGAGTACGCCATCTACAGCTCCCTGTGGGTGCTCTTGCCCTATGGTGACGCGCAGGGCGCGCGCGTCACACCGCCCTTCCAGGACGCCACGGGCGCCAGCATCAACGGCGGCCCCATTCTCAAGCTCAAGGGCAAGGACATCGACATGCTGTTCCTGCCCAAGGGCGTGCGCCCGGGTGACGTGCTGGAAGTGGGCGACACCATCGCCTTTAGCGGGCACGTCGGCCCGCCGCTCGATAGCCGCGTGGCCGTGACCATCACCGCGCCCAGCGGCGTCGTGCACGCCCGCACCTGGCACGCCAACAAGATCGGCTGGCTATACGACCCGACCTTTGATTTCGCGGCGGACCAGGCCGGGCGCTGGACGGTGGACGTGGCGGTGCTGCACGACCGCCCCTACGTGGGCAACGGCGTCACGCCGCAGAGCCACAACACCGGCACGGTGCTGGGCACGGGCGGCCGCTACGAGTTCTACGTCGTGCCGCGCGGCGTGGGCCGGCTGGCCATCCTGTCGCCGTCTCCGGGCTTTCTGCCGTGGTCGCCCGGAGTGCCCAATGCGGGAGAGCGGGTGCGTCCCATCCAGATCCGCGGCATAGCGCCGCGCGGGGCCACGTCCGTGCGCTACACCATCCACGACAAGGGCATCGTGATGAGCCAGGGCGCCCTGACGCCCGACGCCGGCGGCGCCTTTGCCCTGACCTACGACGCGCGCGTGCTGCACGACACCTTCCCCATGCTCAGCCTGACGGCACACGAGGGGCTGTGGCAGGGCCTGGCCGACGAGGTCTCGATCGACCTGCTGTCCGCGGGCGGCGGGGCGCCCTACGCCAACACCGTCACGCTAGTCGGCGAGGAGGTGTTCGTGGGCAGCGATGGCCGGCCGCGGCTGTGGCTGCCGGTGATCCGGAAGGGGTGAGCGCGGGCCCACGCCCAGGGCGCGCCTGCTTCTGCCTATCATGCGCCGCCAGCGGTTGGTGAATTTCATACGTGGAATGACCAGCGCATAGAGCTAACCAGGAGGTGCACCATGCGTATGCGACGAAGCGTGGCTTGCTCACTGCTACTGGTCCTGTTGCTGGCGTGGGCGGTGCCAGCGTCGGCTCAGGCGCCGGGCGCAGCACTCTCGGGCGCCAGCGCGGGCATCGAGCTGCTGGGACAGGTGGGCGGCGCAACCCTGGCGCTGGCCGCCTCCGGGCAGCGCGCCTACATCGGCGTGGGACCGCGGCTGCTCGTTCTCAACATCGCCGACCCCGCCAACCCGGTCGTGCTGGGCCAGACCGGCATGTTGCCGGAAGTGGTGCAAGGCATTGCGCTCGCCGGAAACTACGCCTACCTGGCAGTGGGGTACTCTGGCCTGACCGTCGTGGACGTGACGGACCCGGCACGCCCAAGCGTGGTCGGCTCCGTCGACACGCCAGGGAGCGCCGTGGGGGTCGCGGCGGCCGGTTCCTACGCTTACGTGGCCGACTCATGGCGCGGCCTACGCGTCGTGCGCGTGAGCGATCCCGCCCACCCGCAGGAGGTGGGCTCGTGCACCACCCCAGGAGATGCCTACGCTGTGACCGTGGCCGGGGCGTACGCCTACGTGGCCTGCGACGACCAAGGGCTGTGCATCGTGCGCGTGAATGACCCCGCGCACCCCGTGCAGGCCGGCGCGTGCGCGCTGCCGGGCTATGCCAAGGGCGTGACTGTCGCCGGTGCCTACGCCTACGTCGGCTGCTACAGCCACGGCCTGCGCGTCGTGAACGTCAGCGACCCGGCCCACCCCCATGACGTCGGCGGCTGGGATGCGCCGCAGAGAGAGGTGCGAGGAGTGCAGGTCAGCGGAAACCTGGCCTTTGTGGCGGACGGCAGCCTGCAGGTCCTGAGCCTCTCCAACCCTGCATCGCCCGTCTTGCTTGGCGGTGCCAGCGTTAGCGGCTGGGCCGTGGGCATTGCGCTGGCCCCCGACGGAACGGTGCTCGTGGCCTGTCAACGTGGCGGCCTGCAGCTTGTCGGGGTGGCAGACCCGGCCCATCCGACCAAGCTCGGCGCCTACAAGCAGACGTGCGAGGTCTGGGACGTGGCCTGCGCCGGAAACCACGTCTACGCGGCCTCGATTGGCAGCGGCCTGACGGTGATCGACGTGACGGATGCGGCCTCTCCGCAGTTCCTGGCCCAGCTTGCGTTGGGCGCGCAGGTGCAGGCCGTGAAGGTCGGGCCCGGCGGCCGTGCGTTCGCGGCCACCAGCGGTGGCTTGAGCGTCGTGGATGTCAGCACGCCCGCCGCCCCGCGCCTGCTCGCCAGTTGCCCGGCGGGCTTTGCGGAGCAGTTGGCCCTGCAGGGCAGCCTGGTCTATGTCGCCAGTTGGTCGCAGGGCCTCTTCATCATCGACGTCACCAATCCGTTTTCACCCACCCAGGGGGGTCGCATCGACACGCCGGGCTATGCCTCCGACGTCGCCGTGGCCGGGTCGTACGCCTACGTCGCCGACCGCGACGGCGGCTTGCGCATCCTGGGCGTGTCTACCCCGGCGACGCCGAGCGAAGTGGGCTCCTGCCCCACGGCGGGGAATGCCCGGGCGGTGGCGGTAAGCGGCACGTACGCCTACGTGGCGGCCACTGGGGCGGGCCTGCTCGTGCTCGACGTCTCCAATCCGGCTGCCCCACGCCTGGTGCAGACCCTCGACGTGCATGGCACCTGCATAGACGTGGCGTTGTCAGGAAGCCTGGCTTACGTGGCGGTCGATGACGGCGTGCGCGTCGTGGACATGGTCGATCCGGCCCATCCGCGCGAGCTGGCTTCCCGCGTGTTGCCCACATACGTGTACGGGCTGACAGTGTGCGGCGAGTACATCTACGTCGCGGACGACTATGGCGGCGTGCTAGTCCTGCGCTACGTGCCGCCGCGGCGCTATGTGTATCTGCCCGTCATCGTGCGCAACTAGACGCACGCCCGCGCCTCGCTGCTCGTGTTCTGCAGCGCTCTCGCAAACCTAGAGACTCTCTGTTGGCAATGGAGAAGGCTTGAATAGATCGCGCAGCAACAACACTCCGCCAACGCCGACGACGACAATTGCCAGTGAATAGACCACGATCGACGCGAGGACGAGTGCCCACCACCAACCGGCCGGCTCGGTCTCACCCGAGGCCAGCCCTGTGACAACGGCAAGCACCTGGCCACCCAGCAGCGAGCCTACTGCGATGCCCAAGCCCCAGCCGATCAGTCTCCGGCGCGAACGCGCCCGCAGCGCCGCCCAGAGGAGCAACCCTCCGCCGACCAGTGCAGCCGGGAAGAGCTCAGCCGGCATCAGGTAGTCGAAGCGCAACATGCGCGCCGCGATGGATCCCACCACAGATGTTACGACCGTCGCCAGGATCGGAAACCAGGCGAGCACCGTCCCGGCCACGGCCAGGACCTTGGTGAGAACATCCTTCCTACCCATTGCCGCCACTCCCCAACGGCCTTGTCATGGCCAACGGCTGTGTCTTCTTCCCTTTCGCCTCGGCTCTTTCCAGGTTCTCTTTTACCCTAAACTTCACAATCTCGCTGATCAGGCCATATGGAATGGGTTTGTCTAGTGGAAACCGTATGCTACCCTTAGCTCCTTCATAAACAGATAATTCATTCCTGAATTTGTCAGTTCCTGTCGGCGTGGGGTAGAACCCGATATGCTTCTTGAAAGCACCAAAATGAACCAAGTTGCCTCTCAGAGTAAAGGTCGGCAGTCGATACTTGATCGTCTCTTCCGCGCCTGGTGCCGCTTCTCTGATAGTCGTTCTTACCTTTTCCAGAATCGCTTGAACATCCTCTGGGAAGCCAGCGATATATTCATCTATGCTCTTGGGCGCTGTTTGATCAGGTCTCATATCACGCCTTTCCTGTCGCAGAGCCCGATCCGGTCAGCAGCAGATAGGTGCTCCACACATAGCCTGTGCACTCGAGAGAACTGAATAGCAGAGCCCGTCCGCAGACTTGGCCTCTGCCGAAAGAGGCGGAGACTTCGCCTCTGCTAACAGACGCAGAGACTTCGCCTCTGCAACCGGCGCAGAGACTTCGGCAATGCACGGGCTTCCATGTGAGATTGTGTGCGACGGCATCCACTGCGCACTGTGGCTGCCGGCTCGACGCCGGCATCCGGAAGACGTGCCTGCTTTACCGGCATTATACAGCCGAGGTGCTGCCCCTGTCAAGCTCTTTTCTTGCAGGGGGGCAGAGAAACACGACCCCCCACCCCTTTTGCCTTCCCACGCCTTCCGCGCTACAATGCCCCCATCACCACCCGCGCAAAGGAGCGAGCTTATGCCCGAAAACACGCTCTACTATGGCGACAACCTCGACATCCTGCGCCGCTACGTCCGCGACGAGACGGTCGACCTGGTCTACCTCGACCCGCCCTTTAACTCCAACGCGACCTACAACGTGCTCTTCGCCGAGCGCAACGGCTCGCAGGCCGCCTCCCAGATCAAAGCCTTCGAGGACACGTGGCACTGGGACCAGGTCGCCGCCGAGCTGTTCCAGCAGACTGTGGAGCGTGGTGGGCACCTCTCGCAGGCCCTGCAGGCATTCCAAAAGCTCCTGCGTACCAGTGATATGATGGCCTATCTGACCATGATGGCCCCGCGCCTGGTCGAGCTGCGCCGCGTGCTCAAACCCACCGGCTCCATCTACCTGCACTGCGATCCTACCGCAAGTCACTACCTCAAGGTACTGATGGATGCTATCTTCGATCCGCGGAACTACCGAAACGAGATCGTGTGGAAGCGTACCAGCGCCCACAGTGATCCGCAGCGTTACGGGGCAAACGTCGACAGCATTCTCTTCTACGCCAAGGGCCCAATCTGGACCTGGAACCAACTCCACACCGTCCATGACGAATCTTATGTCGCGCGCTTTCGGAACCGCGACCCCGACGGAAGACTCTGGACAGACGACAACCTCACGGCCAAGGGCCTTTCGGGTGGTGGCTACGACTATGAGTACAAGGGCGTGCGCAGTCTTTGGCGCTGCCCTGCCGAGACAATGCAGAGGCTGGATGCTGAGGGACGCCTACACTTCACCAAAGCCGGTGGAATCCGCCTAAAGCGCTACCTTGAAGATACCAAAGGTGTTGCACTTCAAGCCCTTTGGGACGACATCCCGCCAATCAACTCCCAGGCCAGGGAGCGCCTCGGCTACCCCACGCAAAAGCCCGAAGCCCTCCTGGAGCGCATCATCCGCGCCTCCAGCAACGAGGGCGATCTGGTGCTCGACCCGTTCTGCGGCTGCGGCACGGCCGTGGTCGTGGCGCAGCGCCTGGGCCGGCGCTGGATCGGCATCGACATCACGCACCTGGCCATCACGCTGATGAAGCACCGTCTGCAGGACACCTTTGGCGAGCAGGTCCAGTACCAGGTGGTGGGCGAGCCCGTGTCAGCGCCCGACGCCGCGGCGCTGGCTGCGCAGGACCCCTACCAGTTCCAGTTCTGGGCGCTGGGCCTGGTGCACGCCCGTCCCGCCGAGCAACGCAAAGGCGCTGACCAGGGCATCGACGGACGCATTTACTTTCACGACGACCCCAGCGGCGAGACCCGGCAGATCATCCTCTCCGTCAAGGCCGGCCACACCAACGCGGCGCACGTGCGCGACCTGCGCGGCGTGGTCGAGCGCGAGGGCGCGCAGATCGGCGTGCTGATCACGCTGCAGGAGGCCACGCAGCCCATGCGCTCCGAGGCCGCCGGAGCGGGCTTTTACGCTTCGCCCTGGGGCAACCACCCGCGCCTGCAAATCCTGACCGTGGCCGAGCTGCTGGCCGGCCGGCGCATCGACGCACCGCCTTCGCAGCAGGTGGACGTGACGTTCAAGAAGGCTCCGCGCGCCAAGGTGCTGCGGGAAGTGCAGCCGGAACTAGAGCTGAGGAAACCTCCCGAAGGGTGAGCCACGCCGGTTCGCATTCCTTTGCAGCAGATCCTTCGGGAGGGTCAAGCCGAATCCGCCCTTTGTACTCCGCATCAACCTCAGCCAGCACTGCGTCGAGTCGACCGGCTTCCAGGTCTTCCTCGATCTGTTTGTCCCACATCTGCGCGCGGTAGTTGTCGAACCACGCTATCAAGTGAGACTCGAGGAGCTTGGCCTCGCACGAGTATTCCAGCATGTGCGCGAGACGCACGCGGTCTTCACGCCGCGCCATAGGGCACCTCGGCCTCACGCAGCACTGAGGTTGTTGGCCCGCTGCTGGCCTGCCGTTGCCTCCATAACCAAGCCGGGTTAGCTGCAGCGAATTGCACCCGCAGGACGCTCGCGTTTACCTCCAAAGTCTTTGCAGTGAATCTTAAGGTCACCCCCTCGACGGATGGTAACGTCGGTCATGCCGCCGACTTGGTCGGGTGGAATGGCTCCCCGCGGCTTTGCTTCCCAGTGCGGGAGCCACCAGTGTGTCTTCCCCATGGCCTCGTCCATAATGGCCTTGGCAACGACGGCACAGCCCGCGTCAATGATCGCTTCGTCCACGACATCAATCTTGGGCATTGTTGACTTCCATCTGATGGGGCTTCAGAACCATGCCATCACCAATGAGACTGAGTGACGCCCAACGGCCTCTTGGGCCGCCGCCTTCCCCATGGGTAAGCTATGAGCGTCTAGTTGCTTTGATGGGCTGTGTGCTTACGTCCATGATGTCACTGTACCCAGCGCGTTCGAGCATATCCTTGTACTCCTGGAACTCGTAGGGGGCCCCGCCCTCGGAGATAGCGTAGAACCACAGCCCAGGGCACATTGGGTCCGGGTATTCGCGTCGAATTGCATTGACGACTAGCGTTCCACCCTGGACCAGTGCCTCGTGCGCTCTGCGGAAGAGGCGAGTGTTCTGCTCGGGACTGAAGAAATGCGTGATGCTTCCCAAGTAGATAACGTCGTAGTGGTTCGAGCCGTAGGGCACGGACCACAAGTCACCCGGAAGGAGTGTGACCTGGCTCTCAACGCCTAGGTCAGCGACGACCTGGCGTGCAATGGTCAAGATCTGTTCCCAGTCGAGCAAAGTGACATGCACACCGGGGTGGGCCCGGGCGAGAGCCAACGACTTGGGTGCAGGCCCGCACGCCACGTCCAGGACCCGCAGCCCATCGCGCGCTTGAATCCCCAACTCCCGCCACATCCCATCGCACCGCCCCAGATATGTCTCTGGCGCAGCCCAACTGCGAGAATAGACGCCGATCCAAGTATGAACTGCCTCGGTCGTTGTGGCGCTGTACCCGATAAGACGCTTTCCAGTCCGGATCGCCTCCGCCAGCTGACCATTCCCTTCCCAACCGAAATCTGACAGAAGGTATCTGCCCATGTACGTGGGCTTGTCGGGCAGCAGGTAGTACTCGGCCTCCGGGCGCAGGCGGTACCGATTCCCTTGCTTCGCGAGCAGCTCAAGTGCGCAAAGATCATCGAGCAGCATCCGCGTGCCAAGAGGATCCCAATGTTGTGTTGCAGCGATTCGATCGGCGGTGTCTTCTCCGGCCGCCACCTTGGCCCAAACCTGCAGTTCGAGAGCCGCGCGGAAGATCGCGACCTGGTACATGTGCGCATCTAGCTGGTCAAGGATTTCAGGGGCGGGCATAACAGGCGATTCGTTCGTTGGCGGGTCCATTTCAGGCCTCCTAGGTCGTAGTGGTGCTCTCGGGCAATGCGTGGTCAACGCCGATTGTCGACGTCTGCGAGGTCACTCCTAGGCAACTGCTCCGCCTGGAGGTCGCCATCGCGGTAGGACGGCCAGTCACCCGACCGCCCCCGCACAGATCCCAGCGTGCGGCTGCACAGCGTATCGGACCGGGCTCTTCAGGCAGCCTCGCTTCCGCAAACGTTTCTTCCAAGCGTCGTCGCTATCCCCGCAGTGAGGTTTGCCTGTTCTTCCAGCCCTCTGTGTCTGGGTCAAGGTTTCCTTTGCGGGCTGCGGCTGCCTGTCAGCCCCTTCCCATTGTGAACGGCCCTGCCCTCTACGAGTACTATATGGGTGGTAGGCTAGACCTTACCCAGCAGGGACTTTCACCCTGCAAGAAGCACCAAGTTAGCTTGGCGCACTAACGGCCAGTGTGAGCCGCGCCCACCCGCCGCTGCTGGCAAGACCCGCCTGGCTGATCGACACCACCGCAGGCGTGACAGGGTAGTTTAAAGCGCAAGGTTGGGCGTCGGCTCCACACAGTGTTAGCCAGCGTGCCCATATACCAAGATTTACGCTACCGTGTGAGCCAATTCCTGACTGCGCCAAAGAAGGCATCGGGCTCCTCGACATGTGGGAAATGGCCACTACGCTCGAAAATGACGAGCTCTGAACTGGGAATACCCTTGTGCATGATCTCCGCCTGTGACGGGGGACAGATGAAATCGTCACGGCCGGTGAGTATTAAAGTCGGCACGCGAATCTCCCCCAGTTGCGAGACGACATTATAGGTTGGCATAAACACGTCGTTACTGGCTGCAGCAAAGGCACTGAGCATTATATTGGCAGTGAGCTGCTCGGCCAAAGCCTGGTCAAACTGGTAGAAGTAAAGCGGTGTGATAACGTGAAGCATCCGCTTGAACTCTTCGTTATCCAAGGGACTTGGCGCTTGCAGTGCTGCAATCATTTCATCAGTTGCGCCTTTACGCTGAGCATTGACCATGATCTCTTCCATGTAATTGAATGCGGGCGCGGTGTCCATCAAGATGAGATGGCTAACCCGTTCAGGGTAGTGCAACGCAAAGGTCAAGGCGATGAACCCGCCCACGGAATGCCCCATGACCGCGACTGTCTCAAAGCCCAAGAAAGCCCGAAGCGCGTCGGCAT
>Ga0315282_10017570_pt1 | contig 10311 bp, 10 predicted proteins | sample YL17G07_20_MG_FD_203693 | JGI IMG/M metagenome (GOLD analysis project Ga0315282, IMG submission 203693) | Sediment microbial communities from Yellowstone Lake, YNP, Wyoming, USA - YL17G07_20 | ecosystem: Environmental > Aquatic > Freshwater > Lake > Sediment | place: USA: Wyoming | collected... | reverse complement strand
CGATCATGGTTAGAAGGCCGGCCATGAATCCAAGCAGGACGTAGAGGATGGCCGGCATGGTCACCGGCGCCTCGATGCTGGTAGATTTCCGCAGGTTTTCCGAATGAACATCACCTCTTTGCTACATTTTAACATGATATTATGTGTCAATCTCAGTATTTATATGTTTCCTGAAAAAACGACCCATAGGACGTACAGGCAGCCGCTTTTTTATACGAGCGCAAAGCATATAATCCCTCCGAGCATTCTCTCCTGGGTGATGTGGGATGCAAAAAACCTTACTCGATTTTATGGACCCTGAGTGCGAGCCAAAGAAACGGCCCTCGGCGAAATAACGGACTACCAGGGGAGGCTCTAGACTTTCACCGTCTTATTCACGTGGAACCGCCATACCGCCACGCAGCACACCACGAGGAAGACGACGAAGCAGGCGAGCGCGCCGTAGAGGAAGAGAGGATCCTGAAAGAGGACCGAGCCAGCCCCGTTCGATGCGGGGGCGGTCAGTTGATCGCCGCGGAGTGAGCCGTCGGGTATGACGTTATTTTTTAAAAGCGAGTTCTCCGCCTGGGTGACGACAGGCTGCACGAGCGTCCCCTTGATGTAGGAGACGATATTGAGGATGCAGACGGCGAGCGCCACGAACGTCGCGGTGAAGAGGACGACGATGCGGGTGTTCTCCGGATGCAGCAGGCTTTCGCCCTTCCAGGTCAACCGATAATACACCCATTTGTGGCCCTCCCGCTCCGTGCGCTTGATGAGCCCTGCCTCGTTGAGCTTCGTGAGGTGCTCATGCAGGGTCGCCTTGTTGAGGTTGGTGACCTTCGCGATGTCGTTGAGGCCCATGGGCCGGCCATCGAGGTTCTTGAGGATGTCCAGCCGCGTATCCGAGGCGAGTGCCTTGAAGGTCTCACGGTCAAGCGTGATCTTGGTCATCGAGGTCTCCTATACTACCTGTCTATATCTTAAAACCTTAAAAAGTATTGGTTTACGTTTGGTATTTCCCAAACACCGTCCAGGACACCGAAAACGTAAACATCTAATATGCAGGGTTTGATACGGTATCCTCAGTATGACAAAGGAGGAGCTTATCCAGGGGCTCAAGGACTGCGGTGCCATCAAGTTCGGCCGGTTTGTCCTGACGAGCGGCGCGATCAGTGATTACTATGTCGATATCAAGAAGGCGAGCACGGACCCGAAGATCCTCAAGAAAATAGCCCGCGAAATGAGTGTCTACGCGAAAAGCTATGATCTGCTGGCGGGCATGGAGCTGGGTGCGGTGCCCCTCGTCGTCGCCGTCGCCCTTGAGACCGGCATCCCCTATGTCATCATCCGCAAGGAGAAACGCGAGCATGGGACCGGGAAGCAGATCGAGGGCTCCGACGTCAGCGGCCACCACGTCCTGCTCATCGAGGATGTGACGACGAGCGGGGGCTCCGTGGTGAAATCCCTTGATATCCTGCGGGCGGGCCACGCCGAGGTGGACAAGGTCCTTACCGTCGTCGACCGGGAAGCGGGCGCGCGGGAGCAGCTGCAGAAGCTCGATGTCACCTTCATTCCATTAGTATCGGTAAGTGAGATTCTTCAGAAGAAGAAAGACGTCTGAGGGGAGAAGCGATGAACGTCCTAGTCGTCGGTGGTGGGGCCAGGGAACATGCCATCTGTTCAGCGGTCGCGAAATCGAAGGATTCGACGTTGTTTTCGGTCATGGGGAACCACAACCCCGGCATCGAACAGCTGGCCGCCGAGGTCCTCGTCGAGAAGGAGACGAACATCGAGGCGGTGACCAAATTCGCGGTCAACCGCCATATCCAACTCGCCCTGGTCGGCCCGGAGGCGCCATTGGAGGCCGGGCTAGTCGACGCCCTGCAGAAGGCGGGGATATCGTCCTGCGCCCCAACGAAGGCCGCCGCCCGCATCGAGACTGATAAGGAGTACATGCGGTCCCTGCTGCAGCGGCATCAGATCCCGGGGCAGCTGGCCTACGAGGTCGTGACGAGCCCGCAGGATGCGAAGGTGTTCATCGAGCGATTCCACGGGGAGGTCGCCCTCAAGCCGATCGGGCTGACCGGTGGCAAGGGCGTACGGGTCGCCGGCGATCATTTCACGGGCACGCAGGAGGCCCTCAACTACGTGACCGAGGTGATTGAGAAGAAGGTCGGTGGGGCCGCCAAGATTCTCTTGGAGGAGAAGGCGGTGGGCGAGGAGTTCACCTTGCAGGCGTTTGCGGATGGGGAGCATCTCGCGCCGCTGCCCGCGGTCCAGGATCACAAACGGCTGCTGCCGGATGATAAGGGGCCGAACACCGGGGGTATGGGGTCCTATTCCTGTAATGACGGACTGCTGCCGTTCCTCCGGGAGAACGAGTACAAGGAAGGCCTGCATATCCTGGAGTCAATCATCCAGGCGTTGAAGAAGGAGGGCCATCCCTACATCGGGCCGATCTACGGGCAGTTCATGCTGACGCACTCGGAAGTGAAGTTGATCGAGATCAACGCGCGGTTCGGGGACCCTGAGGCGATGAACGTGCTGCCGTTACTACAGACGGATCTGATCGAGGTCTGCTCCGCGATGCAGACGCAATTCCTGGAGAAACAGCCCTTGGTGCTGGCGAAGAAGTCCACGGTCTGCAAGTACGTGGTCCCCGAGGGCTACGGGGTGAAGAGCATGAGCGGCTATCCGATCTCGGTGGATGAGCCTGAGATCCGGTCCCTGGGCGCCCTGGTGTTCTATGCGTCCGTGAACAAGACGGACCATGAGATTCTGACGGGGACAAGCCGGGCGGTCGCGGTCGTCGGCATCGCGGATACGATCGACGCCGCGGAGAAGCAGTGCGAGGCCGGATTGTCTCACATCCATGGAGAGCATCTGTACGTTCGTCATGACATCGGCACCCGTCCGCTGCTGGAGCGGCGCAGTACTCATATGCAGAAGATCCGAGGGAAGCCATGAGCGGCGAGGAGCCCATTTTCGTCTATTTTATTGGGACCGCGGGGTCCGGGAAGTCGACGCTCGCCGCGAACTTCAAGAAATGGATGAGCCTGCGCAGCCTGGACGCCATCACCGTGAACCTCGACCCTGGGGCCGAGCATCTGCCATACGAGCCTGACGTGGATATCCGGGACTGGATCAGCCTTGAGGAGGTCATGGAGACCAACGAGCTGGGTCCGAACGGCGCCCAAGTCGTCTGCGCGGACATGATCGCGCTGAACACCGGGGAGGTCGAGGAGAGCATCGGCACGTTCAAACCGGACTACATCCTGATGGACACGCCCGGGCAGCTGGAGCTGTTCGTGTTCCGGGAGGCAGGGAAGTACACCATCCAGTTCCTCAGCCCTTGCAGCGCCGCGGTCTGCTATCTGCTGGACCCGCTGCTGGCGCGGACGGCCTCCGGGTTCGTCTCGCAGCTGCTGCTTTCCTTGACCACGCATTTCCGGCTGAACCAGCCGCAGATCAATGTCCTGAGCAAGGCCGACGTCCTCTCCCCCAAGGAACTCGGCTTGGTCCAGAAATGGTCCGATAGCCCCGATGAGCTGGAGACCGCGTTGATGACCGAGGCGGCATCCGTCTATCGGGAGATGAGCGAAGGCATCCTGAAGCTCCTCAAGGACGTTGGCGGCTACACGAAGCTGGTCTCCTCGTCGAAAGAGAACCTCAAAGGCATCGAGGACATCTACACCCGCATCCAAATGCAGTTCCACGGCGGGGAAGACCTGACCAAGGACTAGCGGAATCCACAAAAAAACCCTGGAGGGAAAGAAGACTCTTTATGTCGTTTTAATCGTCCCGAGCACCGGCTCGAAGACGAACCCCTTGTCCATCAACGCGGTGAGCGCCTCTTCGACCGCGGTCTCGGTCAACCCCTGTTTCTTGCATTCCTCCACGATCGCATCCCAGGGCGCGCCCTCCGCGCTCTCCAGGGCCTTCACGACCTCCAGCACCACAGCCTCCGCATCCTTTGACTCCCCCTTCTTCGCCGCGGGCGCCTTCTGCTTCGTCTTCTTCCCCGCGGGCGGCGCCTTCTCGCGGTGCTCCGTGGCCTCCACCGCCTCCTGCGCCTTGGCCTCCTCGAAGCCCTCCTTCCCCGGCGCGATATACTGCAGCGACTCCCGGATGAGCGTGATGTACTTCGTCGTATCCAACGATCCGTACCGCTTCAACGCGGTGACGACGCCCTCCGCCAGGTCCTTGCTGACCCCGACCTTACGCAGGTCATAGACGTTGGGCTGGACCATCTTCATCGCCTCGGTGATCGCCAGGATCCGCTGCCTCGTCTGCTGACACGTCTCGATGATCCAGCGGTCCCGCGCCTCCGCGGTCACCTCATGGACCATCTCCGGCCGCACCGACAGATACAGCGTCCCCGGCTCAGGCTCGTACGTACGCACCTTGCCGACGATCGCGACAAAGGCAGGGACCTCGATGCGCTGCAGATGGCTCGTGGCCTCCTGCTGGTACTGCCCTGAGTACAAGGTGAACACCCCGGTGGGATCAGAGATATGCGCCCGCAGGTAGTCACCGCCCTCGGTGACATTCTCCACATCGGTGAGCACCCCGGTGATATAGACCCGGTTGATCTTTCCCCCAAGCGGGGTGACGATGTAGGAGGGCGCCTTCTCCCCGGAGCCTTTCAGCTCGATAGTCGTATCGTTGTACTCCGCGGCGAACACCCGCCAGGCCGGCTCCCGCTTCATTGCAGGTCCTCCAGCTGTTCGGTGATCGCCTCGGCTTCCTTGGCAATGTCGAAATCATGCAGGCTGGCCTCATGCGCGATGATGGTGACCCCGAAGTCGTCCCCGAGCGCGTTGCCGGAGAGGAGGAGCCGATGGCCGAAGAGCGTTTTGCCCAACGTCTCTTCAAGCGTCGCCGCCTGCGCCTGTAAATCGGACAGTGATTTCCCCAGGAGTTTCTCGGTCAGCGGACGACCCAGGATCGTGCCAATCGAACCGCTCCCGTCGTCCAAGGTGAGCTTCAGTCGGACATCGGGGACGCCCGTGACCTGCCCATGGGTCTGGCAGCCGGATTCCTGCAGGACGCGGTTGCATTCGGGGCAGCGCAGGACGACGCCGGAGCCTCGACGGACCTCGATGATCGTGCCTTCCACCTCGACGTCGAGGGCGCCGTTGCGGTCCACGAGCTCCGACAGCGTGACCCGCTGGGTCTTCACCTCTTTTTTCGGGATGAGGTTCGCGTCGACCGTTTCGACCGAGGCCTTTTCGTCAAACGTCAGCTGCGGGATGCCCTTCCAGGCCTTGACGTAGCCGCCGGACACTTTGATGACCATGCCTTCTTTAAGGCCGAAATCATGCCAGGCGGTGAACTGGGCTTTCCCCGTCTCATCGCCAATCAACCCGGAGTACACGGTCTTCTTCTGCCCGCTGGCCTCTACCTCCCGGATCGTCAGCTCCAGGATGCGGCCAGTGAGCTCGACCGCGGAGAGTCCTCCGCGCAGGTCCCTGATTTTGAAGGCCCGCGGCTCCGTGTTGACCTCGGGGATGCGCGCATCATCAGTCTTTGTGACTCGGGTGCGGTCGCCGAAGTTGAGCTTCACCGCTCCCTGCCATTCCTTCGTGTAGGCGTTGGCGATCTCCAGGACGTCGCCTTTGGTGACCTCGAAGTCCTTCCAGGCGGTGAACGAGATCGTCCCGGATTCGTCCCCGAGGATCCCGTAGTAGATGGTCCGTTTCTCCCCCTTGACCGTGATCTCCCGGGGGTTGACGGAGACGATGCGGGCGAGGACGTTGACGCTTTGCAGATTAGGTTTCATATCAACAATCAGGGTGCGTTCCGTGGACGGCCGTGGGCGCTCCGTGGCCGTGTATTTCTTGACCAGGGTCTGCTTGGCGTGGTCCGCGGGGACGCCGTATTCGAGGAAGCGGCGGAGTTCTTTTTCCAGCTCCTCGCGGCTGACTTCTTTACCCGCGTTTTCGCGGAGTTCTTCGAGGATGTCGTCGATGTACTGGGCTAGTTCGTCGTCGGTCATAGCACTCAATCCTCTCCCATTACTCTTATGATGGAATAGGGTCACGATATATAAAAGTCGCTATCGCATGGTTTCCTTCGAGGAAATCGCGTCGGTGGCTACAGGCCTTTGATGTTGCCTTTCCCGTCGAGGGTGATCTTCGCGGAATGCGGGGTCGGCGGGAGTCCGGGCATGGTGGTGATCTTCCCGGTCATGGGGACGAGGAAGCCGGCGCCGGCGGAGAACTTGATCTCCCGGATCGTGATCTTGAATCCGGTGGGCCTGCCCAGGAGTGCGGGGTCGTCTGTAAGCGAATACGGGGTTTTGGCGATGCAGATGGGGAGGTGGTCCAGTCCGAGTTTCTCGGCGAGTTTGACGTCGCTTTCCGCGGCGACCGTGTAGATGACTCGGTCCGCTCCGTACATCGTTGTGGCGATGGTCTCGATCTTCTCCTTGATGGGGAGTTTGGGGTCGTAGAGCATGCGGAATCGGGAGGGCGTGTTGTAGATGAGGCTGATGAGTTTGCCGGCGAGTTCGACGCCGCCTTCGCCGCCCTTGTCCCAGACTTCGACGGGGGCGACGGGGATGCCTTTGCTGGTGCAGAAGGCTTCGACGACGTCGATCTCCTCGTCCGTGTCGTCGAGGAATCGGTTGATGGCGACGATGACGGGGACGTGGAAGCAGGCGATGTTCTCCAGGTGTTTCTCGAGGTTTGCGAGTCCTGCTTTGACGGCGGTGATGTCGGTGCCGCCGCCGTGGCGTTTGAGGCATTTGATGCTGACGACGAGGACGGCCGCGTCTGGCCGGAGTTTACCGATGCGGCAGACGATGTCGAAGAATTTCTCGGCGCCGAGCTCGCTGCCGAATCCTGCCTCGGTGACGAAGTAGTCGCTGAGTTTGAGTCCGATGGTGGTGGCGAGGAGGCTGTTGGTGCCGTGGGCGATGTTGGCGAATGGGCCGCCGTGGACGAAGGCGGGGACGCCTTCGATGGTCTGGACGAGGTTGGGCATGATCGCGTCTTTGAGGAGGACGGCCATGGCGCCGACGGAGTCGAGGTCTGCGGCTGTTATTGGGGTGTTGGTGTAGGTGTAGGCGACGATGATGCGGCTGAGTCGTTGTTTGAGGTCTTTGAGGTCTTTGGCGAGGCAGAGGATGGCCATGACTTCGGAGGCTGGGGTGATGGCGAATTCGACTTCGTGGGGGACGCCGTCGTTGGGGCCGCCCAAGCCTATTACTGTGTTGCGGAGTGATCGGTCGCTGATGTCGAGGACTCGTGGCCAGACGATGTAGCGGGGGTCGATGTGGTAGGCGTTGCCGTAGTGGATGTGGTTGTCGACGAGGCTGGCGAGGAGGTTGTGGGCGCTGGTGATGGCGTGCATGTCGCCGGTGAAGTGGAGGTTGATGTCTTCCATGGGGAGGACTTGGGCGTAGCCGCCGCCGGTGGCGCCGCCTTTCATTCCCATGATGGGGCCGAGGCTGGGTTCGCGGATGGCAAGCATTGTTTTTTTGCCGAGGTGTTGGAGGGCTTGGGCTAAGCCTATCGTCACGGTGGTTTTGCCTTCGCCGGCGGGGGTGGGGTTCATGGTTGTGACGAGGATGAGTTTGCCGGGTTTCCGCTGGGCGAGGCGGGGGAGGATAGATAGACGGACTTTTGCTTTGTGTTCGCCCCAGCAGATGTAGTCGTCGGGGGTGAGGCCGGCTTTGGCCGCGATGTCCTCGATGGGGAGGATGGTGCTGGTGCGGGCGATTTCGAGGTCGGATTTCATAAGGGTGGGACTTGATAGAGGAAGTGGGTATTTAAAAAAAACGCTTCGGATTATTTTTAGGGATATGGAGACCAGAGGTCGTAGGGGTAGCGAGCGGGGAGCCAGTCGATGTTACAGGCGGGGAAGATGATTTTTGGGAGAAAGAACGGGTGAATATGACGATAGAAGTTGGAGTCCATCCACGCATAGTAGTTTTGGAACCAGCGGGCATAAACCGTTGATCTTACTAGGCAGAGGATGTTGTTGTGAAGAATTTTATTTCCGGGACCGGCTTGCCAGAGGCCGATGGCCAGCGGTTGATTGTCGCAGCGCCATGTGAAGTTGTTTTTCTGTACGATGTTGTCGCTTGAGTTGGTTTCAAGGATGAGGTCAACTCCCCAGAAGTTGTCGAAGTAATTGTTCTGGATGAGGTTTCCGCTGCTCGCTGAGAGGACGACGGCACCGCGATGGGTTTGAACCGTATAGGATGTATATTGGATCGAGGAATTTTTGACATTGTTGAAGTAGATGCTAGTTTCGTAGGTGTCGAAATGGCCGTGAGAAATGGTAATGTTGGATGCGTTTTCTACTCTGATGCCGTTCCAGCTATAGTTATCACAGCCTAACAAATAGTCTATGTGAAATCCTTGTATTTTGACGGAATCATGGATGATCCGGATTGTTGGGAGGGAGCGGTTTTTCGCCTCGACCGTGACACTGTTATTTTCTCCTATCAAGGAGATTGAAGAGTTGATGAGGATATTTTCAAGGTAAAAATTTCGGTTATAGACGAAGATTGTGTCTCCATCGACTGCAGCGTTGACTGCATCCTGGATGGTGGTGTAATTCCCTGGGCCGCTGCCACCAACAAACAACGTAGTCCCAGATCTCACCGACAAAGGTATAAGCGATTCATTTGAAACGGCCAGAATATCCGACACGATTGTAAGACAGCAAAAAAGACAGACCACTTCAATCGTCAATGTTTTTTGAATCATATGTATCCCTCCAGATCGACCGATTTCATGGCGAAATCAACTTCCAACTCCTTCCCCAACGATAGGATTAATAGGCATCGCGTCTCTTCGGCAAACAATAGCAGGACGCCAGTCGATATTGATTATTAATTTAGGTGAGCAATAATTCGGGATGATCTTAGGGAAAAGATGTACAATTTGGAAGACGTAGTAATTTCCGTGCCAATGAGACCGTGTGTTACTATATACCAAACAAAACAGATTATTGTGATAGATTTCGTTTCCTTCACCTGAACCAATTAGTATACCATACATTGGAAGTTCCCAAGAGCTAATATAATTATTAAAAATAAGATTTTTACTGGAATCATTCCTAATTATAATCCCCGAATAATCAGTATAAAGATAGATTGTGTTATGCTCAATAGAATTGCCATTGCTTTCTGACAAAATGATTGAAATCGGGGCTAACTCATCTAAAAAATTATAAGAGATGGTTGAATTTGAGACATTATTGAAGACGATACCTTGATATGCGATCTCCATTTGACAATCTGAAATATTAACGAATGAGGCATTTTCGACATCGATATCTTTTACGTCTTCAAAAACTGAGCCTGGAAAATTAAAACTGGATATCTTCACAGAATCATGACGAATGAGCATCGTGGTTAGATTAAAGTCTTGCGGCTCGAGTGAAGTATTAAGATTTTCTCCAATCAAAGAGATCGATTTCTCTATCAAGATATTCTCTTTATATGGCGAAGAATATTGATAAACGAACACGGTGTCCCCATCAACTGAGGCATTGATGGCATCCTGAATCGTCGAATAATTCCCTGGGCCGTGGCCACCGACATACAATATGGTGCCAGAACGCGTGGGCGAGGGTACGTGCGGTTCATTGGTGAAGGCCAGGGTGCCCGGCATGACCATAAGGCAGAGAAATAGATACACTACTTCAATTTTCAGGGTTTTTCGAATCATATTCATTCCGGTGGGATTATCGGTTTCATACTATGACCATTGTATATCATAGGGATGGCGAGCTGGATGCCAGTCGATATTTATTACCGGCCACCCCCGGATAATTATAGGGAATAGGGATAATACTTTGAAATGCAGTCTAAGCCATCCTGGTTTGTAATAATTTTCATGCCAATATGAATGAACATCACTCCAGACTGGGGGATATATATTATTCTTTATTATTTTGTTTCCCTCACCTGCGCTCTTCCATATTTCAATGGCATATATTGGATCATAGGGACTGTCGGTAAAAGTGCTGTTTTTAATTATATTATTACCTGAATCCGTACCAACAGTTATGTCAACACCCCAATGATTCTCATAGATATTATTTTGAATTATATTTCCATTGCTAGCTGACAAGATAATTGCGCCAGTATATGTTTCAACATAATAAGAAACATTTTGAATAGATGAATTCTTTACCTTGTAAAACGAAATACTATTCTTGTCATTATCCATATGGCAATTTGAAATAGAGGGGTTTGAATAACCCCTCATAGAAACCTTGAAGTTCTCCTTCGCCATTCCTGATACCAGGAGTGGCGAGGATGAGTTTTGACCAATTCATTTTGAAACAAAACTACCAGAAAGTCAAAGG
>Ga0315282_10017569_pt1 | contig 10314 bp, 10 predicted proteins | sample YL17G07_20_MG_FD_203693 | JGI IMG/M metagenome (GOLD analysis project Ga0315282, IMG submission 203693) | Sediment microbial communities from Yellowstone Lake, YNP, Wyoming, USA - YL17G07_20 | ecosystem: Environmental > Aquatic > Freshwater > Lake > Sediment | place: USA: Wyoming | collected... | reverse complement strand
CGGAGTACCTGGGCCGGGGTCGGATATTTTGCCAGGACAAACCCTCTTGAGCCACCTCTTGAATCACGCGATCTAAGCGCGGTCATGGCTGAAGTCGGTCTCTGACCGAAACCCCAATCTTCGGACTGCCCCCGATCTTAGAACTGATCCAGCCAGAATCGATTGTACAGCATACAGTCCGAAAACGGCCCAAAAAACTATGAAAAGGTGTACAGACTTTCCCAGCGGCGATGGCACAATCATGTACATTTCAGTATATTTATCCTCTCTTTTCAAATGCACGTACCTCCCCCCCGCACATGCCATTTTTGCCCACCAGAATGGCCCTGGGAATCTACACACTTTCCTCCAAAAGATAGGACCGGACGGACTCGACGGGCTGGCGCGCCTGCGCCTGGCTGGACACCGAAAGGCTCAGCGCCAGGCAGTGCTGCGTAAAGGCGCAATAATTGGCCCCGAGAACTAAACTGAAGCCAAGGTGAGCTCTACATGGTTTGCCTCAGCAAAAAACTGGTTCGCAGTTGCCATCAAGACGTCGGGCTGAGCCTGCCAAGCCGTGCGGTGCCAAGTGGAGCGCTCCCGCACCCAGTTCGGGCGCGTGTTGCTGCAGCAGAGCCGCCCATTCTTGCGGCAACAGGTGGGTCTCTTGGGGCTGGCCCAGTGCCAGCGCCCAGCGCACATATTTGCGCACGGTACCGCGGTCGACACCCAGGCCACGAGCGATTTGCCGAATGGAGCGCCCGCTTTGCCAGTGCATGAGGATTTCGGTGAGATCGCGCACGGTAAAACCCCTTCTGCCCATGTCTTCCTCCTTGAACCGAGATGAAGACATGGTGCCATAGGTGATTACCGCACGCCGCGGGTGGGTGAATCATTTGGCCGGGGGGTGGGTGGATTCCGTGGCCGAAAACTCACTCAGCTGGGTGAGTTGTTTGGCCGACCGATGGGTGAATTACTTAGCCGAAAACCCCTGTGAGTGGGTGGATTCCTTGGCCGTCGACAACAGTATGAATGGTCTAACCTTGGGGTAGGTGGATTCTTTGGCCGAGAGACCTCTCCAGATGGGTGGTTTTCTTGGCCGTCGACACTCTCAGTACCTTCATTGGCTTGTCCAACGGTTCAGTAATTCAACGGATGTGGTTTCGAGCGGCTTATCTGTAATGACGAGCGGGGTGGTTGTTTAGCCGCAGAACCTCTGAGGCAGTCCTGGCGTCGGTGATCAGGACCTTGATGTATTTGTTGCGCAACGCCGCCAGGATGGCTCGAGCTTTGGCGACACCCCCGGCGACGCCAATCACGACAGGGATCTGAGACAGCGTCTCCAGGTCAGCGGCGATGATGCGGCGATTGAGGGGAGTATCGAGCTGGTGTCCCCAAGCATCAATCTGAAAGCCAAGGATATCACCCACGGCTCCCGCTTTCTTCAGCTCTCTCAGGTCTGCACTGTTGAGAAATCCGGCCCGGCGGAGGCTGGATAGATCAGGATCAATGGTCCCGATGCCCGTCAAGGCCACCTCGACCTCTCGGATCAAACTCAGCGTTCCGGTAAGGGTGGGCTCCTGTATAAGCGCCTGAGCGACCGCTTCGCTCTCCACCAATGCAGGAGCGTGTAATAATCGGACCGTAGCACCCAGTTTCTGGGCCAGCTGACGAGCGCACTCCGGGCCGTCCACCATTGACCCACCAAAACCGATCGCACCGATCAGCTGAATCACCTTGGCATCCCGCAGAGGCAAACTGGCCATACAACGCGTAGTCTCGTAGATGGCTGTGCCCCAGCCAATGCCGATGTGAATACCGTCGTGCAGTTGCTGCTGGAAGAAACGGGCGCACAGCTCACCCAATCGCTGAATCAAGGTTGCGTGTTCGGCCGGCGATTCGGCCAGCACACATGCTCTGGAGAGACCAAAGGTCTTAACCAACGAGGCCTCCAGCTCCGCATCCGTGTTGAACAGGCGTTTTACACGGATTTCGATCAAACCCTCGTCGCGGGCTTCCTGAAGCAGGCGAGAAACCGCGGAACGGGAAACATCAATTCGCCGCGCAATCTCTTCCTGGGTCTGGTTCTCTTCGTAGTACCAGGTAGCGACCTGTACGAGAAGCTCACGTCGCGTTGAATACATCATAAGCCTACCTGCATCCAAAGATGGCAGGACAACCCCCTGTTGCCACATCCGGCAAATCATAACACTGCCGAATCGACGCGAGAACGGAAGCGCTGCAAAACTCGTCGTGGGGCTGGCTCACTGGACGACTTTCCTGAAAGATCAGCCCGTCCCCTGGCCTGTCCCGGCCCAGGAGCGGAGCGAAGGCGGGTCGGGCCAGGGGACTGTCGGGAAGGTGCCTCTTGACGATTCGTACGTCACCGAACGTGCAACGTTTATGGCTATCCCCGAATGAGCGGCAGCAATGTCTTGGCCGATTCTTCCACCAGCCAGCTATAGAATTTTTCGCTCAGCAGGCTGCTTCCGTGCTCCTCAATGAACTTGCGCTGTTCTTCGCTGATGTCTACCCCGCCTGTCTCAAGTTGATCGGGATACCGATTGACGGGTGTGCGGTCAACCGTAGCGATAAACTCGACGGCCAGGGCTCCATCATAGCCAGCCTCTTTTAAAGTGCCGACCAGCCTGGGCCAATCCCAACGGCCCATACCGCATGCCATTCGAGTGTTGTCAGCGGCGTGGAAGTCGACCAGCCGGCTGCCGGCCAACCGAATCGCGGCGTAGGGGTCGGCCTCTTCAATATTGAGGTGGAAGGCGTCCAGGCACACGCCACACATCGGGCCGCACTGCTTAGCCAGCGCCAGCGCCTGCTCGCAGCGGTTGATGAAATAGGTCTCAAACCGGTTGAGCGGTTCAATCCCGACGCATACACCCTCTTTCTGGGCATGGGCATTGAGCTCGCTGTAGACGTCCACGCTCCACTTCCACTCGGTCTCGGGGTCGGCTTCGGGAACCACCTTACCCACGCGTGTGGGAGGAGTACAGACCGTCTTGCCACCCAATTCCTTACAGAACGTAATGACCTGCTTGGTGTAGTTAGCCGTGGCCTCTCGCACGCGTTCATCTTTGGCCAGCAAGTCCCGCTCACCGGACATGAAAGCTAGCGCGCCCCAGCAGCTCAGTCCATTGTCTTCGAGCAGCTTGCGCACCTCTTTGGTATTGTACTGATCAGGCTCACACATAATCTCGAGGCTATCATACCCGTATTTCTTCATGCGCCTGATGGTTGTCTCTACGGGCTCCGCCCGCATCCAGTTGTGCAACGCCAGTTCCATTTGTATGCCTCCTTGTAATTGATCATTGGGATGACTTATCCAGGGGATAGACCGTTCGGGAAGGTCGTCGATGAGGCTTCGAGCAGCGCGCGCGGGCTGTCACCCTGCAACGATTGGCGCAAATCGGTCATAAAACGGGCCGCGTGTGCACCATCCATAATACGATGATCGCAGGATAGCGTGGCAATCATAGTGGCAGCCACTATCAGGCTGCTGTTGCGGACCACCGCCCGCTCTGCTACCGCGCCAACCGACAGAATTGCCCCATCGGGTGGGCTGATGACGGCTTGAAAAGCGTCGACGCCCAACATCCCCATGCTCGAAATGGTGAAGGTGCGTCCCGTTAGGTCTCCACCCACTAACCGCCGCGCCTGGGCACGCGCCTCCAATGCCGCGGCCTGTTCAGCCAATTCGAGCAATCCCATGCGTTCGGCGTGATGCAGCACCGGAATGAGCATCCCATCTTCCAGGCCGACCACAAACCCCAGGTGTACCGAAGGGAACTCCTCAATCGCTTCATCCACCAGTCGGGCGTTCAGGCGAGGATGCCGAAGCAGGACAGCCACAACCGTTTTCATAATCAAATGGGTGAGCGTGACGCGCCGCCCCGGGTGAGCTTGCCTGACCTCGGCCAGCACCTGCCGGGCCGCTTCCATGTCAATCTCTTGGCTCACATAGAAATGCGGAATCTCTCGCTTGCTGCGCACCACACGTTCGATAATGGCACGCCGCATAGCATTCAGCGGGATACGGCGGCTGGCAGTTTCTTCCGGTTCATGCGCCACGGCGAACAACTCTACGCTTTCAAGGCAATACGTCATCCGGCCCGGCAACGTAGGCCAACACATCTCCCACGTTGGCAGTGTCGCCCTCGTTCACCATGACGCGGCGCAACACGCCCGAGCCGAGCGCCTCGACCTGCAACACCGCTTTGTCGGTCTCGACCTCGAACAACATCTCGCCGCGTTGCACGGGTTCTCCTTCTCGTTTCAACCAAGTCACCATCTTGTAAGTTTCACTGGTTTCCGTGAGCGGGGGCATCACTACTTGTGTGATCATGCTTTGGTCATTGTCATCCTCGTCTCCCTGGTGTAATGAGCCCATTCAGGTAAGAAGCAGGCTTCTAACCTTGCATTGGGACGCCCAGCATCTCCTGGGCAGCCTCCGCGATCTGCTGAGCGCTCGGCACCACCAGTTTCTCAAGCCGTGAGTTGGCTGGCAGAGGCACATCCAGGCCGGCGACCCTGCGCAGCGGGGCAGCCAGTTTGCCGAACAGCCGGCTGCTCAGCTGGGCCACAATCTCCGCGCCGAACCCTCCAAACAGGCACGCCTCGTGGACGACTACGGCGCGGCGGGTTTTGGCCACCGAGGCGGTGAGCGTATCCACGTCCAACGGCGACAGGGTACGTACATCCACCACCTCGGCGCTGATGCCCATCTCGCTCAGACGGCGTGCCGCCTCAAGCGCCACATGAACCATGTGCGAGTAGGTAATGATGGTAATATCGTCCCCCACGTGCTTGACATCAGCCACCCCCATCGGGATCGCGTAATCTTCCTCGGGCACCTCCCCTTCTATGGCATACAGCCCTTTGTGCTCGATGAAAACCACCGGATTGTTATCACGGATGGCTGTCTTGAGCAGCCCTTTAGCGTCGTGAGGAGTTGACGGTATCACCACTTTCAAGCCCGGCACGTGAGCGAACCATGCTTCCAGACTTTGCGAGTGTTGAGGGCCGGCGCCGCGGCCGATGCCCTGTTGGGTACGGATAACCATAGGCGCGGCCAGTTGCCCGCCGAACATACAGTGGACCTTGGCGGCCTGGTTGACGATCTGATCCATTGCCAGGGGTAAGAAGTCCGCGTACATGATCTCGGCGACAGGGCGCCCGCCGGCCACCGCCGCGCCCAGGGCAGCTCCGACAATCATAGCTTCTGACATCGGTGCATCGATGATGCGTTTGGGGCCGAATTCGTTGAGTAACCCCTGGGTCACCGCGTAAGCGCCGCCGTAGCGCCCCACGTCCTCCCCGATCACAAAGACGTTGGGGTCCTGCAACATTTCCTCGCGCAATGCCTCACGCAGTGCCTCACGGTATCTGATCTTGCGCATGACTTGTTCCTTAACCTGTCAAGCAAAGAGATCGTCAAAAGCACCCTCAAGGGAGGACGGCGCGCTTTCCTCAGCATAGCGCACAGCATCGTCGATATGCTGCGTCACCTCTGCCTCCATTTGCTCCACCTCGGCTGCCGTAACCACACCTTCCTTGAACAGGCAATCGAGGAAGAGGTGTACTGGATCTCGAGCGCGTTGCCTGGCCTCTTCCTCCTTATCACGGTAGGGGCTGGCATCGCCGCGCGAGTGTCCGAGGAACCGATAGGTTTGAGCGCCGAGGAGAGTTGGCCCACCTCCCTGGCGTGCCCGCTCAATTGCCTCCAACGCAGCCCGCCGCACCGCCACAACATCTTGCCCATCCACTTCCATGCCCGTCATACCGTAACCTTCCGCCTTGTGCACATAACTGTGCTCCGCCGTGGCATTGGCCCAGGCAAGCGACATGGCGTATTGGTTGTTCTCGCAGACGAAGACCATTGGCAGCTTCCACAATGCTGCCATATTCGCCGCCTCGTGGAAGACACCCTCGGTCAGTACGCCATCGCCAAGGAAAGCCACCGTCACCCTGTGATCGCCCTTCAGGCTGGACCATAAGGCTGCGCCGGTGGCTATGCCGACGTGACCCCCCACAATGCCATTCGAGCCCAGATGTCCAAGCGACACGTTCACTAGATGCATGGATCCGCCCCGCCCTTTGCAGTAACCGGTCTCTTTTCCGAAGAACTCGGCCATGATCTTGCGCAGATCACCCCCGCGGGCGATGATGTGGCCATGCCCGCGGTGGGTACTCGTCAGATAATCGTGGGGTTGCATCGCTGAACAGACGCCGGCGGCCACCGCCTCCTGGCCGATGCTGACGTGGCACATACCGCTGGCGAGTTTACCCTGGAGCAAGAGCTCCAGGATCTTCTCCTCCGTACGGCGAATCAACAGCATGGTACGGTAAAGTGAGATGAGCGTGTTCCGATCTTCCATAATCTTTGTACCCAGAGTGGACTTACATCATCGTTGCGAGATATCTTCCCGAAGGTTGCGACCTGTCGGGAAGGTCGGCGACTCAATCCGCACGCACTGCGTCCACATAGGCACGCAGCACGAAATAACACGAGGTAGCACCCGGATCAAGGTGCCCAATCGTGCGCTCGCCCAGGCGGCGGGCGCGCCCGGTCTTGGCGACCAGATCCCTGGTAGACTGCCATCCTTCCCTGGCAGCCGTCTCCAGGTCACCCAACGCCACATCCAGGGGTTTGCCGTCCCGCTCGGCGCGTTCCAGGGCGCGCACGGCGGGAGCAAGCGTGTCCAAGAGTGTCTTGTCGCCTTCGTTTGCCTTGCCGATATCGCGGATGCCTTTCTCGGCTGCCTGGAACATGCGCACCAGGTCACTCAAATTGACCTCGTGCTTGCCCATCGATGCAACGGCTTGCTTGAGAAAGAAAGTTCCAAACAGCGGCCCCATCGCTCCTCCCACGGCGTTGGTGAGGGTTAGGGCAACGTCCTTCAGCAAGGATCCGACATCCTGAGCCGGCCACTCGGGCAGCTTCTGTTTGACCAATCCAAAGGCGATAGCCATGCTGACGCCGTGGTCTCCGTCCCCGATGGCTCCATCCAGGTCACACAGGTACTCTTTCTGCTCCTCAATGGTATCGCACATGCTGGCAATCACGGTTTTCATTTGAGAGGCAGTAATAGCGGTTGCGCTCACGTCCGATCTCCTCCAATCCAGTGCGCCGTCTAAACCACCTGGTGGGCCAATGTATCGCAGGGAGCAGCCAACAACCCCTTCAGCGCCGCATCAACCTTCAGCAGCGTAATCGAAAAACCAGCCATCTCCAACGCAGTGAAATACTCACCCACATAGGGTCGGAATACCACAATGCCCCTGGCATCCAACATTTGTTTCACCTTACGGTAGACAATGTATAATTCGCACACCGGGGTAGCGCCAAGGCCATTGATCAAGACCGCCACTTCATCACCCTTACGAAACGGCAAATCTTCGATGATCGCGTCGGCCATCCTCTCCACTACCTGATCGACCGGCATCGTCTTGATGCGTTCGAGACCGGCCTCACCATGGTGACCAACCCCATATTCCATCTCATCCTCGGCCAGGGTAAACGTGGGCGTTCCTTTGGCCGGAACGGTGCACGGGGAGATGGCTACCCCAAACGTCCGGGCCAAGCTGTTGACCTTTTTGGAGACCTCCAGGCATTCTTGCAGGCTGCCACCGGCCTCGGCCCTGGCGCCCGTGATTTTCCAGATGAAGAACTCGCCAGCCACCCCGCGCCGGTCGCTCGGCCCCGAGCCCACGTCGTCGTCGGCAATTGACTGTTCGACGGCGATGCCCTCCAATTGGGCCAGATCAGCCGCCATTTGGAAATTCATTTTGTCGCCGGCATAATTGCCCAGGAGAAGCAACACACCTTTTCCTGAGTGAGTAGCCTTGATGGCGTCCAGGATCGCGCCGGGGGGCGGCGAAGTGAAAATCTCGCCAACGACCACCGCATCCAGCATACCCTTACCGACATATCCGAGCAGCGCCGGCTCGTGGCCGGAGCCACCGCCGGTCACTACCGCAACCTTGTTGGCAGCCGGCGCGTCCTTGCGAACAATGACACGCGACGTCTCCAGTTTGCGGGTGCTGTCCCCGCGCATGGCCAGAAATCCTTCAACCATCTCGTCGGCAACTTTCATTGGGTCGTTGATGAACTTTTTCATGGTGAACGCTCCTTGTTCTGTGTCGAGGATAATGCCGGGGGTGAATCACCCCCAACAGTTGGCAAAAGCGTCATAACCCTTGCTTGATGGCGGAGAGTGGGATGTCTAGCCGGTTTTCCTTCTCGTCGAACACCAGCACACGTTCCGGCGGAAATTCAACCCATACCTCACCCTGCAGTCCATAGCCAAGAGCCGGGTCCACCTTCGCTTTCACGGGTTTGCCGTTAACGTCGATTACCAGCAAATACTGCCCGCCGACCACAATCGCCTTGCGGATGATATGACCCTTCACTGCACTCGGAGTAGCATCCTTCAGCGCTCGCACGTGTTCAGGCCGAATCCCCACCGTGATGCGTTGCTCTTTGCCGATCTGCGGCAGTCGCAATAAGACCGTGCCCAACACCCCCATCAGCCGGCCAGCCTCCTCCAGGTTGTTGGTCGTCATTTCGTAGAAATTCATGCCGGGACTGCCCATAAACCAGCCGCCGAAAACCTGGCTGGGCTGGTTGAACACCAGTTGTGGATCGTCATATTGGATGATGGCACCTTCCCTCATCAGGGCAATTCTATCTGCCAAAGTCATCGCTTCGTTCTGATCGTGCGTGACGTAGATGATCGTTTTGTTGAGGCCGCGCGTCAGCTCTTTGAGGGCCAGCTTGAGCTGCACCTTCACATTGACATCCACGTTGGTGAGTGGCTCGTCTAACATAATGACTTCAGGCTGGCGCGCCACTTCACGTGCCACGGCGACTTTCTGACAGGTGCTGGTGTCCAACTGGTCAACGTTCGTGTTGATAACATCTTGCAGCTGCACGATCTCAACCACCTGTTCGATGCGCTTGCGGCGCTCTGCGGCGGACAGCTTCTCGTGCGACAGCGGCAATTCGATGTTTTGTAATGCAGTCATGCCCTTGTACACAACCGGGGATTGGAACACCATGCCAACGCGGCGCTGGCTGGGCGCCAGCTGAGTCACTGGCTGCGAGTCAAAATAGACCTCACCCGCAGTCGGTGTCTCCAAGCCAGCGATCAAGCGCATCAGCGTGGTCTTGCCGCAACCTGAGGGCCCCAGGATGCAGGTAACCGCTGAGGGCCGAAAGGTGACATTCACATCCCGGACCGCGACGACGTCCTTGAATTCCTTGCGTAGATTAACGAGACGAATTTCCAGCATGGTCCAATTAAACTCCTTTTCCGATAACTCGCCCGTCTTCTGCCGCAAACAGCGTGATGGCCGACGGTTTCATACCGATTGTCAACATGTGGTCTTCTGGCTGACGAAACTCCTCGTGCTTGGTGACCGCCACCAGTCTCATCCCCTGGGCGTCCAGGTGCACCACCAGCTCACCGCCGAGGTCTTCGAGCAACACCAGCCGCGCCTGAAATCTCAGCAGGCCATCTTGTTCGGGCGGATTGAGCTGCAGATCGATGGGCCGCATCGCCACCAAAACCGCGCCCGAAGTCGTCCTGGCATCCGCTGGTGCAGTCAGCTCAACCGGGAATTGGTGCAGCGCCGTGCGGCACCACGCCTGCCCGTCGCGCAGGCTGACCTCGCCGGTGAGGACGTTGGTGCGCGGGTAGCCGAGCAATACAGTGGTTTGCAGGCGCTTGGGTTGCCAGTACACCTGGTCGGTACTGCCACTTTCGATGGCTTCGCCGTCGGCCATAACGATGATATCGTCGGCCAGCATCAGAGCTTCGAGGGGTTCCGAGGTAGCGTAGATGAAGGTAGCCTTCAGGGATTGCTGCATTTCCTTCAGATCGTCAAACAGGCGCTCGCGCAGCTTGAAATCCAGGCCAGCCAGCGGGTCATCCAAGACATAAACATCAGTGTGTTTGACGATGCCGCGGCCCATCGCCACCCGCTGCTTTTCGCCGCCGCTTAATTGATCAGGTCTCTTGCGCAGCAGGTGATCGATTCCGAGCATTTTGGCCGTTTGCTGCACGGCAGCGTCGATTTGGTCGTGTCTCATCCCCCTAAGCGTCAGTGGATAGGCGATATTGTCGTAGACGCTGTAGTGGGGATAGAGCGCAAAGGCTTGCGGCACATAGGCCAGGTTGCGATCTTGCGGCTCAACCTGGGTGACGTCCACCCCGCGCAGATAGATGCTGCCGGTTCTTGGCCTCTCCAGGCCCACCAGCAGCCGCAAGATGATCGATTTGCCGCTGCCCGGTTGGCCGAAGATCACGCTAAACCTGCCGG
>Ga0315282_10017568_pt1 | contig 10314 bp, 7 predicted proteins | sample YL17G07_20_MG_FD_203693 | JGI IMG/M metagenome (GOLD analysis project Ga0315282, IMG submission 203693) | Sediment microbial communities from Yellowstone Lake, YNP, Wyoming, USA - YL17G07_20 | ecosystem: Environmental > Aquatic > Freshwater > Lake > Sediment | place: USA: Wyoming | collected... | reverse complement strand
TGGACGGCAAGGGCAAGGAAGTTGTCCTGCTGCAGGACCTCGCCGCGCTCGACGCCGAGTCGCGCCGCATCGCGCAGGAGGAACTCGAGCGCCGCTACCTGACCGCGCGCATCCAACGCGTCCTCGAAGCCACGGCGCAGTTCGGCACCCGCTCGTGGCAAGTCGAAACCGACCGCGGCGTGCGCAGCTTCGTCGTCAAGAGCGTCAACAAGGACGTGACGTGGGTCACCGACGACCGCATTCTCATCCGCGACACGCTCGGCTACCGCTACGAAATCGTGTCTCTGAGCGCCCTCGACGAACACTCGCAGGAGGAAGTGGACAAGGTGCTGTGAGGACACAGGCCGCTGCCATCGGGTGCCGCCGCCCTACCGCCGCTCCAACGCCTCCGCCGCGCCGGCAAGTTTGTACAGCGCTCCCGTCCGCTCGAACGCCGGGTCTTTCGCGCCAATCAGCACCAGCCGCCGCGGCGCCAGACAGCCGAGCGCTTCCGGGATATCGAGCACGCGCAGGACGTTCAGGAGCGGCGGACCGTAGGCGCCCTTCTCGACCGCTGGGCGGTGTGACGCCGGCGGGTCAACGGCCACGACGCATTCGATTGCCGGCTCGTACAGCGCCGCGTATGCCGCAAGAATCCCGGCCTGGCCTTGCCCCGCCACGCGCCACGGCTTGCCGCCGTCCGCTCGCCGCCGCACCGTCGTCAGCACGTCCCACACGCGGCCGCCATCCACTGTAGCGCCCAGCAGCACCATTGAGCGCTCCACAGTGTTGGGGGGATTCTTGCGCGTCCACGCATTCGCGCCCGTCCCGCGCGGGGCGAGCAGCAAGGCCGAGCCGTCGCCCACGACGGCGCGCGCCCACTCCGGCAACTCGGTCGGAATCGCCTGGCCCGCCTCGCTTGCGTTCAGCACGAGCAGCCAGCGCGCGGCCGCTTTGTCCTTGCCCGGCAGCCAGCGCCAGGAGACTTCCAGCGCGGCTTCAGTCTCTTCGCGGCCTTCCTGAGGCGCGTCGCCGAGCGCCGGCACGGCGGCTTCCGGCGCCGCGGCGGGCCACGCGTTGAACGTCGCGGCGCGCAGCCGCTCCAGCAGCTCTTTGCGCCACGCCTCGAACTTATCCGCCGCGGGCAGTTCGAGTTTCGCCGGCGCGACGAACCACTGATCGGCGCGCGTATTCAGTTGGTCGGCCGGGAGGTCCGCGTCCTCGGGGAACACACGCAACAGCTTGTGCTCGATGCGATGCTGCGCTTTCTCCGGGGTGCTCCCGGGAGCCAGTCCCGCGTCGCCGTCGGTGACGGGCCGCGCGTCCTGTTTCAGCGTGCGGTTGAAGAACTCGAAAATCGCCCGGCGCAGGTCGGCGCGGTAACCGTGGCCGCCAACACTGACCAGCGCGTCCACCTTGTCGCTGACGCCGAAGCGGGCGTAGAGCCGTTCAAGGCGGGCGATGATCCGCTCGTTCGCGCTCATCGGGAAGATCGGGTCGGCGTCGGAGTTCACGAAGAGCAGCGGACGCGGGCAGATGAGCGCCGGGATCGTCGTCCAGTTCCAGCGCGCCCGGTTATACAGGAACATGCAGTCGCAATGCCCGTTCACGCCGTCTTCGCTGACATAGTAGCCCAGATCCGCCATGCCGCTCACCGGCGCCGCCGCTTTCACCCGTTCGTCGGCGGCGGAAATCCACATCGTCGCCGAGCCGCCGCCCGAGATCCCCGTCGCGCCGATGCGCTCGGGGTCAACATCGGGACGCGAGCAGAGGTAGTCAATGCCGCGGATCGCGTTCCAGCATTCCACGCCCGAGGGCACGTAGCCCGCGGACAGCCACCACCAGCGCTGCTCGCGGTACGTGCCGTGGTGGATGCCGGCAATCTCGCCGAGCTGCAGCGAGTCCGTCACCAGGGCCACGTAGCCGTGCGTGGCGAACCAGATGCCGTGGTCCTGATACGCGGTCTTGTTGCCGTCGCGCTTCTCGTTGGAGTGCCCGCATTGGTAAATGATGGCGGGGTAGCGTCCTTGCGCGGGTTCGGGACGATAGAGGTCCGCGGTGACGTACAGCCCCGGCCGGCTCTGGAAGTGCAGCTTCTCGACCGTGAAGCCGGGCTGCTCCAGCGAGCCGGTCACCTTCGCGTTCAGCGGCGTCTTCTCGGGCAGCGGCCACAGCCCCAGCATCTCGAGGTACGCCTGCCGCAGCGCCGGACGCGCTTTCTCGAAATCCGCGGCCGTCTTCACGCCCGGCAGGAACTCACGCTCGAGCTCCGCGGCCCGCGCGGCGAGATACCGGCGGATCGTCTTGTCCGCGGGTGTGCCCGCGGCTTCCTGCGCGTCGCCGACCTCAGATATCGCCATAAGCAGCCCCGCCACGCATAATGCGCCGTGCCAGTGCCCCATGTTCGCATCCCCCCGCCACAAGGCCCATGGTTCTCGTGTAGCAGATAACGCCTGCGGCAGCAACGCGCAAGGCGGGAATCGCTGCGCGGCGCAGCAGCCGGGCTGTGGTTTTCCCTCGAGGGCGTCACAGGGGCTTGACAGCCGGGCGGCCGAGGACTAGAGCAATGCGCAGACACATACAGCTCCCACCGGAGCCTTAGGAGGTGCAGCATGAAGCATTCCACGCGCCGTCGCGATTTCCTCAAGGCCAGCGCCGTGACCGGCGCGGGTGTCCTCATTCTCCGCTCCGGCATCCTGCGGGGCGCCGACGCGCCCAGCAACAAACTCAACATCGCCTGCATCGGTGTGGGCGGACGCGGCGGCGCGGACATGAACGAGGTCAGGGGCGAGAACATCGTCGCCCTGTGCGACGTCAACGCGAGCAACCTCGGGGCCGCCGCCAAGCAGTTCCCGAATGCCAAGACGTACAGCGACTGGCGCAAGTGCCTCGAGCAGAAGGACATTGACGCCGTCGTCTGCGGCACCACGGACCACACCCACGCTTTCGTCAACGTGTGGGCCATGAACCGCGGCAAACATGTGTACTGCGAGAAACCGCTCGCGAACTCCGTACAGGAAGCACACCTCGTCCGCGAAACGTACCTCAAGAACAAAGACAAGCTCGCCACGCAGATGGGCACGCAGATCCACGCCGGCGACAACTTCCGCCGCGTCGTCGAGATGGTCCGCGGCGGCGCCATCGGCAAGCCGCAGGAGTGCCGCGTCTGGTGCAGCCGCACGCCCGCGGGCGGCAGTTATCTCCCGGCGCAAGGCGACCCGCCCACGCACCTCAACTGGGACCTCTGGATCGGCCCCTCGCAGATGCACCCGTACAACCCCGGCTACCTCGGCGGCTGCCTCGCCTGGAACCGCTTCTGGGACTTCGGCAGCGGCCAGATCGGCGACATGGGCAGCCACATGGTGGACCTTGCCTACTGGGCGCTGGATTTGCGCCTGCCGACGACCTGCGTGGCCGAAGGCACGCCCCTCAACCCCGACACCCTTCCGCAGTGGATCACCGCCGAATGGGACCACCCGGCCAACGACTGGCGCGGGCCTGTCAAAGTCTACTGGTACGACGGCGGCAAGAAGCCCGGCATGCCGTCGGAGGTGTTCAACCGCGAGGGCATCTTCAAGGGCATGCTCTTCAAGGGCGACAAGGGATACCTGCTGGCCGACTATGACTACCGCATCCTGATGCCGACCTCGGGCGACATGACTCAGTACAAGTCGCCGACGCGCGAGGACCTCATCCCGCCGTCCAAGGGCCATCACAGAGAATGGGTTGAAGCGTGCAAGGGCGACAAGAAGACGCTCTGCAACTTCGATTACTCCGGCGCGCTGATCCAGCAGAACCTGCTGGCGCTGGTCTCGTACCGTCTCGGCAAGCCCGGCAAACGGGCCGTCAAGTCCGCGGACAAGAAAGCTCCGCCGAAGGAGGAGGACGTGACGACCGGCGTCAAGCTGGAATGGGACGCCGCGAACCTCAAGGCCACCAACTGCCCCGAGGCCGACCAGTACGTCACGAAGAAGTACAGGGAGGGATGGGTGCTGAACGGCTGACGCCCATGCGCTGCGTTCCGTCGCGGCTTGACGGAATGGGTGGGACCGGGGAAACTCCCACGTCGTGCAGGCGCGATGCATGCGCTACGTCGGAAAGGAGTCGTTTCGATGACCAGGCGATTCAGCGTCACGCTGGGGTTCTGCGCGGTCCTCCTGGCGCTACTGCTGTCGGGGTGCGGTGAGGGCGACAAGGCAGGCACCGGCCGCACAAGTGACGGCGGCGGCCCCACCGGCACGTCAAAGTTCGCCCTCGAGGAAGCCAAGTGGGCCTACCGCGAAGCCGCCGCGCTCGAAAAGGAAATGCAGCACCGCTACGCCGCGGCCAAAGCGGGAGCGGAGAAGTTCACCTTGTGGGGCACGTGGGGGCCCGAGGTCAAGGGCGGCGCTGAAGACGAGAACGTCAAAGCCCTCACCAACGGCATGGCCGAATACTTCCCGGACCATCTGGCCGCGCTGGCGGAAAAGTACAACCAGGGGGAACCGAACGGCCCGCACGCCGAGGAGTTCAAGAAGTGGCTCGCCGACCCCGAGTTCCCGAGGCTGCGCGAGATCAAGGCCAAGATCGAGCAGTTCCGGGTGGACCAGAAGTTCATGGGGCCCGGCAAGGAGCACAAGGAAGCGCGCATGCTCTATGAGACGGGCATGGCGCTGATGCTCTACGAGGTCCTGCCCGCGATCGAGGACGAGAAGGGCGCGCCGAATACGCTCACGCCCGAGCAGCGCAAGGCGACGCTGGAAGTGTTTGACAGGGCGGCGCGGCTGGTCCGCTCGTCCATCAATGAGGACCGGCTCAGCAAGATACAGTGCACGCCGGAGCGGTTCCAGCGCGCGATCTACCAGAAGGTGCTGGACCACGTCATGGTTGTCTTGAAACCCGACGACAGGCCGAAAGAGAATAAATAGCGGCACGTTGTGTAATAACCCGCTGAATTGTCGCAGCCGCAATCCGGGGATCGCGGCGCACCCGGTTGTTTCCGGTCAGGCGCCTGATTTTTCTGTTGTACTGCCCCGCTGTTGGCCCCAGAATGCGTCTCGCACGCCGCAGCTATGCGGCGTCGCAGCAGCGTTGGGGGGAAAACGCGCATTGTCGAGCCGTGGAGAGCGTGGCGGCGGACGAAAGTGCCGCGCCGCCGCGTCACTGCGGGAATGGTGTTCGTACTCGCGCCTTTGGGGGAGGCTGTTGGTTATGGCAAAGCGCAACGAGAGTTCCGATGATCCCAAGTCCAGGCGGGCTGTGAAAACGGCCACCTCTCAAGCACGCAAGACGCGTCCGACCCGTGCGGCCGCCGCGTCGTCCGGGAAGACCGCCCGCAGCCGCAGCGCGAAATCCGCCGGCAGCGCCAGGACTGCTGCCCGGCCGCGCCGCCGCGCTCCCGCGCCTCGGCGCGCGCCGGTCTTGCCGCCGCTGACGAACCTGCAGGCGACGGCGGCCTCCAGGCTGTCGCAGACGCCGCCACCGGGATCGCCTCCGCCCGTGCGCGAAGCAGAGCCTGCCCCCGGCGGCTTCCTTGACCGCGGCATGCCCGTCCCGGACAGCTACGGCTTCGACCGGCTCGCGCTCATGGTCCGCGACCCGCAGTGGATCTTCTGCTACTGGGAACTGCACGGCGCCATCCTGCCCGACCTCCGCGCGCAGCGCGGCCAGGCCTTCATTGACTCGTGCGCCTGGGTGCTGCGCCTGTACCGCATCAACGAAGGCACGGCGGTGGACATGGAGATCGAGCCGATGGTGGGCAACTGGTACATCCACGTCGGCGGCGCCGGCAAGTACCAGCTCGAGCTCGCCCTCCTCTCGCCGGACGGCGAATGGATCAGCCTGCTCGTTTCCGAAGTCGTCGAGACCCCGCGCGAAGGGCCGGCCGAGGTCGTGGACGAGGAATGGCGTCTGCGCCCTGAAGACGAAGAGGCGCTCCTCCACGCGGCCCTGGAACTGGCGGATTCGCGCAAGCGCGGCGTCTCCGGGTTCCTTGGCGCGTCGCGGCTGCAGAGCAGTTTTGCGATGGTCAGCAGCGGCATGTTCGGCGGCTCGCTCAGCGGCCGGCCCGTGGCCGGCTCGTGGGGGTGGAGCTTCGTCGGCGCCAGCGGGCGCGTCAGCGGCTCGGGGTCCGGCTCCGGCGGCTTCGGCTGGCTCATCGCCCCCAGCGGCGTCCAGGAGCCTGTGCTCGAGCGGCCCATGCCGCTCGGCGGCGGACCCAACTGGAACGTCCAGCGGGACCTACCCGCGGGCAGGCCGGGCAAGACGCAGCAGCCGCACTTCAAGGTCAAGCTGCCGCGCACGCTGCGCGGCCTCTCGTTACCGAGACCAACGTGGCCGCCGCGGGTGAAGGCGCGTGCCGCGCTCAGGAAGGCCGCCAAAGAGGCGCTCAAAGGCGGCTCTAGCGGCGCCGTGGCTGGACGCCACGCCGAGTAGCAGAGACACATGAAGAAGAAACCCGGCACCAGTCAGCGCGGGCCATTGCGCGCCCGGAACGGCAAACGCGCCGGCGGGCGCGCGGCGTCGCCCAGGCGCAAGGTCTTCATGTCGCCCTGGCGCATGGAGTACATCCTCGGCCCCAAAGACGACGGTTGCTTCCTCTGCGCAGCCAGCCGGCTGCCTGCTGGTGACGAAGCGGCCTGGCGGAAGACGCTGCTGCTGCACCGCGGTCCGCACGGACTGGTGATCATGAACCGCTACCCGTACACCGGCGGCCACCTGCTCATCGCGCCGTGCCGTCACACGGCCGACCTGCCCGGCCTGACGCCCGACGAAAGCCGCTACTTGTGGGACTTCGCCCGCCACGCCGTCCACGTCATCTCCAAGACCATCGGCGCCCACGGCTGCAATCTGGGCATGAACCTCGGCCGCGCGGCGGGCGCCGGCGTCGAGGAGCACCTGCATATGCACGCGCTGCCGCGCTGGGTCGGCGACACCAACTTCATGCACATCGTGGCCGACACCGCCACTGTCCCCGTCGCGCTGGAAGCGCTGTGGGACAGGATGCGGCCCATGTTCAGAGAGCTGGAATCCAGTAGCAGCAGCAGCGGCAGCAGGCAGCGGCAGTAGCAGCGGCAGTAGCAGCGGCAGCAGGCGGGGAAGCGGCGCTGCACCGACGACAGTGGGGAATCCATCGCCGTGCGCAGTGCTCTCATCACGCTTCTGGCATTCGCGCTTGGCGTCGGCGCGGGGTACGCGTGGCGCGCGTGGCGCAGCGCGCCGCCCACTCCCGCGCCGCGGACGGTCGAACTCAACGTCGTTGATGGCGGCGTGTACCGCGTGCGCAACGTGGTGGACGGCGACACCGTGGTGCTCGAAAACGGCCTTCACGTCCGCTATCACGGCATCAATGCGCCGGAAAGCGGGCGCTGGGTGAAAGACCAGGCTCCCCTGGCCGCCGAAGCCACCGCGCGCAACATCGCGCTGGTGGAAGGCAAGCGCGTGCGGCTGCGCCTCGGCCGCGAACCGCTCGACGTCCACGGCCGCATTGTCGCTCGCGTATATGTCCTGCCCGACGCCGGCAATACGGCGGAGGAAACGGAGGCGGGCGCCGTCCTGGTCAAGGAGGGCTTCGCCAAGGCCATGGGGCTGGGCGTGACGCCGGAGGAAGCGCAGCAGATGAAGGCGCTCGAGGACGCCGCCAAGGCCGCCAAAGCCGGCATCTGGGGCGTGGAGAAACCGAACGACGTGGCCAGACCGTATTGCGCCGCCGAGAAGACCGAGATTTACCATCGCAGCACCTGCCCCACCGCCAAACGCATCGCGCCCGCCAATCTCCATTTCTACGACAGCGCCGCGGAAGCCGAAGCCGTGGGCCTCAAACCGTGCAGCAGGTGCCTGGGCAAATGAGCGCCGCGCCCGCCGGCTCGCCATCAGTCGTCGCCGCTGTCGCCGTGGTGGGCGGCGGCGCCGCGGGCCTGCTGGCCGGCATCAGTGCGGCGCGCGCCGGCGCGCGCACCGTCGTCTACGAACGCATGCCGGCGCCGGGCCGCAAACTGGCCATCACCGGCGGCGGACGCTGCAACTTCACCAATACGCTCGACGCGCGCGCCTTCGTGCGCCGCTTCGGCGACACTCACGCGTCCAGGCTCGGCCACGCCTTGCGCGCGTTCTCCAGCGGCGCCCTCCGCGCGCTGCTGGCGAAACACGGTGTGGAAGGACAGATCGAGCACGGCTACCGCGTGTTTACCCGCAGCGGCCGTGCCGCCGACGTGGTCCAGGCGCTCGTGGCCGAACTGCAAGAGGCCGGCGGCACGCTGGTGTGCGGCGCGCGCATCACCTCTGTCCGGCGCACCGGCCTCTTCGTCCTCTCCGGCACTTTCGGCGGCGTCGAGGAACAGCGCCGCGCGCGGACTGTGATCGTTTGCACGGGCGGCATGAGCTACCCCGCGACGGGCTCCACGGGCGACGGCTACTCCTGGGCGCGCGCGCTCGGGCACACCGTGACACCGTTGCGCGCCGCGCTGGTGGGACTTACCGTCGAGGAAGCGTGGCCAGCGGCGCTGCAGGGACTGTCCTGGCCGGATGCGCAGGTTGCGCTCTGGGACGCGGACCGGAACCGAAAGCCGCTCGGCGAAGAGCGCGGCGAGATACTCTTCACGCACTTCGGCATCTCCGGCCCCGCGATCCTCGACCTGTCGAACGTCCTGGTGGCGTCCGGGCTGCGGCGCGCGGCGTTGAGCATAGACTTCTGCCCCGGACTGGAGCGCGACGAACTCGATGCGCAGGTGCTCGCGCGCTGCAGACAGTTCGCCGGCCGAACGCTCGCCCGCGCGCTCGAAGGCTTCCAGCAACTGCCGGCCCGCCTGCTCGGACACCTGCAGGAGTCGCTCGGCGCCGCCGCCGCTCAGCCTGTGTGCCGCCTGCCGAAGGAGGCGCGTTCAAAGCTTCTCGACCTGCTCAAGCGCACGACGCTGACCGTCACAGGCACGCGCGGCGTGGAACATGGCGAAGTCACCGCCGGCGGCGTGGCATGGGATAAGGTTGACCCCGCCACGCTCGAATCCCGCCTCTGCCCCGGCCTCTTTTTCGCCGGTGAAATCCTCGACGTCGCCGGCCGCTGCGGCGGCTTCAACCTGCAGGCCGCGTTCTCGACAGGCTTCCTGGCGGGCAGAAGCGCCGCGCGGCGCGCGGGGGGAACGTAGCGGTCCGTCGGGCAGACGCGCCCGCTTTTTCCGTTTTCCTTTTCTCCGTTTTACTTAGGCTAAGCTCGCCATGGCCAAAGCCGTCCGCTTCTTCCGTTCCGTGCCCCGCTGGCTCCTTGTGCGCAGCCTCTTCCGCCGCTGGCCGTCCGTCGCCACGGGCGCGCTGTCGTGCATCGAGCTCGCCGCCGCCGCCCCGCCGCCGCTTCCCGCGCCCGACTGGGTCCGCATCAAGCCGCGCCTCAGCGGCGTGTGCGGCTCGGACCTGTCGGCCATCGCCTGCCAGGGCAGCCCCTATTTCTCGCCGTTCGTCTCAACGCCCTTCGTCCTCGGCCACGAACTGGTCGGCGACATCGTCGAGACCGGCGCTGCCGTGCCTGCGCAGTGGAAGACAGGCACGCGCGTGGTCATCGAGCCGGCGTTGTGCTGCGCAGTGCGCGGGATCACGCCGCCATGCAAGCCGTGCGCGGCCGGCGAATACGCTCACTGCGAGAACATCCTGAAAGGCAGCATCAAGGGCGGCATCCAGACCGGCTACTGCGCGAGCACCGGCGGCGGGTGGAGCGACGCGACACTGGTTGCGCATCACAGTCAGTTGCACGCCGTGCCGACGGCACTCAGCGACGAGGAAGCGGTGTTGGCCGAACCGTTCTCGTGCGCGATGCACGCCGCGCTCAAAGCGCCGCGCGAGAAGGACGCCACGTTGCTCTTCCTCGGCTGTGGCACGATTGGCCTGCTCACGCTCTATGCGTACCGCGCCGCAGGCGGGCGGGCCAGAGTGCTGGCGACGGCGCGCTTCCCGTGCCAGGCCGAGATGGCGGGAAAGTTCGGCGCGGAGAAGATTTCGCCCCTCCGCCCGCCGGAGGAACTTTACACATGGGTGCTCGAACAGACCGGCGCCGGCGGCGTGTACCGGCCTGAACTCGGCAAGCCCGTCGCACTTGGCGGCGTAGATTGCGTCGTGGACTGCGTCGGTTCCAGCCAGTCCATTGACGACGCCATGCGCCTCACGCGCCCGCGCGGTCTGCTGGTGCTGACGGGGATGCCGGGCATTGCCGTGGGCGTGGACTGGACGAGCGTCTGGTACAGATCGCTCCAGGTGCAAGGCTCGTACGCCTACGGTTGGGAAACGCTCGCAGACGGCCGCAAACTGAAGACGATGCAGCTCGCGCTGGAGTTCCTCCAGAAGAGTGCGGGCGCGCTCAAGCCGCTGGTG
>Ga0315282_10017567_pt1 | contig 10314 bp, 8 predicted proteins | sample YL17G07_20_MG_FD_203693 | JGI IMG/M metagenome (GOLD analysis project Ga0315282, IMG submission 203693) | Sediment microbial communities from Yellowstone Lake, YNP, Wyoming, USA - YL17G07_20 | ecosystem: Environmental > Aquatic > Freshwater > Lake > Sediment | place: USA: Wyoming | collected... | reverse complement strand
CTGCGACATGGTCACGCAACGGCGCGTGACCATGCCACCCGGCTTGAGAGGCGTCACCGTAACTGACGCAGTACATCTGGGATTGCATCCGGCCGAAACGGTGGTATAGTTACGGGCCGCTTGCGGCGGTTTGGAGTGTGCGCCGCGGGTGGTTGGGGCGGCAGGAGAGGGGTGTGAATCCCTTTAGGCGGCTCTCCGCGACAGGCCTCCCGGTTGAGACGCTGTGCGAGCGTGTGGAATCTCTGCGCCCATGCCGGGCGCGGGGGATTCAATGCGCCCGCGCCGGCCCTGAAGATTTCGGGAACCTTTGTAGATCCGTCGACTTCGGCGGGTTTTTTCGGCGCGGCCGGCGGGTGAGACGGCGAACGTGAACATTGAAGAGTTGGCGGCGGAGATCGGCGCGACGGTTGTCGTGCCGGGGCAGGACGTGGCCTCGATCGAGCGCGTGTACGCGGGCGACCGCGTCAGCGACCTTCTGAACCACGCGGGCCAGGGAACGCTGATTGTGAGCAATCTGCCGGGCACGCAGTTGGCGCGGCTGGCCGACCTGATGGACCTGCCGGCGCTGTGCCTGGTCGACGGGGCCGCGGCGGAGCCCGCGGCGGCGGCGGCAGGATTGCGCGGAACCGCCGTGCTCGTTTCGCGGGCGGGGTTGTTTGAGACCTGCGGGCTGATTTACCGGTGCCTGCAGCAGGAGCGTTGCACGTGACGGAGAGTTCTTGCCGGATTTGCGGCGGCGATTTTGAGCGGGCGGGGGCCGCGTCCAGACTCTTGAAAGAGCAGTTGAAGAAGATCGGCGTGGCGCCCGAGATTCTGCGGCGCGCGATGATTGCGGCGTACGAGGCGGAGATGAACGTGGTCATCCATGCTCATCGGGGAATCATGAAAGCGGTTCTCGACGACAAGCAGGCCCGCGTTGAAATCATCGACGAGGGTCCCGGCATCGCCGACACCGACCTGGCCATGACCGAAGGCTATTCCACGGCCGGCCCCCAGGCGCGCCAACTGGGTTTCGGCGCGGGCCTGGGCCTCCCCAACATCCGCAAGAGCGTCGACCGGTTTACGATCGAGTCCAGCGTCGGCAAGGGCACGCGGCTCTGCTTTACGATCTACCTGAAGCCGCAGACGGGCGGCGCCGAGAAGCCCAACTCGCTCCACGTGGCGGCGGGCCGGTGCACCGAGTGCCTTCGCTGCCTGCACGTCTGCCCGACGCGGGCGATCCGCGTCCGGTCAGCGGGGCCGCAGAAACTGGACTACCTCTGCATCGACTGCACGAGTTGCATCAGCGAGTGCCCGGGCGGGGCGCTTGGCGTGGAGCCGACCTCCCCCGAACTCACGGCCGCCGCCGACAGCGTGCTGGTCGTTCCGTCCGCCGTCGTGGCACAGTATGTGTCCGCGTGGTCGGAGGCGGACGTCGAGGGCGCCCTGCGGCAACTCGGGTTCTCGAAAGTGATTGTCACCGAGGGGGCCGAGTCGGCCCTCCGGGCGGCGGTGCTGGAGTACGCCGCAGGGCAGCCTGCCGGGCCGGTCCTGAGCCCCGTGTGCCCGGCGGTGCTGAATCTGATTGAGACGCGGTTCCCCTCGCTCATCGGCAGCGTGGCGCCGCTCCTCGCGCCGCTGGAAGCGATCCGCGAAGAACTGAGCGGCCGTCGGGCATCGTTCGTCGTGCTCTGCCCGGCCCAGAAGACGCTCCTGGGGATGGGCCGCGGGCCGGAAGAGGTGCACGCCGTCCTGCCGTCGCAGTTGGAGTCGAAGGTCCGCACGATACTGAAATCGCGCTGCGGGGCCGCGCCGGAAGCGGCCGCGGCCGGCGTCGGCGACGATCCCCGCATTCTGCGGGTCACCGGCATGGCGCATGTCGTCCGCGTTCTGGAGGAGATCGAGAACGGCGACGTGGCCGACTCGTGCGTCCTCGAACTTTACGCCTGCGACGAAGGGTGCTTCGGGTCGCCGCTGCTCAGGGAAGACCCCCACGTTTCGCGGCGGCGTTATCGTTCGGGCCGGGCCGCGCGGCCGGCGGGCAAGGCGGTCCGCCGCCAGGCCCCGCTCGAAGGGCGGCCGGGCATGCGCCTGGACAGTAACATGGCCGCCGCCATCGAGAAACTGACCCGCATCAATCGGCTGCTCCAGGGCCTGCCGGGGCAGGACTGCGGCCTGTGCGGCAGCCCGACGTGTGCGTCCCTGGCCGAGGACGTCGTGATGGGGCGGGCCTCGGCGGATGCGTGCCGCCGGAAGCGGGGGAATCCCGATGAAACTCGACGAGGTCTGCTCTGAGAGTCCGTTCTGCGGTTAAGGCGCTGCCGTTTTGGCCGTTGACGTAAGTCGCATATTTGCAAAACCACTTACGTCGCGGCGGACCCGTTTTTTCGCCTTTTTGGACCCTCCGGAAGGGCAAAAACGGCCCTGGCGCTAGCGCCAGAGGGGTTGGAGGGGTCGAATGTTAAGATGGGTAAGCAACTTTTCACTCGTTTTTGGCGCTCGTTTTACCCTTTTTGTGCCCCCTTTCATCGGATTTGATACCTGTCTTGACGATTTTGGAGGGCCTCGGCGAACGTAAGTCGCCTATTTGCAAAAACACTTGCGCACGTGAAATGTTTCACGGGACCTGCCCCTGTCCCTAATTTCCGGCGGACCGCCGAAACCGGGCAAACCGGGGTTCCGGGCCGGCGTGGCGCTGTCCCTGATTTCCGTCGATCCGCCCGGCCGCGGCCCGGCCGGAGGGTCTTCCGTAGATTGCCCAGATTGCCTAGATTAACAGGGGGGGGAAACGGCTACAAAGAATGCCTGACGCAAAGACGCAAAGAGGCGGGAACCGGGAACAGGGAACAGGGAACCGGGAACGGGGAACCGGGAACGGGAAAAACAAACGGCGGGAATCGGGATTCGGGAACCGGGACTCGGGACTCGGAAACTCGCCACAACGGACGGGCGGGCCGGCTTTGGAACCCGCCAAGAAAGATCGGCGGGCAGGCTTTGGAGCTTTTCGGTCAGCGTCTTGGCTTAGAACCCGCAACGGGCGGACAGGGCAAGGAACTCGCAACCAGTCCCATAGTGCGCACCTCTAACACGCCGACACGACAAGGGCATTGTTTCCGAAGGCCGCGTGGGCTAGAATCACGCACACTGTGTGGGGGGGAGGCTAACCTCTATCAGGGGAATCATGTAATGAAGGGGTTTCCCAATCAAGTCTCATACCTTGGAACACTGGCCTCTGCGCTCAAGGTGTTGATCGACGTCCATGAAGCGGGCAAGAACCCCAAGGATGATGGTGTGTTTGGGGAAGCACTGATTCGGCAGCGCGTCCTGAACACTGGTCACACGCCGGTGCCCGTCGATGAATACCTGGCCGCACAGAAGCTTAAAGGCAAATCCGACCAGAGTTTTCGCACCAGCGCTCGGGGGCTTCGCGAGCTGTTCCGAGTTCTTAATCTGATCGAGGACTCGGGCGACGAACCTGTGGTTACACGGGCGGGTGAGCAGATAGCGGCGTTAGCTGGCAAGAAGTTGACGCCGGACACAAAGCGACTGTGGCAAAAAGTCATCGTCAGCATGTCTCACGATGGCGGAGATGGCCAATCCTCGCATCCGTATCAGGTTCTGCTCAGGATAGTTGCCAAGCGTCCCGGTATCACGAGAGCAAAGTGTGCCTTGGCGCTGGAGGCGAAAAACGACAGTGACGATGAACTGGACCGAATCCTCTCGTTGACTGACCTGGATGAGGGCAAGATCAGACGCGAGATCGGCGTCACCGAGGCGAACTGGAACAACGCGAAGAAGATCCTGCCACGGTTCGCGGAGCAGCTAGGTGATGTGCATAAAATCGGAGAACAATTCTACCTGAGCGATGCTCCGGGCGTGCCTAGAGAGTCGCCCGCCGAGGCTGAAGGCGACAAGGCGGTCAAGGGGCCTCGAAGGCCCAAGAGCGCCAGTGCGGTGACATCTGACTCCATCGCACGTGCCGGAACTGCCGAGGAATCAGACGAAGGGGATGAACTTACAGACTCCGAAGTCGACCCGGAGGCATTGAAAGCGAAGAAGGCCAAGATCAAAGACCGGCTGAGGCGGCACAATGCGATTGTCAGGAACCTGGCAAAGAAGCTTGAACCCGAGGGAGCAGAACTTTTCGAGCATCCCTTCGACTGCTTAGCATGCTTCGCTGCCGAGGGCCTGCTCATTGAGGTCAAGAGTCTGGACGGAACAGAACAAGACGACGTACTGCGAGTTCGTGACGCGCTGGCACAACTCCTGTACTACGAATCTTTCGTGACTAGGCCTCTCGTCAAGAAGCGGGCCGTAAGGAAAATCGCCTGCTTCGAGCACAAAGTCTCCGAGGATCATATCGCATGGCTACAGTCGAGTAACATCTATGTGACCTGGGTGACGGGCGATGGATTCGATGGGTCGCCTGAGGCAAAGGACGAACTAGCTGGCCATTTCGGCTTCTAGAGTAACGGCCTTGCTCAGGCGTTGACGAGCGATCAGCAGGTACTTCTCATTAACCTCCGCACCAAGGTAAGCTCTGCCTAGCTGAACTGCCGCAACACACTCGCTGCCTGAACCTACAAAAGGAACAAACACGAGTTCGCCTGGATTCGAGAAGTGCTTCACGAGCCTGAGGCTGATCGCCAGTGGCTTCTGTGTGGGATGTTTTACCCGTTCTGCTGCAAAGCGCCGACCCGCAAGCGTGGGAATGTGCCACACATCGCCCGCCTGGCGGCCTTCTGGGTGAGGCGTCCACACCTTGCCGTTTTTCGTGATTTTGTGTCGCAGCCGCGCCACACTCTTGTAGGGCTCTCTGATGGTGTGGTACGTTGAGTTCGCCGACTTGGCAAACCAGAGGAGTGGCTCGTAATGGCACGCAGGCCCAGTCTTGTACTTCGACCATCCATTCTCATAAAACCAGATGATCTGGCGTCGGTAGACAAGTCCGAGGTCGTAGAGCAGGCACTGGAGATAACAGGCATTGTGGTGGATGGCGTAGACAAAGAGGTTGCCTTCCGGGTGCAGCAGCCGCCTGGCCTCGGTAAACCACAATTGCGACCATTGCATCCAGGTGGCGTGGTCCTCGAAGAACGTCCCTGTGCCGAAGTCCTTGTCGATGTTGTAAGGCGGGTCGGCAATGATCAGGTTGGCGCACTCATTGGGGAGAGTACGCATGAAGGCGACCGTGTCACCCCGAAAAATGTAGTTGGACCGGATCATAGTTTCTTCAAAATGACTATGTACTGATGATGCAGGTTCGGGACATAGGCATAAGGATACCCGTACGGAAAAATGCGCTTGTGCCGCTGGTACAAGATGGTGAGTCCCTTCAGCGAGAAACCGCGATTCTCCATGGCCATCGCCAGATCAGCATGGAACATGTGATAGCGAGACTTGTCACGAAAGTCGCCAACGATGACGCACATGTGACCGCCATCAGCCAAGACAGGATGGCACAGGGCCAGAATGTCCGCAAGTTCCTTCAGGAACTCGGAGTATCCGCCGATGTTCCCGAGATCGGCAGGATTATCGCTGTATCTGGTGTCAAGTCCGTTCTCCAGCCTTTCCTGTTTGGCTTTGTGGTCTTCCTTGTGCAGGATATTCCAGTAGGGAGGACTTGTGACCACGAGGTTGACGCTCGCCGGTGCCAGCGTGGGGATAACCTTCCTGGCATCACCAAGAAGAACCTCTTGCTCTCGGCAGGCGTAAAGTTGGTCGGCTATCTCCGTGGCAAGCCGTTTCTTCGATAGGGCAACGTACTTCGGGTTCAGTTCGATTCCAATCCCCCTTCGCCCCTCGATTGCCGCTGCCTTAAGGGTGGAGCCGACACCCACAAAGGGGTCGAGGACCGTTTGGCCCTCCTTCGTGAAGAAGCGAATTAGTCTGGCAACGTCCTGGTAGGAAAAAGGCGCGGGATGTTCGCGCTCGATTTGGGCATCCTTGTGGTCCTTGCCCAATCCCTTCTGAACCCACACGGATACCGTCTCTGAGATCCACTCCTTGGCATCCATGTCGTTGAGTTGATTGACGGGATGCTTCCTGCCATTGGCGCTGGACTTCAGAAGAACTTTATCGGCCATGCCTGGGGCCGTAGTTTTGTGGTTGATAGCCATCAGATTGCTCATGTTGGCAATCTTACAACGCGGACAAGGAAAGGGCAAGAGAATCTCACTCACCACATTCTGCATATTCTTCACGCCGAATTCTATGGCGTCGAAGAACGCTTGAGCCACATGCTCTAGCAATTCAACGAACGGCAAAGGGGTCAGGAGCCTTAACGGCCAGGGCTCCAGACCCCAACGGCACGAAGGCACGATGCCGGGGCGCGCCCCGGCCTAGCCGTTTCAGGGTCGCAGATTGCGACCTTGAAACGCTGAAACTGCGCCGCCATTTCAGCGTCGGCAAGATCAGCCGCACGTCGATAGGCTAATCTTCCGGCCCGACCCTCGCCGATGATGCACGCCGGAGGGTGCTGCATCAGTTACGGGCGCGCCGTGAACGTAGGGGCGAGGTATGCCTCGCCCGGCGCGTCGGTTGTTCATTTAGCCGGTCGCCTTGGCGTTGGCGGCCGCGCGTTGTTGTACGAGCGGCGCGCGGCGAGTAAACTCGCCGGCTAAATGTTACGGCCTCGCGGGTGAGGGGCATGTCGAAGACTCGCCGCGGCGAGCCTCGCCCCTACCAGCGGCGAGTACACGAGGGGTTACGATGGGCGGGGGCCTTTTCCCGTTCACCAAGAGTCCAGTGTGCCCGTCGGCGGGGCGCGGCGCGTGCGAAAACGGCGGATTTGCGGGCACTATCGGCCCCTCTGGCGGGCTTGACGCAAGGCGGCGGCGGCATCGCTCGACATCCTGCCGCATGCGGCGGTAGAATGTTATGGTCGGAGAGTGCTGTTTCCGCAGGCTGCGCACATCGCTGCCGGAGATCGCGTGTGGTAAGCAGGTACGGGGTATTGATGTCGGCGCTGGCGGCGGGGGCCGCGGGGCTCCTCTGCGCCGCCGGCTGTACCGAGCCGGGGCAGGGTATCAACTCGCCCGATTCGCGCGAGGTTGTGACGGCCGTGAACGAGTTGGCCGCGCGCGGCAGCGATGATGACGTCATGCAGATCGAGTTGGCGACGATCAACGGCGACGCCCAGGTTGCCGCCGAGGCGGTGCGGGCGCTGGGGGCGATCCGAAGCGTCGAGGCCGCTACGGCCCTGAAGCGCGTGGCCGTCGAGGAGAGGCGGCCGGAGGTGCGGGAAGAGGTCGCGTATCAACTTGGGCTTCAAGGCGAGGAGGTCCCGGCGCCATTCCTGGAGCAACTGATTCTGCGGGACACTTCGCCGCGCGTGCGTGCTGCGGCGGCGTCGAGCCTCGGGCGGCTGAGGGTGTGGGTGGACATTCCTCTCCTCGTGGACGTGGCGGAGAAGGATGCGGACGCGATGGTCCAGAGCCGGGCCGTTGCGGCCGTTGAGAGCATGATCGGGATCGGGGTGGGCTACGATTCGCGCGCATCGGCCCCGGAGCGGCGGAAGGCCCTCGCGCGTCTGCGCGGCGTCGCGCTGACGGCCGGCGCCGCCCTGGCGCCGCAGGATGGACGCCGGGAGGGCGCCCCATGAGGCGGCCGCCGGCGCGAGCATTTACGGTGATCGAACTGATGATGGTCATGGCCATCCTGGCGGTGCTTGCGGCGATTGCGGTGCCGGGCGCCAGGCAAATCTGGCAGACGGTGGCCACGACGCAGTGCCAGCAGCACTTAAGCGTGATCTACCAGGCCCAGGCGGCCTGGCGGGTGGACAGCGGCGGGCAGAACTACTGCGGCAAAGGCTGGGCCGGCAAGTTGCTGCCGTACGTTGAGTGCCGCGAGGATATTTTCCGTTGCCCGTCGGCGCCGGAAGTCGTCATGAGGGTCCCCGTGGCGGAGGTAGGACGGAGTGCCTCCGTCGCGGCGTTGGAGGCGGCGCCGCAGCCTCATGGGTCCGAGCGGCTGGAATCGGCCTTCGAGTTTCAGATTTACCGGCTGGCGGGGGCTCGCCCGGGGCCGGCAGGCGATGCGTCGGGGCCGGGCGTTCGCGGCGAGTTGGCCTACACGATTCCGCTGGACAGTCATCCCTGGGTCCGCCGCACGCAGCAGGCCGGCGCCATCCTGTACGAAGTGGACGACGAAGGGCCGGCGGGCGGCGTCGACCAGCCGATCACGTGCGACGATATCCGGTTCCTCATCTCGTACGAGAACGGGCGGCCGAAGACCCTCCACATCCTCCAGCAGGCGTGCAGGGCCTCGCCGTACAAGACGTTCGCGTACGACTTCCTCGTCAACGGAGAGGTGCTGGTCAGCGACTGGGTCAAGCACATCGGCGAATCGTTCGACCTGGCGCGGTCGGACCAGGTCATTGTTACGCAGTCCGATGCCGCCGCGCCGGCGCCGGGCGGCGGCCCCGCCCCCGGCGGTTCGATGACGCGGTACCTGATCGTGCCCTCGGATTACGGCCTGAGCAAGGGGACCTACTCGCTGCCGAACTCGATCCTGGGCAGCATGGATGCCAAACTTGCGCTGGTTCTCGATTATCCGAAGTCCCTGGCCGAGTACAGCGGCGAGGGCGGCGACGAGTGGAAGTGGGACAAGTACTTCATCGAGAATCCCCGACGCTGGGCGAAAGACTGGGGCGCCACCGGCGAAGACTGGAGCGAGTACCAGTCGCTGCGGCATGGCGGCCGGGCCAACGTCCTGTTCTGCGACGGGCACATCGAATCGCTCGGCCCGGAAGACCTGCGGCCCAGCCGCACGCTATGGTCCGGGCAAGGGCGGTAGACACCCTTCACTGTCCGGCGCTATTTACGAGGGTGGCATGGTCACGCTGTTGCGTGACCATGTTGCAGTGACGGGCCAGACGCCGTTTAAGGCACATGGTCACGCAACAGCGTGACCATGCCACCCGCCAAGGCGGACGCCGTACCTCTCTCACGGACTCTTGGATGCTTCGAGCAGGTGGTCCCGCGACAGGTCCCTCAGAAGGCTCAGGAGCATGTCATCAACCAGTTCGTCGGCGATCGCCTTGGACTGAAAGGCGACGCCGGCCCATCCGACGACGGTCCAGCAGAAGATCTCCACCTGGTCGTGATAGACGTAGGTGCGGAGAATCTTCTCCCTGCGGCTGACTTCAACCCTTAGCGTGACGTCGCTCGTATGCCACAGGGGTATGAGCCCGAAGGTCAGGCCGGCGCCGATGGCGTCGGGCGACTTTTCCGGCCGCAGTTCTTCCTCGGAGTAGATCACCCTGAGATGGTAGTCGCCGGCGCCTTCCAATCGGCTGGCACGCGCGAAGAATTGGCTCTTCTCGAAAACCTGGTCCACGTGGCCTCGCAGCCAGTTGACCTGGGCGGTCCCCTCTCCGAGGCGGTTGTAGTGCACCTCGTAGTCGACCGAGGGCTTGGGATCGGGCGGCACGATCTCCTCGGTGTCCACCTTGGGAAGTTCCCCGCAGCGGCGTGCCGAGCACCCGCTGCCGCAGACCAACGCCAGAAGCGCCAGCATCAGCACGGCTCTATACACGGTGGTTCCTCTCCTGGAAGACGCCTGCCCGCGTCATACGTGCTTAGCGTGCTCCCCTAGCCGGGTGGCATGGTCACGCTGTTGCGTGACCATGTTGCAGTGACGAGCCAAGCGCCGATGCAGGCACATGGTCACGCAACAGCGTGACCATGCCACCCCCCGCGTCGGCGGCCTTGTAAGGATTCTACCTCAAACGGCGGCCCAAGCAAGAGTGTGCCCCGGCGGCTTGCCGCCCTGTGCGGCGACTGTACAATAGCGAGGGATGCAAGCGAGGGAGCACGGATGGGACTGCCGCCGGACATTTTCAAACGCCTGAGCAAACTGAACCGCGACCTCGTGCGCGGCCGGCTGACCACGGGCGATCGCGCTGCGCCGAAAGGCGCGGCCGCGCCGTCGCAGGCCGAGAGCCGGGCCGAGGCCCTCACGCTTGAAACGCTTATCCCCGGCCGCGAGCACAAGGCCAAGGGGGGCTGCTTCTACGCGATCGAGCGGCTGGCGGAGGAGTTTCGCCCTGCGGCGGGCGCTTCCGATCCGGGCGACGTCGTCGACGGGCCGCAACTCGTGGCCCGTTACCGGAAGGTCTTCTTCGCCGCGGGCGTGGCGGCGCCGCAGGACCTCTCGGAGTCGTTTCGCGCGCTGGTGGGGGCCAGGCCGGCGTCCGTCACGTACCTCGACATCGAGACGTGCGGCCTTGCGGGCGAGCCGCTTTTCCTGGTCGGCCTGATGCGGTACGAGGGCGAGACGCTGCGCGTCAGCCAACTGCTGGCCCGCGATTACTCCGAGGAACGGGCGGTACTGGAC
>Ga0315282_10017566_pt1 | contig 10314 bp, 9 predicted proteins | sample YL17G07_20_MG_FD_203693 | JGI IMG/M metagenome (GOLD analysis project Ga0315282, IMG submission 203693) | Sediment microbial communities from Yellowstone Lake, YNP, Wyoming, USA - YL17G07_20 | ecosystem: Environmental > Aquatic > Freshwater > Lake > Sediment | place: USA: Wyoming | collected... | reverse complement strand
CCGAGATCGAGGCATCCCGGCAGCTGAATTATCACGCCCTGCGAAAACTAGTCAATGGAGAAGAGTGCGCCCGGGAGGTATCCATGGCCAAGATTTTTTCGGCCAAAATGGGAGACTATGTCGCGACGACCTGTCTTCAGCTTCACGGGGGCTATGGGTACATGCGGGAATATGAAATCGAACGGTTCTTCCGCGACGTGCGCATCAACTCCATCGGAGGGGGGACCTCGGAAGTCCTGAAAGAGATTATCGGGCGGATGATGGGACTTTAAAGACCGTAAGTCGCAAGGCGTGAATCGCAAAGAGCATAGCGCATAGAGCAAGGACAATTTGCAAGTCGCAAGTTGCAAGACGCTATGCGCTTTGCGCTATGCTCTCTGCCCTCAAGATCCTCAATACCTTTCACTCTACGCCCTACCCCCCTACACCCTTCTGTTATCGTACGATCCGAAGAAGCACGCTTCCCAGGAGTCCTAGTTTCTTTTTCACGTCCACGAAAGTCCTTTCTCCCCGCAGGATTTTCGCCATCGCATTCCACCAGCGGTCGTTGGTGGCCATTTTGTGGTGGAAATAGGCAGGACGGAGGTTGAAAAGCTCGCGAACGAGCACGGCGCATTCCAGTTCCGGCATCAAGTCACGGTCAATGACTTCCTGGCATGGGGCAAGAGAATCCCATCCGTTCTTCAGTGCTTCCGCCAGGACGGGAGCCGCCAGCTGAGCACTGCGGATGGCATAATAGATGCCCTCTCCGGTGAGAGGATCGATCAGTCCGGCGGCATCGCCGAGAAGAAGACACCGCCCTTGCTGTATGGGCCTCCGTTTCTGCCGAAGAGGGAGAAGGAAGCCGGCCGTGCTGAAAGGGGGGTCTTCTTCTTTCTGCCATCGGGTCACGACGAAGGCTCGCTGGTAATTCTTAATTTTGGCAGCCGGAACGCCGATCCCCCCGGCCCCCATGGACAGTGAATTTTTCTTGGGAAAGAGGTACGCATAAGTTCTCCGCAGGCTCCCCCAATCGATATGGATGGTATCCGGTTCATGCCAGGGGAGCACAGAGGTAGGGACCTCGCTGTGGATGGCCAGCATATGGGAGGTCTCCTGCATCAGGTCCAATTTCTTGGCCACAGCACTTTGGGCCCCATCCGCTCCAATGACGAATTTCGCCAGGATGGTTCCGGAGGAAGTTTCCACCTCAACGACATCGTCTTTCGGCTGGAGTGATAGGAATTGGGTTTCATCGAAGAACCGAGCTCCGGCCTGCTTCGCCTGCTGCACCAAAAAATCGTCGAAGTATTCCCGCCGCACGGTAACCATGAGCGGTTCGGCATAACGCCGGAAAATGGGCTCTCCCAAGTTCCGGGTGAAAGAAATGCCCTTGATGACTCCTTCCACTACGGGCTCAAAGTCAAAGGGAAGCAGCCGAAGAGCCCGGACATTGACTGCCCCGCCGCAGGTTTTTCCCCGGGGGAATTTGGCTTTATCCAGAAGCAGGACATCGATGCCCAAACGGGCCAATGAGTAGGCCAGGGTTGAGCCGGCCGGCCCACCTCCGATGATGAGAATATCCGTTTTTAGGGGGAAAGAATTCTGAGGCATAACCTTTTATACCTTTTCACCACAGAGACACAGAGAATACAGAGAAATAGATAATATCAAAGAACAAGAAATAAAGCTAAGTTTGATGGAATCGTAAAAAGTCGTCACTCCGGTGGAAACCGGAGTCCAGAGAATTTTTAAGTCTTTGAAATAACTGGATTCCGGCTTTTGCCGGAATGACGGGAAACCTCACTTTTTGATTTTTTACGATTCCATCAAGTTTGCCTTTTTAATCTTCATGGCATCTCTGTGACCTCCGTGCCTCTGTGGTGAAATGTATCTATCCATTTCTCCAAGTCTTTCAAAGCGCGGTCGGCAAGGGCCTGGCGCTTATCCTTTCCCCTCAGGGGTGCATCCAGCTCGGGGAAGAGTCCAAAGTTAACATTCATGGGCTGGAATTCCTTCACCTGCGGCTGGCAGATGTAATGGACCAACCCGCCCATCCCCGTTGTCTGCGGAGGGGAGACCGGGAGTTCCCCCTCGATCCGGCGCGCCGCATTGATCCCCGCCAAAAGCCCCATGGCCGTTGACTCCACGTATCCTTCCACACCGGTGATTTGGCCGGCAAAGAAAATTCTCGGGTCCTTTTTGAACTGTAAAGTCTTCTCCAGTAATGTGGGCGAATGAATGAAGGTATTCCGGTGCAGGCTTCCATAACGATGGAAAATAGCCCTCTCCAGGCCGGGGATCCGGCGGAAAATGCGATCCTGCTCCTTCCATTTTAACTTGGTCTGGAAGCCCACTATGTTATACGACGTTCCCTGTCCATCCTCATGGCGCAGCTGGACGACCGCGTATGGGCGCTTTCCCGTGCGCGGATCTTTAAGGCCCACGGGCTTCATCGGGCCATGGGCGAGGGTTTCCCGTCCTCTTTCGGCCATTTCCTCCACGGGCAGGCACCCCTCAAAATGCACCGGCCTTTCGAACTCCCGGTAAGGAACCTTTTCCCCTCGGCATAGTTCGTCCACAAAATGCTCATATTCATCCCGATTCAAAGGGCAGTTCAGGTAATCGTTTCCTTCCCCATACCGCGAGGCGCGGAAAACGACATTCATACTCAGGCTATCCCCGTCAACGATGGGGGCGACGGCGTCATAAAAGTACAACGATTTCTCTCCGGTCAACTTTTGAATGGTCTCCGCTAAAGCCGGCGAGGTCAAAGGGCCGGAGGCAATAATCACGATACCGTCCGCAGGAATTTGGGTCCTCTCTTCCCGCAGGACTTGAATTTTCTCGAGGGCTTCCAGACGGGCAGTGATTTTTTCAGCAAAAACCTGCCGGTCTACGGCCAATGCGTCTCCCGCGGGGACGCGGGTTTCTTCGGCGACCGACAGAATCAGAGAACCCAGCCGGCGCATCTCTTCTTTCAATAATCCCACCGCGTTACGCAGCGAAGCGGAACGCAGAGAATTGCTGCAGACCAACTCTCCCAGGTTCGGAGAGACATGGGCCGGCGAGAACCGCTGGGGTTTCATCTCGTACAGGATGACGGGGACATCTCTCCTGGCCGCCTGCCAGGCCGCTTCACACCCCGCCAGCCCTCCGCCGATGATAATGATTTGCTTCTCCATATGCAAGAGATTTTCCATGAAATTTTTCATGACCTGTTCGACGCCCGCGAATCCCGCCCGGATGGGAAAAATCCCCCCTCGCCCCCCTGAAGCTGTGAAAAAATCCCCTAAATCACCCCCACCCTTCCCTCCCCCCTCAAGGGGGAGGAAATTTCTTTTTGATTTCACTATGGTTCCCCTCTCCCCCTGAGGGAGAGGGTAGGGTGAGGGGGATTTTTTCACGGCTTCCCTTTCGTAAAGGGGGGTTGGGGGGATTTGAAAGTTATTTTCTAACTAATCGGGTCGGAAGTCAACCCACCTCAGGACCCAGGTGAGAAATAGCTTGTTGAGAAGAGGATTTATTTCTGGTAAACTCAAGCCAAATATCAAAAGAACGGGAGAAAATGTTATGCCACCTTATCTCAGCTCCGAAGAATTGGAAGCATTGCGCCGCTGGCCGACCTGCGCCATCTCCAACGCCATCGAGCTCTTCAACATTCGGGCGCGGAATGAAGGATTCATGCTCCCGGAGATCAAATGTGTCTTCCCCGAATTGGGCCCGATGATCGGTTACGCGGTAACCGGCGTCATTACCGCCGATTCTGCGGAGGGCCGCCGGGTGGCACCTCCCGACTGGTGGGAGGTCTTGCGGAAGATTCCGGAGCCCAGGGTGGTGGTGCTCCATGACCTGGACCGGCCGGTCGTCGGCTCGTTCTGGGGAGAAGTCCAGGGCAATATCCACAAGGCCCTGGGCTGTGTGGGCACGGTCACGGACGGCTCCGTGCGGGACCTGGACGAGGTCCGGGAAGCAGGGTTTCATTTCTTCTCGAGCTGCGTGTCCGTTTCCCATGCCTACGTCCACCTGGTGGAGGCCGGCATTCCCATAAAGGTTGGCGGCCTGGTCGTTAAACCGGGCGATCTGATCGCGGGTGACCAGCACGGGGTCATCTCCATCCCGATGGAGATCGCGAGGGATGTGCCCAAGGCGGCCCAAATGGTCGAAGACTGGGAACGAAAGGTAATTAATTTTTGCAAGTCGAAAAATTTTACGGTAGAAGGACTGAAAAACCTCTACACCTCTGTCCGGCCCACCTGGCCGCCGGCGCGGTAGAAGAATTTTTTTTGGACGCAGATGAACGAAGATTTTTTGGATTTTTTATCGAACGACTTTAATAGTCGAGCACTCATCGGGTTGACATTGCGAGCGACTTCACGCAATGACGATTCAAATTCGCTTTTTTTATAGCATAGCGTTGGAAATTTTTTCCGCGGGAATCCGCGAAAATCTGCGTCCGAATAAATAATTCTTCTCAGTTCCGGATTCTATCTCCTGGCTCCTGTATTCTCGTGGATTTACCTTTTTCTGCGTGTATCCGCGCAAATCTGCGTCCCAATGTTATTCGGAAAGATGCAGGCGCTTCGCGGTGAGAAGGAAGAGCACCAGCACGCCCAGGGCATAGATTCCCAAGACGGCAAATCCCGAAGAAAAAGAAAACGCCTCGGCCCAATACCCGATGCCGGACGGGACTGCCCCTCCCCCGATAAGAAATCCAAAAAATACGACCAATGATACGCCCACACTCCTCAGATGGGGCGGAAAAATCATCGAGAGGATCATAAAACCGATGGGGAATAGACAGGATGGCGCAGCGGCCTGAAAGAATATGAGTATCGGGGTAGTGATTACCCCGCTGGCCAGGCCAAGAAGCAGGGTGAACACGCCGGTGGCCGTCAGGAATGTCAGCAAGGCTTTTTTCGGCCCGACTCGATCTGTGAGCAATCCTGAGAATAAAACAACCACGATCCCAAACGTACGGGAAAGACTGATGAGGGTGTTGGCCCACCCCCGTTCCATCCGCATTTCACTCACAAGAAATAGGGGCATCATCGTGTAGGCGCCCATGCTTGACCCGATGGAGACGGTGAACAGGATCGCCATGATCCAGAACGATGGGCTTCGAATTATTTTATGCACCGATTGGAAACGGGGCCGTTCCCCCTTATCTTTTCCTCCCCGGCCCACGAAAAAGAAAAGGAACCCCATGAAAATCGCCGATGCCCCCACGAAGGTCAATACTCCGCGCCAGGAAAAAAATTTCAGCAAAGCTTCGGACAGCAACGGGGCCGTAATGAAACCCAAATTCGGTCCCAGCTCATTGATCGCCAGTGCTTTTCCCCATTGCTCCTTTCTCACCAGTCCCGTGATCGTGGCGATTCCGGAAGGAAGGTAAATCCCCGCAAAGAAACCGATCAGCACAAGGCCGGCATGCATTTCCTGGATGGATGCGGATAGGGATACGAAAAGCGTGGCGGCGCCCACTGCAAGGCTGGACAGGGTGATCGTGTGCCGGTGGATCAGCCGCGACGAGATGAACCCCGATCCCAATAGCCCCAGGCCATAACCGACCGCAATGAAAAAGAACAGAGATCCGGCTTCACCGTGCCCCAGGCCTAATTCAGTTTCGACTAGCGGGAGCAGGGGGGCCATCACCACGCGGGAAACAAAATTCAGATAAAAGATCCCCACGAGAATCAGCATGGGCATCAGGGGAAATGGGGAAAGGGGCCCCTCTCCCTTGACGGGAGAGGGCCTGTTCTGTGGAGTGACGGAATTTCCTCCACAGGGTGAAGGTGAGGTTGAATCATCCTGATTTTTCATCGCGGCAGTCAACGATCTCTCCATTATCTCCTCCCAGATGGTGGCATGAGAGGGCATAACAAGCTTATCTTGTTTGTAATAGCCCATGCCCCGATGGGACACCCTCGAACGATGCAAATCCCCCCTCGCCCCCCTTTCGCAAAGGGGGGATGGGGAGATTTGAAAGTTATTTTCTACATAACACCTTATTCGTCCAGTGTCAAAAATAGCAAAATTATTTGACTTAAAATCGTCCCCCTCTCCCCTCGCGGGAGAGGGCCAGGGTGAGGGGGCGTGGTAAGCTCCATTACTTTTGCGGGGCTCAGTAATTTATTGCGGATAGGTTTTCTTTAAAGGGAAAGGACACGGATAAAAGCGAATAGCACACTCGGCTATTAGAAAAAAGTAAAAAAAAAGGCCATTTTGAGATTTCTGGAAGGCGCGAAGGTTCAGAGCAGCTTAATTCCTTCTTTTTTTACCCGCTGAGCCAAAGCTCCACCATCCTGATCAAATTCCTCCTGGGGAAAGCATACCACTTCTAACCGAGAATTGAATTCTTGGGCCTCGTGGAAGATCATAAACTGGTCGTCAAAAAGGGATTCTTCCAATCGAGAAGATCCACCGAGGACAATCGGGAGATCTACGTCACTGTACTCCGCGGGCGTTCCCTTGGCAAAAGAACCAAAAAGATAGGCATCGCGCACGTCGTACTTTCGACGGACTCGGTCAAGAAACTCCTTGGCCATCTGGATTACTTCATCTTTTGACAGAGCCATTTTACCAGGTCTTCCGTAACCAGACGGCCGGTTTGCAGCATGGCTTTCGCTGTGTCGAGATCATAGGTTACTCGGTCGAGCCATTTAATATGGCTTTTAGCCGAAGTCATGATCACAATCTATCATCCAGGTTAGAAAAATTCAAGAGAAATAAAGGGGGAAATTCCGGGGACACATACCCATTTTCCATGGAGTGGCGGGGAAGGGACGTTGATGAAAATTATCACTTTTGAAATATCGGTTCCAGGAAACCTGTGACAAGTCAGAAAGCAGCGGGTAAGAATTTAACTCATAGTCCGCGGACCACGAATAACAGCAACGAGTCCAAAGTCATTGGGTAAGAATTTGAAAACGGGGCTCTCCTTTCAGGGCCGTATCAAAGGAAAGGGTAACCTTGGCTCCGGCCCTTTCATTGGCGCGGCCGAGGTAATAGTCTGAAAAATCTCCCTTGCCCGAGCGATAATCCGTGAGGGCTAACCAGAGAAGGTCTTTTTCAGAAATCTCAAATTCAGCGGTGCGGAGGATTCTCTCGAGAACCTTTAGAATATCCGCCTTGGGAAAGCCGTAAGCGCTTTCCAGAACCCATATGAGCTCACAGAAGACGAGTGGATGGAGAAACATTTTCTCTTCTTTTGCTGCGGCCTCTTCGATTGCTTTTGACGCGATGGCCGTTTGCTTCGGGTCATCTTGAGTCAGGTAGCGTACCAGCACATTGGTATCCAGACCTTTCATTGAACTTTTCTCCTGCGGTTGCGAATGGCCCGATTCATCTCCGTCACCGAAACGGGCAATCGCCCGGGCCGATGCAAAAGGCCTTTCAACCGTCGGACATCCTCGGTGGCTGGACGAATCAATACGTCTCCATTGTCCTGGACGACAAAATCGAGGGCATCGCCGGGCTGCAGCCCCAAGTGGTCCCGAATCATTTTGGGAATGACCGTTTGCCCTTTGCTGGTAAGAGTAGCGGTCGGCATAATAAACCCTCCCTCTATTTACCTTACATTATTATTTAATTCTTACTATACGGTAAGAGAAAAGTCAACGTGGAAATGCGGGGAAATCCAAGGGGCAGAGGTCGCCAATGGAGAAAAGGGAATGGTTCTGTTTTTAGATATTTTGAGCCAAGAATTTGCCAAAAGGAACCGGCCCGAATTGGTTTGGCCCAGTGCCGAGTAGACATTTTCTCCTGGACGATATCCTTTTGCCGCATATCTGAACAGTAAGGCCAAGGAAAAATCAAGGCCGGGTCCATCAAAACCCCGGCCTTTCGTTATTCTGGATCAATTTACGGTGTAGCTCCTTTCTTGCCCAGGTTATAGGCCTCCTTCTTGGCTTTATCATTTTTGGCAATCTCCCCTTTAGCCGCAGCGGAAGCCTGAACTGTGCCGATCCATTTTAGTTTCGTAAAATCCGCGGTGTTTTTAAAACTGTGTACAATCGGATCGGCGGTCGAGACATTGGGATCGCCGCAGACCGTGATCAGACCGATTCTCTTCCCCTTCATTTTAGGATAATAAACTTTATGCCAGCGCCACTCGGCATCGAAGAAGGCGCACCAGCGGTCCAGGTACGCTTTCATCTGGGCGGTCATGGCCCAGAAATAGACCGGACAACTATGAATGATCGCCTCCGCCTCCAGGATCTTCTTGTGAATCTCCGGCATATCGTCCTGGATGGCGCAGACCCCTGTTTCGTTGCATTTATCGCAGTTCAGGCAGCCGGAGATCTTCTTCTGGCAAAGGATGATCTTTTCCGCTTCCGCCCCGGCGTCTTTGGCACCAGCCAGGGCCTGGTCTAATAATATGTCGCTGTTACCGCCCACCCGGGGACTTCCCAGAATTCCCAAGATCTTCATTTTTATCCTCCTTCTGTAATTTAAACCCCCAAGAAAATTTGCGGTCCAAGGAACAAATGATCTCCTTCAAGAATATTACACTCATCACTCCTACATAGGCCCCCCCTACCGCATCGCTCAAATAATGGGACGTTATGATCACCCGGCTGGCCCCGACCATTGAAGCAAAACAAAAAAGCGGAATGCGAATACGCGGGAAAAAAAGGGAGAGAGCCCAGGCGAGGGAAAAGGTCGTGGCCGTATGTCCGGAAGGAAATGAGGTGAACCCATAGGAGAAATTGAAAAAAGAGAAATTTAAGAAATTGACCCCATAGAGTCCCTTCTCGAAAAACATCTCCGGCCGATACCGGCCGATGATGACTTTAATGATATTCGAAACGATGCCCGAGACAGCGATGGAGGAGAAAAGAAAAAGGGCCCGATGCGCATAGATTGGCCGCCGTTGGAAAAACCGGTAGAATAGAAAAAGGGCAAAAGAACCCACCAGATACCAGGTGGAAAGGCCGAATTCAGTGACGATCCCAAAAAAATCGAGGATGCTTTTGTTCAGGCCTTTGCAGTAGAGCATAACCGGAAGGTCGAGGAAGAAATAGCTGAGAACAATCAGCAGCAATACCGCCGCAAAAGAAGCGGCCATTTTGGCGTCAACGATTCTCATCTTTGGGCCCCTGAAAGTTTCGGCACCATACATATTCAATCGTATCTACTTTCGCCCCATGCAGCAGGATATCGATTTTCTTGGCCCCCCGAGCCTCGTCGCAGCGGAATTTTTTGGCGATATCCTCATTCGAAAAATGAGAGTGGACAAAAAGAATATCATATCCTACCGGAGAATCTTTTTGCCAGAAATCAAACTGGTCTTTCCGCTGGTCGATGACGAACACCTTATTTTTGTAAGGTAGGGAATAATAGATCATCCTGCTTCCCATGGTCCACTCGGTCACGGCTAGGGCTTTTTGGCGGTTCGGGTTTTCCTTCAAGATCTCATCGGCCTCTCGGGCGATGGTGTCCCAGCCGTAGATATCCCGAAAGGGCGATTGGAAATCCGGAAAAGCGAACCATTTGCCGGCGAGTTCCGCGTACAATACAAGGGTTATGACCAGGCTGATCCCTACAGAAAAATTTAGCAGATATCTTTTCGCTTTGCCGGCATCGACACTCAAGAAATAGACGCCCAGGGGAATGAAAAGGAGGTAAAAGGGACCTCCCCAATGAGGAAGGGACACGTCGTAGAGTGAAGTGTACAGAAAAAAGGCCCAGATGGTCCCTCCGACAAGGAGGGAGAGTCGGACCCAATCATTTGGGGAGCGAAAACTTCTTATAAACCCGTAAAGGGCAATCGCAAATAAAAATGGGCTATAGGTACCCGCCTGGGCCGCGAGGGAAATGAAGAAAGGCAGGAGTTTCGCCGAGGATGAGCCGAAGACATGACCTCCCTGGTACCGAAAGCTCACCCAGTCGTTCTGCAGATTCCAGTAAAGGACCGGCGTGATCAAAAAAAAAGCAATGGCTGCGGCGGCGGTCATTTTTTTGGACACAATCAAATCATATCGCCTGCGGAGGATCCAGTAGATCAGAAAGGGCGGGACCAGCAGAATGGAAGTATATTTGGCCAGGCCCGCCAGCCCCAGAATGAGGCCAAGCCAGATAAAATATTTGAGCTGCGGGGTTTCTTCGATCTTCCTCACCACGAAGACGAATAAAAAGATCAACACCAGTAGAATGGAATCGGGTAAAAGCATCAGGCTCAAGGCATTGAACATGAAAGAACTGTTCAGGGCTAAGACAGCGAGCAGGGAAATTTTTTTGGAGGCGGAAACCGCCAGGGTAAAACGGTAGGCCAGGAAGGAGGTAAGGGCAAACAGGATGATAGCCGGGAGCCTGGCTAAAAGCTCGTTCGTA
>Ga0315282_10017563_pt1 | contig 10316 bp, 7 predicted proteins | sample YL17G07_20_MG_FD_203693 | JGI IMG/M metagenome (GOLD analysis project Ga0315282, IMG submission 203693) | Sediment microbial communities from Yellowstone Lake, YNP, Wyoming, USA - YL17G07_20 | ecosystem: Environmental > Aquatic > Freshwater > Lake > Sediment | place: USA: Wyoming | collected... | reverse complement strand
CGCCGAATCCAGGCCGACTTGAACGGTGAGCCCTTTCAGGCCCTTCAGCCGCACGACCGAGTCCTCGTCCAGCGAATATTTCGTCATGAGGTCGATTCTCCTGAACCGCTTCCGCCCGACGTATTCTAGGACTTCAAAAATGTCCTGGCGTAAGAAGGGCTCTCCGCCGGTCAACTCCAACCTGCTGACCCCAACATCCGCGGCTTGGTCAATAATCGATTTCCACTTCGCCAGGGGAAGGACGCCCGGGACGGGAGCGCTGGCATATTCGGCCGCCGTGCCGCAGTAGAGACACCTTCTTGGGCACGACTTTGTTATGACGAGAGTGAGGCTGGCCGGAGCCGCTCCCCGAGACGACGCCTCGCGCGGAGCGGGCCTATATATCAGCTCCTCAAGATCACATATCCTGATCTCGTTCGGGTTCGAGAGGTCCTCTCGGTCTACCAAGAACTGCCAGAAGCGGTCGACAACGCGGGCCGAAACCCGCTCCGCCGCCTCCGGAGAAATCATGAAAATTTTCCGGATGATGTCAGAGACCTCGGCTAAGTTCCTCACCCCATCGAGAAGGGCTAAGACTGCGGCCTCGATCGGATGGAGAAGGAACACCGGGTCTGGGTTTGCAACCCGACGGCGGCGAAGCAGAACGCCCGAGGGCTCTTTGAGCAGCGTCATCTCGTGGCTTAAAACCATCCCCATCAGAATTTTTCCAAAACCCGATGCGGCTGGAATGCCTGGGCGAATTCGAAATCGGTGGTGAAACGATGGACCATCGTTTTGAGCTGCTGGCGAAATCGGATCGGGCGGTCGCCGGTGAGGACATCCCTCTTCTGCACAAAATCAAGGCCCAATTCAAAGATCTCTTTCAAAAAATAGCTGCCCATGGCCGCGAACGCGGCGAAGACTCGACGTCCCCCTCTCTGAGCCGCGACGTCATCATAGATCGCGGTGAGGAAATTGACGATCTCGATCGACGCGTCGTTCATGACGCTCCTTAGGAATTCAACTTGGAGGTCGGCAATGTGATAATCCTCCGACTCGGCGTCCCAGCGGCCTTCGTTCTCCAACCATTCGCGCACCCGAGTGCCGGGGTGAGCTTCCAGGGAGATGAAGGGCGTGGCGAAGTTCTCGTAGCCGATGTCACAGATGAACCGGTAATTTTCTTTGACTTCGGCAAGGGTCGTATCGGGGTCGAACATCATGGTGAAAAGAAGAGGCTCGATGCCCGATTTTTTGGCCAGCTCGATGGCCCGGCGGTTTTGTTCGACGGTAGTCCCTTTCCGAAACGAATCCAAGCACCGCTGCACGCCGGATTCAATCCCGAATTCGATTCGCCTGAGTCCCGCCTTCTTTAAAAAAGCGAGCAGCTCCTCGTCGATGTTGTCCGTCCGCGTCAGGGCGCTGAAGGGGATTTGCATATTCCTTCGGAGGAGCTCTTGGGCGATCTCAAGAACCCTCTTTCTGCCCCGCTTCCCCGGAGCCACGAAACAATCATCATGGAAATGGATAAAATTGAGGGGCCATCGCGCGGCGGCCTCTTCGATCTCGTCGACGATGCTTCGGGCGCTGCGAGTCCGCCATTGGGAGCCCTGCGCCAGGGAGTAAAAAGAGCTGATTGTGCAAAACGAACAATTATAAAAACACCCACGGCTCGCGGAGACCGAGAATCCCGCCTGAGGATGGAGGCTCAGGAGCGCCTCGAAATTGTCCCTCGCCGGAAAAGGAAGCTCGTCGAGATCGGGGATAAGCTTGCGCATTCGATTTGCCCTTATCGAACCGGCCTCCCGGAACGCGATATTTTCTATGGCCTTCCAATCTCCGCCCGTCTTGCAGGCGTCGATGAGTTCAGCGAGCGCGTATTCCCCTTCCCCCCGGATGACGGAGTCGACGCCTTCGGCTTTCTCCAGGACCTTAGCGTATTGGAAAGTTGCGAGGTGTCCCCCCACAGTAATATGGGAGTTCACTCCTGCGGCCCGAAGGCGTTTCACGATTTCGATCATCGAACTGCGGGAGCTTTCGAAAACAGTGAACCCGAGGACTGCCGCCTCAACCGGCATGATTCGCCGGACCGTTTCCTCGAGATCAATGTCTATGGCAGGAGAATCGATGATTCGGGCCGTGAAACCTCTCCGTCGCGCATAGGCGGCGAGGTAACCCAAACCCAGATGCTCGTATTTGAAAAATAACGAGAGTCCGCTCCTCCAGCTTAGAGGGGGATTGACTAAAAGGACATCGACCATGTTACAGATGTCTGGAGCGCTGCTCTTAGAAAAAGCCACCTTTTCAGTCACGCCGCCGCGAAGCGAGCGGGTTGCTGATCCTCTGGAGGGAGCTTATATTTGAGAACCGTAGCTGCCGGCGCAATTCTTGAGGGTTGCCTCATAAGTCAGTTCGAACTTATCCAGGTCTTCGAGCGTCAGGCCCTCTGCCCTTACTTTTTCCTGGAGCCGAGCTAACTCCTCGTCAGTGCCGGAGAATTTCAAACGAAAGCCGTCGAAGAGATGCTGCCGGGCTCCTTCCCTGAGCGAAATCTCCTGAATTTTTGACAAGAAATCTTCGATGAGACGGCTCTTCATCCTTCCTCCTTATAATACCGGAATACAAGCCCTGCAATTGCAGGGGGAATATAGCTTCTCGGAAATCGAATGTCAAGATTACAAGGGAGATTTTTGTTTCATGGCGCTTCCCGTCGGCCTTTACACCCCGAAAATGAAAGGGGTCGTCTCGGGGGCAACAGAACGGCACAGCGTTGGTGCTTTGCGTCTATTGTCCGCGGCTGTTTCTATTCTCCGGGCCGAGGTAGAAAAGCGGGAGCTTTTTCTATTCAATGGATTGATCTTCTTGCATTTCTGGCTTTTTGCCCAAATTTTGGTTCGATAGAATTCCGAGAAAGAGGGGATGCTCTTCGCATTTGACCCACTCCTCTCTTGGTGTTATTCTCTTGTCAAGCGGCCGAGAAGGGAACAAGGGCCATGAAATGCCCCAAGTGTCAGACCGATAATCCTTCGAGTTCGAAATTCTGCGCCGAGTGCGCGACTCCTCTTCCTTCTTCTCAAGAATTTCCTTTTTCTCAAACAGAGACGATTCAGACGCGTTCCATCCGCGAGTTGCCGCGCGGCAGCATGTTCGCCGGCCGGTTCGAGGTCATCGAGGAGCTGGGCAAGGGCGGGATGGGTCGCGTTTACAAGGTCTATGATACCAAGACCAAGGAGAAGATCGCCCTCAAGCTCCTCAAACCCGAGATCTCATCCGACGAAGACGCCATCGAGCGTTTCGGCAACGAGCTGCGGTTGGCCCGGAAGATCTCGCACCGCCATGTCTGCCGGATGTACGATCTGGGCGACGATAAGGGGACGCATTTCATCACGATGGAATACGTCGTCGGCGAGGATCTCAAGAGCATGCTCCGGATGATGGGGCAGATGAGCGCCGGCAAGACGGTCCACATCGCCCGGCAGGTGTGCGAAGGCTTGGCCGAGGCGCATCGTCTGGGCGTCGTCCACCGCGACCTCAAGCCCCAAAACATCATGATCGACCGGGAGGGCAACGTCCGGATCATGGACTTCGGGATCGCCCGCTCTCTCAAGATGAAAGGGTTGACGGGGGCGGGGGTGGTGATCGGGACGCCCGAATACATGTCGCCCGAACAGATGGAAGGGAAGGACGCGGACGGCAGGTCGGACATCTATTCGTTCGGCGTCATTCTTTATGAAATGGTGACGGGCAAGCTCCCCTTCGAAGGCGAGACATTCGTCAGCATCGCCCTCAAGCAGAAGACCGAAGCGCCGCGCAATCCCAAAGATTTCAACGCGCAACTGCCTGACGACCTCAACCGGCTGATCCTGAAATGCCTGGAGAAGAACCGGGAGAAAAGATACCAAAGCGCTACCGATGTTCTCGCCGACGTCGACAAGATCGACCAAGGCCTGCCGACGACCGAAAAAGCGCTACCCTCAAGAAAGACCATGACCTCGAAAGAAATCACGGTCAAGGTCCGGCTCAACAAGGTCCTCGTTCCCGGCCTGGCCGTCGTTGTCCTGGCCATTTCGGCGATCGTTTTCATCCCAAGGCTGTTTCATAGGAAAGCGCCTGTATCAGCGACGGGCCGGCCGGTCGTGGCGATCATGACCATCAAGAACAGCACGGGCGATCAGAATCATGACGACTTGGCGGGCATGCTCATCGACGACCTATCCCAGGCGACGTTCCTCGACGTCGTCACCTTCGACAAGGTGTACGGTGTCCTCGGCCGATTGAACCTCCTCGCGAAAAGGGATTTCGCCGACGCCGACCTGAGGAGCGTCGCAACCCAAACGGGAGCGACTCACATCCTGACCGGCTTCCTGAACATGTCGGGCGACAAATTCAGGATCCATACGAACCTTCAGGAAGCCGCGACCTGGAAGATTGTCGCTTCGCCGTCGGCCGAGGGAGACGCCGCGAAGGGCGTTTTTCCGCTGGTGGACGAGTTGAAAGCGAAGGTCAAGGATTATTTCAGTCTTTCGGCCCGGGAGACGGCCGGGAACGCGGACAAAAATATCCAGGATATCACCACGAACTCTCCCGAGGCTTATCGTTTTTATAGCGAGGGCCGGAAATATCACCTGAACGGAGACTATGCCGAGAGCATCCCAATCATGCAGAAGGCGATATCGATCGATCCGACATTCGCTATGGCCTACAGATCGCTGGCGATGAGCTATGGCAACCTGGGATACGTCTCGGAGAGCCGACGCTATCTCCAAAAAGCCGTGGAATTCAGCCAGCGCTTGCCGGAAAAAGAACGGCTTTATATCCAGGCCAATTTCTATGACAGGTCGGAAAAAACGTTCGACAAGGCCATCGCCCTCTATGAAAAATTGCTCGCGGATTTTCCCCGGGACTCACGGGAAGGGGGCTGGTCAGTGAATTACGGCCTCATCTTTTATAACCTGGAGCAATGGGAAAAACAAATCGAGATTCTTGAATCCGCCAGGCGTTCCGACCCGAAGCATTATTTGACCGTTTACGGCCTTATCGGCGCCTATATTTCGCTCGGGGCCTATGAAAAGGCTATCAGAGCCGCGGAGGACTTTATTTCGCTGGTGGGAGATCGGGCCGATGTCCACATATGGATCGGAGGGACGCTCCTTCTTCAGGGTAAGTTCGAACAATCCCTGGCCGAATTGGATAAAACGATCTCTATGGCCCCTGGTTTATACCAAAGCTATTTGCACAAAGGAAATCTTTATCTTCTTCAGGGAAATTTTGCCGAAGCGGAAAAATATTTTCGGAAGCTCTTGGATATCAATGATCCCGAGTCGCAAATATACGGCCGCGAACGGCTCGGCTGCTTGTCTTTAGCCCAGGGGAAGTTCGGCCTCGCTAAAAAATATTTAAACGAGGCCGTTGAGTTCTCCGCCAAGGAACATCGTGAAGGGTATGAATGCGATGACCATTTGGCTTTGGGGCGTATCCTTCTCAGCTCCGGGGAGCCCCGGGCCGCATGGGACGAATTCATCGCGGCGGAAAAAATCGCCCAGACGATAGAAGATTACAGCTATCAAAGGCGGGCTCTTCTTCATAAAGGGCTGGCCCAAATCGCCCTGAAATCCTTGGGCGAAGCTGAAAAGGTCGCCGAGGAGCTTAAACGCTTGAACGATTCGGGCATGAATAAAAAGGCTTACCGTTACGGCTCTTTTCTTTCGGGCGCGATCGAGCTCGAGAAAGGAAATTATTCCCGGGCCGTTCGCGATTTTCAAGACGCTATCGCTCTCTTGTCTTCGGAGTTTGCCAACGGAAGCGAACACGCGATCTTCCGGGAAGCGCTGGCGTTAGCCCATTTCAAAGCGGACGATTTAGAAAAATCCCGCGACGTCTATAACCAGATAGCGACCTTAACTGCAGGCTTGGGCGAAGCCGGCAACATTTATGCCCGAAACTTCTATAGGCTGGGCCAGATTTATGAAAAGCTCGGCGACGAAGCCAAGGCCCGCCAGAATTATCAGAAATTCCTCGACCTCTGGAAAGACGCCGATCCCGGCCAGCCCGAAGTCGAAGATGCCAGGAAGAAGCTGGCGGGGCTGAAGTGAAGGGTGGCTGATTCCCCTCCCTATCTCCTCCAGACCACTGGTTAATGAGAAATATGCCCCTACAGCTCTTGATCCTTCCAAGCCCCCGTATATTTTGCCGTGCCTTTGCATTCTTGAAGAACAACATGGCAGATTTTCATTCCCGGTGTTAACCTTATTTTATTTCGCCCGGCATTGAATATTTCAAGAATCTGCTTGTTGGAAATCCCAGGTGCTAGAAACGGAGCGGCGATATGACTCATCAGTCCGATTCGGGCGAATCTCGAGCGTGAGTTCAGCCACCCGCACACATCCTCGGGGAGAGTAATCCTCTCTTTTGTGATCCCAAGGACCAGCTCACCCGGCTTCAATAGGTAACCATCGGTAATGTCCATAAGGTTGGTGAGCGTTCTGTAGTCTATGTCGGCTTGCGTGATGTGCCGGTTGGTATTGAAGATCCGCAATTTGTTATCGAGTGTTAAATCAATCGAGGCCGGGCCAATCGCACTCTCGTCATAGGGCTCTATTCTTATTCTGCCATTCCTGATCTGAATGAGAATTTCGGGCTTTGCGAGAATCATTTCGAATGCTCTCCTAAGATCATTTCAGGTACTCCCGGGGTTCCTTGTCAGGCGGTTTCGGATTTAAAGGCTGTCTTTTCAAGCACCAGACCCCGGCCACAGTTTAATTCAGCCTGCGCCGTTTGGCAACGAAACCCTGCGAAGACGTCATGCGGGGGCTGGCGCGGCGGGATATCGAGTGCCCGGACGCCCAGGGGAGCCGGTATTATTCGAAGATAAGCGGCCCGCTTTCCTCAGACCTCGATCGAAAATCCAACTTTTCCCCGCTCGACCGACATAACTTGTGGAACGTCGTCGGCCGGGCCTAAGAGATCAAGTCCGGCGGAGGAGGGGACGAATATGACATCATCGAACGTCCGCTTTTGCGGGTATCCGTCTGCCTTCATTTATGAGGTGACGGGGTCCGAGAGGAAAGAGGACCGTATCAAGCATCTCTTCTGGGGAGACACGATCGTGCTTCCCGGGGAACGCCAGGGGGATTACGTCAGGGCCAAGAGCCGTGACGCGGAGGGCTGGATGAAGGAGTCCGACCTGCTCGAGGATCCGCTCCTCGACATCATCTTTCTCGACGTCGGCCAGGGGGACAGCTGTCTAATCGTGACCCCGGCTGATGAAAAGGTCCTCGTCGACGCCGGCAAAGAAGATCATCTCCTGAGGTACCTGCGCTGGAGATACAAGAACTATGAGACGCCCGAAATGAGGGCCATGGGGGGCAAGATCACGGCCGTCATTATCTCCCACCCCGACAATGATCACTATCTCGGATTGAAGTCTCTCATCGAAGACCCGAAGTTCGGGCCGCTCATAAATATCGACGCCGTTTATCACAACGGGATCTTCACTCGCAAGGGCTCCGGGCTCTCGTCCCTCGGCGCCCTCCAAAAAGAAGGAAAGGTCACTTACATTTCCGATCCGGTCGTTACGCACGCCGACCTCGAGAAGTTCTTCACGACCGCTCCCGGCTGGGATAAGTTGGAATACCCGAAGCTCATCCATGACCTCCGGCTCAAGAACGCCGGCACGAAATTCCTGATGCTCAATCAGACTTTTACGAAGATCCCGAACCTGACGCCGGTCCCGGGCATGTCGGTCACTGTCCTCGGGCCCATCCTGGAGAAGATTGACGGCGGACAAGGCCTCAGGACTTTCGGCGGGGATGTGGGCAAGACCAAGAACGGGCATTCGATCATCCTGCTTCTCCGGTACAAGAACATCCGGATCCTCCTGGGCGGTGACCTGAACATTCCCTCCGAAAAATTCCTCCTCGAGCACTACGCGACCCTGAATCCCTTCGAGGCCGAGGTGCTCAAGGCCTACCATCACGGAAGCGGAGACTTCGCCGAGGAGTTCATCGAATCCATCAAACCCTATGTCTCCGTCATCTCGAGCGGTGACAACGAATCCTACTCTCATCCGAGGGCGGATACGATGGGATTTCTGGGAAAGGCCAGTCGGGGACGGAGGCCCCTCCTCTTCTCAACCGAGCTCGCCCGGTCCGCCCCCGAGATCATCAAGAACCCGATCATACTCAAGCAGGAGTTCAAGACCCTCACCCAAAAGCTCGGCCGGACGGACCTCTCGGCCGCGGAGAGATCGGAGACGGAGAAGAAGCTCAACGCGCTCGAGGATACGGCTCTCAACAGAAGCGTCGCGGTCTATGGCGCCATTAACCTCAGGACCGACGGCGAGAAACTGCTCATGTGCCAGAAAAAGGAAGCCCCCAACAAGGAGCGCGAAGAATGGGACATCTACAAGATCGCACCGGACGCGAGCAAAAAACAGCTCGTGCTCGTTCCGTGAGCGCTCGGGACTCAGCCTTCTTATGATATAACGGAAAAACGGACAGGTCCCGTCGCCTTGCTCTGTGCCCGCACGGGACAAAACTTGGCCGCCCCCCTGAGGATCATGCCGGCGAGGCCGTATCTGCCATCAGGCTATATTCTCGCCCCCGTCGGCGATCTATTAAAGAACTGGCCAAGCTGGCCCAATAGCAGCTCAGGCCGGTGCATCCGAGGGATCTCATCCGGGGCGTGACGGGCGTCGCTAAAGGCAAACGGCGGCTACTCGAGTTCGGGAATCCGACGGATCAGTTCCGGCCAGTCGTTTCCGATGGACGCTTGGATAAGCTTGAGTGCTCCCGCAAAGGCAGGCGCGGGCAAAGCCTGCCGCCAAATCCGCGTCATGTTCTCCCGATCGTCATGGCCCATCAGGGGATAAAGCCAGCCGACGACTTCCGGGAAGCGCTCGGGGGGGATTTTCTGGGCTAATTTTCCTATGATGCCCCCCTGGTTCGGAAGCGACACCCTCTCATTAAATATTCGATAGAGGTGCGCATCTTCCTTGTCCAGATGAATGCGCAAATGGAAATTGAATGCGGCTGTCGCCCGCGCCGTTTCCAGCGGGTCGGACTCGGCCACGGCCTTGTGGAGCGACTCGAAGGCCGCATCGAGACCGCGATGGTCCCGCTCGTACGCTTCGGCGACGAGGGGAGCGACGCTTTCGAGCGCCGGGAATACGAAATCCTCTTCTCCACCGGCGTGCCAGACCAGGATTTCGTTGAAGAAGAAATAACGCTGCGAGACCAGGCCCGAGCCGCCTCGTCTCCGAGCGGCTTCGTCCGCAGAGGCATCCATCGCGGCCATATCTTTGCGGAACGCGTTGTGAAACGCTCGAATGGCATCAAGCGGAACCGCCATGTTCCCCTCCTCTATGAAGTGGGTCGATCGCCATCCCCATCGATTCCATTACCTGGAGCCGGAAGGATCTCGACTCGCCCGCTGATTTCTTAAACCGGGATTCCCACTCCTATAATAATTGAGCTGGCACCTTCTGGCAAGCGGACCTGCGTCGCGATCCGATGACGTGTCTGGTGACAAACGGCCATTCGCCGTGCAACGGCTTCCGCACTTCCGTCGTTAAAACCGAAGAGCCGGCGAAATTGACAAAAAGGCCGTAAGACGATTTAATATCTCTGGAGTTTATATATTTGCGCGGCTTGCAAATGTCTTGAGTTCGCGGACCGTTCGTCTGGACGCGCACCCGCCGGGGAGCTTGACTCCCTTCGGGGAAACTGCCCCGGCTCTGCGCAATCCTGGAACAAAGAATTCATGAAACGGGGCACGAGGAGCAGAAGTTGATGAAGGCAGCGCATACCTTCGGGATCTTGGCAGGGCTCGCCCTTATTTTGATGATCGGATGCAAGTCAAGCACGACGACGCCGACGAGCACGACGTCCACCTCGACGAGCACGACGTCCACCTCGTCGACGACCACCACGGTCCCTCTCGACTGCGAGACGAACCACACGGCTCAGGTGGCGTTTCACAACGAGTCGGCGAACTCCATCCATGACGTCATCTGGGACGGATCGAGAATCACAACCCTCTGGCCGGGGACGACGAGCCAGATTTTCACGGTCGCTTCGGGAGCGCACACCCTGACGTTCAACATCGCGAACACGAATCAAGCGGCCTGCTCGCTCGGGACTCAGAATCTTGTCCAGTGCAAATATTATCTCTTCCCGTGCGGAAAGTGAGTGTCGAAGGAGAAGTTATGAAAAGAGGGTTTGGCCTCGGAATTTTCGCATTCAGCATCAGCATCATCGTGACCGGATGCTCGAGCAGCACAACGCCCTTGACATCGACGACCACCACGAGCAGCACGACGACGACGACGAGCCCTCTTCCGT
>Ga0315282_10017562_pt1 | contig 10316 bp, 10 predicted proteins | sample YL17G07_20_MG_FD_203693 | JGI IMG/M metagenome (GOLD analysis project Ga0315282, IMG submission 203693) | Sediment microbial communities from Yellowstone Lake, YNP, Wyoming, USA - YL17G07_20 | ecosystem: Environmental > Aquatic > Freshwater > Lake > Sediment | place: USA: Wyoming | collected... | reverse complement strand
TGGTGGATTCGCTCCCTCCCCCGGCGTGTTCACGCTGGCTTCCGATGCGCTTGGCGCCCGCGAAGTGAAGAAAGCCGTCCAGGAGACCGGGGGTGAAATTATCGACGCGCAAGGCCGCGGCTCGGTCACCTCGGCCCTGGCAGCGGTCATCACCCGACTGAAAGAACGCTACACCCTGGGCTACGCCAGCACTAATAAGCAGCAAGATGGCGCTTTCCGCAAAATTGACGTCCGCCTCGCCGACCAGATCCAGAACGCCGGACAAAAATATAGGGTCTATGCCCGCCGCGGCTACTACGCGCCGCTTGAACACCACGCCCGCAGTAAACCTTCGGAGTAATCCTCGGCTTACCCATTCAAAGTAGGTGACCCCTTTGGGTTCGGCCTTCATGCACCCACGCGCATTCGGCGTACGCCGGGTTCGCAAAAGGAATATTATTGTGATTTGAGTCTGGCGAGCGTGGTACGAGCCGGGCGGGATTAACTACCTTATGAACAAGGTTCGCGTACGGTTTGCGCCCAGTCCGACCGGTCAGCTTCACGTGGGAAACGCGCGGACGGCCCTGTTCAACTGGCTTTTCGCGCGGCGGCAAGGCGGCGCGTTTGTCCTGCGCATCGAGGACACGGACCTGGAACGCTCCGAGCCGCGTTTCGAGCAGGCCCTGCTCGAAGACCTGCGCTGGCTCGGGCTCGACTGGGACGAAGGCCCGGACGTGGGCGGGCCTTTTGGCCCTTACCGACAATCGGAGCGTAAGGATCTTTACGCGCAATTTGCCGCGCAACTGATCGAGCGCGGGCAGGCTTATTACTGTTTTTGCTCACCGGAGCAACTCGAGGCGGAGCGCCACGAGGCGCTGAAGGCAGGCCGCCAGCCGCGATATTCGGGGCGATGCCGCGCCCTGCCGGCGCCAGAGTCCGCTCAGCGCGTCGCGGCGGGCGAACCGGCGGCCATCCGGCTCAAGATTACCGAGGGCGAGTTTGGTTGGAACGACTTGGTGCATGGGCCCACGAGTTTTTCGAGCGAAGTCATGGGCGATCCGATCCTGGCTCGTTCGGACGGCCACCCGGCGTACAACTATGCGGTGGTGATTGACGATTATCTGATGGAGATCACGCACGTGATTCGCGGTGACGACCACATCTCGAACACGCCGCGCCAGCTTGCGCTCTATCAGGCGTTCGGCTGGCAGCCTCCGGAGTTCGCGCACCTCTCCTCGATTCTGGGACCCGACCGCACGCGGCTCTCGAAGCGCCACGGCGCCACCTCCCTCCAGAACTTCCGGGAACTCGGCATCCTGCCCGAGGCGCTGGAAAACTGTCTGGCCCTGCTCGGCTGGTCGCCGGCCGATGGCAAGACGGAAATTCTCAGCCGCGAGGAGTTGATTGCCCATTTTTCGCTCGAACACATTATTCGAAGTGCGGCGGTCTTTGACCGGGAAAAACTCAACTGGCTGAACCGGCACTACCTGAAGGCATGCCCTCTGCGGCAACTGGCCGAGAGGAGCGTGAGTTTCTTCGCCAAGGCGGGACATATGGCTGAACCGGTTTCCGAAGAAGTGCTCCAGTGGCTGGGACGCGTGCTGGACGCGATACTGAAGAACGTGGACCACCTGGACCAGTTGCCTTCTACCGCGCAGTTGATCTTCGAGTACGACGCGCAAGCCGCCGTCACCCGAGAAGACACGCGGCACGTGGTGGAAGATGCCGGAGCGCGCGCCGTGCTGGCGGCCTTTATCCCCAAGGTCCTCGGCGCCGGAGACCTGACCTACGAGCGATTCCGGGAAATCACCAAGGCGGTGCAGAAGGAAACAGGGAAGAAAGGCAAAGACCTGTTTCATCCCATCCGCGTGGCGTTGACCGGCGCGGTGTCAGGTCCCGAGCTCGAAAAGCTGATACCGATTCTCGAGCAAGGCGCCAAGCTCAGCTTGCCGCGGTCGGTCAAGAGTTGCGCCCAGCGTTTGCGCGAGTTCGCGGCAGTAGCGAAATTGTAGGGGCGAGGCTTGCATCGCCCGCACAGTGCGAACCACCAAGACAAGAAGGGACAACGGTAAAGAGTCACAAGTGCGAAGAAATGACAAAGGCCGGATGCACAAAGCCTTACCGAATCGGCCCGAGGAGATTGGGGCGGCCGATCAAAGGCGCGAACTTCAAGTGAACGCGCTATACGGCATCAATACGGTCAGCGAAGCCATTCGCGCGCGTCCGGTGGACTACGTTCTGGTGGCCCAAGGTGCGGCCAATCCGCGCTTGCAGGAGATCATTGATGCCTGCCGGTCCGCCGGGATTGCCGTGCGCTTTGCGCCGCGGCCGGCGCTGGAGCGTGCCGCGGGAACGCCCCATCACCAAAACGTGGTGGCCCTCTGCACGCCCAAAGCATACGACGATCTGGGGACGATCCTCGCTGGCGCGGCGCGGCCGTTGCTGGTGGTGCTGGACGGCGTCGAGGATCCGGCTAACCTGGGAGCCATCGTGCGCACGGCGGTGGCCACGGGAGTACACGGCGTGGTGATTCCGGCGCGGCGCGCCGCGGGGCTCTCGCCGGCGGTGGCGCGGTCGGCGGCCGGCGCTCTGGAGCACGCGAAGATCGCCCGGGTCACGAACCTGGTGCACACCCTGAGCGAGCTGAAGGAGCGCGGCGTGTGGGTTTACGGGTTCGAGGCGCAGGCTTCGAAGGCCTACCTCGAACTCGATTACACGGGAGCCTGCGCGCTCGTCTTCGGGGGCGAGGGACATGGGGTACACCGGCTGGTGCGCGAGACGTGCGATGAACTGGCGCGTATACCCTTGCACGGGCCCGTCCAGTCGCTCAATGTGTCGGTGGCGGCGGCTGTGGTACTGTATGAAGCGGCGCGGCAACGTCACTTGAAATAGCGGCGCTGGGCGTGGAGGGTGGCCGTCCCCTTGAATTCGCCGGCGCTGCGGTCGCGGTTGGGGGCCGATGCAAGGGTGGCGCATCGGCGCGAGGCGAGGCGGATGGCAACGCCGCCGGAGACGTTGTCATCCAAGTGGCTAGATGGGTGTTCCGCGTGGGGGAGGTTCTGCATGAGTGTCAACGCAGCGCGGGCTATCTGGTTGCGGCTGATTCTCTTGATTCTGGGCCTGCTGCTGGTCAGCGTGCCGGCTGGTCTGACGGCACGCGCCCAGGAAGGTGTGGCGGGCACGGCGCCGGTCTTCGCGGGGCAGAAAAAAGAGGCACCCCGGCCGGGCGAACCTGCCCAGCAGACTCCGGCCGTGCGTGTCCAGGCTACGCTCGTGACTGCCTCGGTCACGGTCATGGATTCCGCCGGGCAACCGGTTTACGATCTCGACGAGAAAGATTTTTCCGTCCTGGACAACGGCGTCGCCCAGCGGCTCGAGCGGTTTGAAGCCGAACTGCGGCCGCCCGTAGTCGTGGTGTTGGTGCAGACAAACCGGACGGTCGCGCCCTTGTTTGACCCCGTGCGCGCGCTCGGCCCCAACATCTCGGGTCTGCTGGTCGGCGCCGAAGGGAAGGTCGCGGTCGTTGCCTATAATGAAGAGGTGCGCGTCGTGCAGGAGTTCACCAATGATGGCGACGAGTTGGCCACCACGCTCCGCACCCTCGTGCCGCGCGGGTATGGTTCGCGGCTTAATGATGGCCTCACGCGCGCCTTGGCCCTCCTGGAGACGCAGCCGAAGGAACAGCGCCGCATCGTTCTGGCCTTCTCCGATGGTTACGATCACGGAAGCGAGACCAGCAGCGATGAAATTGTGCGCCGGGCGACGACCGCCGAGGTCGCAGTCTACGGCCTCGGGTTCAGCAAGGCCCAGGCCTTGCTGATGAAGACACCTGAAGCCCCGCAGCAGAGCCCCCTGGATGCGAACGTCACGCGGCCCCTCCCCCCCGGGATGCCCACGACCCCGACAAACTCCGATCGGGTTTACAGCACGCCGGTTCCGGTCGTGCCGATCCTGACCGCCGCGGGCGATACGATTCGCTCTACGCTGGCTTCGAGCCTGCTTGAATACTACGCCGGTTACACGGGGGGTGTGTACCAGTCGCACTGGACGCGAAAAACCCTCGAGGAACAACTGAGCCGGATGGCCACCGAGATTCATAGCCAGTACGAATTGGCGTATGTCCCTGACACCCTGAATGAGATGGGCTTTCATCGCCTCGAGGTGCGGGTGCACCGTCCCGGTTTGAAAGTGCGGACCCGCGCGGGATACTTCTACGGCGGACAGGCACCCCAGCCGAACTGACTCTCCGGAGGCCGCCTGCCCAGGCGGCGCGGTAGAGCGGGGAAGGTTCCAGCGTGCCCACCGCTAGTGCCGTTCCAACTATTTGGGGCCAACGCTTTCGGCTCACGAACTGGGAAGCTTCCGGTTACCGCTGACGATCGTCTATTGGCTCATTAAGTTGGAACGGCACTAGCGGTACTGGTAGGTCTCGTGGTTTTGCACGTCGATGCGTCGTCCGGCGCGCAGGTCAATCTCCGCCAGGTAAGGACGCATGGCCTGGGACGACACTTCAAGGACGAGCCCCTGCCGGCTGCCGGATTCGTTATAGATGAGGGTGAAGTAGCGGTTTTCGGTCCCGCCTCCCACGGGCGGTTGCAGATGCCAGCGCAGCTTCATCTTGCGGACCTTGCGGCTGATGTCGGCGCGGTACTGCATCAGGATGATCGAAGTGAAAGGAACGGTGATTGCTACCGTCGGGCACCGGAAGGTCAGCTCCGTGGGACTGGTTTCAAGAACGCCCTTGCAGGGGTCGCTGGGCCCCAACGTACCTCCCACATAGCGGAAGGGAAACTCCTTGGGCTTCTCCCCCCCGCTGGTCCCGTGGACCGCGAGCAGCAGAGCGACCAACACCAGCCACCCGATCCGCCCCCCGTTGATTCGGCCTTTCATAATGTCCTTTCTGCCAAGCTGGCTGTTTGAAGCCAGCGGGATTTCCCCTGGACGCGATTGCTCTTCGGCTTGCCGGAGCGGGCCCGCATTGCGGGCTTCCGAACAGCGTACCTACATAATTCTACTGCGAGAGGGCGGCCGTTGGGAATCGCTTCCTGCGGGTATGATGAAAAAAGTTGGCAGGTTACTGGCTGCGGGCTTCAAGGTCGATTGAGGAGAGGAGGGAGCCGCCGCCAGGGACGTTGACTTCCAGATACCAGGGGATCGGAATCGCTCCCCACCGGGCCGGTTGAAATCTCCACTTATCCACGATCCGGCAAGCCTCCGCGAAGGCGGAAGGTTGACCGGAAAGCAGCGCTGCATCCACGACCTGTCCCTCTTCATTGACAAGCAAGCGCAGGCGGACGGGCACGGCCGGCGGCGTGCCCACGGGCTTTCCCACCACCTCCGGGACGCGCACTTGGCGGCTGAGGAATTTTCCCGGATCGGGAGGCATCGGCTTGAGCCTGCGGCCCTGCAGTGAAAACTTGACCTGTACGTCCGCCAGGAATTCGGCGGGTCCCGAAGCCGTCAGGAGCGGCCGATAGTGCCAGTTGCGAACGGCTTTCAAGGCCGCGGTGGCCAGAATGGGATCTCCCCTGAGGACATGTGCCGTACGCACCGTGCCGGCACGCGAAACCAGCACTTGCAGGAACACTTTCCCTTGGATGTAGTTGATCTTGGCCACCGGCGGATATTCGGGGATGACGGGATTCGCCAGCAGAACGCTCGCCGCCTTTTCGTTTAGCGCCACGGGTTCAGCCGTGCCGGGGGCGGCGGGCGCCTCCGCCGCCAGCAATGAGGCTGCGGGAGTCGTGGCCACCATAAGGGCCGTAATGGCGCGTTGTATCCAGCTACTCATGGCCTGTAAAGATCACGAGGGCCATTGCATAGTGGTCGGCGTGAGAGATTGACACCGCCGAGTGCGTGACCCCCAGCGTGTGCGCCAGCTCCTGGGCCCGCCCGCAGAGCACCAACTCCGGTTTGCCGGAAGGCTGGTGCCTCACCTCGACATCAACCCAGCGAACCCCTTCCCGCCAGCCTGTTCCCAAAGCCTTGAACGCTGCTTCCTTGGCGGCAAACCGCGCGGCATAACGCTCCGCCTTGTTCTTGAATCTCTCGCAGTAGGCGATCTCCCCGGCCGTGAAGAGCCGCCGCGCAAAGCGGTCTCCATGCCGTTCAAGGGCCCGCTGAATACGGGACGTCTCCACAATATCCACACCCGTGCCGACAATCATCACCCAACGCTTCCAAGCCGGGCCATCGCGGGGAGTCCTTGCTCTCCCTTGCCTGCCCTCTCCAGCTTTCTGTCGTTGCCCGCACCTTAGCAGACCCAGGAGTGAATTTCAAGTGGCCCTGAATCAAGCCCCCCGGCCTTAGTGGATGTGCTATGTTAGCCATTTGGGTCGAGATAGTTTTCAACTCGTGCTCAGTGGCGGACTGGAGTGGATCGAGTGTCCCAGCCTTTCCCGTATCCCTCACATTCTGCACGCCTTCAGCCTGCGAGGCGGCGGGGTCGGCACGGACCCTGCGGTTGGCCTTAACTTGGGCTTTACTCCGGGAAGCCGCCGCGCCCAGGTTGAAAAGAATCGGCGCCGGTTCTTTCGCCAGTTGGGCGCAGAGGAGTTCACGCTCGCTTCCCTTCGCCAGACACACTCGAGCACGATGTATCTGGTGGGGCGCGATGCGTCCGGTGGCCTCGCGTACCAACTGGCGGGGTCACCCGCGCCGCAACCGGCAGGTGGGCGCCTGCCGGAAGGTGACGCTTTGCTGACCGATCAGCCGGGCGTGCTCCTCTCCGTGCGGATCGCTGATTGTCTTCCTGTCCTCCTGGCTGACCCGCGTCGAAGAGCCGTGGGGGCCGTGCACGCCGGATGGCGCGGGGCGCTGGCGCGGATCATCGAAAAGGCGGTGGGCGAAATGCGCCGCCTGTTTGGTTCGCAGCCCGAACATCTGCGGGCGGCATTCGGGCCTTCGATCAGGGCTTGTTGCTACGAGGTGGGGCAGGAAGTGGTGGATGCTTTTTGCGGCCGTTTTCCTGAAGGTGAGAAGTTCTTTCGCTGGCACTCTTCTGGTCCGGATGCCGCGCCCACTGGCGCAGCCTCCTTTTCCTATCTTTCGCTCTATCCTCCCGGACACGCACCTGAACCTGCGCGGGCGGCGCACCTGGATCTGCTGGCGGTCGCGCGAGCCCAGCTTCTTAGCGCGGGGCTCTGCAGCGCGCACATCGCGACGGTTCCGTTTTGCACCGCCTGCCGGACCGACCTCTTCTTCTCACACCGCAAGGAGGGCCACCGGACCGGGCGCATGATGGCGGCCATCGGGATTCGACCGTGACCCGGAAGGACTCGGACCGAGGGGTCAGTTGGCGGGCGCGGGAAGGTTCTTCACTTCAAGGCCAGCGAGGCGCAGTTGTCCGCAAGCGGCGCCCACATCCTGGCCGCGCGAAATGCGGACGAAGGCGCGAAGTCCCCTATCCGTGAGTTCTTTTTGAAAGGCCAGGACGCGTTCGAGGGGCGGCGGCTGGTAGGGCATCTCGGGCCCCCGGTTGTAAGGAATCAGGTTCACCTTGGCCCGCAGGCCGGCGAGCAACTTCGCCACGCGGTGGGCGTCTGCGGGCGAATCGTTGAAACCATCAATCAGCACGTACTCAAACGTCAGCCGCTCTCCGGGCCGCAAGGGATAAGCGCGGCAAGCTGCGAGCAATTGCCGCAACGGGTACTTGCGGCTCACCGGCATCAGGGCGGTCCGCTGCGCCTCCGTCGAAGCGTTGAGCGAAATCGCCAGCTTGGGACGCACGGGTTCGCGGGCGAGGTCGTTGATGCGCGGCACGATGCCCACGGTCGAAAGCGTAATCCTTCGCCAGGGGATCGCCAGGCCATCCGGATCGCTCAGCAACTTCACTGACCTCATCACGGCGGCGTAATTCAGCAGCGGCTCTCCCATGCCCATCAAGACGATGTTCAGGCGAGTCCGCTTCGGGAGGGGTCGGTCGACAAGGATGGCCAGCACCTGGCCAACGATCTCTCCGGCAGTGAGGTTGCGCTTGAGACCCAGCAGGGCAGTGAAGCAAAAACGGCAGTCAATGGCGCACCCGGCCTGGCTGGAAAGGCAAAGCGTTGTGCGGTCTGCTTCGGGCATGTAGACCGCCTCGACGGTCTGGCCGTCCTCAAGTGCCAGCAGGTAGCGGACGGCCCCGTCGCGCGATTCGAACCGGCGTTCAATGGAGGGATAGCGGACCTGGTAGTTGGCGGCAAGGAACTGGCGAAAGTCCTTGGCCAGATCGGTGAGGCTGGTGAAATCGGTCTGCCGCCGTGCGTAGATAGCGCGATAGAGCTGACGGCCGCGGTATCGAGTTTGCCTGTGCGCAACCGCCAGTTCCTCGAGTTCCTCGCATGTTATGCCCAGAAGATTTCCGGTCGAGTTTCCTGTCATGGGCTGGTCCTGCCAAGTTAAATACTAACATGCTGGAAGTTCTGACTCAACGTACGCAGATATCAGTCGGCGTAATGCCATTGAAATGATGTAACTTAAGGGAAAGGCTTCACGGGAAAGAGAAAGTATGATATTAATAATCCGGCCAGTCGATTTTTCTTAAGGAGATACTCCGTGAGTCCTCGAAAAGCCAATCCCGAACTGGCGGAAAGGCGTCGCGAAGAACTCGTTAGGGCCGGCTACGCAGAAATCCTGGAAAAGGGTATCCCGGCGACTACGCTCGACTCCGTCGTGGCCCGCGCCGGATCCAGCAAGGGCGGCGCGCTCTACTACTTCCATACCAAGAACGATCTCCTCTACGGCGTCCTCGAGTGGTTGCTGCATCATTTGGATCGGAACCTCGACGAGATTGCCCAGGCTCCCGATTCGCCCCGTCTGCGCCTGGCTTCGGAAATCGAGTTCCTGTTCCACAGCACTGAGGTGAATCGCAAGCTCTACCTGGTGCTGTTCGATTTCGTGGCGCTGGGAGCGCGTGCGGAACGCTTCCGGACTCTGTTCGAAGCTTTCTTCGACCGATGCCGGCAGCGCGATATCGCCATTGTGGAGGAAGGAATCCGGCAACACCAGTTCCGCTCGGTCAAGCCGGCGGATGCGGCCGCCACCATTCGGGCGCTGGTGGATGGGTATTGCCTGCAATGGCTGATGGGCCCGGCGGAGGTGCCGGTGGAAGCATACCGCGACCGGGCGCGCGCCGTCCTCGGCGCTTATCTGTTGCGATAGCGGTGCAGGGCGCGCCACTGCTCCCGGACGGTGGCCCGACCGCGAAATCCATTGCATCTTGACGACGAACTCTAATGGTGAGAGACTAGCCTCGCAATTACCGTTCCGTAAATGAACAAGTGGGTATCGAGCGCATTGAGGCACAGTGCGTTCGCGGCCAGCAGACCTTCGAGCGGTGGGAGGTTCAAATGAGGCTTTCTCCGAAGCCCGGATCATCCCCGGCAAGGGGGGCATTTGTTGCCTGCGGTCGTGATTTCCTTCCGCGGAGCGTCTTTGTTCTGCTTGGCACCATCATTCTGGTCTTGATGGTGCCCGGCTCCTCGCGGGCGGCCACTGTGAATCTTCGGGACGGCACGCCGGTGCACCTGAAGCTGCGCTACATGCTGACCACGGAGAATGTGACCAAGGGCGACAGGATACAATTCATGGTTGCCGAGGACGTGATGGCGGCCGATCAGGTGGTGATTGCCAAGGGAGCGCCGGCCTTCGCTTTGGTAACGCGTATCAAAGGGGCCGGGAACAAAAAGGCCAAAGACGCCTCGGTGGCCTTCCGGTTAATGACCGTGCAAGCGGTGGACAAGCAGGAAATAAGCCTGAGAGTCGTGGCGCAGAAGGGCAAGAAGCCGGCGGCGACAGACTATGAGCTGGAAGAGACGTCGGCGATTCCCGGCTTGCCGGAAAGAATGGTAGGCGCGGAGCAGGGGCGGGAATACACCGTTCACATAGACATGGATATCAGGATCAAGGTGCCCGAGCCACCGCCCCCTCCACCCCCGCCGCCGAAGGAGCTGGTGGTGGAAGCGCCACCGCCCGAACCCACACTGGTCAATTTCAACAGCGAGCCCGTGGACGCCGTGATTGTGATCGATAGCAACCCGGTCGGCCACACGCCCGCTACGCTGACGCTGGCTCCGGGCCGCCATCTTATTGAACTGAAGCTGGCGAACTACCGGCCGTGGATGCGTTCGATGGTGGTGACGCCGGGCTCGCACCCGTCCATCCGCGCGACCTTGGAGAAGGAGTAGCTGGCCAGCAGCGGGTGATTCATGCGCGGTCGCGAGCGAGCCAGGTCTTGGGAGAGGAGGCTCACGTGAAGCGAAAGCAGTGGATGGCAGTTTTGATTCTCGGCATCCTTTCTGGTGCCAGCCTGCCGGCCGCGGAGCGCGTCCTCTTGCGGGGAGGAACTCCAGTCC
>Ga0315282_10017561_pt1 | contig 10317 bp, 4 predicted proteins | sample YL17G07_20_MG_FD_203693 | JGI IMG/M metagenome (GOLD analysis project Ga0315282, IMG submission 203693) | Sediment microbial communities from Yellowstone Lake, YNP, Wyoming, USA - YL17G07_20 | ecosystem: Environmental > Aquatic > Freshwater > Lake > Sediment | place: USA: Wyoming | collected... | reverse complement strand
CTCCAGGACGCCGTTGTAGTATATGCGCATGGTCGTCCCGTCGTAGGTGGCGGCGACGTGGAACCAGGTGTTGCCGTCGTACGGGTAAGAAGTGGCGGCGTCGATGCGGTAAGATCCATTCAGCCGGAAGAACGGCTTCTGGGTCGAACTGCCAGACGCCAGGCTCACCTCGTAGCCGTTAACGCTGCCCGAGGTCGCCTTCTTGACCAGGTCCTGTGTGGCCTGTTGCCCCGGCTTTACCCAGGCCGCAAGCGTAATCGCGTTGGTGATGTCCAGGCAGTCATCGTCGTCGACCAGCGCGTAGTCGCCGCTGCCATCGAGGTCGAGGGCATAAGAGCCCACTTTGCCGGGGCTTGACCAGGTCGCATCCCCGTAGAGGGTGCCGTCGTTAAAGGGCGCGGAGGAATCGTTGATGGTCGAACCGCTGCCCTCCTCCATCGCCCAGTAACCTACCAGCCCATCGGCACCGCAGTTCGGCGTGGCCGTCGCTGTTGGCGTTTCCGTGGGCGTGTCAGCCGGCGTTGGTGTGTCGGTGGGCGGCACCGCCGTCTCCGTAGGCGTAGGCGTGTCGGTGGGCGGCACCGCCGTCTCCGTAGGCGTTGGTGTGTCGGTGGGCGGCACCGCCGTCTCGGTCGGTGTGGGCGTGTCGGTGGGCGGCACCGCCGTCTCGGTCGGTGTGGGCGTGTCGGTGGGCGGCACCGGCGTCTCGGTAGGCGTTGGTGTGGGCGTGGGCGGCTCGGCGGCTAGAGCCTCTATCTCTTCTGCGCTCAGGGCCCGGTTGTAGACCCGCACCTCATCCATTGCCCCCTGGAACCAGCGGGTGCCGTCGCTCTGAGCACCGACGCCAACGCTATTGGTGTTGCTGGCAATGCCTCCTGGTGGGCCGGCAACCGGGGAACCTTCCATTACGCCATTGACGTAGATCCGCATGTTCGTGCCGTCATAGGTGCCAGCCACGTGAATCCATGTGTTGCCGTCGGACGGATAGACTGTCGTCGAATTGACCCGGTAGGCGTCGAGTGAGGTCTTCTGGTTGAGCCTGAAGAAGACCTTTGTTGGCCAGGTTGAGGTGGTGCTAGAGAGGCTGAGTTCGTAGCCGTCTGTGCCACCGTTTACGGCCTTCTTGATCAGGTCCTGCGTTGCGGCCCTGCCCGCCTTCACCCACGCGGCCAGGGTGATAGGGCCGGTGATGTTGAGACAGGGGTCGTTGGGGACGAGGGCATACTGGGTTGTGCCGTTGAGGTTGAGGGCGAGGCCGTGCTGCCCCGTCACCCAGGTTGGTCCCCCGTAGATCGTCCCGTCGTTCGCGGGCGACGTCGAATCCGCGAGCGTCGTGCCGCCGTTCTCCTCCATCTGGTAGCGGGCCACCAGACCGTCCGCGCCGCAGTTTGGCGTGGCGGTCGGCGTCGGTGTCAGGGTCGGAGGCGGCGTCGGCGTGGACGTGGGCGTAGGCGTAGCCGTGTCACCGGGCGTGGGCGTTTGCGTAACCGTTGGCGTGGCAGTGGGCGTGCAGGGCGCCAGCCCCGCCAGCACACGGATCTCGCACTCGCTCAGCGCCCGGTTGTATATGCGGGCCTCGTCCATGTTGCCCTTGTAGTAGTAGGGGGTCGCGCTGTTCTGCCGCCCAATTTGCAGCGCCTCTGTGTTGGAGATGATGGATGTGGGCCCCGTCACCGGCGTTGCATCCGACGTGCCGTTGATATAGATCTTCATTTGCTTCGTCGTGCCGTCGTAGGTGGCGGCCACGTGCATCCAGGTGGTGCCATTTGTCGGATATGACGTCGTCGAGTTGATGCGATAGGTGTCTGAACTGGTCTTCTGGTTGAGCCGGAAGAACAGCTTCCCCGAGCTCGCAGGCGACAGTTCGTACCCATCGACGGAGCCCATGACCGCTTTCGTTATAATGCGCTGAGTGCCGCTCTGGCCGGGTGCTATCCAGGCGGCGATGGTCAGCGAACCCGTTATCTTCAGGCAGTTGTCGTCCGCTACCGTCGCGTATTGGCTCGTGCCGTTCAGCGACAGGGCCCAAGAGCCCACCTTCCCCGCGCCCCACGTCGGGCTCCCGACGGTAGTGCCGTTGTTAGCAGGTGAGGTGGAGTCGATGAGGGTTGTACCGCTGCCCTCCTCCATCGCCCAGTAGCCCACGAGGCCGTCGGCGCCGCAGGGGTCGGGCGTCGGGGTTATCGTGGGCGTGTTTGCCGGCGGCGGGGTTGGAGTTGGGGTTACGTCGCTCGTGATCAGGACGCCGTCAGCGTGGTCGCCGTCCCCGGCCAGCACGACCAGGCTGGTGCTCCAGTTCTGCTTCGTACTGGTCGCGTTGTTGACGCTCCCCGACATGAGGGTCTGGCTGGACCCGAAACTGATGGACGATACCGGTGACTCCTTGTAGACGATGCCGCCGTCTGTGTAGATGACACGCACCGTGCCCGCGGCTTCGTTTAGAACAACGATCGGCCGGGTACCCCCCGAAGTGTCGACCGCGTAAAGATTGTCCCATGTGCCATCCGGCTGGCGGACAAGGAGGGCCATGAACGGATAACCCGACGTGTCATAGCTTGTCTTGACCGCCGCATACAGCGTCCCGTCCGAGGCGACGGCCATGTTCAGGTGGTCGTCAGCCATCCCCGCTCCGACGTCTTGCGCCGATTGGGATGCCGGTACCTCGTCGGCCGACCAGGTGTTGGGGTCGGCGCCGTCAACATGGGTCTTGAAGCCAAACCGCTGCGTAGTCTGGTTCGACCAGAGGACACCAACCTTGTTGCCGGGCATGGCAATCACGTCGCTGATGTCATCGTCGTTGATGTTGCTGGCCAGGGCGGGAGTGATAGGACCGGTAAATGAAGAGTAGGGAGAATCGCTGTAGTAGACTTCCACGTTCGAGCCGTTTTCCGTGGCCAGCCACATGCGGCCCGTGGAGTCGATGTCGATCGTGGCGGTCTCGCTGCCGGGCAGCGATATGGAGGTGGACGTCTGGCGGGTCGTCCACAACTGGTAGGTGTTGCCGGCAGACACGTGCTCAACCGATACGAGTTCGGGGGTGCTGTCATGGAGCAGGATGTGGGTGACGCCGCCGACGGCCTTGATGTCCGCCCTGGCGTTGGTGCTTTCCGACAGCTTGAGGACGCTCGTCCAGCTGTTGTCCCCCTCTAGTCTCCACAGGTAGGTGCCGGAGCTGTTCGGCATGACTGCCCACCAGGTGTTGTTGTACAGCCAGACCTTCGACTGAGGCTTCTCGCCGGTGTCTTGGGAGACGGCCAGCGGCGTAAGAGAGGTGGTGGAGGCGCGCGTGACCACCGCCCCCCGGGAGGACAGAAGGACGAGCCCCACAGCCACGGCCATGGCCATCGCTACGATGGGCAGGAGCCTTGGGCCAGCCCACCGGGGCAGCACGAGCGGGGTGCGGGTAGTTCGCTTAGAATACGTCTTCATGGTACGCCTCTCGGTGCGCATGCCTGCGCCGTCATGGCTCTTGATCTTCGCTGTAGGTCACACGGGATCAGTTGGCGGCGCGGCGCCGCCTCGCTGGTGGTCGAGGAAGGCGGGCCGCGCCGACTCCCAACAGAGCCCCCCGGCCTCCAGGATAAGGATAGAGTAAGCTTGGCCAGCTTCGGCGGCGCAGGCGGGGTATACACCAACCTCCCGGGGCAGCCACCACCGGGGCCGGGCCAGCCCTGAACAGGACGAACTTCGTGTCGGGGATCGTTACTAGCCGTCTCGCCGCGTACTACCTGGCGGGGCAGTCGCTCCGGCGGTCCAACTGGGCGGGAGAGGGACGCCACACTATGCGGCCTCCCGCTCGGGAGATTACCACGGCTCGTGCGGGGACTGCATGCGTATTTGTACGTAGTTGAGGGCTCCATATGCTGTCGGATGTGAGTTCCTACCTGGTCTTGTCGCACGGCAAGCAGCCACCCATTGGCACTTGACATGGCCGGCATGCCCTCCCCCTGGGTTGCTGGCTGATTGCCGTGCGGCTTCTGCGGCCGAACCCCGCGGTCTCCACTGGATGAAAGGGTCGACCTCTCGCTGCGTACAAATCCGTATCGACGACGCGTGCCGCGGTGGATACGCTTCCTACGCAGGGAATGGATACCTTGCACCTCGAGACCAGCCCGGGCCTGAGGAAAAAGGGCAGCCAGGGAAGGGATTCCTCGGCTTCCTCGAACCCGAGCTGGTCGGCTTTTGTGGATGAAGAAGGGTGGCCCGGGCTCAGCCGGGTCGGGTTGCCATCGGCCTTACTGGGGTCAGGCGTCGGATAGCCGCGCTAACGGGGGTGGGCTTTGCTGGATACCGAGGGGGCAGGCACGGCTTCAGTGCGCATCACCAACTAGGCGTTCTCGGAGAGCGTGCACGCTTGCCTCTGTGCGAGAATCAACGCCCATTTTCTGAAGGATATTCTCAACGTGCTTGCTGGCCGTGCGAGGGCTGATACCCAACTGGAAGGCAATCTCCTTGTCCGCCCTTCCGGCTGCCATGAGATAGAGGACGGTTAACTCACGGAAGGTCAGGCCATAGGGATTCCCTCGGCGCATGGCGTGCTCTACTCTGCTCTCCAGCTCTTCCCTCGCCGCCTGCGCCGCCTCCTCCGCTCGCTTGCGCTCAGAGATGTCCCGCACGACACCCACCCTGACCCGGCGGCCCTCGTAGGAGGCGGTTTTGCCGCAGACCTCCATCGGGAAGGTCGTTCCGTCCTTCCTGAGGCCCCGCACCTCGTAGGATTCCCCATATCCTGAGAGAACTTGCTGCCGCACCAGATCGTGACAGTCGGGCGCCACGAAGCCAAAGGCGTCCGTCCCAATGAGCTCAGAAAGCTCATATCCAAGCATTGCCGCTGCCTGCGGGTTGGCGTCCAAGACTCGATCGCCATCGTGGATGACGATTCCCTCAAGGGTGGCTTCCGACAGTCTGCGGAAGCGGTCCTCGCTCGCCCTCAGCGCCTCCTCCGCTCGCTTCCGCTCGGTGATGTCGGTGCCGACGCCTATGCCGCCGCAGACGCGCCCGCCCTGGTCGCGCAAAGGACCATAGTGAGCCTCAAAGGTCAACCCTGCCAGTTCCACTGTCGCCGTGAACGATTCACCTGCGAGGGCGCGCCGTGCGGCGTCGATGACCTCGGGGACGTCCCGGTACACGTCGAAGACAGAGCGGCCCACGTTTTCGCCTGGCCTGAGCCCTAGCCCACTCAGGCCTCTGCCTTCCACAACCGTGAACACGCCCTCACGGTCAATCGCAAACAGGACGACGGGTGCATTCGTGACGAGGATACGTAGGCGTTCCTCGCTCTCACGGATCGCCTGTTCCGCGCGCTTGCGCTCTGTTATGTCTCTCGCGATGCCCTCGATTCCGACCACCACACCATCGCGATCACGAAGCAGGTGGCTGCTTACCGAAGCATCTATCAGTCTCCCGTCACCGGTCTTCAGGCGGACCTCGTAGTCAATGACCCTCCCCTGCTCCAGGAGTAGGCTCAGGAAGGCTGACCGCCCCTGCGGATCCTCATAGACATCCGACACTTGGGCTCCAATCAGCTGCTCGGCGTCGTATCCCCACCACTCTACTGACGGGCTGATTTCTGTGAAGGCGCCGTTCACGTCCGCCCGGTAAAAGACATCGTGCATGTGCTCGAAGACCTGGCGGTACTTAGCTTCACCCTCCCGCAGGGCGTCCCGAGTCCGTCGACTGCGGGTGATGTCACGCACAATGGCCACGACCTCATCCTTGGCGCTTGCCGCGATACGTACCTCATAGGCGCGCGGTTTCCCATCCGGAAGCGGCACTGGAACCCTGAACTCCGAGACCTGCGTTTCGCCTGTCCGCAGTGCCCTTTCGATGGAGTCCATCGCCCGGCGAGCGAGATCCGCAGGCAGTACCTCGCATGATGTCCGCGCCAAGAACTCGCTGGGAGGGATCAGCGGCTGCTGCCCCTTTGCAGGCACATAGTCAAGAAAGCGGCCTTCCCTGCTGAGACGAAAAATCATATCCGGTATCGCGTCTAGTAGGGCCCGATATTGCGCTTCGGTCCCTTGCGCGGCTCCTTCCGCTCGCGCATGCTGCGTCGGTCTCCTCGCCCGGCTACGATCGATCCCCATAGCCCCGTCTTCACTTCCCCGACGGTGTCCTGGGTTCACTGCGAGCAATGCTCAAGTCGGCGCGCGCCTTGATTCCCGATCTCAGCAGCCCGCGTGCTATGCCCAGAACCTCCGCAAAGACCCGATCACCGGTTGCAGGCCACTCTTCCTACAAGGAGCACGGCCTCGACCGTGCTGGGCCACCCGGTCCGGCTACTCTTGTTGCGCAGTCTTGGCAGGTGCGACGAGGGCCAACGAAACTAAGCCCACTTACGCTCTGCACGGCCCCACGTATATAGCTCCCGAGCAGCCCTGTCAAGACGTGTGGCGTTCCGGGGCGTCTCAGACGCAAGGGTGCTGAGACGAAGCTGGTGGCGGGGATGATCCCTGGCCGTCTCGCCTTGTGCCAACTGGCGCGGCAGTCGCTCCGGCGGTCCTAGCCGAGAACAGACATACGTCCGGTTATGTCTAGACGAGACACGAGGTGACACGTCGTGCGCCTCTATATGACGCGCACAAATAGTGTACCACTGGCGTCAAGGGCCGAACGGGCAGACCGAATGGCACGAGAAGCGTGGCCTTCGATGTAGATTGGCGCGTCGTCCGGGCAGCGCCTCTTGGCGCTTGGTGTCTCAGGCTCAACATCGGCGGAGTGCTGCTCGTCGGCGAGGCCAGCGAACCTCTCTGCCAGATGCCCGTCGGGTTGAACAAGATCGGAATGGTGCTGCTGGGCGGGCTGAACCCGGTGGCCGCCGCCGAGGAAGCGGGCTTGGAGGCGGAGAACATCTCCGAGAGCGGAACGATCGACTTCCGTCAGCTTGTGAGCTACCACGAGCTGTAGGCCTCAGGCTGAACAGGCGGGTCTGCGGTCTGCACCTCAACCAAGAGGCCCGGGTCATATCGCCCGCGCTGGCGTCTGTCGCGTGACCCTGTGGCGCAGGCGACTGTGACCCCCGCCTCACCGCCGGTGGCTGAGAGGGTTCGGCCCCCAGGATCACCCCCCTCAGATCCGGCCCGTTTCCAGACGATAACTGGACAGTTTTCGCTCGCCTTAGCCGATTCCACGCCACAGCGCATAGGGCGGTCTGTTGTACACACAGAAGGTCGCAGGCCTGCCTGCAGGCTTGCCCGCCGTAGGAGGGCAGGCAGGTTCGAGTCCTCCATCGCCCACCGGACTCATCAGGATCTGCCTAGTTGCTGCGCGTCAGGTGGTAAGCGCCGGAGGGGCTACTGGCCGGCGATGTAGTAGGCCATGTCTCGCAGGGAGCGGAAGAGGCAGATGACGTCGTCGCCGCAGACGGAGAACTCGAAGCCGCCGGGCGCGGAGCGGGCCTGGCCGTACAGGGCCCAGCTCACGCAGGCCGAGCGCTCGGTGACCCCAATGCCCTCGATGGAATCGCAGAGCGCCGGGTCGCCGCTGAGCATCACCAGGCAAGAGACGCGCATCTGCTCCCCCATGCCGCCCAGCTTCTCGCACGCCTCGGTGCTCCGGTTGCGGAGGGCGTAGTCGAAAAGACAGTCGATATCGTTGCACTCGTCGACCGGGACCGCGCCCTCGGCGACGGCGATGTTGTGCTCGCAGCCGGCCTGCGACTGGGTCCGGTCGCAGAGGGCGACGTCCTTCGAAGCGACGGCGACGTACATGTAACAGTCGGCGGCGTTCTCGCCTAGCGCGAAGAAGGAAGGGTCGAAGTCGGGGACGATCGTCTCTATTCTCTCGCAGATGCTGGCATCCTCGGTGGCGGCGGCGACGAAGAAGGCGCAGACGGCCTGTAAGTCCTGCTTCTCGATCACGCCGGTGGCCGGCATCTCGCTGCACTTGGCGATATCCTTGCTGGCGGCGGCGGCGCAGATCTGGCGCCAGCCCTCGTCGGAAACGCCGAGGCAGAGCTGAAGGAGATCGAAGTTCCTGGTCGGCTCCTCAGGGGTGGCAGCGGCCATTCCGGTGGGGGCGGCGGTGGGCGTGGCGCGGGGCGGCGCGATGGGCGCGGCAGTGGGCGTGGCCGTGGGCGCGGCGTGTGTCGCTGCCTCTGTTGGGACACGCGTGGACGTGGGGGTCTTGCCGGCGGCAGCGCCACTTGAGGTGGGCGACGCAGCGGGCTCGTTGTCACCGCTGGAGCTGCAGGCCACGGCGAAGAGCGAACCGACCAGCAGAAGGCCGGCCAGCAAAGGGACGATGAGGCGTCTCATCTCAAGCAGACATTAGCACGAAAGAAAGTCCTCGCGCTACGCAGGGGGTCTGCTGTTGAGCTGATGACTTGTTGCATGTGACTATGAATGCTGCCTGTCCTTGATAACCTGCATCGCAACTGGTATTCTGCCGCCTGCGTCAAGCGACGCCCATGAGGGCAACGGCTGCTCTTCCTTGCAGAGAAAGGAGCGCGCTCGATGGCTGATACCGATGCGGCACCGCACGAACGATTTGAGCCAGAGGAGGTGTTCGTCCGGCTGAGATGGTTCAACGCAGCGATGGGTTGTCTCCATCTCGCTCAGGGCGTCGCCATGCTCCTCCTGAGCAACGCTTCCACGCTCCCGCTCAGGCAGACCTTCTTGAACAGCGACCCAATGAGTCAGGACATCAGCACGCAGACGACGACTCTGTTCAACATGCGCCTCGGTCCGATGGTGGCCGCGTTTCTCCTGATCTCCGCTATCGCCCACTTCCTGCTGGCTTCGCCCTGGCTCTATCCCTGGTACGTGAAGAACCTGAAGCGGCGGATCAACTACGTGCGCTGGTATGAGTATGCGCTGAGTTCGTCGCTGATGATCGTGGTGATCGCCCTGCTCAGCAACGTGCTCGACCTGCCCACGCTCGTGCTGCTCTTCGTCCTGAACGCGACGATGATCTTCTTCGGCCTCATGATGGAGATCCACAACCAAACGACGGAGCGCACGAACTGGTCGGCGTTCATCTTCGGGTGCCTGGCAGGCATGGTTCCGTGGATCATCATTGCCTGGTACTTTGGCGGCGCGGTCGTCAACTCAGACAACGCAGTCCCGAAGTTCGTTTACGGCATTCTGGTCTCGCTGTTCCTCTTCTACAACGTGTTCCCGGTGAACATGTTCCTGCAGTACAAGAGAGTCGGGAAGTGGCGGGACTATCTGTACGGCGAGCGCGTCTACATCATGTTGAGCCTGACAGCCAAGACGGCGCTGGCGTGGCAGGTTTTCGGGGGAACGCTGCGGTAGGCGAGAGTGCCTTCATGTGTCGGTCTCTCTTTCTCGTTTGGAGTCGGAGCGGTAGCATGGCTGAAGTGATGAAGGAAGCCTGGCTGTGGCTGGGGACGGCCGACCTCGTAACCGAGCTCGAGCAGCTTGAAGACGAGGGGCGCGACACGTCCCCCCTCGGGAAAGACTTCGAGAGCCTTGTCGCCCTCGGCGATGAGGAGCTCTCCACGTCCCCGAACCAGGAGAAGGCGGGGGCGCTTCTGGACGCCGCGCAGCGGCTCGGGATGCGCAAAGACTACGGCTTCAGGGAGCCTTCCGGCCTCGCGGAGATAAGAAAGCTCAGGGAGCGAGGCCCGGATCGAGCCAAGAGACGGTTATCCGACAAGGCGCTTCAGGACCGGATCCTCGGCGCCTGGCTCGGCAGGTGCGCCGGGTGTCTCCTGGGGAAGCCCGTCGAAGGGGTGCGCAGGGAGGAGCTCTGGGGCTTCCTGAGGATGACGGACCAGTGGCCGCTGAACGACTACATCAGGTTCGGCGTGGGCGGGCAGGCGGCGAAGACGTACCCCCGCTTCGCCGGCATGCGGGCATTCGATGCCATCGATCACATGCCGGCCGATGACGACATGGATTACACAGTGGTGGGCCTCCTCGTCGTGAAAGAGAGGGGTGCCGCCTTCACGCCAGCGGACGTGGTGCGTTTCTGGATGCGGAATATCCCGCTGCTCCGCACCTGCACGGCCGAGCGGGTCGCCTACCGCAACCTGGCGATGCAGGTCCAGCCTCCGGCGAGCGCGTCCTACAGGAACCCGTATCGCGAGTGGATAGGGGCTCGCATCCGCGCCGACGCGTTCGGCTACCTCTGCGCGGGCGATCCCCAGCGCGCGGCGGAGTTCGCCTGGCGCGATGCGTCGATCAGCCACGTCAAGAACGGCATCTACGGCGAGATGCTCGCGGCGGCCATGATCGCCTGGGCGGCCCTCTGCGACGACGTCACGGAGCTTCTGGAAGCGGGGCTTGGCGAGATTCCAGAGACGAGCCGCCTCCATGCGGACGTAAGGGAGGTCATGCGATGGCACGCGAGCGG
>Ga0315282_10017560_pt1 | contig 10317 bp, 6 predicted proteins | sample YL17G07_20_MG_FD_203693 | JGI IMG/M metagenome (GOLD analysis project Ga0315282, IMG submission 203693) | Sediment microbial communities from Yellowstone Lake, YNP, Wyoming, USA - YL17G07_20 | ecosystem: Environmental > Aquatic > Freshwater > Lake > Sediment | place: USA: Wyoming | collected... | reverse complement strand
TGCCGACTATGTGTTTCTGTCTAGGATTTTGACGTCAAAGGGCGAGGACAAGCACCCGCTGGCTGACCGCATAACCGTGTTTCGTAATCCCTCGAGCACTGGGCGGTATAGTGAGAAGGAGATTCACAACATCCAGCCACTTGAGGTCGCTTTCAAAGACCTGGACCACTTCGAAGTGTGCGAGATCGCTGGAATATCGGAGAAATTCACAAGGCAGCAAGAGGCAGTGCGAATAGCCATCGACAATCTCGGTTCTTCAGAGAGACGGTATACTCCGCAAGACCTCCTCAATGAATTGAGTGCATTGGCCAGCAGCGAGCAGCACGAGGCTGACATCCGTAGAGCTGCACGTTCAGCCATCAGGAGGATCAGGCGTCTCCTAGCGGTGAAGATATTCGGCGCAGCAACTACCCCTCTCTCCCTTTTGCTTAAGCCCATGCACGTATCTGTGATCGACCTCTCGGGCTTGAACGACAGAAGCATGGATTATGTGACCTATCGAATTCTGGATGACCTCTATGATCTCAAAGCCGGAAGAATAGAGCAAGGCCAGTTGACTGAGTTCAAGTACCCGATCTGTGTTCTCCTTGAGGAATCTCACAAGTTTGTTCCAAACGACCGCTCAACACTCACAAGTGATGCCGTCAACAAGATTGCGGCGGAAGGACGCAAGTTCGGGCTATTCCTGACTCTCATCACGCAGAGACCTTCCCAAGTACATCCCGACACGCTGAGCCAGTGCAACTCCCAGATTGTCATGCGGCTCACAAACCCAGACGACCAAGAAGCGGTCAAGAAGAGCTCGGAACGCATCAGCCGCGAGCTGATCGGAGATCTTCCAGGACTCAACATTGGTGAAGCTGTGATTGTCGGAGAAGTAACTCCGGCTCCGGTAATGATCAAGGTCAGACCACGGAAGACTCGTGAGGGCGGCTCGGACATTCCTGTCAGCGAGCTGCTCAAAGAGGCTCGACGAAGCATTGGGTCGAAAATGCCGCCGCTGCCCGAGGGCGAATTGAGTGACGAGGACGCAAGGAAACTACTGAAGGGATGATAGCCCCTGAGGGCGGTACATGTTTCCGACCTTCACCTTGGGACCACCTCATATGGTGTTGAGGATCCGGCGACCGGTGTCAACAATCGAGTTCACGATTTCTTCAAAGCGTTCGACCAAGTCGTAGACTACGCCATCGACAAGAAAGCTGACGCCCTGATACTGTGCGGTGACACCTTCAAGGACGTGAGCCCCAGCTCAACGCTCCTCAAGATGTTCGCCACTAGACTCCACAAGCTATCCTCCGCGAATGTGCGGATCATCATGCTGCTCGGAAACCATGATTCACCGAAGACTGCTGGAAGGGCTGCTCCTCCCGAGGTCTTCGAGGAGCTTAAGCTCAAAGGGGTTCACGTATTCGCGAAGCCCGACTTCATCGATCTCAAATCGAAGGATGGAGTCAAATTCAGGGTGTTCGCCCTCCCATACAGGCATCCGATCCACATAGCCGCCAAAGTGGAGAAGACCGGAGGTTCAAAGGTCGAGCTCGACAGAGACGCGCTACTGATTGCATTTCAGACTGAAATTAAGAGAAATCTGGAGATCTTCAGAAAGGCAGGAAAGAAGGGTGCTGATATCGGTATTCTTGCAGCACACCTTTTCGTTGAGGGGGCTCGTAGAGGGGCGGAACGAATCTATATTGTCGGTGAGGAATTTGCTGTTCCGCCAGGTATGCTTCAATCGGACGCTCTAGATTACGTCGCATTGGGACACGTGCACAGCCATCAAACAGTGCCTGGGAAGGTCCCGATTGTCTACCCAGGCTCATTGGAGCGAATCGACTTCAGCGAAGCAGACGAACAGAAAGGCTTCGTGGATATCACCTATCTGAACAAGCGGCTGACGTGGAAGTTCATTCCTGTCAAGACCCGTCGAATGATCAGACTAGAGCTAGACTGCACACAGACCAAAGATCCAAAGAAGTTCGTGGCGGACAAACTCGAGAAAGTCGATGTCAAGGATGCAATCGTCAGAGTCGCCATCAAAGTAGGCCCAGAGACTCATCTCGATCTAGACACAATCCATGAGAAGCTGGCGGGATCGTCGTGGCATCAAGTGGACCTAGAAAGAGTTGTAGAACGACAACCCGTCTCCGTTGCGACCAGCTGGGCAAGCTTGAACCCGCATGAGACCTTAGCCCGCTACTTGAAGACCATCAAACTCCCGGACGCGGAGAAGGATCTGGTAACAAAGCTAGGAGACGAGATTGTCGACGAAGTCCTACTGGGGGGCTGAGAAACGATGAACCTGCAATCGATGACGGTCAAGAACTTCAAGAGCTACGGACCAGAACCGCAGATTCTCGACCTGACTAAGGTTGACGCCGTTGCCATAGGAGGCCAAAACGGAGCCGGGAAGAGTTCACTCATCGAAGCCCTAACCTTTGCTCTGTTTGGGAAAGCGACAGCAACCGAGATCCGAGAGCTCGGCGATGACGCATTGATCAACGACAGAGCCAGCGAAGCCTACGTTTCAGTCACGTTCGAAAAGAACGGCAATCAATACACGGTTGAGCGCACGGTAAGACGCAGAGGCGCTGGAAAAGCTCGCCTGACATCCCAAATCCTTCCTAACCCCATAGCAGACGTGAAAGATGTCAATGCAAAAGTCGAGTCCCTTCTAGGGATGGACTATGATACCTTCGTCAGCTCCACGATTGTCCGCCAAGATGAGATGGATCGCTTAACAGCCAAACGCCCCGCTGAACGCAAAGAGACACTAGCCAGGATCTTCGGGCTTCAAGCCTACGAGACCATGAGAGAGAAGGCACATGAAAAATCTTGGGGGGTCAAGAACGAGATTGTGGGACTCGATGCAACAAAGAGGGCGCTCGGAGAGAAGATCGCTCAAGAGGGCTCCGTGAGAAAGAAGCTGCAGGAATCTGAAGACAATATCAAGAAGCTGGAACGCGAACGAAAGGTGACTGAGGAGAAGAAGAAGGAGGTAGAAGCGAAGCTTGAAGAGATTCGAGAAAACAAGGCTGAATTCGACACCAAAGCCTCCGAGAAGACTGCACTCCAAGAACAACTAAAGATGGACGAGGAAAGCGAAAGCAACGCACGCGGACAGATAGAACAAGCTGAGAACGCCGTCAAGGAACTTGAATCCCTTAAGCCTCGGCTAGAGCAAAGAAGCAAACTCAATGAGCAGCTTCAGAAGCTCACGCAAGAACATGAGCGACTGAAAGTCACGGTAGCCAAACTGCAGCAGAAAGCGAAAGGGATCGAGCAGAAGATCAAGGAGGAATCCGAGAATTGTCAAAAGATCAAAGAGTACGCCGTGCCAGAGTGCCCTATCTGCAAGAGACCGCTTGATGAGCCGCATCGCAAACTGTTGGTCCAAGAATACGAGCAGAGGATTCAAGCGCTACAGACGGACCGAGACCAGACTGCAAAGAAGGCGGAGGAAGCCTCAAACACACTCAAGGAACAAGTGGCGCCGGCCATCGAGAAAACGCAGGCAGCCCTCAACGAATTGAAGGAACTGGACAGGAAAATCGGTGAAACAACCGCTGCAGCAAATCGCCTGCCTGCGTTGAGAGAAGAAGCGAGCAGGATCGGCGAACTCATATCCGAAAGAAAGAATCGCATCAGTCAACTTGACGGAGCACTTCAGAGGCTTGGCCCAATCGTTCAGACATTCACGGCCCTTGATACGGAGCGAAAGAAGCTCGAAGGAGAGCTAACTGGCATCCAAGGCAATCTCGGAACAGAGGAGGCGAATCGAGACAGCGCCAAGGAAGACCTAGACGAAATCAAACGGACAAAGGTCAAACACAAAGAATTCGTCGAGCAGATAGGCGACAAGGAAAGAATCAGAACGGCATACGAGCTACTTGAGAAGGAAGTATTCCACAAAGACGGTATCCCCACGGCTCTTCTAATGGAGATTGTCCCGGAGATTGAGCAGGAAGCCTCCAAGATACTCAGGGACCTCTCCAACGGCAGAATGGACATCAACTTCAAGTTCGGCAGAAAGACCAAGACAGGGAAAGTCACCGAGGAACTAATCGTTGAAGCAGTTGACCAGGGCAGAAGCCATCCCGTGAGCCGATACTCTGGGGGTGAGAGAATGCGAATCAACCTCGCCCTTCGCCTGGGTGTATCTGAAGCCATCACTAGAAGAAGTGGCTACAGGGGCAGGATCGAAACGCTGGTGATCGATGAAGGATTCGGGGTGCTTGACGAGGAGGGGAGAAAGGCCACCGTCGAAATCCTTCAAGCGCTCAGACAACGATTCAAGAAGATACTAGTCATTTCTCACATTGACGACGTGAGAGAAGCTTTTGAAACCAAGCTGATAGTTACCAAGACAAGGGGGGGCACCAGCATAATCAGTCTTGCGTAGCTGTTCAGGGCACATCCAAGCCCGCTACTCTACAAGAGTTAGAAGTTCCCTCACGAGCTCGACCAGCTCGTGTCTCTCATTTCCGTTTTGATCAAGATAGCGATCCATCTCAAGAACCTCTTGTTCCGTTATCTGAGAAATGATCGGTCTCAGATGAGATTCTATATCATACTTCGAAGCTATCTTCCCTTTCACCTCGTTGTACTCAGAAACTGTTGCATCTTTTCCAGTAACTCGCTTGATTGCTGCGGGGTGAAGGTAGTTCTCTATCTCTCTCCTTCTTAGGATATGGAACTTGCCCCCAGCAGTTTCGCACTCGTTCTCCCATTTCAGCAGCTTGTGGCTTAACGTGTCTGTCGCCGATCGTCTGTCACTATCGACAACCACAGCGAACCTCCGGTTTATTCTCTTCAGGAGCATTCCTTCAACGAAAAAGCAGAGATTGTTACCGCCTACCTGTAAGAGCCCTATGCCCTTGTTCTCAAACGTATCAGGCACCTTTCCGGACGCGTTGAGCGTCCGAGCTACGGTGGATAGGAATATCTCGTCTCCCCTACCCAAAGGGTCGGAGAAAGTACGGGTCGTGTCTGAGCCACTGGAAAGTCAAAGTGACGCTAGAATACAAGGATTCTGAAACCCCACAAAGACCACAGCAGCCTTGAAGCACGAATCCCTGCACACTTGCAAGGACTCGTACAAAGAGCGGCGGGCACCTCCGTGGTACCCGATCCTGACTAGGTTTCAGTGAGTCTGTCAACAAGCCTGGGCAAGAGGCATGATGTGCACAGCTTTTAATGCATACACTTACTGGCTATTGGGTTGAGACAGAGGACGTCTGTCCGCGGAGAATCCGCGTGAGTCTCCTTGAATGGTCGCTTTGTATCTGAATCCGACCTTGTTGCGAAGTACCTGCTTCCCAAATTGAGAGAGGCTAGCGTGTCGATTGGAGAAGGCCTATTGGTCGACTTCCACGTTAACGAGCAAGTCGATGGGATAGCAGATCTCACAGTCGGAAGAGCTGGAAAGAGACTTCTTGTCATCGAAGCGAAGTTCAAGAAGAAGGTTGGAAGGATTGAGAGAGACATAGAACCTCGAGATCCTGATGTGATAGGTCAGGCCGTAGGATACGCTGCCACGGGAGGATTCTCATACTACGCGACGTGTAATGCGAAGCGTCTGGTTCTATTCCAACTCAGACCGGGTGTGAAGGCCTATGAAAGCGAAGTCGGTGCTTTCGAATATGAACGACACGGCGATTGGGCAGAACAGATTCTGAAGACAATACTAGGAGTAGTCCCCGCTCGGCTCAAACCGCTTGACGACACACTTGTAGACACGCTCCATGAGGCCGTTGCAGACCTGTACCCAGAACTGACAGAATCCCTGAAGGCTACGCTCCAAGACAAGAACTACAAGGACCGATTCACTGAATGGCTGGAAAGTCAGGGAATAGAATATTCTGACGGAGTCCTGCGAATCATAGGAGAACAATCGGCCTACCTCCAAATCAACAAACTTCTCTTCTATCAGGTCATTAGAGCGATTTATCCAGAGAAGCTTGACCCCCTTAAGCTCAGTGAAGAAGAAGACGTGACACGAGCGCTCAAGAGCTTCTTCGAAGACGCACTTAGCATAGACTATCAGCCCATATACGAAAGCGACATCCTTGGAGAGATCCCCCTGACTAACAGGGCAGGAGAACGCATCAGGACACTTGTCGACACTCTCAACGAGTTTGATTTCTCTGGCATGGAGAGCGACTTCATCGGCCGAATGTACGAGAAACTCATTTCTCCTCCCGAAAGAAAGAGGCTTGGTCAGTTCTATACTCCCCCAAGCGTTGTCGAACTGATTGTCAAGCTGACGATTACCGACCCAGATGCGAAAGTTCTGGATCCTGGCTGCGGTTCAGGCGGTTTCTTGGTGGGAGCCTACCATCAGTTGCGCAAACTGAACGGCATCCCACAACGCATAGATGGACCTCTAGGAGAGAGATTTCATCAGCAGTTGCTGGACCAGCTCTACGGCGTCGACATTAACCAGTTCCCCGCCCATCTATCAGTGATCAACTTGGCAATTCAGAACCCTAGAGCTAGAGTCCGAAAGATCAACGTCCTGCCCAAAGATTTCTTCGACCTGAAGCCTGGTCAGGCAGTTCTGGCAGGATTTGCCGGACTTACGGCCGCGGGTGAAAGAACATCCATAACGTTGCCTCCAGCCTTCCATGCAGTCACGGCAAACCCGCCCTACATACGTCAGGAATTCGTCGGAACAAGAGAGAAGCAGAAGATCAAAGCTCTCATTGAAGGCGAATATCGAAGTGTCTCAATTGGGGCGATCGCCAAGAAAGGAGAAAGAACAACATCCATCGACAAACAGAGTGACATCTACATCTACTTCTACATGCACGGACTGGCATTCCTCAAGAACGGCGGACGGCTGGGCTTCATTTCATCGAACAAGTGGCTTGAAGTCCAATACGGGGAACCCTTTCAAGAGTTCATACTTGGCAATTGTAGGATTCTCTACATAATCGAGTTTGATAAAGCAGTCTTCCCCGACGCCGAAGTCAACAGTCAGGTCACGATTCTGGAAAAGCTGGATGGCACAAGCAACTGTGCCGCTAGAAGAGAGAACCCAGTGAAGTTTGTGCACATCAATCGCCCAATGGAGATTGACAAACTGCTGAAGAGAATCCAAAGCGAACAGAGAACCGAAGACGAAGAGATCAGAATAGCCACAGTATTGCAGAAGGATCTGAGCCCAGGCAAGTGGAGCGCGTATCTCAGAGCTCCTCCCGTATATTATGATCTCAGGCGACACCCGAAGCTGAAACCGTTTGGACAGGTAGCGGAGATCATATACGGACTCAAGACTGGATACGATCCCTATTTCATTCTGGATGCTAACAAGATCAAAGAGTGGGAGATCGAAAGAAGATACCTGAAACCGTGCGCGCCTCCAAGTAAAGCCCTGAAGGGCTACGTAATCGAACCCAAGGACATACGTCAGCACTTTCTAATCGTCCATGAAAACAAACACAAGCTCCGGGGAACAAATGCTCTAGAGTACATAGAGTTTGGTGAGAAATCAGAAGCAGCTGCCAGCAAGAGACGAAAAGAGCCTGTGAAACTGCCCGAAGTAGAAACCATAAAGGGCAGAGAACGTTGGTATGAGCTACCTGAATTGCCAATCCCATCGATACTTTTCCCCATGTGGTTTAGATACCAATATCGCCCGCTTCTTAACAACGCCAAAGCCTATGCTACTGACTTCTACAACTACATACTTGTGGATGATGACAAGAAAGAAGTGCTGGCCGCGCTACTTCACTCTACCTTGACGCAGTTTCTTCTAGAGCTCGTGGGAAGGCAGTATAGTGGCATGCTACATACGAAAGTGTACGAACTCAAACAGCTGCCAATACTGGATCCCACGGAGATTAGCCCCGCGCAGGCGAAGAAACTGAAGGAACGCTTTTGGAAGCTCAATGACGCGGCCGCCAGACGAGCGGAAGCGCGAGAAAGGCTTGCACAAGCCAGGGGTAGGTCAGAACAGGAAAGAGGGCTGTTCGAGAAGGAGGCTAGAGAGAGCTTTGATCTCTCGAAGAAAGAAGTGGCCGCAGCAGTATCACGGATAGACGAGGTTGTCTACGATATCCTAGAAGTCAAACCAAGAGAACAGTCCGAGATCGCCAGGGGATTGAAGCAGCTGAGAGAATTGAGAAAGCGGACAACACGGGGACTAAGCGTCAAAGACGAAGAATAGGCGTTCGAATTGCTTGGGACCACGAAGTATAACGAGACTACAAGCGCTTTCCCATCTCGAAAGAGCCACGTATCCATCCCATGAGCTGCTCATCCAGTTCTGTCTCGGCATGAATCGTAACCGAACCCCCTTCTCCTCGTTTTCCCCATGAGGTGTCAGATGCCCATTCCGTGAAGCCTGGATGATCCATCTTCCCTCTCGCATGTATTCTCAAATGTTGCTTCGCCACTTGGACCCCACAGTACCCGACTTTCAAGTTGATGTAATACTGTGTCGGCGTCGGCTGGACCCCTGGTTCAAACTGCCGAATTTTCGCGACGAGCGCGTCGAAGAGCGGCCGCATGGCTTCTTTGTTCTTGAAGTGGTCGTCGAGGGTCTTCGGTTTGCTGGGTCTCCGCGAGACCGTCACGCTGGTGTCTAGAACAATGTTTGGAAGGAGCTCTATCTTTCCAGTGCTAGCTCGACGTAGGGAGTATTCTATCAGCATGACTTCTGGTTCAGCACCCATGACTGCTCGTTTTACCCGTTCTTCGAATTCCTCAGCCACAAGGACGAGGCGAATCTCTTCGCTAACCCCCTCATTCTCTGGGAAGATGTTTGGTTTCAATCGTCTGATGTAGTCATTCAGCCACGCGAGATGGTCAACCACCCAGGCATAATAGTCAAGTGCCTGGATGAAGGCGTCCTTGTCCGAGGCGTCAGGTTTCTTGAACTCAACTATGACTGGCTTCTTCTCAGCGTCGATTGCAAGTGAGTCTATGACGCCGACTGGTGTCTGAACGAATGAGTGTACATGTTCGAGTCCCTCTTCTAAATCTGGGAGGTTCTTCTCAAAAGCAGTCTGAATCTCTCTTTCAGAGACCTCAACTGGCTTGACTATTTCTGGTTTGACCCACTCGATTGGAGACAACGCACAGTCCGACTTCTCATGTATGGAGCCAGAGGTTGATAGCCCCTTCCATCAGTGGTTACTTTGCGTCACCTCAGGGGGCTCCGATACCACTAGAGTTTTGATCATTGATTGAGCATCTCTGTCTGAGGGGCACGGGCGGTGGCTATCTTGATCCTGCCAAAGCTTTTTCTCACAAGAAACTCTCTTTCTATCAGACTTGTTCAAGAGTCAGGTTTGCGGGTCTGTTGGAGAAGCGGGAAATCCGCGCCGTTCATGATCGTGAGTTAACAGAGTTCTTGGAACGTCTTGGTCTGGCTCAACAGCTGAACGCGGGTCAGCTGCATTGCGCAATCTGTGACTCTGTTGTGACCCAAGATACGCTTGGAATGGTTTTCCCTCTGCGAAAAGAGATCAAGGTTTGCTGTAGCAACGTAGAGTGTCTAGAGGCGGCTTTCAGAGCGCGTAAGGAGACCTGAACGACATGGTCGATTGGTGGCTGGCGATCACCAACATCTCCTGGGTAGCAGTGCTTGTCTACGTTCTCATGAACCCTGAGAAGGCTGAGAAGTGGGCATCGATCCTGCTGCGTCTGGGAGCAGTAGTATCTTCGCGTGCCGAGAAACGAAGCGTCGCCAGCGACATCCAGTCAGACATCAACATCTTCGCCAAACGAATGACCAACATCGACTCTAGAATCCTACCCTACGGCTTGCGCATAAGGTGGGAGAACATCAAGGATGCCACACCTGAATCGTTCATCAAAGAGGATCAGGTTGTCGTCAGGCTGTCACATCATAAGAACAGAGCAAAGAACATCGTTCTCGCGACCCTTGCCTATGTTCACTCTGGTCTTCTACCAGACGCTAGAGCTCACATAGACGAAGATGTATCCAAGTCCCTTGATTTCACTGTCACTCGAAAGATACTTGTAGACCAGAAGCGTCTCGACGGTCTTCAGATTCTTGAAATGCAAATCAGCACCGCAGCCGAAGATGCAGCTGGTGTCAAAGGTCTATGCAAAGCCATGACGGGCTTGGACGGGATAGGACTTTTCGATCTCATCCTGCTGCGAGAGCTAGCAGACCTAGGTAAACTCCTCACGGGAACCCTTCCTCAAGACGAAACAAAGACGGAGATCAGGGAATTCATAGGGGCGTGTGAGAAGCTGGCTGAGAAAGAGCCAGGGAAAGATGTTTCTCCAGACTTCGAAGGAAAGCGCATCAGGGTGAGCATAGTTCTCATCGCCAGGCTCGAA
>Ga0315282_10017559_pt1 | contig 10318 bp, 7 predicted proteins | sample YL17G07_20_MG_FD_203693 | JGI IMG/M metagenome (GOLD analysis project Ga0315282, IMG submission 203693) | Sediment microbial communities from Yellowstone Lake, YNP, Wyoming, USA - YL17G07_20 | ecosystem: Environmental > Aquatic > Freshwater > Lake > Sediment | place: USA: Wyoming | collected... | reverse complement strand
CAACCAGCGGGGATACCCGAGCCAGGTCTAAGGGGCAGGACCCAGCTGAAATTTCGAGGTTGGGGGCCAGGCTTAGGACTCTGTGGCGTAGGCCTTCGTGGGTTCGAATCCCACTCCCCGCACCAAACTTCGAGTCCAAATCCCTCACACATTTCCCATTAGGGGATGCTGAAATGGGACTCGATGTGTACGAACATGACAAGCGATTCCAAAGCGCTGTGAGGAACCTCAAGTCTTCACAGAACATTGTCCAAATCAACAAGGAGAGTATCCTCCTGGAGTTTGTTCCGCATCTGCTGATGCAAGAAGTTGGCAAAGCTAGGGCTACGAAGTACGTGCTTCATCTGACCGTTTGGCGAGACTAACAAGGAAATCCTTCAGTCAATTTGTTCAGAGCGATGTTGAGCGACTCGTTTGTTGGATTCAGTCCTCGCACTATACTAAAGAACAAAATAATCCAGGAAGCCAAGGTACCTGTGACTTCTAGGAACGGGTGTTACACCCCAGTCAGGAGAAGCATTGATTCACAAGCCAAGATCTCCGTGCTATTCCAGTACAAAAGCCCTCTTTGCATTTGGGAATTCTGATAGATCTTTATGCGGAAGGTAGGCTGCCCGTATGTATTCGTCCTTGAAGTTGCTTTCGTTAGCAAGCTCGATGTAAGATACTTCCCTTGCAACCTTCTCGCATATCAGTCTGCTCTTTCTTGACAGCAGCATCTGCCGAGCTCCAGCTCCGGCCGAGTTGCCGACCTGAACAAATCTGTTGATTGATATGTCTGGAAGCATTCCGATCATTTGTGCGCTACGTAGGTTTATGTAAGATCCAAATGCTCCTGCAACAAATATCCGATCGAGACTCAAGGTTTCTACGTTTAGTCTCTTCATTAGAGTACGGATACCAGCGTATATTGCTGCTTTGGCCAACTGAATTTCTCGTATATCAGTCTGCTTTATGGTTATTTCGACACTGCGGGCTCCCTGATTGCTCGGCACAAGCACGAATTCTTTTCCATTCTTCTGTCCTTTGATTTTGCCCGTAACGGTGTGATTGTGAAAATATCCCCGTTCATCAATAATATGTGCTCGGAGTAGTTCTGCTATACAATCTATGATTCCCGATCCACAGATCCCTATCGGAGATGTGTTTCCTATAGTCTGGTATTTCACATCGTAGTTTTCCTTGTCTATACTGACTTTCTCTATCGCGCCTTCTAAAGCTCCCATACCATGTGTGATATTGTATCCTTCAAACGCTGGACCAGACGCACATGAACAGGAATATATGGATCGGTTATTTCCAAGACTGATCTCCGTATTTGTGCCAATATCCACTAGTAAGTTCAAGCCGTCTAGGTTGTAGAGGCCTGTTGACAGAATACCGGCCACGCAGTCCGCTCCCACAAATCCTGCTATGTTCGGTGGCAAGTACACGTTGGCATTCTTGGCAATACTCAACCCCAAACTCTCAGATGGCGTATTCGTGGATTCTCCAACAGTTGGAGAATATGGTGCTCTACCAACTAGCACAGGGTGAATTCCAAGAAACGTATGGTGCATCACAGTGTTGCCTACGACAGCAGCCTCGTAGATTTCATCACTGGAAATTCCTGCCTTGACCGATAGTGATTCGATCAACCTGTTTATTCCCTGAACTAACGAATCCTGCAAAGCCTTCCAATTCTCATCACTTTTTGCTTCAAAAGTCAGTCTTGAGATTACGTCGTCACCGTAGGCTCTCTGGGGATTAACAATGGCGTCAGCAACCAATGTTTCGTATGTGGCAAGGTTCATGATGTAGCAGGCTACCTTGGTGGTACCTACGTCTATGGCAATGCCGTATGGGTTGTCTAGGGCGCTTCTAACATCAATTATCTCGTCTTCCCAGATTATCACGTCAGCACTGTCCACGAACCGAATATTGGATAATGTTCTCAGGACATTGGGATGATATCTTAGTCTCGTAAGCTTGTGTTGTTCATCTAGGCACTTGAGTAGGAGTATGTCATCAGAGATGGGTTTTTCTAGAGTTGGTTTCTTCAGCTTCACGCGATATTTCTTAACTGCAGGTTCTTTCTCGAACTCCCTTGTAATACCGTGTATCTGGAATTGATACCTTGAGGATTCTGTTGGGAGTACTTCGACTCTTGCGTCTTCTCTTAGATATGTTTGACAGGCTAGTCTGTATCCGCCTTCTATGTCATTCTTTGAGAGATGATATCGCTCTGTTTCCGTAACCTCGGTCACAGCTGGCGATTCTGATACCTTTACCCTGCATTGTCCACATATGCCTCTTCCACCGCATGATGACGGTATCTGAAGCTTGGCTTCCAGAGCAGTGTCTAGGACGCTGGAACCTGCAGCAACGTCTAGAGTAACCTTCTGAGGTAGGAAGGTCACTCGAACTTTGTCTTTCATGGTTCAGATCCAGAGGTTTTCGATAGAACAGTGGTTCAGAGAGGACTTGATACTCACTAGCGGTTCTCCAGACTGATCTTTTCACGATGTCGCGTTCGTTTTTGGACGTCCTAGGAAGACGTGAAGCAAAAGTCAATCTTATTGTTGAGATCTACTATGACGCCTTTCAGCATACCGTTCTGGTATTCGCTTCCTGGGTTTAGGCATAACGTTCTTCCTATCGTGAATTTTCCCTTGGATTCATGTATGTGGCCATGCAGACCCAGAAGTGGCTGGTACTTTTCTATGGCCTCTCTGACAGCGATGCTTCCGGCCGCATAAGGAATTGGATCTCCACCAGGACCCATCAATGGTTTCAGATTCTTATCGAGTTTTGGAGCAGTATCAATTGAACTGTCGTGAGGAGGGACATGAATATTGAATATCGCATTTTTCATATCTTTGACGTTGCTTGCCATCGAATCAATCTTTTTCTTAAGCTCTTCCTCAGGAACGTCTCTTGGACAATTCCAAGGTGTGATATTGCCGAATCCCATGCTGATCATTTCGTGTTTGTCGTCCAGTTCAATGACTTTTCCTTCTGGACAAACGATAACATCTGATTGTGATATTATGTCCTCTAACCCGAACTTGTCATCATTGCCAGGGCTGATGAAGACTTTGATGTTTGTCCCTCTGTACCTTTCTTCCGCGAGTTTGACCCAGGACTGAACCCTCTCGGTTATGAGTCGAGAGAATAACTCATCCAGTTTGTTTTTGTTTGATGCGAATTCTTCCATCTCATTCTCATCGGTGATGTAAGGGTAATAGCCGTTCAGCTTGATGTTCTTCTCAATCTCTTCAAGTTGGGTTTGGCTTCTGATTGTTATGTCTGAATCTAGGTATCGGACTCTCATGGTGCCATCCGATTGCTTAACGATGGGAACTATCAGTTTTCCAGTAATATCACCGCCAACTATTGTAACTTGAGCACCGTAGACTTTACCCGCATGAGTGAATTTTCGGAAGGCAGTTTCAGAGCCGTGAATATCCGTTGCATAGAATATCCGTAGCTTACTCATTCGCATCTTTCCTCATTTGCTCTTTTTCCTCAACCTCTCTTGCACGAACGAGCTCCTCAACCTCTCTGTACCAAGGTTTCTTGGTGCCAATCTTCGCCCGCAATTTCCAGCCAAACGACTTTGGTTTGTTCTCAATCTGATCCAACATGTGGCTGATTTTTTCGGCCACATTCTTTTTTTCTTCATCGCTTATGTTGTATTGGTTCAAGAACTCGTCTCTGATTAGTCCCATGTTGGTAGTTAGAGTGTGGTAAAGAGGCCAGTCATTGGCACATAACGTTGCAATGTATTCTATGTTCACAGTATCTTTGTCGGTGTCGCCAACATTGTGCTCCATCAGAAGTATGATTGTATCTGTAATGTCTTTCTTGTTCAGCTTGACTATCTGCATCTTCTCCATGAACAATTCTGCCAATGGCAATGTGGGGTAATCTTTCGTAAGTCGACCTGAGAAATCTATTTTTTGGCAGAATTCAAGTTTATCAAAGAATACATCCGAGTGATAATCCTTGAAGTAGAATATTGATCTGTTTTGGCCCATTGCAGTTGCAGCCAGTTGTTTGTCGAATTCAGCTCCCAAACCCGTGAGCAAGTCCACTATCTGTCGTTTCTGCTTGGAAGATGCTGCGAAGTCGAGATCCGTTATGTTTCGTCCATAGGTCTCAAATAAATGTCCATACTTGGGGGAATGCATGAACATAGCAAGTGCGCCTAGAAGACGAAGCTCGATTTTCTTCTCCTTGGCATCTGCTAGTATTCTGTCCGCTTCTTTCAGAAAGTCTTCACGATTCATTAGACTTGTTCCATCCTGTGACGATCCGACTAGAACCGAACTGGCTAAACACCTGAATTTTCGATGCTTCTGATGTTAGAACCATAGGCCGGTGGCCTAATTCGTTTCTGACGTCATACTCGGGATCAGTGAAATAAAGTCTATGTTCAATCAATCTGTGGAATAATTGTGAATACTGCTCAGAATGATGTTCGTCATTTGAGGGAAAATCGCACAAGGCGGATCACCCCACTCTATATCTAGGATGATCCTCAGCAGGTTTTATCTTCTTCTCGACATGTAGTTGGCTGTAGGCTACGTCCATCATGGCTGCTGCTGGGAAAGCATATTCAGCATCCTCTACGGGGCCGTAGAGTACGTAGTCTGCTCCAGAAGTCACACATGCAGAGATTGTCGCAGCTACGCAGGGTTTAGAGGCTTGTTTTCCAAGTTTCTTCTTAAGTCCCTTCCAGAGTGCGATAGCGTTGTGCGCTCCACATCCAACTGGGTAACCCAGTGATCTCTTGAGTTCGTGCATAGCTGCTAAGGCGGGTCCGAAGCTGGGAAGGTCGAAAACACATGTATCGATTATTGGTTTCTCGATTCCGATTGACTTCACTTTTGGAAGCAGGTTCTTGATGCAACTCACCCTGCCATTTGTTGTGAAATCTTTCATATAATAAGCCAAGAGGATGGAACTCTTGATGCCAACCTCTTCTATCTTGTCAAATTCAGCTTGTTTATAGTCGGGAGTTATCGAGTCATAGACTATGCGGTCTGTAAGTCCCACTTCTTTCACATAGTCTAGAGCAGCGACTCTAACCTCAGGAAGAATTCCATCTAGTAGTATGGGCGCTTCGGTTTTGTCTGGTACGAATCTAAGATATTTTATCATTGCCTCCTTTGTTGAGGCGACAACATCTATCATGCAGGGATTTCCGGTTTTGTCTGCCCATTCATCTTGGATTTTTATGAGTGATTCTGCTTTGGCCTGGTCGAACTCTCCTTTTCTCTCATCCGTTAGAATATTATGATTGTGATAGAAGATTGTGCCGATTAGAACAACTGGTCTTAGTCCCGGAGTTCCGCCTATTCTACTCTTCCCGAATTCGAAGACTTGCTGCTCGACCGTGAAATCAAACAACTATGGCCACGCTTTTGAAACTTGGACTGGAGTGAAGAGTAACTAGAACTTCAGGGGATATTTGCCGTATTTGTATGTAGCTTCACGTAATGCTCGCAAGTTTTCATCTGTCGAATAGGAGGATATTTCGCATCCTGTGCATATGGCCATTTGTCCACCGTCTCCGCAATGCTTGATGGCGGACTTAACCTCGTCCTCAACCTGCTTCGGCGTGCCAGTCCATAGTGTCTGAGTGCTTGTGCCATACAATATCGCTTTGCGATCACGACATATCTTCTTTGCCTCGTCAAGATCCCACAAACGATCTGTCTGTATTCCCGTTATTCCAGGCATTTCTGCCAAGCGTTCAATTGCATACTTCTTGTTTCCGCCGCAGATGTGCCAGAAAACTTTCCAGTATCTGGAAGCTTTTTCGCATGCTACTGAATCATATGGGATTATGAAGTCATCCCAATCCTTTGGGCCGAGGAGGTCGCTTGATGTTGCCGATGCCCACCAGACCATTATTGAAGCTTCTGGGTGGCAGTCAGTCAGCGTTTGTATGTAATACTCTGTTATCATTTCGAATACATGTTTTACTGTTTCAGGTTTCTTCCTCATTGCTTTCAATACTTTGACGTTTCCCAGAAGATAACAGGCTTGGTTGATGGCGTTCCCGGTGGCGTTGATCACAGGCACTTTATATTTTTTTTGGAGTTCCACAAGTCCGGTCAGGTAGGGTTTGAAGACGGTGACGAGTCGTACTTGATTCATTATCTCTTTCCATTTCTCTTTCTCCAGATACTTTTCAAGATCTTCGATTGTGTCAAAAACGTATCTAGCCAGTTGAAACTTATCGTCTCTCATCTCCCAGCTGACATGGGGCCAGTTAGGATCCATTGCTTCGAGGTACATTGTCCCATCGCAATAAGGCCATATGGCATCGAATCGAAACTTCTCATACGTTCTTTTTGTAGCTTCAACCGCAGCGGCAGCATCTGTCGCTACTTTGTGGTGGCCTATGCCAATCGCTGGGCTTCCAACGTAATGGTCTATTTCGGGCATGCACGGAACTACGTCGGGTTCCTCGAGATTTAGCACCGCTAGGCATCTTTCTATGGAATTCATCTCATGTTCCGAATGTCCAAACATCGGCATTTTTCTCATCCTCTAGACATATTGTCTAACAAGTTTTACTGCTTCCCAGGCGTCTTTTCCCCATCCGTCGGCCCCCACTTTGTTCGCGTAGTCCTTTGTCGTCGCCGGACCTCCAACGAATATCTTCACCTTGTTTCGTATTCCTGCCTTCTTTATTTCCTCAATTATCTTTGGAACTTCGACGTAGGTTGTCTCGCTCAGAAAACTTGATATGAAAACGAATTGTGCACCCGTTTCCTTCACTTTCTCTGCAAATTTGCTTGCAGGCACATCTATGCCTAGATCTATCACTTGAAATCCTTCCGCCTGCATGACGGGAATGACTATATCTTTTCCAATTGTGTGGATATCCCCGGCCACGACTCCCATGACAACTCCAGAACCTTCCCCCTTCTCATCTTTTCCAAGATGTGGAAAAACTACCTTGTACCCCGCATAGAATGCGTCTGCCGAGATCAACATGTCAGATAGAAAGAATTCCCCAGATTCGAATTTCTCTCCGACAACTCTCATTCCAGCTGAGAGGCCATAAGTCACGATATCGGGGGCCGGTATTCTCTTGTCCAGTGCCTGTTTTGCCAGGGCGGTAGCGTCTTCCTCCTCTCCGTTTATGATTGCAGTTTTCAGCTTGTCCAATATCTCTTGGGACATATATTCCATTCTCCGAAAATCAGTTCTTGCCGTACCAATTTATGCCGGACTCAAAAAAGGGATCAGTCGGGAGGTAATTCTCTGTGCGCAACTTCCATGGGTATTCCTCTCCGCTTGTGATAGGCATAGGAGATTCCGTAGATGATCACTGGAATCACGAATAGTACCGCAACTGATGGGATGAAGCCCCAGTTTATTGGACCGACATAGAACGGCGCGACTATCCCGTATACTATGAGCATCGATGAGATTATTATGAGAACTCCAAGTATGCTGACCACCGGGATTCCCGCTACCTTTCTCTTGACACCTTCGGGTGCGGCTTCAAACAAGTCTCTTCGTCTCCATGGGAAAACTACTGCGGCAAGGCCTACGATTGCCTTCGCAATGAACCAACCGAGCATTGAGTAAGTGTAAAAAGTTATGAGAGTAGTGAAGTTCGTTATGTACAAGTAAATTACTGAGACTATGAAGACTATGACGATGGCTCCGAGTGGCGCATTGAAACGTTTGTCAAGATTAGAGAATCTGGTTGGAATCGTCCTCTCCAGCGACCAAGAGAACATGTTTCTGGATGCAGTGTATATCCATGCCATATTGCTTCCCATGACACCCAGTAATCCGCAGCCTATGCAAACGAAGAATATGAATGGAAGATTTGTCGTGAACACTGTCATGAAATAGTATCCTGAGGGCAGTGCTTGAAGTGGATAGCTTTTGTTACCTGACAAGCCCAAGTAGCTGAGTGCGTTAAAGAATTCGGAGCCAAACGAATATTGGAGACCGTATCCAATTATGAAGAATGAAAATGCCATAAGTGAAACCGCTGCTACGCTTATTATGATTTGAGTCTTTAGTTTGTTGGCACCCTTCATCTCGCCGGCCACGTAGGTGCAGAATTCCATTCCAATTAGGTTTTGTATGACTTGGGCTGAAGCTAGGGCAGTTCCAAGCAATATGAACGGACCTATTGGATATCCAGCAGTTTTCGCTGCTTCCACTATTGTGTCAGGTGCTATGCTAGTAATTTCATGGAATTTCACAGCAGCGCCGCCAGACCCGAGCGAGAATAGGTAGATTCCGAAAGCAAGAGTAGCAACAAATGAAGTCCAGAAAGTAATATGCATGAAACGAAATGTGTTTTTTGTTCCTGTTATGAGTATAATCGTTATGACTATCAAGGCCGCGACTGTAAATATGAAACCGCCTTGTGCCGTCTCCAGCCATTGAGCAATTGAAATATAGGATGCGTTGCGGCTATACGCTGCGTACGATCTGAACACAGTGTTTACAGCACCCCATGGCATGTAAGTGCTCACGGTGCCGAGCCACGACAATGATATCATAACGAAGTAGAAGTTAACTGCGAAACCAACGGCTGGATGAAAGATGCGCCCCACCCAGACATAATCTCCGCCCGTTCGTGGGATGGCTGCACCTAGATATGAATAAAGAATTGCAACCAGAACCTGTGGTATCCATCCTATCAACACAGCCCCTGCTATCGAGGGCATTGGATATAATCCGACTGCGAATGTTACTAGGAAATAGAATGCTGCGACGCTCATAACGGAATATGTATAGAAGATTCCATCCCAAACTCCGATGGTTCTAACTAATCCTGATGCTTTTCTAGCAAATACTTCTGTAGGTTTCATTGCACAATACTCTCTCGACACAAGCAACCCAGCCTGAGGTTTTCCCACATCGTAGTCTTTTGGCCGTCTGTAATAGTCTTTCCCTAGTTCAAGTTATGTCAAGCCAGATGCTTTCCGTGTCAAGTCAAATACTTGACAAGCGCTACATATATAAGATTTTGCATACATTGATGCCGAAGAGCTGTTCAACTGACGCTTCAGGCAAGGGCTTATCAATAGTACAATAAGGCAAAAATTGATTTATTGGTGGCCTTGCCCTAACACATAGCTAACTGTCTCAGGCTGATGTGATCTTTGGCTGATTTGCACAGCGGGTACCTCACTGGACGCCAGCTTAGTGTATGGGACATGATGCGAGACGGTCTCTCGCAAAGCGAGATCGCTAGAAGACTAAACGTTAGTCGTCAAGCTGTTCATCAACTGGCTGAAACAATTCCCGAGAAAATCACCTCAGCCCTCAACGACGCCGCAAAACTCAACAGAGTAGAACCAAGACATATCGATACTAGCAAAGGGATACTTTTCGGTTGGAGCAGAGACTTTCAAACCGAAACAGTGGTCTCACTAAACCCCAAAGGAGGACTCCAAGTCTGGTATCAACACAGCCTAGGAAAATGCGAGATCTGCCCCGACAAACGACAGTGCAAGTCTACCCTTCTCAGAATCGCAAAAGACCTAGGAATATTACTTAAGGGATCCGAAAGAAAGCTTGAACCTTCAAGACTTTCCAACATAATATTCTCAAGGGTCCCAGGACGTGAAGAAACGTAAAGCCGAGTCGTGCAGACTGAGGAACATTAGTCGTACAATATCGAAAGGTTAGACGCAATAAGAGAACATCAAGTGCCAACCGAAATAGCTATGATTTGTCTCCTGAAGCCCAATTCGGCGGAATTGCATCTTCTGGGTGTAAACGCTTAGCATCGAGGTTTGCCCATACACTCAGACCAAAGAAAGAAATCAGGGAAATTGCATTAGCTCATATGTACTGGTAAACTGGTGCGCGAATCCCACTCCCCATTTTGCTTCGAAAAACTTAGGTACAACTGCCTCACTCGTCCGCATAGACAGCCCCCGTATCGACCTGAATCCATATATTCTACCTGATAGCTCATTTTTAGAGGGAAATATTAGCGCAGGTTGTGAAACCTGAGGGTACAGTAAGCTCAATTCTAACGAAAACCGTAGTGACTATCGATTCATCAGAGACTATCAGAACTGCTTTGAAGAAGATGCTCAAAGAAAACGTGGGCAGTCTCCCTGTCATGGAAAAGGGGAAGGCTGTGGGCATTATTACTGAGAGAGATATTGCTCGAATATGCGCCGAAACAGACGATCCATCTCGATGCTTCGAGGCAAAGACTGGATCTGTTATGAAGATACCACTTGTAGCGGTTAACCCTGAGATACCAGTGTTGGATGCACTTGAGCTGATGTTGGACAAATCCATTAGAAGATTACCAGTAATAAGGGATGAT